>Ga0209212_1000345_pt1 | contig 93495 bp, 85 predicted proteins | sample RifGroC2_FD_183996 | JGI IMG/M metagenome (GOLD analysis project Ga0209212, IMG submission 183996) | Groundwater microbial communities from Rifle, Colorado, USA - Groundwater C2 (SPAdes) (version 2) | ecosystem: Environmental > Aquatic > Deep subsurface > Groundwater | place: Rifle, Colorado...
TTATTTTCTGCTTTTGGGGCCTGCGCTGGCGTTCTTTTTACCGCAGGAGAACCGCTACAAACAGATGGGGTTTCTCTTGATTCTGGTTATTTTGCCCATCGCTTTGCTGATCGTGGCGGATTTAAGAAGTTCTTACTGGTTTGTGCAAAGACAGTTTGTATGGGCAATTCCCTATTTTATTTTATTTGTGGCGTGGTGCTGGGAATCATCCCTGGAATATCTTCTGTGCGGAAATAAACCACGTCAATGAGGTCTTAGGGGCGGGAATATTTTTTTCTGACTAAGAATAAAGGACGTTGCTTTACTTCCATATACAACCTTCCGATATACTCGCCGATTACTCCTAAAACAAAAAGCTGAAATCCGTTGAAGGTAAGAAGCGGCAGCAATGTGGAGGCCCAGCCGGGGATGACCTTTATGGTCAATTTTACATAAATAACCCAAATCACGCCGATGAGAGCGCAGATACACATCAAAAGGCCCCCCAGCGCAGCCAGGCGCAACGGCATGAAACTAAAAGACGTGATCCCATCCAGAGAGAGCGAAAAAGAAGATTTAAAATTGAATTTTGGCCGGCCGGCGTTTCTGGGTTCGCGGACGTATTCAACGGTCGCGTAGTGTGAATCCAGTTTCAGGATCATCGCTCTGATGAATCGATTCCTTTCCGAGAGATTATTGAATTCATCCACTAAGGGTCGCGCCATCAACCGAAAATCCCCGTGGTTATACACGACCTCTACGCCCAGGGTCCTTAACAGTCGATAATAATTTTCGGCGAAAAATCGTTTTCCGAAAGAATCCGAAGAGCGGTCTTTGCGCACGCCCAATACCAAATCATAGTCTTTTTGATAATGAGATATCATTTCTCCGATCCTTTCGGGGGGGTCTTGCAGATCCGCGTCAATGGTCACGACGGCGTCTCCTTTTGCGTGCAACATGCCCGCCGAAATAGCCCCTTGAAACCCAAAATTGCGTCTTAAGGAAATGATCTGGACATGGGAATCTGTTTTAAAAATCTTTTCCAGGATCTGGAGTGTGCTGTCGCGGGAGCCGTCATCAATATAAATTATTTCATAATTCCTGCATTTGCCATTTTTGACCAGGTCGGAGAGGGTGTCCGAGAGGCGATTATGGGTGGACGATATTACCTCTTGTTCATTGTAACACGGGACGACAATGGATAATAAGTCGACATGTCTCATCAGCGGCTCCAGTTAACTTAAACCTTTGATCGTTTGAATATAATATTGCCCGCCAAGCGGTAAATAAGCAAGCTTTTTCTCCAGGGGGCGCAGTCCTTTCAAAAACGACGGGAAGAATAGGGCGTATTTCATTGATAAAATTTTAAACCCATTCTTTAGAAACAAGGATTTTAGTTCCTTGGGCTCCAGGAGGACAGCGTCTTTGTCATAAGGGCAAGAGTTAACAAGGTGCCGGGTGACAGGGTTATAAGGATTATGTTCAAAAATGAAGATTTCCCCGTTTCGCTTTAACCATTTCTTAAGAAGAGATAAGCTGTTTGCCCTTGAGGACGGAGGGATGTGATGCATCACTCCGGCTAAAAATATTAAATCGAAGTGTTCAATATACTTATCGTCATCGTTTGTATTGTTCTGGAAAAGATGTGCTGCCGGGGCATTTTGCGAAGCTATTGCCAAACTTTTCCGGGAAATATCACAGCCGTAGATATTCGAGCCGGGGAACATTTTCATCAGAAATCTTAAGTTTCTGCCTGTCCCGCAGCCGTACTCCAGGATATTTTGCGGCCTTTCTCGGATTTGTTCACAAATGGTCTGCACCTTATATTCTGCGAAATAATCCGTGTTCCCATCGAAGAAATTAAGTTGGTTCTTTAGGATTCCTTCGTAATCTTGAGCGTATTGGTCAAAATCGATTTTTTCGGTCATTGGATTTTTAGAAAGTATTTAATGCCGTCAGTGTTTGATCGCAAATTTATCGAGCGTGAAAGCTATTAAAGCTAGATACAGGGGCGCAATTGGCAAAGCATATCTTGTTTCAATGATGAAGGGAGCATGGAGAGCGATGTTGGCAATAATGACTGCCAACACAAAATAAAGAATTGGAACTGCCTTGTCTGTATTTTGCGACCTGTTGTGAATTTCTCGACGGTGCACAAATAAATATTTTAAAGCGGAAAAGACAGCCCAAAAGGTCAAAAGGAACATAAAAAGTCTTATGAAATTCTTGAAAGGCGAAAAATTAAATATTCCCGCCAGCCATTGCGGGTAATTGACAAAGCCTATTTTTGTGGACTCCCAGAAAAGCATTTTCATGCCTTCTGCGGTGGTCAAGAAGCAATACTGCAGGGGATTTTTGAGAACATGCTGGATGCTGATTTGATAAAGTTTTTTATCTATTTCGTCCTTAGGGACACCTTGTGCCAATAGATCTTGGTATATATCATATCCGTACCTGAATTGGTCAAAGTACCAATGTTTGTATTCCTTTTCCCCAAAGAATTTTTTAATAATATTATCCCCTGGAACGTTGGATAAAAAGCTTAAAATTTCCATGGGGGTAAGTTTTTGGCTGCGCATTATTGCGCCACCCGTCAGGGCCATTCCGCCTTTGAGCACCAGGCTCTTATAGCCGCTATATTTTAAATTCATCATTTTATAGGGCATAAGGGACATTTGGTAGAGAGAAAAGACTGCGGCCAATAAGATAATCGCCTTGAAGAAACACTTTTGCTGCCTTTGGAAAAAAAAGCCAAAAGACAAACAAAGATAGGCCGCGATGAATAATAAAAAGACATATTCATAGACCTCCCGGACCATGCTTACCGCGAAGAAAACGAGGCTTAACCCGAGGATAGGAAAGCAAAGTTCCCGATAAGCGCCTTTTTGAATCATTTCCCAGGAATAGACGCTGATCAGGATAATCCCCAGAACAAAGGGATAGGCAATCACTTCGCTCCATGAGGATAGGGCCGAATTGACAAGGGCCGGAGAGAATCCAAAGTATAAGATGGCCAGCGCGACGATTGTTTTTCGGACGTTAAGCTGCCTTAATAATCGGTAGAGCAAAATTTGGGCGGCAAAAAAGAAAAGGAGCTGGATGAATTTTTGGACAACCAAATGATCGGCTTTTAAGAAATCAGCGATATACATCGACGCAGTTATGATGAGCGGATACAAAATAACATTGCTTCCATGGATTTTAAAAAATCCCGCTATCCCATCGTTATATATGGCGGTGCCGAGCGTTTGGTACCCAAGGGCATCGTGTTTAATTTCCATGGATGTTGAAAAAAACAGATATATCCAATAGACGAGGGTCAAAACGAATGCCCCTAAAACAGGGCTTTGGGCAGAGAAAAAGTTATTTGAAGGAACCGGGGAAGATTTCATAATGGTGTAAATTTTAACATAAAAGGATAGTTATGTCACGAAAGTTGTGACATTTTCAAGCCAGGCTGCATTTTTGTAAGCGTTAAATTGCTTTAATTATAAGCGGTTAGAGTTATAAAGTTATTGACATAATTATCAAAGGCCGTATAATTATGTTCAACATTTGAACATAATTGTCCTCTGTCGCGAGATTGTTTAGGCGAGAATTTGAGCGCCTCAATAGTTTCGAACCAAGCTGGATTCTAACTAAGATGGGCCTTTCGGGACAGTATTATGAACAATATTCTAAATCTTTCCTCGCCAAGATGTCCCTTAAGACGAGTCGAGGATGCTATGTGAGTATACAGTACAGCCGGTTTTTGTTGTCGATATGCGTTTTCCCCATGAATATTGTCCGACGTTATATTATCTATACAAAATGTTTTTGGCGAAGGATAAACCATCATACGTTCTTGCCAAAATCAATTCAGGGCTAAGAAATGAAAAAGAGCATTAAGATTTTGTGTACGGTAGGACCATCTTCGTTAAACGCAAAGTGCATTAAGCAGCTAGACCAGATGGGGGTCGATATCTTCCGCGTCAATCTTTCCCATACTACGCAAGACGATATTGAGCCGAATATCCAGAAAATTCTTCAATCCACATCCAAGCCTTTGTGTATTGATTTAGAAGGAGCGCAAATTAGAAACGGTCACATGAAAGGTGGCCAGATTTTCTACCAAGTTGGCGATAAAGTCAAAATTTATCGCGCTCCTGTTCTCGGCGATCAAAATAATCTTTCGCTGGCCCCCGAAGTGGCGTTTGAAGAAATCGCGGTCGGGGACTTGATCAGCATTGATTTTGACACGCTGTTGTTAAAAGTTGAGGAAAAATGTGAATCGCATCTGGTAGGTTATGTCGTTAGTGGAGGAATTGTAGGAAATAATAAAGCCGTGACCGTAGACCGAGACATCCATCTGCCGCCACTTTCACCGAAAGATCAATATGCCATTGAAGTAGCTTTAAAATATAACATCCCCTATGTGGCGCTTTCTTTTGCGAACAGGAAAAGCGACGTTATTCAACTGCGCGACCTTGTTGCCTCAAAAATGAAAATTATCTCCAAAATCGAGAGTAAAGAGGGGGTGAGAAATCTGGATGAAATTCTAGGACTTTCCGACGCTTGCCTTTTGGACCGGGGAGATTTGTCCCGTGAAATTTCCATTGAAATGATTCCGCTTCTGCAGAAAAAGATCATTCAAAGATCCAACGAACTTGGACGGCCTACCTACGTGGCCACAAATCTTCTTGAATCCATGGTAAATCGAAAAATCCCAACGAGAGCCGAAGTGAATGATATTGCCAATACTTTGGCTGATGGCGCCGACGGCCTTGTCCTTGCCGCCGAGACGGCCATCGGTGATTACCCTGTCGAATGTGTGAAAATGGTCAGACGGTTGATCAATGTTTTTGAGCTCTCCACAGAGCAGAAGACAATTGGCAATATATTGAAACATTCAGATGCTCATCTGCAATTCGTACAACCATATGGCGGGCAGCTTATTAATCGGATGAAATATGATGTCGATCGTAACATGATCAAGGGACTGCGATCGTTGTTTGTTGATGAAACGGTGCTTTTTGATGCTGAGCAGATCGGTACTGGCGGATATTCTCCGCTTGAGGGCTTTATGACCCGGGATGAAATTCATAGCGTTCTCGACCATTATCGGCTGCCCAATGGCGTCATTTGGACTTTGCCTATTGTTCTGCAGGCTTCGGGAGAAAAGTTGAAAGATTTTAGGGCAGGCGATCAAATCGCTTTGGTGTCTCCCAAAGATAACCAGGCTTATGCGATCCTGCATCTGGAGGATATTTATGCATTTAATTTTGAGGATATCGCCAAAGGTTGGTTTAAGACCGATGATAGCAATCACCCTGGCGTTCAGCGGCTTAGAACAAGCGGTGAATATTTTTTAGGAGGTAAAATTGACTTGATCAAAAGAATTGATACGCCTCACCGGCGTTTTACGCTAACCCCGTCACAGACGCGGCATGTTTTTGAAAAAAAAGGATGGAACACGATCGCCGGCTTTCATACCCGTAACGTCATCCATCGGGCCCATGAATATTTACAACTCTCGGCCTTGGATAAATATCATATCGACGGGCTCTTTGTGCACCCCGTAATAGGTCCCAAGAAAGAATCGGATTTTAGCGCTGATATTATTTTAAAAAGCTATTCGTTGATGATGGAAAAATATTACACCTGCAATACTTTTCTCGCCGGATTGTTGTCTTATTCACGCTATGCGGGCCCCCGGGAAGCTGTTTTTACGGCGATCTGCCGGAAAAATTACGGCTGTACGCATTTTATCGTAGGAAGAGACCATACCGGTGTGGCGGGATTTTATCAGCCTGATGAATCTCGCCGGCTTTTTGATGCGGTCGGAGACATTGGCATTCGGATCATATTCTTTGATGAGGTCTATTATTGCAGCAAATGTAAATTGTATACGGAGAATTGCGACCACGGCCGCGCCGAAGCCCTTTATATCAGCGGAAGTGAAGCCCGCAAACTCATTCGTTCCGGACAATATCCCCCGGAGTGGTTTATGCGGCCGGATATTTCTAAGTTGATTTTTGATTGGCTGGACAAGGAAAAAGAGGTTTTTGTACGGTGAAAGGGACAAGAGATTTGTGGTTTACAGGGATCTCGGGTGCCGGTAAAACGACCATTGCCAACGCCTTGAGCCAGGTTTTATCCTCAAAAGATCTGACAAGTAAGATTATTGACGGGGATGTTGTTAGAGCGGAGCAGCATGCACATCTGGGATTCACGCCGGGTGATATCAGGGAGAACAATCGGCTGGTTGCCGAGCTGTGCGTCAAGCACTGTGGCCTATACGACTATATCCTGGTCCCGATTATATCACCGTTTAAGCAGAGCCGTGAGCAGGCCAAGGTGATTATCGGAGAGGGATTTAGAGAAATTTATGTCAAAATTTCTTTAAAGGAAGCTATTCGGCGGGATACGAAGGGTTTGTACAAAAAGGCCTTAAACGGGGAAATTAACAATTTCATCGGTATCGATCCCAACGTGCCTTACGAGGAACCGATCAATCCGTATCTTCTTTTAGATTCTGAGCATGAGACCTTGGCTGAGTGCATTGAGAGGATATCGGATTGTTTGGACCTGGACAGGAAACTTATTAAAAATACGGATCGTTGATTTCCATGGATCAATGTTTATTGTGTCAAAATAGCTCTTTTAAAGAGTTCGATGATTTGATCGAGATGAAGGGGGTCCACTTAAAGCAGCGAATAAGAAAACAGTATCTTTCTTTAAATGTGGTGAGTGCCGATCCGCTGGTCTATAAGAGTTATGAAAAGGTAAATTTAGTTTAAAGCTATGCTCCAAGACAACCTTAACGAACGAGAATTTGAACTGATTAATATTGTTGGCGCCAATCTGGGGCCAAACCAGCGCGATTTGTCCCGTCTTATGGAGCTTTCCCTCGGAATGGTCAATATCCTTCTTCGCCGGTTGGTTGCCAAGGGATATATCCGCATTAATCAGCTTAATAAACGCAAAGTTGAATATCTTTTAACTCCCAAAGGATTTTCCGAAAAGATGCGCAAGTCTTTTAAATATACTCTCAAAACAATTCATTCGATCGGCGTTATCAAAAATCGATTGAAAAAAGTTTTACAGGAATTGGTGGTCAAAGGCGAACGTCATTTTGTTATTTTGGGAGAATCGGATTTTGCTGTTATGGTTGAGATGATTTTAAGAGAAATTTGTCATGGTCAATGCCATGTGCGGTATGCTCAGGAAATGCCGGTAGAAAGAATGGAAGGAATTCTTTTGATCTGCAAGGAATTATTAGATAGTGATAAAGAATTTCTAAATGGCAAAGTTATGAATCTGGTTGAAGAATTAGCCAAAAATTATGTTCCTCTGGAAGATTAAATTACAGGAGTTTTTATGGCAGGTCATGTTCTAGTCACTGGCGGAGCAGGATTCATCGGAAGCCACTTGGTCGACCAGCTTCTTGCCCACGGGCATACGGTGACGGTCATTGATAATTTCTCGACCGGCAGGCCGGGAAATCTTGCTCATCAAAAAGGTAATGTCCGCATCATCGAAGTCGATATCATGGATTTTGACGCCATTTCGCCTTATTTTCGGAGACAGGATGCCGTGTTTCACATAGCCGCTTTGGCGGATATTGTTCCCTCGATCGTCAATCCACGTGGATATTATGCCTCGAATGTATTGGGGAGCATGAATGTGGCCGAGGCATCCCGGCTGGCGGGAGTTAAAAAATTGGTTTATGCGGCCTCATCGTCTTGTTACGGGATTCCCCAGGAAGGATTTTATCCGACTTCAGAACAGGCGCCGCTTGACTCGCAATATCCTTATGCGTTAACGAAATATTTGGGAGAACAAACGGTTCTTCATTGGGGGCAGGTGTATGATTTGCCGGTCGTTTCGTTGCGTTTATTTAATGTCTATGGCCCGCGCTCCAGGACGTCAGGAACGTATGGCGCCGTATTTGGTGTCTTTCTGGCCCAAAAGCTCAATGGTAAACCATTTACGGTCGTCGGCGACGGCAATCAGACGCGGGATTTTGTTTACGTCACCGATGTGGCCAACGCGATGGTCACCGCCGGGTTTTCCTCAGTTAGAAATGAGGTTTTTAACGTTGGGACCGGGAAGCCACAAAGTGTCAATACGCTCGTTTCACTTTTAGGCGGGGAGAAAATTCATATCCCCAAACGTCCCGGTGAACCGGACTGCACTTGGGCGGATATCAGCAAGATCAGGGCCGTTCTAAATTGGGAACCGAAAGTGTCTTTCGCGCAAGGCGTACAGGAAATCCTCAAGCACATTGATTATTGGAAGGACGCGCCGGTTTGGACGCCGGAAAGAATCGAAAAAGCAACCGAAGACTGGTTTAAATACTTGGTGAAGGATTAAAGATGGATTCTAAAATCTCGAAAAAAATACAACCATCAGCCTCGTTGGCTAAAATCGTCAACGATCTTAAGAAAAAAGGGAAAAAGGTTGTTTTATGTCATGGGGTATTCGATATCGTGCATCTCGGGCATATCCGGCACTTTAACCAGGCCAAAAAGCAGGGGGACGTTTTGATTGCCTCGGTTACCCAGGATAAATATGTCAAGCGCGGGCCTGGCCGTCCGTATTTTACCGATCGTCTGCGCGCCGAGACGTTGGCATCGCTGGCCATGACGGATTATGTGTCCATTGTTGATGCGCCCACCGCGACAGAATTTATCCGTAAAGTCAGGCCCGACATTTATGCCAAAGGCCCCGATTACAAGGCCAAGGACAAAGACGTCACCGGAAAGATATTTGATGAGGAAGAAGCGATTAAATCGGTGGGAGGACGCTTATTTCTTACGGATGACATTACCTTTAGTTCCTCCAAGCTGATCAATGATTATCTCGATGCGTATCCGCCGCGCACGGTCAAGTATTTAAAGGCGATGAACAAACGTTATTCCATCGATTACATCATCGAATCCATCGAGGCGCTCAAGAAATTAAAAGTGCTGGTCATCGGGGACACGATCATCGACGAATATCATTACTGTTTTCCGCTGGGGAAATCTTCCAAAGAGCATCTTGTCGTCAACCACTATGATTCTAAAGAGATGTTCGCGGGGGGAAGTTTGGCCACGGCCAACAACGCCGCGAGTGTGTGCGGCCAGGTTGATCTGGTCACCATCCTTGGCCAGAAGAAATCTTGCAAGAGTTTTATTGAAAGTAAATTAAGTTCTAACGTCCGACCCGTCTTTTTTTATCGTCCTGATACGGGTACGATCGTCAAGCGACGATATGTCAGCAAGACGCAAAACAGAAAATTGTTTGAAATATGTTTTATGGAAGACAAGGACATCGCGCCCCGTGAAGAAAGGGAGGTCATCGCCCATCTGAAAAAAGTCATCAAAAATTATGATCTGGTGATTGTCTCGGATTACGGCCATGGATTTTTGACCAAGAGGATTCGTGATGTGATTTGTGCCAAAGCAAAATATCTGGCCCTCAATGTCCAGACCAACAGTGCCAATATCGGGTTTAACCTGGTGACCAAATATCCACGGGCCCATTGTGTTTGTATCGACGAGCTGGAACTGCGTTATGCCACGCACGAGCGCTTTAGCGACCTGCGCGCGCACGCCAAGAAAATATATCGGCAGCTTAAGTGTGAACATATCATCGCAACGCGCGGGTCCCACGGGTCGCTGTGTTATTCACAGAAACATGGTTTTCATGAAACGCCGGCGTTTTCCAGCCGGGTCATTGATGCTATCGGCGCCGGAGACGCTTTTTTCGCGTTCATCGCGCCGTGTTTTGCCGACGGCATGCCGCAGGAAGTGGTGTCTTTGATCGGCAATGCCGTCGGGTCGCTGGCGGTGCAGATCGTCTGTAATCGGGAACCAGTAAATCTTGTTGATCTAACAAAGTTCATTACGAGGTTATTAAAATGAGAAATGATATTAAAATCCATCGTCAGAAATTAATTGAGTTTCTTAATGCCGTTCAAGCCACTGATCAGCGGGGCAACATGCTGTTGGTCGAGGAAGCGATTGAAAATGCCATTAATATCATCCTTGAACAGGCCGATAAGGGGGGAAAGCTGATGGTCATCGGTAATGGCGGCAGCGCAGCGATCGCTAGCCACATGGCCATTGATTTTTGGAAAAATGCGGGCATTAAGGCCCTGGCCTTCAATGACGGAGCTCTTTTAACATGCGTCAGCAATGATCACGGTTATTCCCATGTTTTTGAGAAATCCATTGAAATGTTCGCTGAATACAATGATGTATTGCTTGCCTTTAGTAGCTCCGGCAATTCCGAGAATATCCTGCGTGGCGTTGTGGCGGCGCAAGAGAAACAAGGGCGTATTATCACATTTTCCGGGTTTAAAGAAGATAACCTTTTGAGAAAAACGGGAGAAATCAATTTCTATGTTCCGGTAGCGCATTATGGTTTCGTGGAAGTGATTCATCACGCTTTGTGCCATTGTTTTATTGATGTGATTATTCAAAACAAATCAAAATTAACAGAGAAAGCGACTGTCCATGAATCCCATTAAAACCGTTTTAGTAACCGGCGGGGCCGGATATGTCGGAGCGATCTTGGTTCCGAAGTTGTTGCATAAGGGATATAAGATCAAAGTTTTGGATTTATACACCTACGGGACGGATATTTTCGATTGTATCAAGGACAAATCCGGCCTTGAAGAGATCAAGGGTGATATTTGCGACACGGATTTACTTGAGCAAAGTTTGCGGGGCTGTGATGCTGTGATTCATCTCGCCTGCATTTCCAATGACCCGACGTTCGAATTGAATCCTGCGTTAAGCCGCAAGGTCAATTACGATGCCTTCGAACCGCTGGTGCGTATCAGTAAACAAAGCGACGTGCACCGGTTCATTTACGCTTCTACCTGCAGCGTATATGGGGTGAGTGACGCCGAGAATGTCACCGAAGATCATCCGCTTCTTCCCATCACGGATTACAACAAATATAAGGGATTGTGTGAACCCTTGCTCTGGAAATATCAGTCTCCCGAATTTACCGCTGTCACGATCCGGCCAGCCACGGTTTGCGGGTATTCCCCGCGGCAGAGATTTGATCTGACGGTCAATATCCTGACCAATCATGCGTACAACAACAACCATATCCTTGTTTTTGGCGGTAAACAGGAGCGGCCCAATCTTCATATTCAGGACATGACGGATTTGTATTGCCTGTTGCTCGAATTGCCTGACGAAAAAATTGCCGGGAAGACTTACAATGCCGGGTATCAGAACCGTTCGGTCGCCGATATTGCGGAAATTGTCCGCAAGGTAATGGCTGAAGAATTCCCAGAGCGGCCGGAGGTCACTGTCGAAACGCGCCATTCCGATGATATTCGTTCCTATCGCATCTCCTCGGAGAAGATCAAGCGCGAACTCAATTTTGTCCCGCGGCACACGATCGAAGACGCTGTGCGTGATCTTATCAAGGCCTTTAAGGCGGGCAAATTCAATGACCCGATGAATAATGCCAGGTATTTTAATATCAAGACGCTTAAAGCTGCGGAGTCTCAATGCGCTGTTTAATGAATATTCCCTATGTTGACCTAGTCGAGCAGCACGCTCCGATCAAGGAAAAGTTGCTTGAGGCTGTCAGCAAAGTTCTCGACCACGGGAAGTTTGTTTTGGGGGAAGAAGTTGCTGAATTCGAACAGCGTTTTGCGAGATTGTGCGGCGTTCAATATGCGGTGGCGCTTAATTCGGGAACGGACGCGTTGATTTTGGCTTTACGGGCCCTTGGAGTCGGTGCCGGCGATGAGGTCATTACGGTTTCCAATTCATTTGTTTCATCAACGAGTTGTATCGTCTGTGCCGGCGCCAAACCGGTTTTTGTGGATGTGGGGGGAGATTATCTGATCGACCCCGCGCTCATTGAGAAAGCGATCACGCCGCGCACTAAAGCGATTTTGCCGGTTCATTGGACGGGGCGACCGTGTGATATGGCGGCGATCATGGCGATTGCCAAGAAACATAAGTTGTTTGTGATTGAAGATTGCGCGCAGGCAGTGAGCGCTGAATATCATGGGCAAAAAGTCGGTTCGTTCGCTGATGCCGGGTGTTTCAGCCTGCATCCTTTGAAAACACTGAATGCCTGCGGCGACGGCGGCATTTTGACGACCAATAACAAAGATCTGTATGAAACAATACTGGCGCTGCGCGATAACGGATTTTACCAGCGTAATGCCTGTATTTACTGGAGCAACAATTCGCGGCTTGATACGATCCATGCGGCGATGCTGTTGGTGAAAATGGATTATCTGGAAGAATGGACGCAAAACCGCCGCGCCAACGTGTATTTTTATCAAAAATATTTGCAGGGATTATCTCAAATTCAGGTACCCGTTGAAGAGAAAAATATACGCGCCGTCTATCATACGTTTATCATTCAGGCCGACCGCCGGGACCAGCTCCAGGCGTTCCTGACGGAGAAGGGTGTGGGAACAAAGGTGCATTATGCGGTGCCGATCCATCTTCAGCCGGTCGCCAAAGAGTTGAGATATAAAAAGGGAAGCTTGCCGGCTACCGAACGTCAGGCGGGCCGGGTTTTAAGTTTGCCGGTTGCCCAGTCGTTACAGCCGGAAATGCTGGAATATGTGGTCAACTCAATACGTGATTTTTATCAAAAATAAAGGAAGGGTATGAACGTACCGTATTCTTATCTGGATGAACAATTCGCCAACGTCGACGATTATCTCGAAGATGTCCGCAAGCTCGTACAAAGCGGCGATTTTACCTTGGGCAAACCGGTTACGGAATTCGAAGAGCGCTTCGCCAAGCTCTGCGGGTTGCCGTATGCGATCGGTGTTGGTTCCGGTACCGACGCGCTGATCCTTTCATTAAAGATGATTGGCATCGGGCCCTGCGATGAGGTCATTACAACACCGAACACCTTTATTTCGACCGTTGGGGCGATCGCGATGGTGGGGGCTCGTCCGGTATTTGTCGACAATAATCAGGAGTACACCATCGATGTTGACAAAATTGAGCAGGCTATTACCTCAAAAACAAAGGCGATTTTACCGGTCCATTTGACCGGGTGCCCGGCGGACATGCCGCGGATCATGGACATTGCCCAGCGGCATAAGTTGCTCGTTATCGAAGACGCCGCACAGGCGATCCTTGCCAAGATCGATGGTAAACACGTCGGTTCCTGGGGGGAAACGGCTTGTTTTAGCCTGCATCCTTTAAAGAATTTGAACGTCTGGGGAGATGGTGGTGTTATCGTCACCCGTTCGGCGGAACTGTGCCGGAAATTGAGATTGTTCCGCAATCATGGAATGTCGACGCGTGATGAGATCGAATTTTTCAGTCATAACAGCCGTCTGGATTCGCTTCAGGCCGTTGTCGGTAACCGTTTGATCCATGAGGTCGGGTCGATCACCCGTCAGAGGATCGCCAATGCCAAGCGTTACGATGAGGCGTTCCGGGATTTGAAAGAATATATTGCGGTTCCGCCGCGGCATCCTAATGTGCAGCAGGTTTATCATACCTACGTCATTAGGGTCAAGAGCCGCGATGCCCTGCTGGCGTATTTACTTGAGCGTGGCATCAAGGCAAAGGTCCATTATCCTATCCCGGTGCATTTGCAGAAAGCCGCAGCTTATTTAGGGTATAAAAAGGGCGACTTCCCGGTCTGTGAACAGGATTGCGCGACGATCATCAGCCTGCCGGTGCATCAGCATTTGACCGATGAGCAGATGTCTTATGTGATCGAGTCCATTTGGGAATTCTATTCAAGGCGGGATATCCGCAAGGCACAGGATGAGGCGTTTCATACTCGGCGTTGATTTTGACAATACGCTCGTTAATTACGACGACGTTCTTTGGAAAACGGCCCAGCGCATGGGATTCATCACCGGCTCGCTGACGTGGCATAAAAAAGGTATCCGTGACGCGATCCGCCCGTTGCCGGACGGCGAAAAGAAGTGGCAGCAAGTGCAGGCGCACGTGTATGGCAAGGCGATGGCGGAAGCGATGTTGATCGACGGCGTCGCGAAATTCCTTCACGCGTGCCGGCGCGCCAACGTGCCGGTATATATCGTCAGTCATAAAACTCAATTTGCCGCGCAAGATACGGACAAAATTGACCTGAGGCGGACGGCACTGGATTGGATGACGCAAAAAGGATTTTTTGAATCAAAAGGATTGGGATTTTCGAAGGACCAGGTTTTTTTTGAATCGACCCGCCCAAAGAAGATTGAGCGGATTAAACAACTGGGCTGTACACATTTTATTGATGATTTGGAAGAGACTTTTAGGGAAGAGTCGTTTCCGCGAGGCGTAAATAAGATACTTTACAGCCCACATAAGGAAAATTTTTTATTGCGTGGTGTGAAAATTATGAAGACTTGGGCGCAAATAGAACAGTATTTTATGAGTGAGGAATATAAGTATCTGGAGGTAGATTCGTGAGGGCTACACATTATACGACGGAGACGGCAGATAATGTCCTTTCTGATGTCTGCCGCATAGCCGAGGATCTTTTGGGCGTTCCCGTTATTTCGGCTCAAAGGGTTGGCGGCAGCGGGAACAATCGCGTGTATTCCTTACAGTGCGATAATTCCAAACCGTATGCTGCCAAGTTTTATTTCCGCCATCCTGCGGATAAGCGTAACCGTTTAGAGGCTGAATTTTCTAGCCTTGCGTTTTTGTGGGGACAGGGGGTGACCGATATCCCGCGTCCACTTGCGGTAAACCGGGAAGAATCCTGTGCTGTTTACGAATTCATTGAAGGTAAAAAAATTATGCCGGGAGATATCACCGACCAAGACATTGAGGGTGCTGGTGATTTCCTGGGACGTTTAAAGAAATTGAACGGGATCGCGCAGTCTCAAAATATATCGCCGGCCTCTGATGCCTGTTTTTCTATTAAGGCAATTATCGTCAATATAGAGGGACGTTTAAACCGTTTTGCCTCACTTGAAGAACAAAAGCAAGGGCATGGGGAATTGGAATGTTTCCTTCGGGACGATTTCAAGCCATTTTTGACTGTCTTGACGCAGTGGGTTCGTAAGCAGTGTGCAACAAGCGGTATTTCATTTGATGTCGAGATTCCTCTGGAACAGAAAACCTTAAGTCCATCGGATTTCGGATTTCATAATGCCTTGCGCGCCAGCGACGGCCGTATTGTATTTTTGGATTTCGAATATTTCGGATGGGATGACCCTTCTAAGACGATCGCGGATTTTTTGTTTCATCCAGCCATGGCGTTGAGCGATCCGCTGAAAAGAAATTTTGTCCATAAAATGCTGGATGCGTTCGCGGAAGATCGACAATTGGCGCAGCGGGTCAAGATTGCATATCCGTTGTTTGGCCTGAAGTGGTGCATGATATTTTTAAATGAATTTATTCCGGACGATTTTTCGCGCCGCGCTTATGCCGCCGGGGACCCGTTGGACACAGATAAGATACGTAAAGAGCAGTTACGGAAAGCCAAGAGTTTGTGTCAGAAAATAAAAGAAACATATTTAAGGTTCCCTTATGCCGATAAATAGAGCAAAAGCCGCGAAACTGGATCAGCGGTCGAAATATTTACGTCGCAGGATCATTGAGACCCTTGATGCCACCCGTCGCGGGCATGTGGGCGCAGCGTTGTCTTTGGTCGAAATTATCCGGGTGCTTTATGACGATGTGCTTAGATATGATGCCCGTAATCCGAAATGGAGCGAGCGGGATCGCTGCATTTTAAGCAAAGGCCATGGATGTCTTGCGCTGTACGTTGTTTTGCAGGACAAGGGATTCTTCCCCGAGGAAGAATTATGGAAATTTTGCGAGGCCAGCGGAATTTTAGGCGGGCACCCGGAGGTCAAGGTTCCGGGGGTGGAGGCTTCCACCGGAAGTTTGGGACATGGATTGCCCATCGGGGTTGGTTTTGCCGTAAGTGCCAAGCATGAACAAGCCGACCATCGTGTTTTTGTGATCATCGGTGATGGGGAGTGCAACGAAGGATCTATTTGGGAAGCGGCGCTGTGTGCCGGTAAACATAAATTGAGCAATTTGACAGTTGTCATCGACTACAACAAGTATCAATCCTACGGCCCGACGCGGGATGTGCAAAACCTGGAGCCATTTGCGGATAAGTGGAAGGCATTTGGTTTTGCCGTCAAGGAAGTGGATGGTCATGATGTCGATGCTTTGCGCGCCGCGTTTACTGGTGTGCCTTTGGCATTAGACAAGCCGACGGCGATCATTTGCCATACGCTCAAAGGCAAGGGAATGAACTCTACGGAAGGCAACATGAAATGGCATCACAAAAGCGGGATCAAGGATGAAGAGATTCGTCAGCTTTTCGCGGAATCGGAGGCCTACTGATGCGCAAGATGTGTCTTGAGATGGTTTATGAGCTTGCGCGTCAGGATAAGCGTGTTTTCTTTATCGGTTCTGATCTGGGGATCGGCACGTTGCAGAAATTTAAAGAAAAAATACCGGATCGTTTTTTTATGGAGGGCATCAGCGAGGCCAACATGATCGGCATGGCCGCCGGCTTGGCCATGGAAGGAAAAATTCCTTACGTTAATACGATCGCGACGTTTTTGACCCGTCGCTGTTTTGAGCAAGTTGTAGTCGATCTGGGTTTGCATAATCTCAACGTCCGGTTGTTGGGCAATGGCGGCGGATTGGTCTACGCGCCGCTGGGGCCAACGCATGAGGCGATCGAGGATATCGCGATTATGCGCTCAGTTCCTAATATGACGGTCATCGCACCGGCGGATGCTAGCGAAATGCGCCTGGCCATGCTGCAGTCTATGGATCATCAAGGACCCATTTATATTCGTGTGGCCAAAGGAGGCGATCCAATCGTCACAAATGATCAGATTTCTTTTAAGATAGGGAAAGCGCTGCCAATGCGTGAAGGCTCAGATGCTTTGATTATTACGACGGGAATTACGTTACGTAACGGCTTGGAGGCAGCCGACCAGTTAAAAGACCAAGGGGTAAAAGTCGCCGTTGTGCATGTTCCAACGGTAAAACCCATTGATGAAGAGATTATAAAAGAATATGCGGCAAATACGCCGGTCATTGTCACGGTTGAGGAGCATACGGTTATCGGAGGCCTTGGGGGAGCGGTCGCGGAGATCATCAGCGAAGCGAACTTTCCTTCCCAAAAACGGTTTAAGCGTATCGGCATCCCCGATGTCTTCGCTGACCGATACGGGTCGCAGGCAAGCCTTATGCATGGTTTTGGGATTACGACGGAAAACGTTGTCGCGACCATAAAGAATTTAGCAGGGCTGGAATTTTCACCAGGCAAGTTCATTGAACAGGAATTGGTAAAGGAGTAAATATGGGAAATTTGGTTGAGGTTTTCACACCGCTTCACAAACAGACTAAGAGAAACTATATTGACCGCATGATCGACGATAAAGTCCATTGCATGCTCAAGGCCAAGGAATATGAGGCCGATTATTGGGACGGTGACCGCCGCTATGGTTATGGCGGATATAAATATGATGGGCGCTGGAAACCCGTCGCGGAAAAACTCATTAAGCAATACGGCCTTACCAGCAGCTCTAAGATTCTGGACGTCGGCTGCGGCAAGGCTCATCTTCTTTATGAATTAAAACAGCTTTTGCCCAATGCAGAGTTGCACGGATTTGATATTTCGCAACATGGGTTAGCTGATGCCCCACCGGCGATCCGTAAGTCCATTGCCCGTCGTAAAGCGCAGGATGTATCTTATCCATGGGCGGATAAATATTTTGATCTCGTTATCTCTTTAGGGTGTCTTCATAATTTACGGATTATGGAACTCGAGAAAGCCGTCAAGGAAATCGAGCGGGTAGGTAGGAATAAATTTATTATGGTTGAAAGTTACCGTAATGAGCAGGAATTATTCAACCTGCAGTGCTGGGCTTTGACCGCTGAGGCTTTTTTTGATAACGAGGCCTGGATTTGGTTGTTGAAACATTTTGGATATACCGGAGACTACGAATTCATTTATTTTGAATAAACCGCCACATTGGCAAAAGGAAATATCATGAACCAAACACAAATGGAATTAGAAAAAATAACATTACCGGTTAAGACCATGAAAGCGGCGATTCTGATTGAATTAAATAAACCCTTGGTTGTTGCCGATATCGAGTTTCCAAGCCGGTTATCCTTCGGGCAGGTTTTGGTAAAAGTTCATTACAGCGGTATTTGCGGGGCGCAGTTTAATGAAATCGAGGGCGCTAAGGGGCCGGATAAATTTCTGCCGCATTTATTGGGCCATGAAGGATCAGCGACAGTTCTGGCCGTTGGCGAAGGAGTAACACGAGTTAAACCAAGTGACCATGTTGTCATGCATTGGCGTCAAAGCGACGGCATTCAATGCCAACCTCCGAGCTATAACTGGAACGGTAAAAAAGTCAACGCAGGATGGGTCACGACGTTTAATGACCATGCCATTGTTTCTGAAAACAGATTAACGGTAATTCCTGATGATTTTGACATGAAGATCGCTCCATTATTTGGCTGTGCTGTCACAACAGCCATGGGAGTCATTAATAACGACGCTCAGGTGAAAGTTGGGCAATCGGTGGTTATTTTCGGGGCTGGGGGCGTTGGGCTAAATATTGTCCAGTCGGCTGACATGGTCTCGGCTAATCCAATTATTGCCATCGATCTTTTCGATAAAAAATTAGATATGGCTAAGCGTTTTGGAGCCACCCATTGTCTTAATTCTCAGAATACGCAGGATTATCTAGCCCAAATCCATAAAATCGTTGGGGAAAAAGGCGCGGATGTGGTTATTGACACAACCGGTAAGGCGCGGGTCATCGAAACGGCTTACGAACTGACTCATCCGGATGGCAAGACGATTCTGGTGGGTGTGCCGCGAAAAGGCGATAATATTTCCATTTATTCTTTGCCTTTACACTTTAAGAAAATATTAAAAGGCTCTCATGGCGGCAGCACTCAACCACATCTAGATATCCCCCGGTATATCGCGCTCTGCCGGTTAGGTAAAATGACGCTGGATGGCCTCATCACTGATGAATTTTCGTTGGAGAAAGTTAATGAGGCGCTAGGTAAGGTTCGCAGCGGCCAAAGTGGACGAGTGATTATTAAAATGTGAGGTCTCAAGATTTATGAAAGGAAGACCCGTCATGGGTAAGATATCTTGGTTTCGCACAAGCGTGGGGGAAGAAGAAGCGGCGCGTGTCAGTGAGGCGATGCTTAATGAATGTGTGAGCATGGGCAGAATTACGGAGGAATTCGAGGATGTTTTGAAGGAGAAGCTGGGTGTCCCCTATGGTGTTGCTGTTCCAAGCGGAAGTGTGGCTCTTTTGATGTCGCTTATGGCCCTTGGAATTGGACGCGATGATGAGGTTATTGTCCCTAACAGAGGATGGATTGCGGCAGCTCATGCGGTTTATTTGACAGGCGCCAAAGTCGTCTTGGTGGATGTCCGTCAAGACTTGCCGATCATGGATGTGGATGAGGCGTGCCGTAAGGTGACCTCAAGAACTCGAGCCATTATTCCAGTTCACCTTAATGGCCGAGCTGTCGATATGAAGAACTTATTGTCGTTTTGTAAGGCCCGGAAGATAGCGATTATTGAGGATGCCTGTCAGAGTCTTTTTTCTCGTTATGAGGACGGGTATTTAGGGACTCAAGGGGAGATGGGATGTTTTTCTTTTGGGATGGCAAAACTGGTCGCTACTGGCCAGGGAGGCTTGGTAGTAACAAGGGATAAAAAGCTTTATCAAAGGTTGAGAGCATTGCGTAATCACGGCGTGAACGATAATTTTACACAGGCCTGGTATCAATTTGGGTTCAATTTTAAATTTACGGATGTTCAGGCGGCAATAGGGTTGGGACAACTGAAGAGAACCCCCGAACGGATTGAACATTTAAAAAAAATTTATGGAAAATATGAACGGGGCTTGAGCACATTGGCAGGCATTCGGATTATACCTGTGAATGTGAAGCAGGGCGAGCTACCTTTGTTTGTTGAAGCGCTCGTTGATCGCCGGGAAGAATTAATCCAGTATTTGAAGAATCGAGATATCCAAGCGCGTCACGCAGTTCCTGACCTTGATCCTGCGAAATATTTGGGTGTTCATGGGGAATTCCCCAATTCTCGAATGTATCATCGTCATGGCGTTTTTTTGCCCGGTGGGCCGGAACAACCTATCGAAAATGTAGAACGTGTCATTCAAAATATTAAAGAATTTCTAAAGAAAGAAAATTCGTGAAACAAATAGAAGTGGCATCGGCAATCGAACCGACTGCATTGAGAATCTCGGACGTCAAAGAGCCGAAACTTTTATGCCTCGTTGTTTTTACAGGAGGGGGGACAAAGCTTTTTCAAAGTTATCTCGATGGCCATCCTGATGTCTATAATATTCCAGCTTATCCATTGATTTATTTTTATCCGCATTGGCAGACATGGCGGGAACAGTTTCAAGAGGTGTGGAATTGGGATACGATTATTAATATTTTTTGTATTAAACATGCATCAGTGATCGATTCCCGGAATATTGTTGGAATGAATGGTTTAGACAAGTTGGGGGAAACGAACGATGGATATGTGTCGATTGATGCTGAGCAATTTCGCGGTTATCTAAAAAGCCTTCTTCGTGATGAGCCGGTTAGCCGCCGAGCTTTTGTCCTGGCAGTTAATTATGCATATGCATTATGCAAAGGTCAGGATCTGTCATGCAAGAAAGTCCTTTTATGGCATCATCATTCCGTCGAGCATCTGGATGATTTCATGAGCGATTTTCCCGACGCGACTATTTTAGCTACAATCCGTGATCCCAGGGTAAAAATATATCGTCTTTGGTCCCAGTTTCAGAAGGAGGATCAGTTCAAATTGAATCCTACTGATACGATGATTTATCAATCTAACGCGATTTATCATGTCAGCAAGTATATGTTTTTTTTACAGCATGATTTAGGGAAAATGGTCAAAGTAAAGGATGTTATTTTTTTGAGACATGAAGACATGGCCATAGATCTAAGAAGGATGATGAAGAAGTTTGCGGATTTATTTGGTATCCGTTATCTTGATTTAATGCTGGAGAGTTCGTTTGATGGTAAGATTTGGTGGGGGCATGAAATTTACGGAATGCCAGATGTTAAGGAAACAAGGTCTCAATCGGAGAAAGCAAAGCAGGTATCTCAAGAAGCGCTAAGAAGAATCCTTTCGGCGGAATGGAAACACCAGAAACCGGGGGTGGAGATATTCATTTTTGAGGGAATGATGTTTGATTTTTTGGTGCAATATGGATATCAGCCACTTTATTACAAAAAAGATTCCTGGTGGGAAAGAATTTCTTGGATGGTGATAGCTCTGTTGCTATTTGAAATCGAGATCAAAAGCACATTATTTTATTTAAACCCCGCCACCCATTTGAAGATCATGGCAACCGCATGGAAGGAAGCTCAGGGAGAGATTAAACGCAAATATTATGGTTTTAATGGAACATATCTTTATAAGTATAATTATGTAGATTTAAAGCTTTGGAGGCGCTCATTCATTGAGCGTTGGCTCGATAAAGCAGAAAAAATAAAAAATAAGGATAAGCTCTCGCACAGTAATTTTGTGGCTGCGAGTATTGGTTATGTTTTGTATGTTTATGCAAGGTTTTTGGGGGCTACCGTATTTCTTCCTGTTCAGTATTTTCGCCGGCTGAAAATTTGTTATGTCACTTTCTTTAAACGGTTATTTTGGGGAAGTTTCTTGACCTCACAGCTTTAATGAAGAGCAGTTATGATCCAAAGAACAACAATGACTAATAAAACCTCCGCTCATCAGAAATCAACAGGACTTTCATGCCTCCTTTGCAAGGGAAAACTCGTTGCGATCGCAGAGGAACTTTTAGGCGCTACTTCACGAGCTGATGTCCTTTACCCTTTTACCCTTTATAGATGTAGCGTTTGTGAACATCTCCAGAAGGACATCGGGGCACAATACCAAAAAATCATGCGCGATGTTTATGAGAAGAACTACGAGCTTCCCGGACGTAAAATCAATATAGTCGATGGTAAAATTGTGAACCGGGAAAACTCCCTTGTCCAAAACCTTGTTAAACTTCTAAAATTGAGAAATACAGGCTGGGTACTCGATATAGGGACCGGCGCAGGTTATCTTCTTGCGGCCTTTGCTGCTGAACTCCCCGGTTGGGAGATTGTGGGCCATGATCTGAATAACGTCAAAGAGGCGGGCATTCGCGCTGGTGGTGCCACAGAGTTTTATACCGGCGATCTGGACACAATCCCTGGCAAGTACGATCTCATTACCTTGAACCACGTTTTGGAACATCTGACAGACCCGGTGACCGTGCTCTGGAAAGCGGCCGCCCTTCTTAAACCTGATGGCCATTTGGTGGTGATCGTCCCCTGCTTTCATACTGTTTATACTGATTTCTTTTTTTGGGAACACTGTTCACATTTCACACCAAGATCGCTGAGCATTGCTGCCTCCTTGGCAGGGTTTGATGTTGTAAATAAAATGGAGGGGCTGTTGGGATCTGTTGAGATCGGATTCATCGCGAAACGTTCTCAAAACGAATACCCCGCTCTCGAGGCTGAAGCCGTTCGTTGGGCTCAATCCCTGCCCGGTTTTATTCGCGGCCAGGCAAAGGGAAAACGCATAAATGTTTTTGGAGTATACGGAGTGGGAATGTGGCTTGGAGCAATGCTAAAAGGAGAAATATCCTTCTTCGTGGATGATGACCCGTCAAAACAAGGCTCCCGCTTCGCGGGGTGTTTGATCGTTGGCGTAGACGAGATTCCGGAAGGCGATACGGTTTTTGTAGCGTATAACAATCCTGAAGCGTCGTTGAAAATGTGTGAGAAGCTAAAATTCCGCCGGCCCGGGGTCAATTTTATTGCGCCCCCGGCCTAAACCAATCATTGTTTTACGCCTGGGCTGTTAGAGGACCGTGAGTATGGATTATCGGAAGGTAAATGATGAGGTGCTATATCCTAATGAACGGTTTGTGCATCTGAATGCTATCGATTTGGCATTTCTAAAAACGGAAGCTTTCAAAAATCCACGAAAGCGGATACGGCTTTGTACACATCAGAGTGTGGATGACAAGATTCATGAAATGTTTATTGTCCATACGAAGGACGCCTATGTTCGACCTCATAAACATATCAACAAGTCAGAATCATTTTATTTAATAGAAGGCGAAGTGGATGTCATTTTTTTTGATGATCATGGCGACATTATCAAAAAAGTCGAGATGGGATCTCCCTTCTCAGGGAAGTTTTTTTATTACCGCATTTCTGACCCCTTTTTTCACACTTTTTGCATTAAGACAGACTTGATTTGTTTTTATGAAGTAACTGAGGGGCCGTTTAACCGCTTCGATACTATTTTCCCGACTTGGGCGCCTGACGGCAGCGATGTGGAGCAAGCTAAAGAGTTTCTCAATAAATTGTCAGGGGGATAGAATAATGACTGTATGTTTTCGAAATCAAAATTGCCGATTGTGTGGTTCGGCTAAGGTGGCTCTTGGAGCAAATTTTGTTCCAACTCCACCCGGAGATGTTTTTGCATCGTATGACAAACTTGGGCAAAAAGAAGAAGCTTTTCCTCTGGATATTTTTCTTTGTCAAAATTGTGGATTAATCCAAATTCTTGATGTTGTTGATCCGGCAGTTCTTTATGGAAACTATATTTACAGGACGCAAGCCTCTTTAGGCCTTTCGGAATATTTTAGAAAATATGCCGAAGAGGTATTGGCATTTGTCAGGCCTCATGCCGGTAGTTTAGTGATCGATATCGGCTGTAATGACGGGACGCTGCTTCGGTATTTTATAGAAAAAGGCCTAAAAGTTTTGGGCGTTGATCCGGCTCCCATTGCACAACAGATTGCTTCTTCGGGAATTGAGGTTCTCCAGCATTTTTTTAGCGCGGATATTGGCAAAGAGATCAGATCCGGGTATGGCACCCCCTCCTTAGTTACAGCCAATAATGTAGTTGCTAATATCGACGATCTAAAAAATCTTTTTACCGGCATCCGCGAACTCATTGGCCAAGAAGGGTGTTTTGTTTTCGAAACGGGTTATGGATTAGATTTGGTAGATAAGAAATTATTGGATGTTGTTCATCATGAACATCTTTCTTATTTTACTGTTGGTTCTTTGCAAAAATCACTGGGGCTCTTTGGATTGGAATTGATTCATGTGCAGCATAGTGTTTCCAAGGGGGGGTGTATTCGATGTTATATTCAAGGCAAAAATGGTAGACGCAAAGTTCAGCCATCGGTTAGCCAGATGATTGACTTGGAGAGTCATAAGGGCATTGAAAAGATTTCTTCTTTCGGACCGTTTAATGCATTTATTCATGAGACACGTGAGCGATTGCAAAGAGAAATATCCGCTTTACACGCGCGGGGAGAAGCAATTGTAGGATATGGGGCCTCTGTTGGAACGACAACATTAGAGTATCTTTTTGGTTTGTCGGACAAAATTTTATACGTGGTTGATGATAATCTGGACCGTTTTGGACTTTATACTCCCGGACATCATATCCCCGTTCATCCTTCCCAGATATTATATGACCGCAGGCCGCAATTGGTTGTTGTTTTTGCCTGGAGATATATTGAGCCGATTTTGAAACGTCATCAAGCATTCATTAGGGAGGGAGGGAAATTTTTAACTTTTCTACCGGCATGGAAGATTTATGGTGATTCTGAAAAAATTTTATGAAAAGTATACGGGGACGTTATGATTGCAAGAAAATTATCTGACTTAAAACATATTCAAGAATATTACATTTATGATAACCCAAGTCAGCCTTCACAAGAACATAAAGATTTTGTCAAGATACTTTCGTTTCTCTATCCGCGCAGTGTTTTTAAAGGTTATCGCCCTGATTTAAATGGATTAACCGGGGATCAGGTAGTTATTTCCACACGGCCGGATTTTTTAAATCAGGGCGATAATAATAGGTTACTTCATATTTTTAATACGAATACGCCATGGGCGCCGCACGCATGTTTTATGCGGCTTATTGACAATAAATTGCAAGAGAAATACGGTGAGTTTGATCAACAGGTTTGGGAGAAATATATCGAACTTCATGGGCGAAAATATTTGTTAGCGCCGAGAGATAAATTAAAATTTATAACAAAAAATTTTAGGATTCGGAAATTGGGGAGAAAAGGGCTGCTGCGTTTTATCCCGATCTTGGAAAAAACGAGGCACCATTTAAATAAAGAACGTAAATTAGGACTCAGTTATGTCATCGATGACTCTCTTTTTTTTACGAAAAATAATCTTGTTAATATAGACAAGGTAGAGCAGAGCTTGTTTGATGCTTCTTCAAGGGAATTATATCGTGATGTCATATTCGCGGATCCTTTCCAGTTATGGAGAAATTATTATGATCTGCTTCCTGATTTTCTGGAATATGTGGATTATATGAAATTAAATAAAGATTCGGTCATCTTAAGTATTGGCGTAGATCGTGGTTATGATATTCCATTCTTTTTATCGTTTAATGTGAAGAAAATTTATAATTTTGATCCTACGAGGGATTGGTTTTTGGCTGACTATGTTAGAGAGTGGGTGGATTATTTCCCTGATAAGGTTGAATTCAGCGATTACGCTATATTAAAAGAAGGAAATGAGATCGAGTTCCAGTTGTCCGACGATCGTTATGAAAAACTGGACAAAAAGGCACAAAGTGCATTTAAGGTTGAATCAAAAGGGTCACAGAAATTAATAAGCAAGAAATGTAAGGGCATGTCATTAGCGGAATTGCTCAAAGAGTATGCCTTTTCCCGAATTGATCTCATTAAAATCAATACTGCCGGCCAAGAATATAAATTAGTGGATGGCTTGAGTGATTATGTTAAAAAATTTCGTCCACAAATAGTTATTCCTATTTGTCACTCATCCAGGGAATTTTTTGAAACACCATTGAGGCTAATGGAGATGTGTCAAAATTATCGATTCTATTGTAAGACATACAGTTATGAAAAGTATCAAACGCATTTATACTGTATTCCAGCAGAAGTAAATGATACTATATGATCTTCTTGTTAAGAGGGGATATGAAATGAAGGTTTATTTTGTTTGCCTTCGATCTTGGTCAAAGAATTCTTTAGCTCTCTAAACGAGAGGATTATTTTGTTTAGTCATAGTTAATTGGTTTTGATATGCGAGAAGAATTAATTGCAAAATTTTATGAATTTGTAGAGGCCGATGGAACTGTTCGTCTGCGTTTAATTCAATGCTATGCACATGGTATTGGAAAGAGAGTCGTGGCAGTTCTTTTGGGTTTTCCTCTCGTCGGCATCATGTATCTTTTAAAACCGGTACTAACAATAAGGATTGGAGTTTTATTTTATAAACGCGTAGGGCATTTATGTGCTAATACAGAATTTTGGTTGAAGAAACAAACTTTATCCGATACGAGGAAAAGAGAATTCAATATTTTTCTCTCCGGGACTCCGTTAGCTAATAGGCAGATTCTAAACATGATTAAGCGTCGCATTTTTGTTTTAGAAAGCGATTTTCTTGTATGGTTAGTAGAGGGGTTAAAGAAAATACTTCCCGCAGCACATTGGATGTGGATTGATCTTACGAATTCAGGATCGAATGAGTGGGATATTTGGAATAATGTGAAGCCTCAGCTGTCTTTTACAGCGGAAGAACATAGCAGGGGTCAAGAAGTATTAAAATCCATTGGCATCCAAGGGAAATTTTATGTGTGTTTTTATGCACGGGATAAAAAATATCTTCAGACGCAACTTAACAATATCTTGAATGATTGGAGTTATCATGATTACCGGGATTCCGACATTAATAGTTTTGTTCAAGCCTTCAATTTATTCGCAACGAATGGATTAAAAGCCGTTCGGATGGGGTGTTATGTGGAGGAGAGTATCAAAACTGATAACCCGAACATTATCGATTATGCCACAAAATTTCGAACAGATTTCGCCGATGCATACGTTATGGCCCATTGTAAGTTTTTTATTGGCGATACAGCGGGGACATTTATGTTGGGAGCTTTATTTAATGTTCCCTATGCGATGGTCAACTATGTTCCCATTGGAGGCTGCGCCAGAAGTGAACGAGACATTTTTGTACCTAAAAGATATTGGCATAAATCAAAAAAACGATTTCTTACGCTTCGGGAGATTATTGAAATTGGCGGGGACAGATGGATGCGTTCAGAATATTTTGAAAGAGCAGGCATTCTCTTAATCGATAATACGGTTGAAGAAATATTAGAGGTTATTAAAGAATTAAATGCACGCATTGATGGGACATGGGTGCCTCATGAGGGGGACGAGGCATTGCAACAACGTTTTAGAGAAATATTCCCTCCTAACCATTATATGACAGGGTTTCGTTCACGTGTGGGTGCGGAATTCCTTCGCCGACATAAATATTTATTGGACTAAATCATCTGCCAGGGAATGCCAAAAGGTTAATTTTATGAGAGTCATCAAGTTTGTTGTTGAAATTTTTCTTAAATTCCCCGCCTTGATGATTAACAATGTCCTGCTGTTGGTTATCGTTAATCTTTTTGGGACCGTTTCCCTGTTAACGGTCAGTCCTATCATTGACTTCGTGATTTATCCGGATGGAAGTGGTGCTAGTCTTTTGACCCAAAAAATATCAGAATTTATATCTATCATCGGAATATCCGTCAATTTGACTTCGTTTGTCATCGTTTTATTGGTCTGTATTTCGTTGGCGAGCGGTCTTCAGGTCTTTGCTCAATATTTGATTTTAAAAATGCGCTATACCTTTGAAAAAGACATGCTGATCGGATCGTTCAGGCATTTTTTTAATGCGAATTGGTACTTTTTCTCCAGCAATAAACAAGGCGCATTGATAAATTCCTTTACTAATCAACTTACTATTGTTGGTAGCGCCTTCGGCATGATGGGACAATTATTTGCGAGCATCCTACAATTTGTCTGTTTCTTAATTGTACCTTTATTCATCTCCTGGCAAGTGACGCTGATCAGTTTAGGCATGGCCATTATATTTGCGATGCCCTTTATTTGGCAAGGAAAAATCAATTACCGCATGGGGAAGATGGCGGCGGCGGCGGGAAATGAACTGATGGGAAATTTGTATGAAAATCTAGGTGCCGCCAAGATTGTTTTAGGATTTGGTAAACAAGTTAAAAACGTAGACAAATTGGCTGAGATCTTTGATAAACACAGCCAAATTATAGTCAAATCCCAAACAATGAAAATGGTAATCCCAATATTGTACCGGCCTTTGGCGGTCCTGACGATTGTCGTATCGTTATTTACGGCACGCATTTTTTCCGTCGAAGTTTCAGAGATGGCGGTGTTGCTACTGGCCTTGTTTTCGGTCGCGAATGCCATCAGCAACATCACGATGTATAAAAATTCGCTCGACAATTTCTTTCCGAGTTATCAGCAGATCAAAGATCTGCAAAAGAAATCAATAGAATTAAAACAAGTTTCCGGTATTCGTTCATTTAATAGTTTTAAAAAAGAGATTTCTATCCGTTCTTTGTCATTTGCTTATCCGGGCCATCCGGAAATCCTAAGTAAAATTAATATGAACATCACAAAAGGAACAATGGTCGCTTTAGTCGGGAAATCTGGAGCTGGAAAATCCACGTTGATAGACTTGATCATGGGATTTCACCAGCCTCTGGGAGGTGAGATATTGTTTGATGGCATCCCCTTGCAGGAATTCAATATTATTTCTTTCCGGCAGAAAATCGGGTATGTGCCGCAGGAGAGTGTTTTATTTAACATGAGTATCAAAGATAATTTTTTGTGGGCTAATGACCAGGCGACAAGAGAAGATTTAGAAAGAGTCTGCCAGTTGGCCTATGCGGATGAATTTATCACGCAACTGCCGAACGGCTATGACACGCTCGTCGGTGACAGAGGTGTGCGTTTATCCGGTGGGCAAATCCAGCGGATCGCGCTGGCAAGGGCTTTGCTGCGCAATCCGGAACTTTTGATTTTGGATGAAGCCACCAGTTCCTTGGATAGTTATTCAGAGAAGATGATCCAACGGGCGATCGAAAATGTCGCCAAGCAGACAACCATTATCGTCATAGCGCACCGGCTTTCTACGATTAAAAAGGCCGATTGTATTTATGTTTTAGAGAAGGGCCGTGTTATCGAACAGGGCAATTATGCCCAGTTGGCCAAAAACGAAGGCCAATTTAGTTCGATGGTCCAATTGCAGGAATTGGAAGTGTTCAGTTAGAAAGGGATGATGAGATTCGTCATTGTCGGTTTTGGAAGTATCGGACGGCGCCATTTACAGAGTATAAAGAGTGTTTATCCCCAGGCCAAGGTTTCGGTTTTACGACAGAAAACGAAAAGTGGAAACTTAGGGGGATTGAATCATTTAGTTGATGAAGTTTTCTTTGACATAAATAAGGCGTTGGCGTGGAAGCCCGATGCGGTTGTCATTGCTAATCCCGCACCATTTCATGTGCCAACGGCACTGAAGTTTGCCAAGGCTAATGTGCATTTATTTGTTGAGAAGCCTTTGTCCGATTCGCTCGAAGGTATCGATGTGCTTATTAAAGAGTGTAAAAAACGTAATCTTGTTTTAGCGGTTGGATATGTTTTGCGTTTTTATGAATCACTTAAGATTTTAAAAAAGGCTATTGAAAAAGGCCGGATCGGGCGTGTTTTAAATGTCCGTGCCAGCGCCGGGCAATCTTTGCTCAATTGGCGTCCTGGTGCGGATTATCGAAAAGGTGTTAGTGCCCAACGGGAATTGGGGGGAGGCATTGTCTTTGAGTTGAGTCATGAAATCGATTATTGCCGTTGGCTGATGGGAGAAATCAGCGAGGTAAGCGCAATCATCGACAAACAAAGCGATTTGGCCATTGATGTGGAAGATGTCGCAGAAATCAACCTGCGTTTTAAAAATGGCGTGATCGGACATATTCATCTAGATATGGTGGACCAGGCGCGAAATCGCTGTTGTCGCATTGTTGGCACAAAGGGGACGCTGGCATGGGATTTTATGGATAATCATTCGGTCAAGTTGTGTTCTATCGGACAAAAAAGATGGGTTAACCTGCGTAAGCCGCAGGCAATCGACGCCAACGATATGTTTTGTCGGCAATTTGGGCATTTTCGGCAATGCATCGATAGCAAGAAAAGTCCTTTAGTCTCGGGCGAAGATGCCAAGCGGGTGGTTGAAATTATTTTGGCCGCGAAAAAAAGTGCACGAAAAGGGATAACGGTCAGGGTATGAAACCTTTTATTTTAGGAGCGGTATTTGCGCGGGGAGGATCCAAAAGCATTCCCAGGAAGAATATCCAGCTTTTGGGCGGCAAACCTCTTTTAGCTTACGCCATTGAAACAGCGCGGCGTATTTCTTTGATCGATGATGTGATTGTTTCAACCGATAACAAGGAAATAGCTGAAGTCGCCAAACAGTATGGCGCCGAGGTCCCGTTTCTGCGGCCAGCGGAGCTGGCGACAGATGAGGCGCCGATGCTTTTAGCGCAGCAGCACGCGGTAAGAGAATATGAAAGATTGACAAAACAGAAAGTGGATGTTTTGGTCTCGATTCCGACGACGTCGCCTTTACGTGAAGATCAAGACGTGCAGAATTGCATCGCAATGTTATTGGATAGCGATGTGGATTGTGTTTTGACGGTGACGCCGGCTCACCGCAATCCCTATTTCAATATGGTGACCCTAGATGACCAACAGCGTGCGCGATTGGTGATTCAGCCAAAGGTGTCGGTTGCCCGACGCCAGGATGCTCCGTCTGTTTATGATGTTACAACTGTTGCCTATGCCATCAGTACGGCGTATTTGCAGAAGAATAAGCCATTGATTGAAGGAAACGTTAAAGCCGTGATTGTCCCGCCCGAGAGGGCTTTGGATATCGATACGCCCTTGGATTGGGAGATCGCGGATTTTCTAATATCCAAGAAAATTAAAGCCTTATGAAGACGGTCAAAGATCTCATGAGTTTAAAAGGACGCGTGGCGGTTATTACCGGCGGTGCCGGCCACATTGGATCGGTTATGGCAGAAGCTCTGGCTGAGTGCGGGGCCAAGACTGTCCTGGTCGATATCAATGAAAAAGGATGTCAGGAAAAGGCCAAGCGCATCCAAAAGAAATATTCTGTCAAGACGTTATCTTTAACCGTCGATTTAGCTGATGCAGCACAAACCAAAAATATTCCTCACAAAGTGCTGGATCGTCTTAAACGGATAGATATTTTGATCAATTGTGCGTCGGTGACCGGACGCACTCCTTTGGAGGGATGGCAGGTTCCTTTTGAGCAGCAATCGCTCGCCAGCTGGCGGAAAGCGCTAGAGGTGAGTTTAACCTCTATCTTTACATTAATCCAAGCTTGCGCAGGCGCTTTAAAATCCAGCGGTCATGGCAGCCTTATCAATATCAGTTCGATTTATGGAATGGTGGGTCCCGACATGAGCATATATAAAGGAGCAAAGGTTTTGGGGCATCCGGCGGCTTATGATGCGGCAAAGGGGGGGGTGCTGCAATTAACGCGCTATCTGGCAACGATCCTAGCGCCGCAAGTGCGGGTCAATGCCATCAGCATCGGCGGGGCACACCAACCCGTTTCTTTCGCAGTATTGCAAAAAAACGCCGCTCAAGCGCATGGCGAGCGAACAGGATTTAAAAGGCGCGGCTGTCTATCTAGCGAGTGATCTTTCTGAATATGTGACCGGACATAATCTGGTTGTCGATGGAGGTTGGACGGCATGGTGAATTTTGTAGAAAGGAAAGATAAGAGATGAATATATTGTTTACCGCAGGCGGCCGACGGGTGGAAATTATAGAGATTTTCAAGAAGGAATTGCCGCAAGACAAGATACTCGTTGCCGATGTTGTCAATACAGCGCCTGCTTTATACGCGGGGGACGCGCATTTTATCATTCCTAAATTTCAGGAAGATCATTGCTTGGAAGCAATGTTGGCAATTTGTCAGGAAAATCATGTCGATGCCGTCATACCTCTTATTGATCCTGAAGTTAGATTTTATGCGAAAAACATCAATCAATTCTTAGCGAAGAAGATCAAGGTGATGATTTCCAACCCCGATGCCATCAACGTGGCGACCAATAAATGGTATTCATATCAATTTTTCAAAGAGCATGATATCCCTACCCCGCTTACCTTTATGGATAAAAAAGATGTTCAATCCTACCCTGTCATGGTTAAGCCAATTTCGGGATCTGCAAGCCAATCTATTTTTGTGATTCAGGACCATAATGGATTGCGGGATATATCCCGTTTCGATCACGGCTATATCTTTCAGGAATTTATTGAAGGCGACGAGATAACCGTTGATGTGATAGGCGATGGCGAAGGGAATGTTGTGGCAACGTGTCAAAGGATGAGACTCAAGACAAGAGCAGGAGAAATAGAAAGAGGAATAACGATCTATGACGCAGGAATCGATAAGCATATCAAGAAAATCGTCTTTCTCCTTAAGCCTTGGGGGTTGATTAATATTCAATTATTTAAAAATCAGCTTGGAAACTTTTATTTCCTAGAGATGAATATGCGCATGGGGGGCGGGAATCCACTAACGTATAAGGCCGGGATTAACATACCGAGAATTTTGAAACAGCTGATTAACAACGAGTATGTCCATTCGAAGACTTTATATGGGGCGGCCGACCTATGTATGCTGAGATTCGATGGGGCGTTCTATTTTACTAAGGAGGAATTATTCTATGATCAATCAAGAAGAAATCATGAAGAAAACCTCTTCCTCAAGAGAGGTTGATTTAAGAAATGATTTTTTAAGACTTTTTAAAGAGTGCCCTATTCCGGAATATGAACTGCTTGATAACTTGGGTTTATTTACGAGAAGACAAGTTATCTCTAAGCTTCTTTTTTTTAATGAACTATATAAGAAGATCATCGATGTTCACGGCGTTATCGTTGAATTCGGTGTTCGCTGGGGGAGAAATCTGACGTTATTCGAATCACTGCGCGGCCTGTACGAGCCTTATAACCTTAACCGAAAGATTATAGGATTTGACACCTTTGCCGGCTTTCCCTCTATCGACGATAAAGACGGCCGCGCTAAAAATATCGCGCAAGGGGCTTTTGGCGTGACCGAAGGCTATGAAGACTATTTGAGGAAGATTATGAACTACCATGAACAGGAAAGCCCGATTTCTCACATTAAAAAGTATCAGATTGTAAAGGGCGATGCGACAACGGAGATTGAGAGATTTCTTAAAGACAATCCCGAAACGATCATTGCTTTAGCTTATTTTGACTTTGATCTTTATAAGCCGACGAAAAAGTGCCTGGAGGCCATAAAGGGTCATTTGACCAAAGGGAGTATCCTGGGCTTTGACGAATTAAACGTTCATAGTTATCCGGGAGAGACCTTAGCTTTTAAGGAGGTCTTTGGTCTGGATCGTTTCCAAATCAAACGCAATCAGTTTAGTTCTGTGCAATCCTACGTGGTAGTTGAATAGATGATAAAGACGGTCATATTTGACTTGGATAGCACTTTATACGATGAATCAGACTATATTCTGCAAGGGTTTAAGGAAGCTGCCAAGAAAATCGGAAAGGATTTTTGTTTAAAAAAATCGGCCCGGAAGGCGACGTTTGCACGCCTGAAAGATTTTTACAGCAAGGGTGAGCGAAACCTTATATTTAATCAGGTTTTAAAGCACCAGTTCCCGTTATTGCCAGCAGAGGAGATTAACCGTTATGTAGAACAGGAATTGTTGCTTTATTATAAGCTGGCACGTCGTGAGCTCAAATTGTACTCCGAGGTCATTCCATTGTTTCGGTATCTTAGAAAGAAAAACAAGAAGCTTGGCCTGGTGACACAGGGGCATCCTGTTAATCAAATATATAAATTATCCTTGCTGAATGTCGTTGATTATTTTGATGCCATCGAGATCAGCGGCTTTTATCCAGCGCAAAGATCCAAGCCAAGCCCTTTTTTATTTAGACGTATTTTGGCCAGATTAAACACAAAGCCCTCGCAGGCAATTTATGTGGGCGATAATTTCAAGACAGATATCGGAGCCGTGAAGGCGGGGATTCCCCTTTGTTACTTAAATAACGGGAAGAGCATGAAATTTGAATCGCCGTTGGTTAGGCATATATATTCTTTAAAGGATATAAGAAAGTTAATATGAAAAAGACAGCCAAGAGAGAAGAATCGTTATATCACATGCGTAAATCGGCCAAGGAATTCATGTACCGCATTAAAGAATTTGAGCTGGATGATCCTATCGTGGAAATAGGCAAAATGATGAATCAGGGCAAAATTTACAGCGAATTTCCCGAATTTTATGTCGACACAAAAGAAATGTTTTCCAACAGGCGATTGATACAAATGGACATCGATGCAAATACAAAGCCGGATATATGTGATGACCTGCTGAACATTGATAAACATTTTCAGGACAATGAAGTGGGGGCTGTAATGCTTTTGCATGTCTTAGAGCATGTCCGGGATTTCTGGAAGGCCCCTGATAAATTACACAAGATCTTAAAGCCGGGAGGGTTTGTTTTTATCCAGACCCCCTGGAATTTTCGGTTTCATGGCCCCCGGCCCGATTGCTGGCGCATTTCCGACGATGGTTATGAAGCGTTATTTAAGGAAAAATTCAAAATACTGTTGTTGGAGAAATATAATCCTTTTAACAATTATCTACACCCTTTATTAATTAACGTCATCCTTCAGAAGGAATAAGATGGATGAGAAGATTATGAATCCAAAATTCTTTAAAAAGAAAACGGCGTTTATTATCGCCGAGGCCGGTGTCAATCATAACGGGGATATGGTATTAGCCAAACGGCTGATTGACGTTGCCAAAGAGGCTGGCGCGGATGCCGTCAAATTTCAGACATTCAAGACAGTGTTGGTTGTTTCCATGAAGGCAGCAAAATCGCCTTATCAGAAGAAGTACACGCATAAAAAGGAATCCCTATACCAGATGCTGTCAAGGTTGGAATTAAAAGAGAAACAATTTACAGAATTGAATATGTACGCTCGCAGAAAGAGAATTTTATTTTTATCAACACCTACTGATAAAGAAAGCGTTGATCTGCTTGTTCGTTTAGGCGTTCCCGTGATTAAGGTTGCTTCGTCGGATATCACGAATTTACCTTTGCTGGAATATATCGCCAAGCAAAAAAGGCCGGTTATTTTATCCACAGGACGTTCTACGCTGCAAGAGGTCAAGGAGGCTTTTGCGGTTATTGGCCGGCATCATAATCGAGTGGCATTGCTGCATTGTGTGAGCAATTATCCGGCGGATTATAAAGATTTAAATTTACAAGCCATCCCGACGTTAAAAACAGTTTTTAAAGTGCCGGTTGGATTTTCCGATCATACCCTTGGGTGGGAGGCAGCGGTTGCGGCGGTCGCTTTGGGCGCGCAAATCATCGAAAAGCATTTTACCTTGGATCGCCATGCCCAGGGGCCGGACCATCGGACATCGTTGGAGCCGGCTGAATTAAGAAAATTTGTCAGCGTGATCCGAAGTATTGAGAGCGCTTTGGGTAATGGCCAAAAAGTACCAGCAGCGACGGAATATTGGGGAAGAAAGAACGTGCGCAAGGGCCTGGTTTCCAATATTGATATCCCCAAAGGGGCCAAGATCGATGAGAATATGATTGGGATCAAACGCCCGGGGTTGGGGATAGCTCCCCGGGATTTCGAAAAAGTCATCGGTAAAACGGCTTTAAAAACAATTAGGAAGGATCAGCCAATTTATTGGCGCTATATCAACTGATGAACGTTATTGTGACAGGCAGTTCTGGTTTTCTCGGGCGGCATTTGACGCGTGCGTTATTGGAGCAAGGGCATGGTGTCTATGGTTTAGACAAAGTTCCTTGCCCTGAGCCGCAGATTGTCAACCATAAGAATTTTTTCGCGAAGCAGGTGGATATCGGTTCTTTGGATTCAGTCAAAAAGGCGTTTGAGACATGCAAAGATATCCAATTTGTTTTTCACACGGTGGCATTACAGCCGGTCAATAAAGATTTGGATATCGATCAATATCTCGCCATTAATGTGCAGGGAGCGGTCAATATCCTGAAAAGTTGTGGTATTTATCATGTGCATAATATCATTGCCAGCTCGAGTTTTAGTGTCTATGGCCAGCCGCAATATGTCCCGATGGATGAAGATCATCCCAAAAGGCCCAACAACTTATACGGCCTTTCCAAGCTTGCGGCGGAGGAAATTTTTGAATTTTATGCCCGCAAAATGGGAATGCATATTGTTCTCTTGCGTTACGATGGGATCTATGGCCGCGGCCAGACGATTCCCGGATTTATTGAATATCTTCTTGGCGCCTGTCAGCGGGGGGAAGGCATTGAGCTTTTCAATCAAGGCAAACAAAAGCGGGATAATGTTTTTGTCGACGATGTTGTGCAGGCAAACTTGAAGGCCATGCTTTTCAACGGGAAGGAACAGTTTGGTGTTTTTAATATCGGCGGCGATGAACCGAAAACGTCATTGGAAACTGCCCGGACCGTTAAAGAGATTCTTAATTCAAAGTCACAAATCATCTTAAGCGAGAAGTCGAGTCCTTTGGGGTATGACGTCTATATGGACTCTTCTAAAGCCAAAGACCAGCTGGGTTATAAGCCTAATAGTTTAAAGGAAAATTTTATGAACATGTTGAAGGGATCAGAACAATGCCAAACGAATATCATGTAGCCATGCCGTATTTTAGCGAGGATGACATCGCGTGGATCCAGGAGAAAGTTGGTGTCGTTTTACGTGGAAAACTGAGCACTGGGCCGTTCGTCAAGGAATTTGAAGAAAAATTCGCGCAATTTGTAGGAACCCAATACGCTGTCTGCCTGAATACGTGTTCCAGCGCCTTAGAGATCGCTTTAAAGTGTGTTGGCCTTAAGGAGGGCGATGAAGTTATTGTTCCCGGGCAGACATTTATCGCCACCGGAATGTCGGTTACTTTAAACGGCGGAAAAGTCGTTTTTGCGGAAATCGATCCGCAAACATTTTGTTTGACCCTTGATGAAATCAAGAAAAGAAAGACAAATAAAACCAAAGGCGTCATGCTCGTTTATTTCGGCGGATATATGTCCCCGGACACTTTGGCGATCCAGCAATACTGCCGGGAAAACGGATTATTTTTGATCGAAGATGCCGCTCATGCCCACGGATCAAGCATCGATGGGCAGAAAGCGGGTGCCATTGGCGATGCGGGTTGCTTTTCTTTCTTTTCCACAAAAATCATGACAACGGGCGAAGGCGGAATGCTGACGACCAATTCAAAAGACATTTACGAAATGGCCAGATCGCTGCGCGAGCGCGGAACATGCATCGAGACAAAGCAGGAGATTTACACTTTCCCTTGGAGAAGTTCCCGCGTTCCCGAGATTACTGCTGTTTTGGGGCTAAGTCAGCTTTTTCATCTTAACGAATGGTTAGAAATGCGCAACAAAGTCGCGGCGATTTACAACAAGGCATTTGAGAAATCAGAAGATCTTCATGCGCTACCTAATCCCGCAAACATCTACAACGCCTATTGGAAACATATTGCCGTGATTGATAATCCGGCGATCTCAAGGAAAGATTTGGCCGAAACCTTGAAGGCGGAATACAAGATCAATATTAATTGGGCTTATGAGCCGGCTTTACATTTACAGCCGGTTTACCGCAAGATGTATGGTATCAATGAAGGTCATTTGCCGGTCACCGAAGCTGTGATGAAGCGCCATTTTCATCTTCCCATGCATGTAGGATTGACCGAAGATGACGCGCGTTATATAGCCAAAAGTGTTTTGGAAGCCGTTGAAAGGGTCAAGAACGTATGTCAGCAGTCATGATTCATCAGCCAGAATTTTTGCCGTGGACAGGGTTATTCCTGAAAATGGCCGCCTGCGATGTATTCGTCTTTCTGGACAATGTCCAATATTTACGACGAAGCTATCAAAACCGCAATCGCATCAAAAATCGCGATGGGCAACAATGGCTGACAGTTCCTTTAAAGAGAGCTCCTCGAGAGCAGCGCATTATGGATATGAATATTGATGTCTCCAAAGATTGGCAGCAAAGTCATGTCAGCGCTCTTAAAGGATCTTATAAATCGGCTGCCTACTATAAGGAAGTGTGGCCACTTTTGGAGCCGGCTTATGAAAAGCAGTGGTCGTCTTTAGTAGACCTGGACTGCTTTTTGACCGAGAGCATCACTCACGGATTAGGTTTGAATCCACGATTTGTACGCGCTTCCGAATTAAATATAAAAGGCGTTAAGGCAGAGCGTATCCTCAATATTTGCCTGGAGCTTAAGGCCAATAGATATATATCGGGCATGGGTGGCAAAACATATTTGGATGAGAAAGATTTTCAAAAGCACGATGTCGAAATTGTGTATATTCCTCCTTTTGAAATGCAATATCAACAATTGTGTCCTGAAAAAGAGTTTATGGCAGGGCTGTCGATAATTGACTATTTATTTAATCGCGGCATTGGTGAGGTGCGTCAAACGCTGATTCAACTGGCCCAACAACATTTGTCTCATGGGAAGTTAAGTGTCCATGCGTAAACGTAGGATCATTTTTACAACAGGAATTCGTTCTGATTTTTATGTTCAGGATCAAATCATGCGGGCGGTGCAGGCTCATCCGCGTTTGGAATGTTATTTGTTGGTAACCGGAGCGCATTTGTCCAAGAAATTCGGATATACGGTGAAGGAAATCCGAAAACGGAATTATAAAATTGTTGCTGAAATCAAGAATCTCATTATGTCCGACAAGTTATCTTCGCGTGTGGCAGGGGCAGCTATTCAGCTAAAGAAGATGGTCGACGTTTTCGAGCGTGTGAAACCAGACATCATTGTCGCGCCCTATGACCGGGAAGAGGCCATCACCGTTGCTTTGGCAGGAACGTATATGAATATTCCCGTGGTGCACATCGGCGCCGGAGACAATACTGACACTAACGTGGATGGCATTGTCCGTCACAGTGTGACCAAGCTGGCGCATCTTTCTTTTGCGGCGACGCCTAAAAGCGCCGAACGCGTTTTAAAGATGGGAGAAGAAGAATGGCGTGTTTTTGTCGTCGGGTCGCCAGCGGTTGATCGATTTAAAAGTGTTAAGTGTTTGACGCGCAAAGATATCGGCCGGTATTTTGATTTGGATCTAAGCGGTAAGCCTTTGATCGTTAATTTGCAGCATCCGGTCAGCCATGAAGTCAAAAAGACAAGAGAACATATCACAGTCACGATGGCCGCCCTAGATGAACTCAATTACCCGACCGTCATTATTCAGCCTAATTCCGATCCGGGGAGAAGTGCGATGGTGTCTGTTATGCGGCGATATCGTTTTAAGAATAAACAAGTGCGCCAGCGCGCGAATATCCCCGAGCTTTATTTTGTCAATTTGATGCGGCAAGCCGCGGTCTTGGTGGGGAATTCGAGCATGGGGATTGCCGAGGCGCCGGCTTTGAAACTTCCCGTCGTCAATGTGGGCAACCGGCAAAAGGGGAGAGAACACGCAGGCAATGTTCTTTTTGTGCCGCATAACAAAACGCAGATTATTCGGGCTGTAAAAAGATGTCTATTTGACAAGGCTTTTCGGAAAAAAGTCCAGCTGTGTAGAAATCCTTATGGAAATGGAGCAACCGGCAAGAAAGTTGCCAATATTCTGGCCAGGATCAAAATCAATGAGCGGTTGCTTAATAAGAGGATGACGTATTGATGGTTGAAGAAAGTAAGAAAAAAATATTGGTCGTTTCTCCGCATCCGGATGATGAAACGTTGGGCGCCGGTGGCACAATTCTGAAATTTAAAAACCAAGGGCATCAGGTCTATTGGCTCAATGTGACTAACATGGCGACGAGGTACGGATATCCCAAAGACTTAATCCGTAATCGAGCCGCTGAAATCAAAAGGGTGGTCAACGCATATCGTTTCGATGGATTCTTTGACTTGGCGCTGAATCCGAGCAAGCTCGATGGATATCCGCTAAGTTCGGTCATTGAACAGGTCGCTGGGATTTTCGCCAAAATTAAGCCACAGGTAGTGATTCTGCCATTTCGTAATGATCTGCATTCCGATCATCGCGTCGTTTTCCAGGCGGTTTTGGCGTGCACAAAAGTTTTTCGTCATCCGTATATCAAAAAAATCCTCATGATGGAAATTCTTTCGGAAACGTATCCTTCGATAGGGGGAGACTCCTTTATTCCAAACTATTTCGTCGACATTTTTGGATTTCTGGAAAAGAAAATCGACATTATGAATATCTATAAAACGGAGATCAAAGCGCATCCTTTCCCCAGAAGCACAGAAAGTCTTAAAGCCTTGGCGACCTTGCGCGGCGCTGAAGCCGGCTGTAAATATGCGGAAGGATTTATGCTTTTAAGGTCTGTAGGGTAAGGTTGAAAATGACCAATCAATTAAATTCAGCTCTAAAAAACAGTTTTTTTGAAAAGGAAAATGGGATTAGGATTCCTTTAAGTATTCCCCAAATCAGCGGCAATGAATGGAAATATGTTAAAGAATGTTTGGATACGGGATGGGTTTCTTCGGCTGGCCAGTTCGTTGGAAGATTTGAGCAATGCTTGGCGGATTATATTGGTCGTAAATACGCCGTCGCCTGTATTAATGGAACGGCCGCGTTGCATATTGCCCTGTTGGTGGCAGGTATCCAGCCAGAAGACGAGGTTATTATTCCGGCGCTTTCCTTTATTGCGCCCGCCAATGCGGTGCGTTATGTTGGGGCTTGGCCAGTTTTTGTGGATATTTCAGCCGATTTGTGGCAACTCGATTGCCAAAAGTTGGCAGATTTCATCACTAAAGAGTGCGAATATAAAAACGGCCGGTTGAAGAATCGTCACACCAAGCGATACGTGAAGGCAATAATCCCCGTTCACGTCTTGGGTCATCCAGTGGATATGTATCCACTTTTGAAGCTGGCAGAAAAATATAATTTGGTCATAATCGAAGATGCCGCGGAAAGTCTCGGCGCTTGTTATCACAGTAAAAGAGTCGGCAGCCTGGGAGACGTTGCCTGTTTTAGCTTTAATGGTAATAAAACAATCACCTCCGGCGGCGGCGGGATGATTCTGACAGATCGAGAGGAATGGGCACAAAGGGCTCGCTATTTAACGACCCAGGCCAAAGATGATGAGGAAGAATACATCCATAATGAAATCGGTTTTAATTATCGTTTGTCGAATGTCCAAGCGGCGTTGGGATTGGCGCAACTGGAGCGTCTCGATCATTATGTCGATATCAAAAGAAATATTGCCAGACGCTATGCTGCCGGGCTTAAAGATGTCGCAGGTTTGACTTTGCCCCAAGAAGCCTCTTGGGTTGACTCGATTTTCTGGCTGTATACCATTTTAGTCGAAGAGAAATCTTATGGGATAAACAGCCGTAAATTGTTATCTGTTCTGAAAGATGCCGGTATTCAAACAAGGTCGTTATGGCATCCCTTAAACACGTTAAAACCTTTTTTAAAGTGTTTTTCTTACCAGGTTGAAGTGGCGCAACGGATCTACGAAAAAGGATTGAGTTTACCTTCTTCGATTGGATTAAGCGAAAACCAACAGAATGAAGTCATTAAAATGATCCAGGAAAATAATGTGGAATGGAGATGATTATGGATAAATTTTTAATTCCAAGGAATATGACGGTCAAGCAGGCCATGAAAAGGCTGGGCGAAGTGGGTGAAAAGGAACTGTTCGTGGTCGATGATGGCAATCGATTGCTTGGAGCTTTAAGCAACGGAGATATTCGGCGATGGATTTTGAGTGAAGGAGGTCTGGAGGAATCTGTTGAACGCGTTTGCAATAAGAAACCAAAGTTTATTCAAGAAAATTATGAAGCAGACCACGTTAAACAAATGATGATCCGGTCAAAAATTGAATGCGTCCCTATTGTTCAGGACGATAATATTGTCAAGGCGATATTAACCTGGAATGAGATATTCGATGGGAAAGTCGCGAAGCAAAAGAGGAGATTGTCCATTCCTGCCGTGATTATGGCCGGCGGCAAGGGAACGCGCCTGGATCCCTTTACGAAAATTTTGCCCAAGCCGCTTATCCCCATCGGTGGTAAACCCATCATTGAATTGATCATGGACAAGCTGAATGAATACGGTATCAATCATTTCTATGTGACGATCAATCATAAAGCCAAAATGATCAAGTCTTATTTTGAGGAAATGAACACCAAATACAAGATCACTTATATCGAGGAGGAAGATCCGCTGGGAACGGCCGGCGGGCTGAAATTTTTTGAAAATAAGTCCAAGGGGTCTATTTTAGTGACCAATTGCGACATCATTATTGATAGCGATTATTATGAGCTTAAGAAATTCCACGACGAGCATAAGTTTGATTTAACACTTGTTGTCTCCTGGCGACATTATGTTATTCCTTACGGCATTTGTGAGATTGAAAGCGGCGGGACGTTAAAGCGCATTAACGAAAAGCCCGAGTATGACTTGTTGGTCAACACCGGGATGTATATGGTCAAAGAGAGCATGCTAAAACTTATCCCGTCCAATGAGTTCTTTAATGTCACGGATTTAATTGCCAAGGCCAAAGAAGAGGGATACAAGATCGGCGTATTCCCCATCAATGAACGTTCCTGGATTGATATCGGACAGTGGGATGAATATCATAAGGCTATCAAGGTTTTGACGACTTGACATGAGAGATCAAAAAGAAAATCAGATTGTATGGTGGGTCGACAATTTGGGTCTACTTGAGGCCTGTCATATTATCAGGATAAGCGGTAGAAAGGCTTACTCTGTCGAGAAGATCCATTTTTTCAGGGCGGTCTCCTGGCCGGCACGATGGCTTGTTAGGCTGTTTTTGGGCGTGACCAATCAACACATTGCCCGCAAAGAGTATGACTTGAGCGTCTTCGATGTCCCGATGGAAGAAAACTTGTATTGGAAAGTATACCGTGAATATCCCCAATTTGCTCTTCAAGTGGCTGCGGAATCGTTGGCCGATAAGCCCACCATGGATCCGATCGAAGATAAGGAAGTTCAAAGCACGATTGAACACTACCTTCGACGACAAATTGCTTTAGAGCAGCGGCGCAATTTAAGCTTGATCCGTCTTGTGGCGTACTATCATTCTTCTTCAGAGAATCATCCCTGTGCCCTTGTTAACGCCGGCGCATTCGCCTCTTATGTTGAAAAGTATGCCGCTGCTTACAAGATCAAGTTGTTCTCTTATGCCCGAGTGAATTATCGGGTTCTCATTGTTTGTCGTTTAGGTTATATGATGGCTCAATGGTTATTCACCTGTTTTGTCCATGGGTTATTGAGTATCGGCGATTTATTTTTATCCAAGCGCAATAAGGAGGGGAAGGAACCATCACGGGTAGGGGTTTGTTACGCGCAGGGGATTGATTTGACAAGAAAATCCGATTTGTTTTGGCTGAAAAATTCCTGCTTAAATACGGGAAACATCCTTGTTTATTTCAAAGATTCCCCGAAGCCGCTAACCTTGGAAATCAGGAAACAGCTTCAAGAATTAAATGTCCGTTATTTTAATTTGATTCCCTGGTGGGAAGCCCGCCCCCATAACAAGTTGGGAGATTCAAAGCGTTTTCTGGGATATTTTAGAGGAACTTTAATTAAGGAAATAGTTTCTTTATTCCGTTTGTCAAAACAATTGTTTAAGAAAGGGCATGCCGTTGAGCTCTGGCAACATGAGCGTCTGATTTGGCTCTTTTATACCGTTGCCCAATTTGAGGCTTTATTCCGTTGTTTTAACGTGAAGGTCAACACGGGTCTTTTTGCCGACAGCGATCCCCACATAGAGGCCATTCACATTGTCACGCAACGCGTCAAAGGAGCGGATGTCTATGTGCATTGGTCCAATCATCCCATGGAAAAATTGTGGGGAACGCACGATGTGTTTTTCACATGGGGTCCCTATTTTAGGCCTGTCTATGAGCGTGTCGGCCATGGAATAAAATATTTGCTCTATAGCGGTTATCTTTTTGACAGCATTATCCCTCAAGTCTCGATGAGGGCACAGAATTATCGTAAAAAACTTCAGGAGAAAGGTGTTGAGTTTGTTCTTTCTCTTTTTGATGGCGCTTATGGCCGCGGGGGCTGGTTTTCTGTTTGTATGTTGCGCGAGTTTTACAAAACGATATTGCAAGAGGTTCGTGCCCACATGACATGGGGGATCATTATCAAAACAAAAAGAACAAAATCCTTTAAGGAGATGATGTCTCCTGAAATTTGTGAAGCAATAGAAGCGCTGGAAAAATCGGGGCGATGTCTTGTCCTGGATAGCCAAGAGATGCCCGCAACGGCCGCCCAGGCATCCGATGTCGCCATGGGGTTTGGTGTTTTTAGTACTCCGGCGGTAGAAGCCGCGCTATCCCAAATCCCCGCCATTGTTTATGACTCATGTCACATGCATTTTCATCCGTTTTACACAAAAGGTCACAGAAGGATAGTTTTTGATAAGTTAAGCGACTTAAGCGAAGCCGTCAGGGAATATTGTCAATCACCGGGGAACAGACCAGGTTTCGGGGATTATTCTTTTGTATTACCGCAAATCGATCCATTTCAGGATAAAAGGGCATCAGAGCGTATAGGCCAATATATGGGGACCCTTTTAAATGAGCTTTCTAAACCAGGCACGAAAGAAGAGGCCTTACAAAAAGCGAACACATTTTATAAAAATAAATACGGCACGGATAAGGTGGTCGATTATGTGTACCCTCCAGAAGAGGATCGTGGCGATGCCGTATTTATGGATTATAAAACCCAGCTTTTAACCAATTCATGAGGTGTGAAGATGAGCAAGCGAAAATATGATATCGTGATCGTGGGGGGATTGGGGCATGTCGGCCTTCCCCTAGGGTTATCTTTTGCCCGCGAAGGATTAAAAGTGTGTCTTTACGACGTTGATCCTCAAAAGGCAGAGCTTGTTCGCCAGGGGCGAATGCCTTTTATCGAATACGGGGCTGAAGAGATTCTCAAGGATGTCCTTAAGAACAAACGATTGGAGATTTCTTTGGAGCAAAGGGTTGTCGCCGATGCGGAGTATGTGATTATCGCTATCGGAACACCTGTCGATGAGTATTTAAGCCCAAAGGTAAGACCATTCCTTGAGTTATTTTCCAAATTGAATCCTTATTTGGACAATGAGCAGATTCTGATCATTCGGAGTACTGTGTACCCTCACACGTGCCAGCAGATTACAAATTTTTTGGATCGAGAACGGGGGCCATGGCATATCGCCTATTGCCCCGAACGGATTGTCCAAGGGCATTCGATAAGGGAATTAAAGGAGTTACCTCAGCTGGTGGCTGGACGGACGAAAGAAGCGGAAGAGGGGAGTTATCGGTTATTCTCAAAACTCTCGCCCAAGGTAATTAGGGTTTCCATTGAGGAGGCCGAATTGGCCAAGCTTTTTTCCAACGCATGGCGATATATGCAGTTTGCGATCGCCAATCAGTTTTTTATGATTTCCCATAATTTTGGTGTCAATTTCAACAGACTCCGGGATATCATGAAAGATAGCTACCAGCGGCTTGCCGATTTGCCAAGCGCCGGTTTTGCTGCCGGGCCGTGTTTGTTGAAGGACACGATGCAGTTGGTCGCCTCGTGCAACAACAACTTCCTGTTAGGCCAAACGGCCATGATGGTGAATGAGGGCCTGCCCAATTTTATCGTTGATGATCTCAAAAACCATTACGATCTGAGCCTCAAGCGGGTGGGAATATTGGGCATGGCGTTTAAGGCCGACATTGATGATATCCGGGATTCCTTATCCTATAAGCTGGTAAAGATTTTGAAGTTTTATAGTGCCGAGGTCTTTTGTTCCGATGATTATGTCAAAGACCCCAATTTTCTGTCTAAAGAAAAGTTAATTGAAATCTGCGATATTATTATTATCGGGGCGCCGCATTCGCAATACAGAGATCTCGAAATACCCAGCGATAAGAAGGTGATAGACCTTTGGGGGATAGTTTCTCAGGAAAAGCATGGCACAGTCGAGTCTTACGCCTTAAAAGGATAAAAGGGAGGGAAAAATTTGATGGAAGTAAACCAAAAGACACATAGGACAATTCAGGAGTACTGGGAAGACCCCGATACGGTATCGATTATCGATCAAAATCTCCATAAATTGGAAATAGATGCAGTTTGCGCGCACTTAAAACAAAGCGATTACTTGGCAGACTTCGGTTGCGGCAACGCCGAGGCAACGATTGAGTATGCACGGAGGGTTAAAAACGTTTTTGCTATGGAAAGGTCAAACTGCTTAAGGAATATCGCCCTCGAGAATGTGTTACGGTCCAACTTGACCAATATCAAGATTGATCCGGGAGACCTGGTCCAATTAAATAATATACAGCCGGTTTATGACGTTATTGTCACGCAGAGGTGTCTGATTAATATGCCGACGTGGGAGGACCAAAAGAAGGCTATCATGAATATTTACTATTCCCTGAAGCCGGGTGGCCGTTATATTATGGTGGAGAATACCAATGAGGCCTTTCAGAGGCTCAATCAGATGAGGGATGAATTGGGTCTCAAGCTGATCCCGAAGCACTGGCACAACTTGTTTTTTGATTATCCGAAGCTTATGAATTTTATGGGAGACAACTTCCGGCTTCTCAAGGAATATGATTTCAGCTTATATTATTTTCTTACGCGCGTTTACACGCAAATGTATGCAAGCTTCGAAGGTTTTGGGATTAAGGCGCAAAAAGATGCCATTTTTGAAAAATCCGATAAGACGGCGCGGATGCTTTACGAGAAATACCATGATGCCATAAAGTTCAAAGATGCCATCAGTATAATCCAGGTTTTTGTGTTTGAAAAAAAAGATGAGAAACGCTAAATTTTCAATGGAAGAGTTCGAACGGCAACGTCTGGGGCAAGTCCCTATGGATACCAAGAAAATAAGCTGGTGGACCCCACGCATGGGAGGCGAGGAAGAAAGGTATATCCAGCAGGCGCTGGAAAAGCATCATCCTAATGAGGGGGAATTGGCTGGGTTATTCGAGCAAAAAATAGCGAATCTGCTTGGTTGCAAGCATGCCGTAAGTGTGACGAGCGGAACTGCCGCCATTTTTTTGGCATTGAAATCCGCGGGCATCGGGCATGGGGATGAAGTGATTGTCCCCGACGCGACGTTCATCGCAACAGTCAACGCCGTTGAGATGTGTGGGGCAAAACCGGTTCTGGTTGACGTCGATCCCCAGACATTGAATATGGATCCCGCTCGGTGCTTAAAAGCGATAACAAAAAACACGAAGGGGATTGTTCCCGTCCATGTGAGCGGCAGGGCCGCGAGGATGAACCAAATCCTGCGCCTTGCGAAGGAGAATAACCTTGTTGTCGTTGAAGACGCCGCCGAGGCCTTTATGTCGAAACTGGACGGAAAATATCTTGGAACCATCGGAGACCTTGGCTGTTTGTCTTTTTCGGCCCATAAAATTATCACAACGGGACAGGGGGGGATCATCCTGACGAATAGCGATCAACATTACCAAAGATTGAAAGAACTGAAAGATCAAGGGCGGCCCGTCCGAGGTACCGGCGGTAACGATATTCATCATTCCGTCGGTTATAATTTCAAGTTTACGGATCTCCAGGCGGCCGTCGGGTTGGGGCAACTTCATTGTTTGCAGGAAAGAGTTAATATATTGAAAAGCATCCACGAGTCATACCGTGAACAATTAAAGGAAGTGGACGGGTTATCGCTTTTCAAATTTAATTTTAATGGGGGGGAACTGCCGCTCTGGACGGACATCCTGGCAGAAAAAAGGGATGAATTGGAGGCATATCTGGGATCCCAAAATATTAATTGTCGCAAATTTTGGCTACCGATACATACCCAGGCGCCTTATAGGTGCGCGGATGACCTTTTCCCGCAGGCGACGAAATTGTTACCGCGCGCCTTATGGCTTCCATCAGCCTTCACATTGACGGAACCGGACATCAGGCGGGTGTGCGATTTGATCAAAAATTTTTTCAAGGTTAATTCTTATGGAAAATAATTTACAGAAAAATTTAAAACTATCCATTTTGATGCCAGTCCGCAATGAGGGAGTGAACATCGAGATCATGCTGAAGTTTCTGCGGGCCGTCATCGAAATTGACCACGAGATTATTATTATTTACGACGACTTGAATGACGACAGTATCCCCGTTGTCAAGCGGTTGCAGTCCCAATACCCGAATCTCAGGTTATTGCACAACAACCTCGCAAGAGGGGTCACGAATGCGATAAAGGCCGGAATCAATGCCTGTTTCGGCGAATATGTGCTCATTTTTGCCGTAGACGAAGTCGGTCCCGTATTGGCTATCGATGATATGATCAGGCTGATGGACGAGGGGTGCGATTTTGTCAGCTGTACCCGCTATGCCAAAGGGGGAAGGCGTCTGGGTGGGTCTTGGATTGGGGGTATCTTATCGAGGTTAGCCAATAAATTTTTTAATATACTGTCCGGTTCCGTACTGACAGACTGTACGACAGGCGTTAAAATGTTCAGAAAAACGATTTTTGAGAAAATTCATTTGGAAGCAAAGCCCGTGGGCTGGGTAGTTGTCTTCGAGTTAGCCATAAAAGTTCAAATGGCGGGATTTAAGGTCGATGAAGTTCCAATCGTTTCAATTGACAGACTTTATGGGGGAAAGTCCACGTTTTTATTGGGTTTTTGGTGCAAGGAATATCTGAAATGGTTCGTGTGGGGAATAATGAATCTGCCCAAATTCCACAAGAAACAAAGAGTTGCTGTAAGCGTGCCGACAAAGGTTTCCTGATTAAGGATTGTTCATATATGGGTGTAGAAAGAAAATATTTAGTCACAGGCGGTAGCGGATTTATCGGAAGCGCCCTTGTCCATCGATTAGTGCAGGAAGGTTATCGCGTGCGGATTTTTGATAACCAGGCCCGAGGGTCCTTGGAACGCTTGAAAGATCTCGGTGACGATATAGAGATTGTCGCTGCCGATATCCGCGATAAAAAGGCCGTCGCAGAGGCCTGCCGGGGAGTCGATAGCGTTATCCATCTGGCGTATATTAATGGGACAGAGTTCTTCTATTCGCAGCCAGAGCTGGTATTAGATGTCGGTGTTAAGGGCATAGTCAATGTGATGGATGCCTGTTTAGAAACAGGCATCAAGGAATTGATTTTGGCCTCGAGTTCCGAAGTGTATCAAACACCTTCAGTTGTGCCGACCGATGAAACAACCGGTTTTTCGATCCCTGATCCGATGAATCCTCGTTATTCGTATGCCGCAGGCAAGATTATCAGCGAAATGATGGCAATTAACTATGGCCGAAAAAGTTTTGAGCGGGTTGTCATTTTTCGTCCTCACAACGTTTATGGACCGAATATGGGATGGGAGCATGTGATCCCGCAGTTTGCCCTGCGGATGCGCGCTTTGGTGCGGGATTCTTCCGGTAAACGTATTTCTTTTCCTATTCAGGGAACCGGAGAGGAAACGCGCGCTTTTGTTTATATCGATGATTTTATCGACGGAGTGATGTTGTTGTTGGGAAAGGGGAAACATTTGGGGATATACCATATTGGGACCCAGGAAGAGATCAGCATCAAAAAGCTCGCGATCGAGGCCGGAAAATATTTCAGCAAAGAAGTCCATGTGGTCGCGAGTGCGCCGGCAAAAGGCGGAACTGCGCGACGATGTCCCAATATCTCGAAAATGCAACTGTTGGGGTATCAGCCCAAGTTTAAACTTCGTGATGGGTTACCAAAAGCACTGCGCTGGTATGATGAACATGCCGGTCAGGCACCGGAACGTTTGTTAGTTCGTTAAAACAGATCGAGAGGATTTTTAGACAAGGAAGGAGTTAGAAATGAGTGTTGAGACGACGCCGTTGACCGTAGGCAGCGGGACAAGCATCGTTGTCCGGGAATGCCAGATTTGCCAATCAAAAGATTTAGAGCAAATTCTTTTTTTGGGGTACCTCCCGCCCGTCAACAAAATGCACGATGTTGGCCAGCTGCCCCATGAGCAGCCCAGCTACCCGGCTTTATTATTGCATTGCCAAAACTGTCAGCTTGTTCAGATAGGGCTGATTGTTGACCCGCAAGTGCTTTTCCCTGTGGAGTATCCTTATACCAGTGGAACAACAAAAATCCTGCGTGAAAATTTTGTTGATTTGTACAAGGAATGTACGGCCCTATTTAATTTGAAAAAGGATGATTTGGTTGTCGATATCGGTTCGAATGATGGAACGCTTTTAAGCAATTTCGCGTCTTATCACCGCGTGCAAGGGATTACCCCGGAGGATATAGGCCACCTTGCCATTGAACGCGGTATCCCCACGATCCAATCCTATTTTAACCATGATGTTGTTCAGAGAATCCTCAAAGAAAAAGGTCAGGCCAAGATTATTACAGCCACCAATGTATTTGCCCATATTGAAAATATCCATGATGTTGTGGGATGTTTAATGGAACTGTTGGACAAAAAAGGCATTTTTATTTCAGAGTCCCATTATCTTTTGGACCTTATTGAAACGCTTCAATATGACACTATTTACCACGAACATCTTCGCTATTATTCTTTGCATAGTCTGCAATATTTGCTCAACAGGCACGGCCTTGAGGTTATTCACGTTAAGAGGATTCCGACTCATGGAGGTTCCATCCGTGTTTATGCGGCGCGTAAAGGTGTTTACCCGGTGCGTGAAAGTGTCTCGGGCCTTCTCAAAGAAGAACAAAGCAGAAAATTAAACAAGGACCAATTGGCGAATTTTAAGAGCAAGGTAGTCCTGTCGAAATTGGCTTTGCATCAGTTATTGCTTGCCATTAAGGAACAAGGCAAGCGTATTGTAGGTATTGGTGCGCCTTCGCGTGCCAGCACGCTGATTAATTATGCTGGTTTAGATGACGGCATTTTAGATGCTGTTTTGGAGATTAAAGGATCATACAAGATCGGTAAATATATCCCCGGGACGCTGATTCCCGTTGAGGAAGAGTCCAAATTATATAAGGACCAGCCGGATTATGCCTTATTGCTTTCTTGGCATATTGCCGAAGAGCTCGCCCCTAAAATCAAGGCCAAAGGATTTAAAGGGGATTTTATTGTTCCTTTGCCGGAGCCCCACGTGATACGGGGTTCCCAAATTTAGCCGGGGCATTTTTATATTATTTTTATCGGGGTTGAATGAGCATATGAATCTGATCAAGCGGTTGCTAAGTTATATGGGAAAAAATAATGGATATGTTTTTGTGCATATCATTTTGATTAATCTCCCATTATTTATCTTAACCTTTGACACGTACAATTGGAGCGATGATTTTCAATTAACAAACCTTTTGGCGGTTAAAGCCGAATTTTCGCCATTGATGCCATTGTTGGGCGGGATTGAGGGCGGCCACTTTACCCCTGTGTATATGTTGATTAATATTCTCATAACAAAAATCTCTTTCGATCCAAGATTGTTTCACTTTGTGATCCTGCTTTTTTTTGTCCTTACCGCCTTTCTTCTTTACCTGATCGTAAAAACGCATTACGAGGACATCCGCGTGGCGATGCTGTCAGCGACGCTTTTTTCGTTAAATTATTATATAAGCTTTAAATCTCTGGCATGGAACTGCTTTCACGGACACGCAACCAATACATTTTTCGGCATTGCAAGCATTTACGGCATGCTCCTGTACTTTAAAAATAGCAATTTTATCTTTATTTTTTTAAGTGGTCTCTGTTTTTTATTCACCATTCTCGATCAGGAGAGCGGTTTTGTGTTTTTCCCAATCATCATCATTATTTTAGTCGACTATGCGATGAAACGAAAAATTCAGTGGAAGGACTTCGTTCAGATTGCTTTGATTTTTTCCTTATTGATGTGCGTTTATCCTTTGGCGGCCTATGCCCTTACAGGTAAGGCGAACCCGCTTGCCTATAGATTCCAGAAGCAAAGAAATGTCCAAAATTATGCCTATTTGGCGAATGATTTGCTGATTAGGTCGACGGGCGTCGCCCTTGCTTACAATAAACTGATTTTCGATCCCTTGAGAACCAATCAGACGCTAAAGGAAGCCTTTTCGAATTTGATTAAAAGGAATGACCCTGCCGCGATGAAGGCCGTTCCCCGGCCATTTCTCATCATGCTCGGGATGTTGGCCCTTTCAACGGTTGTCTTCGCCATTTTTCTGGCCGTGATGATTTGGACCAAGATCAGGCCGGACACAAAGGTGTTTGTTTATATTTACGGATGTTTATTCCTGATTTATGTATTTGTTTTCCATCGTGTGGATATCGCCAGCGTGATTGGCATTTTCAGCAGCATCATTATAGCGGATTTTATTCTATCGCTTCTGGCGGACAAGAAACAAACTCATAAAAGGCTGGGTTGGGGTATTGCGGTCTTCTATGTGGCCGTAGCGGCAGGGACCCTTTTCAATCGCTTCGAGGATTGTTATGGGAAAGCCTTCTTTTTCTTCACGAGAAAGACCCTTCATGGCCCGCAAAGGGTCTATGATGCGATGAACAAAAAGTTAGGACATTGGGCGGACAGGGGACTTCTTTTTTTTACGCATGATTATAGCCCTTACCGCCAGGAGAATGGAGAAAGGCGAATTGGTGACATGGTTTGGCTTGGCGATTTCGCTTGTTACAACGCAACAGTTTTTTATAAGGATTTGCTGAACACAGACATTATAGCAATGTATAAAAACAGACCGTTTTCTGTTTTTGTGGGGAGAATCAGGGATAATCCCAAAAATCAGAGAATCTATGTTGAATCTAAAAATGATGCCTTCCGATATTTGCAGGAACATAAAGTTGATTTAAATGAAACGGATGCGCTGTATATGTCATGGGATTATCAAATTGAGAATTTAAAGGATGCGCTATAAAGTTATGGACGAAAATCAACATCTCCAAACCAGGATACGTGTTGTCTTGTTTGAATTCCCGGAAGAAGTGCGCCGGGTCACGGAGGTTCTGGGGGAAGGTTTCTTGGGTTCCGCCACGGTATGTGCCGTCTCCCTAAATCCCAAGGCGGAGGCTTATCTAAAGAAGAGGGGAATCCCGTGTACGAACACCCTTCCTTTTTTTGATAACGAATCACATGAACGGTTGGTTGACAAAATCGAGGGGATTGTCAGCAAGGTTCATGCCAGCATAACGTTGCGGGATTCGGGAGGCGTGAGCCATACCTATAACCATTTCTTGGTTTATCATTTAAGGTTTTATCTCAATTATTTCTTCATGCACTTAGAATTGCTCGAGCGTATCTGTGCCCAATATAAAGTGGAGGAATTGTTTTATTTCCAGCGGAGAGGCTGGATAGCGGCGAAGGCTGCCCTTGATGACAGCGAGCGGCTTCTGGCGCCCCTCATTGAAGAGTTCTGCCGACAACGCCACATTCGCCCGCGGCCGTTGACCTTGGAGGCGCTTCCAGGCCGCAAGGGTGCCACCCCTTGGTGGGATCAGATTGCGGGGCAGCTGGCGAAGGTTTATTTCCGTGCATATTTGGCGTTATTAAAACGATATTTAAAAATATCGAAACTTTTGAGCAAAAGAATGCCAACGGTTATCATCCCCACATGGGGTTATAAGTTCGATGATGTTATGAGAAACACCAAGCGCCGTTTCCCAGCCGTTACTAGAATAATGATTATCGAGAAAATGGGCGATACGAAACAAAAAATTATATTGATTCTTGTTTCGCTGGCAAAATTTTTTCCTTTATTGCGCCGGTTTCGAATTGCGGAAATGGTGATTCCCATCGATATCCTGGCGCCTCGTTTTAAAAAACAATGCGAGGATTTTCTTCAATCTTCTCTCGGTGAGATACGTATGATCCTGACCAACAGACTCAATGAGGAGTTGTCGTTGTCTGGTGTTGAGGTTAAGGATCTCTTGTTGGAGAAGATGGAGCGGGGGTTGTGGCCAGAACTTCTTGAGTTGGCTCATAAGGTATTTGTCCTGAAAGAATTGTACAAAGAATTCAGGCCCGAATTGATTCTTTCCCCTTTTAGTACGGGTTTTTACTATGCCATGGGGGAATTAAGCCAAATGATGAATATTGAATCGTGCATTATCACCCATGGTAGCCATGTGCCGCCGCAAAATAGATATGAAGAAATTGAAAATTACTGGTTGGGGCGGGGTGTGGTCTTGAACGATTATCGGAGAGTGGCTTTACAGACGCCTTGGTTAAAGAAATTTATGGATTATTATCATGACCAGCGCCCGGCCATTGTGGCGGGACCTTTGGTGTTTGCCTCTGCCTGCCATCGTAATGGAAACATTGAGCGTCGTAAAAAAGCTTTAGGTATTCCCAAAGATAAGCAAATCCTTCTTTATGCGACAACGCAAAAGGCCAGGCATTGCCTGCGGTTTTATATTACTGAAACCCTTGATGAGTTTGTCGATAGCCTCAAGGACATTGTGGAGGCGGTGGATAAGTCGGAGCGGTTGTTTCTGGTCATACGTCCCCACCCGGTATGTGATCTGAGTCCCGCCGATTTTAAGGCCCTTCTTCCTCAAAGCAAGAAATTCGTAATTGTTTCGGGCGGGGCATTCGAGAATGTTTTGTCGATGGCCGATGGACTTATCAGTTATTCTTCGACCTGCATTGAAGAGGCCCTGGCTAACGGTATGCCGGTTATTCTATACGACAAATGGCGACGGTATAAACATTTTCCACTCGAGGAAGCCGTGACCGATTCGTTTCATTTAAAAGATTCCCCGGTGACTTATGTGACCAGCCCCGATGGGCTTAAGCAATATTTTTATATTTTTGAACGGGAATCCCGGCGGGGATTGTGGGAAGATAAGGTCCTCGACCTATATCAATACAACCCGAAGAACAATGAGAATTTTTATAGCTATGTGGGGTCCTGTTTAAACGGAGGGCAGAAATAACATGAACGCCGTCTTAATTATGGCTAAAGAAGGAAGCTTGGGGTTACCGGGCAAGAATATTTGGCCGATTAAAAATACAACTTTACTGGAGTGGACGATTCAGCAAGCGCGCAAAAATCGTCTGGTGGAGAAAATCTTTGTTAGCACGAATGGAGATAAAATTACGCAAATTGCCCAAAGGGCTCAAGTCGAAATTATCCGCCGGGATGATGAATTGGCGAAGAATGAAAAAGCCATTGAGGCCATTGATCATGCCGTCCTGTCGATCAAGAAGACCTGTCCTGGCCTGGAGCTTATTGCGATGCCCCAATGTGCCGTTCCTTTTCGAGACCCGGACATCTTCGACCGTTGTTTTCAATTTTTGAACGCAAATAATGGGTATGATTCTGTTGTCACCGTTCGACAGGTCGGTTTTATTCCTGAGGCGTTAATGAGAATGGATGGTAATGGAGAAATTTCACCATATTTTTCCGGGAGTCAAGAAAGTGTTTCCTGCTCAAGACAGGATAGTGCGGGTTTTGAGATCGACCATGCCATGGAATGTTTCCGGTATCAAACATGGGTGAACCGCGCCCAGGGCCTTAAGCCTTGGACCTATCTTGGCCGTAAAATCAAAGGGCTTAGACAAACATATCATAATCCGAATTGTTTTGTGGATGTGCATGTGCTTGATGATGTGCGATGGTTGGAATTTATTGTGGAACACCTTGGTCCTGAAGGGATGCCGCGCAGTGCGGAAGAAAAGCGCCTAAAATGAGCGGGAAACTTCTTATTTCGACAAGTCGATTTGGGGCAGAAGACGCCGAAGCGTTAAGACGGTTAAAAGAGGCGGGTGTGGAGTATATTTTAAATCCCTTCCATAGACGTCTGACGACTGTTGAACTTATTGATCTCCTTGCTGGAGTGGAATATTTAATCGCCGGTGTTGAGGCTATAACAGAGGAAGTCTTTAAAAAGAACCCGCAATTGAAACTCATTGTGCGTTGTGGTACGGGGATGGACAATGTGGACCTTCAATCAGCTAGAAAGTACGGTGTCGCGGTGGAATCGACACCGGAGGCGCCGGTTCTTTCGGTCGCGGAACTGACAATGGGTTTGATTCTTAATGTCTTAAGATCGATTTCTCAGTCGGATTGGGCGGTTCGTTCAGGATCATGGCCTAAGCCGATGGGGAATCTTTTAACGGGAAAAACAGTGGGTATTTTGGGACTTGGAAGAATCGGAAGAAAGGTAGTGGAATTGTTAAAACCATTTTCGGTTGATATCTTGGGTTATGATGTTGTCCAAGATGAGGAATTCGCCGACCGTCATAAAATAAAATTTGTTTCTTTAGATAAGATTTTTCAATGTTCTGATGTTGTGACGATCCACCTTCCTTTAAATGAGCAAACACGGCATTTGGTTGATAGCGAGCGATTGAGCTTAATGAAATCCAAGGCGGTTTTAATCAATGTGGCCCGCGGCGGTATTGTGGATGAAGATGCTTTGGCGGATTGCCTCAAACACAAAAGAATTAGCGCGGCAGCGCTCGATGTGTTTGAGCAAGAACCTTACCAGGGCCAGCTCACGCAGATCGATAATGTCGTATTAACATCGCATATCGGATCCTATGCGATAGAGACGCGCATCCAAATGGAAAATCAAGCTGTTGATTGCGTCCTGGAATTTATCCGGACACAAGAAAAACAGTTTGCCTGAGGGATTTTCAATATGCGGGAGTGCTTAAAACATATTTGTTTTGATAAAGACGGCATTATCATTGATGTGCATGCTTATTGGGGGCATATCATTCAAAAGAGGGCCTTAAAAATCATTCAATATTTTGAACTGTCTTCTGGAACTATGAGCCCTTTAGCCTGGGCGATGGGTGTTGATCTTTCTAAAAGGAAGATCACCCCCGGGGGACCTGTAGGGTATAAACCGCGCCCGGCGGTTGCCCAAGCCGCCGTGAATTATTTAAAGACAAAGGGTGTCGAAACATCGTGCGAAGTGATCAATAAACTGTTTTCCGAAGTGGATCAGCAGATGCAGCAGGATGAAGATTATAATATTCGCATGATCCCCGACGCCGATAAAGCTTTAAAGGAGATTAAAGACTTGGGTTTTTTGATTACATTATTTTCCTCCGATCGCAGAGATAACATGCAGAACAATTTTAAGGTGTTAAATATCGACCATTTGATTGATGCCTATGTGGGGGGAGACGATGTCTCAAGGCCAAAGCCAGATCCCGAAGGATTTCTTTTGGCTTGCCAGAAGATCTCGATTCCTGTTGCGGCATCCATTTATATCGGGGATACGCTCGATGACATGATGGTCGCCAAAAGAAGTGGTTGCTCCGGGTATGGATTGACTACAGGGTTGTGCTCGAGAGAAGAGCTCCAGAATGAAGCCAAGGATGTTTTTAACTCGTTAGGAGAACTTGTCCAGTGCTTACGCAAAGCCAAAAACAGCTGTATAATGCCTCGATAAAAATTGTTTATCGTGATGAGGCAAAAATGTTGTTTCGGGTTTATTCTGATGCCATTAAAATCAAATATTTCCCTGGGCAATATGGGGCGTTGGGATTGTATAGCGACCATCCGCGGATTGATAAGCTCAAGAATTCTATGATTCAAGAACCCATATTGGTAAAACGTGCCTATTCTCTTTCGAGTTCGATTTTGGACGATAACAATCAACTGATTAACCAAAATGGCGTCGATTATTATGAATTTTACATCGATTTAGTGCTGGAAAAAGATACTCCGAAGCCCCGTCTTTCGCCGCGTTTATTTGTGCTCAATGACGATGATCGATTGTTCCTTGGGCCTAAAATCGTTGGTCATTATACATTGCCCGCTGAAACCGCTCAAACCAACGTTTTGTTGATTGCCACAACTACTGGTGAATCGCCTCATAATTCCATCATTGCGCAACTTTTGCGGATAGACAGAGATGTTCATATCAGCCACGTTGTCATCGGCAAAAAGGGATGGGTTTCCGCTTATCATAAGCAACATCAAACGCTGATGAAAATGTTTTCTGGCTATCGCTATATTCCCATAACGGTTTCTAGCGGTTATCAAGGGCTAGAACAATGCGTCGCAGAATGGTTAAAAGATCAAAAGAAATCTCAAGACGAGATTGGCTGGGCGTTAACGCCAGAAAATTCTCATATTTTTCTTTGCGGTGATCCCCAAATGATCGGTACTCCTCAGAAACTCGGCGCTTGGAGTTATGAATATCCCGATTACGGGCTAATGCGTATTTTTGAGCAATATCGGTTTAAAGCAGCCACGCGATTCCAAACAGGAAATATCAGTTTTGAATCTTATTGGTAATCAGTCGACTAGGAGTTTTTTATGAACAGATTTGAATTGCAGAAAAGAATTTTAGAAAATGGACATTTTTTTAAGCTTATCTGCGGGGCAGGCAATGAGGATGCCCAAGAGGTTTATAAGCTGACATTAGTTTATGCCTTAGCGGGAGCGTTAGGGGTGGATACGTCCGCCAATCCCCAAGTGGTTAGGCGCGCCAAAGACGCCATAAAAGAGGCACGAAAATTATCGAGGGATTTTGGATTTAGAAGATTTGTCGATCCTTATATTACGGTGTCAGTTGGAATGCCCGGGGATCCGCATGTGCGCAAGGCCCATATTGTCCAAACCAATTGTACCAAATGCAATGCCTGTATACCGGTTTGTCCAACGGATGCGATTCCGAAAGAGCTGGTCATCATTCGAGAGCGCTGCATCGGATGCGGTGCCTGCTATGTGGCCTGCCAGGATGATGCTATCGGCTATGCGCATAATGAGATCGATATGGGAAAAGTGTTGCGCGAATGTATCCACGAAGGAGCCGAAAACATCGAACTTCATGCCAATGTCCTCGATCATGAACCAAGTCTGGCGGAATGGCGCTTGTGCCACAGACTGCTTCCAGAAGGATTTTTAAGTTTATGCACCGACCGCGGCTACTTGTCCAATCATGAATTGCTCAAGCGCATTAAAATGATGCTTGAAATCTCCAAAGGGCGCATGATCGTTCAGGCGGATGGCATTCCGATGAGCGGCGGCAAGGATGACTACAATACAACACTGCAAGCAGTGGCTACGGCGGATATAGTGGCTAAAAGTCAATTGCCGGTTTATATTCTGGTTTCCGGAGGCACGAATTCTAAGACGATGGAACTTGCCGGTCAATGCGGCGTACGTTGCGCTGGGGCCTCTCTAGGAACATTTGCGCGGCATAAAATTTATTTATTTATTAATAATCCGGCATTTCCAAATAAAGATTTATTGGCACTGGCAGTTAAAACCGCACGTACGTTGGTCTCGACGTGTTATGTGCCTGATAATCAGTATGAAGATTCAATAGCCCAGGAGGCTTCTGTCAATGCATAAATCCCTTAAAGAGCAATTAAAAGAAGGCGAAGTTGTTTTGGGAACATGGTGCACGATCCCTTCCTCGTCACTCGTCGATGCCATTGGGAGCAGCGGCATCGACTTTGTGATTTTAGATGGTGAGCATGGGCCATTTGATTATCAGATCGCTGAAGATTGCGTGCGTGCTGCCGAAGTCAGCGGGGCAACACCCATTATCCGCGTGCCGGCGAATGAACCAGCTCTGATTTTAAAAGCCTTCGACACCGGGGCAATCGGCATCCAGGTTCCACATGTCTCTAACGGCCAACAGGCGCGCGAAGTTGTCAGAAGCGCTAAGTATGCGCCGTTGGGTGAGCGCGGGTATACACCCATGACTCGGGCAGGGAAATATGGCCGTGATGCCCAAGGACATGCCAAACGTTCGAATGATAAAACAATGGTTGTCATCAATATTGAAGGGATAGAAGGTATTAATCATTTAGAAGAGATCATTGAGGTTCCCGCACTTGACGTCATTTTTATCGGGCCTTATGATCTGTCTCAATCGTTAGGGATTCCCGGAGAAGTCGAGCACCCTAAAATCATTAAGAAAATAAAAGAAAGTGCGGAGATCATAAGATCAAAGAACATTGCCTGTGGTTCGTACGCCGGCAATGAACGGTTTGTGGATATTCTCATCGATTGCGGCGTGCAATATATTACCTATGACGTCGATTCTGATATGATCCGCCGAGCTTACGAGCAAGTTTTATCAAAAATGAATAAAAGGCAAGGGGCTTTTAAATGACTCCCGCTGGTAAGCCCAATCTTGAGATTCTAGATTGCACCATCCGCGATGGGGGGTATTTGAATAACTGGGATTTTGACAAGAAAATTGTCAAAGAGCTTTATCGCAATCTTTCGCGCGCTGGGGTGGATTACATTGAAATCGGGTTTCGCCATGTTCAGGGAAAGGATGTCGGAATTTGGGTTTCAACACCTGAGGAGTTAATCCATGAATTATTCAAAGATGTTTCCGGAGCGGGCATTGGTTTACTTGTTGATTTGGGTAAAGTTGACTTGAAGCGAATCCCGCAAGCCAAAGACAGTCTGGTCAAACTTTATCGCGTGGCCTGCCATAAAGACCAGGTTCCGCAAGGGATCCAATTGTGCGAAGCCATCAAGGCCAAGGGGTATAAGGTTTCTTTGCAGTTGATGGGGATTGGGACGTATACGCCCGAAGAGATGTCTTCTCTTAATAAGCCTTTGGCAGAGTCTTCGCTTGATTATATTTATTTTGCCGACAGTTATGGGTCTTTGTTCCCCGATGATATTCGAAAATACCTTGCCTGGTTGAAGCCCACCCATAAAAAAATTGGATTTCATTCGCATAATAATCTGCAGTTGGCTTTTGCTAATACCCTGGAAGCAATCGCCAATGGCATTGATCTTGTCGACGGAACGGTTTACGGCATGGGGCGTGGGGCAGGCAATCTGCCTCTGGAAGTGTTGATTATCTATTTAGAAAAGAATCTTCAGAACAAGAAATATAATTCCATGCCCATCCTCGATTTGATTGACCGGTATTTTCTTAAGATGCATGATCGGTTAAAATGGGGTTATAATCTGCCCTATATGCTATCGGCCACCAGTGAAATTCATCCTGATTATGTTAAATACATGTTGGATAAATATCAATACACCATAGATGATGTCGTTAAGGTTTGTGAGATTGTTAAGGGCACAGCTCCGATTGGATTTACCAAGAAATTGGTTGATGAGGTTATCGAAAGCGGATTTATTAGCCCGCAAAAGAAACGTCGAGAATCCACTTATGATGTCCATGAGCTTAAAGATTTGGTTAAAAAAAATCCTGTCAGGTACCAAAATCGGCATAAAGATCGGGATTTTTTGATTTTGGCCAATGGCCCGAGTCTAAAAGAACACAAAAATGAAATCGATGAATTTATTCAAAGTTATAACCCCGTTGTTATGGGAAGTAACTACCTGGGGGGACTTTTAAAGCCGCATTATCACGCCTTTAGCAATAAAAAACGCTTTATGCAATATATTGATCAAGTCTATCCTGAATCTCAGCTTCTTCTTTCCACCAGCTTTGATGAAGATTTTATCCGGGATTACACAGATCTTCCTTATGAATGGTTGGTTCATTTGAACCGCATTTCTTCTCAATTTGATATCGTCGATGGGGCTGTCACATCGACATGCCGGACTATTTCTTTATTATCGGTGGCGGCGGCTATTGTCATGGGTGCTAAAAGAATTTTTATTGCAGGAATGGATGGGTATAAAAGCAAAGAAAATTTTTTGACTAACAAAGTTCATTTTTACGAAGAGGCGACCGAATCACGACGCGAGAAAAAAGATTTTCGCGCGTATCTCGAATTGCATAATTGGAATGATTTATTACTACATAAGATTAACGAATATTTACTAGGCCACAATAAAGAGGGCGTACATATCATTACTCCCACCAGTCATAAACACTTTTATTCAAGCCGTTATATATTTAAGGCATAATTCATGAAAGTTGTCGGTATTATCCCTTCGCGGTTACAATCTTCAAGATTGCCGCAAAAAGCGCTTATTGATATCGATGGACTTCCCATGGTTGTTCATGTTCTCAAGCGTGCACAAATGAGTTTAATCTTAGATAAAGTTTGTGTGGCAACAGACAGTGCTGAGATTTTTGATGCTGTTGTTAAACATGGGGGAGAGGCTCTTATGACCTCCAATGCTCATAAAAATGGCACCGAGCGCGTTGCCGAAGCTTCAAAACATTTTAATGCCGACATTATTGTTAATATCCAGGGGGACGAACCGCTGTTAGATCCATCGCATATTGATGAGGCCGTCAAAGCGCTGCAGGATGATCGCGACATTAATGTGTCTATTCCTGTTACTGCGTATAGTGTCAAAAACAGTTCCTCCGATATCAAGGCGGTTTTGGATAAGGATAATAATATCCTTTATTGCTCCAGAACTGATCTGCCCAGCGATGCGCGAGGCAAGGTCTCAACGATGTGGAAGATGTGTTTTATAGTCTCTTTCCGAAAATCTTTTCTTTCGCAATATGTGTCCTGGCCACAAACGCCTTTGGAAAAAATTGAATATAACGAATACCTTCGCATTTTAGAAAATGGACATAAAATCAAGGCGGTTCAGGTGAGACATGCTGAAATCAGCGTCGATACGCCGGAAGATTTGGCGATTGTCAGAGAAAAAATGAAAAAAGATAAATTAAAAAACTCTTATAACCGCCTTGTTTAAAGCCATGCAGCTTACGATCATTGATCGCTGGCAGCGGCTTAGTCAATATTTAGAACATCATCAGCATGCCCGGATTCTCAACATCGGTTTAAAGCTTCCTTCGGCAATTCGTGCTCGGATCAAGCCCAATCTTATCGATGCCCCCGCACTCATTGACAAAGATGAATTTGACAGAAAATATTTAAATCTGGTTGCTGATTTGGGGCATTCTTATCAATCAAGATTTTGGTGGGGCCAATCTATTTCCGAAAAAAATGAATTTCTTTCCTCTTTTTATCAAAGATTGTTTTATACCTATAATCTTGAACAGTTTATGCGCAGGGGTGCGTTTGGCGAGCTGCTTGTTTTATGTGCGGACTACGAGTTAATCTCTTATTGGAGGAAAGTTTACCCCGGAAGAATAAAAATCCAAGTTCCAAACCTCAATTTATGGATTTTAAGAAAAAAATGTCAGAATTATTTGCGTTTGCTCTGCAAGTCGGTTCTTTTTTCGTTGCGGGAAATTTATCGGTCGTGGATCTGCAGATTTTATCTTGCCAAACGCTTTCAGGAGATTAAAGCACGCAAATACCTCCTAGCAATTAAGACCGTCATGGACCACCGCAATTATAGTACGGGAACCTACAGGGATTCCTATTTTGGTCCGCTCATCAATTATTTGAATACCCAAAATATAGAAACCTTTTTAGTGACGGAGATTTTGCAGCGCTATCGAGATGGTGTAGGCAAACTGGCAAAAGAAAAAAAATACAATATTCTTCCCTTGGAAATATTTACCAGTATAAAAGATGTGGCGAAGACCTTATGGGAAAGTCTGACCTGCGGTGTGAACATGAAAAAGGAAGTTTTTTTTGAAGGAATCGATATAACAGCCCTTCTTAGGTATGAACTTGATCAATATTCTGCCAATGCCCAGTTTTATGTGAATTTATTGAGTTACCATAAATTATTGGCTGTTTTAAGGCATATCCAATTTGAAAAGTATCTTTATACCTTTGAAAATTATGGATGGGAAAAATTGGGGATTATGTGTTTGAGGAAACATAAGCCGCAGGTACGGATTACAGCTTTTCAACACGCGTTTATATCTAAAAATAGTTTTCGCTATTTCCCCGGGGCTAGGGAAGGGCAGATCATGCCTTTGCCTGACAAAATTGTCACCATGGGCAAAATAACAAAAGAGATTTTAGAAAAGTTCGGTGATTACTCAACAACACAGCTCATCGAAGGATGTGCCCTGCGACAAGAGAAGACGGTTAATCTTCCCCGGATACCTCGAACAGGCAAGAAAGATATTTTTGTGCCGTTAACGATAACAGTCGAGGATACTGTTAAAGTTTTAAACTTTCTTTGTGAGGCAGGATTGGGAAACAGCACTTTTAGTATTTTTTTGCGATTTCATCCGATCACACCTCGAAAAAAAGTTTTTGCGCAAATCGATTTTTCTTTACCAAAAAATTTTATCATTTCCGATGGTGTTTCTTTAGAGGAAGAATTCAAGCGTAGTGGTGTTGTATTGTATACTTGGACAACGGTATGTTTGGAAGCGTTATTGGTCGGACTTCCTGTGATTTATTTGGATATAAACTATCCTCTTAACGTCGATCCCTTGTTTGATCTGCCGTATTTAAAAAGGACAGTAAGCAAGGCAGAAGAATTGTTGGACGAAATTAGTGCCTTGCTTGCCTTGAACCAAGAGAGGTACGAACAGGAATATCACCAATCACGTAAGTATATTGAACAATATTTTTATCCTGTAACCGCGCAAAACTTAAAAGTTTTTGTGGAATAATTGTCATGGAGAATCCAGTCCCTTCGATCAGTGTTGTCATGGCTGTTTACAATAGTGATCGGTTTGTTTCTCAATCCATTGAAAGCATATTGAAACAGACATTTTCTGATTTTGAATTGATTATTATTGATGATGCCAGCACTGACAATACATCTCATGCAATCGATGTTTTTAGAGATAAGAGGGTTATTAAAGTGCGCAATTCATCAAATTTAGGTCAAACCAAATCTTTGAATATCGGCTTTGCGATGGCTAGAGGCCGATATATCGCACGCATGGACGCCGATGACATAGCCTATCCCCAGCGGTTACAGCTTCAATGCGAATTTTTAGAGCAAAATCCGCAAATCGCTGTGGTGGGCAGTTGGTCCGAAGATATCGACGAAAACGGCAGGGTATTGCGGAAAGTGAGACCCCCCACTGAACCTATTGAAATCAAATGTTTTATGGCAGGATCAGGGGATCTTTCATATTGGTGTATAACACATCCTACTGTTTTAATACGTAAAGATGTCTTGGAAAAGGAAGGATTTTATGATGAAAAACGGGGTATCGCCCAAGGTTACCCCCAGGATTATGAGCTTTGGTCACGGTTAATCCGACAAAATAATTTTGCCAATATTAAAAAAATTCTGTTACAATACAGAGTTTTAAAAGCTTCGGATTCAAGATATTTCCGAGAGGAGCAAGTCAAGACGCGCGAGGCAATTACGTTAAATCAGATTCAGTATTATTTCCCAAATATAAAACTTAACGAGGCCCTGCCGCTTTTAAAAATACTCGAATATCAAAGACAAGATTCCCCGGAAGCCGGCAAGAAAGCATTTACCTTGTTTGACCAATATATGCAAGCATTTATGGGCGAGCAGTATTCTTTAAAAATTGTCCAAAGGCCGGTTCATCAAATGAAATTGTACTATACTCCTAAGTTATTCATATCGAATAAGTTAGGAGCTATCGTGGCGATGTGTAGGATTTTCTCGCAATATCCTGTTTTTATATTAGACGGCAAATTTTATCGCAAGTTATTGAGAGTTTTTTCTGAATGTGCGCTACCCCAGAATCGATACCAGTGGCTTAAAGAGATTTTTAGCTATCGTTAGGTAAGATAAAATGAGAGTAGGGTTTAAAAAGGAATTGAAAAAGTATATTACGAACTTCAGCGATGTGATCTTCCTTTTAATCGGGTTGTGGTGTTTGGGTTATTTGGCAGGAGCAAGATATTTTGCCGAACTAAACATCAAAATCCCTTATTTAGGTTTCCCCATTTTTGTAGGTGAGGTCCTTCTGGCTGTATGTTTGATATTATTTTTTGTTCAATTGCGTAATCATAGTCAGCAGTTGTCCAAGCATTGGCTATGGTTTATTCCGTTTGTGATCTTTGTCATTACCAAAGTCTTGTCAGGACATTATCAGTGGGGCCCTTTAGCCTTGCGGCACAGCGCCCTTTTTTATTATTCGCTTTTCTTGTTGCTTGGCTATGTAGCTTTTCGACCACACTTTTTTAATGATCTGACAAGGTCTGTTTTGCTCATTGTCATGCTTTGCGCCCTGCGGCTTCCTGAATATATGAGAGCTCATACGTTTGTGGTCGGGATTTTATTGGTCATTTTGGCGTTAACTACGACGCATAAGAACTTGAAAGTAGTTTTAGTATGTCTTGTCCTTCTTTTTTACAATTATTTTAATATGTTTAATTGTTCACGGACAGAATTTGTCGGTATTGTCGCAAGTTTCTTGCTTCTGTCGGTTTTGTTATTTAAGCAAATTCAAGGAAGGACTATTTATAAAGTTTGTATTTTAGCAGTATTGATGGGCCTTATGATCGCGGGAGTCTATTCGAGCAGGAATGTTAGGAATATTTTGTCATTGGTTAAGATTCGATCCCTGATGAATAGTTATCGTGAATGTAAACATATCATGGAGCAGAAGGTGGGGTCCTTTAACCCCCAAGAAATTAAAACGGTTAGACTTTACAACAATCAGATAGATCGCAAGATCAGCTATAATCGTGCCTTAGAGGAAGAAAAATCTGACTTGCTCGTTAAAGATGTAATGAAATCCTTGGGATGGAATAAAGAGGCAGAGGATTTTTCTGTTAGAGAATACTTTGGACAAGGGGTAGGGGATAAGACTGCCGTCCCAAAAATTCATGGACAAAAAGAGGAAAAGCAGTCGGAGAATAAGGCTCAAGAGAAAATCTCTCTTCAAATTTCCAAAATGTTGTCGGATAATAAGGCCGCTGTTGAGAATGCATCCAGCGACCGTCAGATATCTTTAGAAGAAGAACTTAAAAAAGAAGAGCCTCCTATTGTTCCCGGGGTTTTTTCCGTTATTGTTCGACAAGAAGTGAAAGGGATCGTAGAGCAGCAGGACGCCTCTCCGGTTTTTTCCGTAGCAGAAGCGGACGGACGCGATGTGTCATCGTTGGGTCGAGATAAAATAGAAGGGCAGGGAGACGGGCAGTTTAAACAGCGATTGGTTCAATTATTGATGAAAAACAGAGATGAAATATTGACAAACATTAAAGGAGATATTATCGATCGTCTTGCCAAGCTGTATAGTATCGATGAGCAGCTTCGAGAAAATCTTTTGCAGGGTTCCGCCGCCGCCCGTAAAAGGCTGACAGCTCAACTGGAGGAGGCCAATCACCTCGTCGCTTCAATCGAAAGGTTGGCATTGTTGGATTTGCTCGTCAAGCAACTGAAGATAAAAAATGATATTGAGAAAAGGCTTTTGAGCGATGAGCTCATTTGGATTTATGGGCGGGCAACGGAGACTGCTTTATCCAATAGTTTGTTTCGAATTTTTATTTGGGAAGATGTCCTCAATGATTTTAAGGGGGATAATAGGGCTCTCCTGGTGGGATTCGATTTTGGAAAACCTTTTCGATCGAAAAACCTCGAGGTTTTAGGTTGGGCGGCGGGCGAATGGGGACGGGACGGATGGATTGCCATGCATAATTCTTATTTCGATATGATTTATAGAGCCGGCATTATAGGTTTTCTTTTCGTTATCTTCATTTTTACGATGATTATTAAACTTATCCGGGCTTTTTTACGCTTAAATTCTCTTCCAGGCATTTTATTAAGCGTAGCCCTTGTCAATTGGTTGGTGATGGCAAATTTTATGGATATTCTTGAATTTCCTTATCATGCCATTCCCTTCTGGAGTTTGTTGGGCATGACGATGGCCTATGCGCAAAAATTAAAGGAAACCAAATTTTCCAAGGAGAAACTTCAGTGAGCTGGAAGAATTCGAAAGTTTTAGTAACGGGTGCTGATGGGTTCATTGGCAGTCATCTGGTCGAGGAGCTTTTGCGCCGCGGGTGCAAGGTGCGTGCCTTCACATATTATAACGCTTTCAATAGCTGGGGATGGTTGGATACATTGCCGAAAGATAGTTTAAAGAAAATAGAAGTGTTTTGTGGGGATATACGCGATCCCAACGGGGTCGATAAAGCTGTTAAAGGTGTTCATGTCGTTTTGCATTTGGCAGCTTTAATCGGCATTCCTTTTAGCTATCATTCGCCCGATAGTTACGTGGATACCAACATTAAAGGAACTTTAAACGTTTTACAATCTGCCCTTAGAAATGGGGTGAAAAAAGTTATTCACACCTCCACCAGCGAAGTCTACGGGACGGCCCAATATGTCCCTATGGATGAGAAACATCCTATCAATCCCCAATCGCCTTATGCCGCGACCAAATCCGCGGCCGATGAATTGGCTTTATCTTTTTACCGGTCCTTTGATTTACCGGTTACGGTGCTAAGACCCTTTAATACTTTTGGGCCACGGCAATCCGCCAGGGCGATTATCCCAACAATCATGAGCCAAATGTATCTTAATACTAGCAGCATTAAGTTGGGCAATATTGAAACAATGCGAGATTTTAGTTTTGTGACCGATACGGTTAATGCTTTTTTAAGTGTGGCTGAATCCGATAAATGCATTGGAGAAGTTTTAAATGCTGGCAGCGGTCGCGAGATTTCGATAAAAGATTTAGCTTTTTTAATTGCGCATCTAGCGCAGAAGTCGAAGAATTCTGTTAAGATCCGATATGAAAAAGAAAGGATGAGACCTCAAAAAAGCGAGGTCGACCGGCTTTGTTGCAATACGGCCAAAATCAGAAAATTGTGCGGATGGAGATCAAAAGTCAATTTAGAGGAAGGCCTCAAGAGAACTTATCAATGGTTTGAGAAGAATCGGCGGGCTTATAAAGCGGATATTTACAATATTTAGCCGATTGGAATAGTCCTCCCTTGATTAAATAACATCATGAAAGAATTACGTTTTGGTATTATCGGTTTTGGAAAGATGGGAGCGATTCGCTATAACACTCTCAAGAATCTCCCGGGGTGTCGGGTTCTGTCTGTTTGTGAAGTGGATTCTCAAAGGAAATTACCCGAGGGTGTTCAAAGAATAACAAAGGTTGAAGACATATTTAAAAATAAGGATATTGATGCGGTAATTGTATGTACCCCCAATAATTTACTCAAAGAATTTATCATTCAAGGGCTGGTTCATGGAAAACATGTTTTTTCTGAAAAGCCCCCTGGAAGAAATATGGCGGAATTACAGGAAATTATCGCGGCCGAAAAAAAATATAAGCCATTGAAATTGATGTTTGGTTTTAATCATCGTCATCATGAAAGCATGATTTATGCCAAAGAACTCATTAATACCGGTCAATACGGAGAAATTCTTTGGCTAAGGGGTCGTTATGGCAAGAGCGTGGACGAAAAATTTTTCTTGGATTGGCGATCCCAAAAAAAAATTGCGGGCGGCGGCATTTTTCTGGATCAGGGGCTCCATATGCTCGACTTATTTTTAATGTTCTGTAACGATTTTGAAGAAGTCAAAGCCTATGTTTCGAATTTGTACTGGAAGCTCGACATTGAAGATAATGTTTTCGCGATCTTCAAAAATAAAAAAGGGCAGGTGGCCCAATTGCATTCCACCATGACTCAGTGGCGGCATTTGTTTTCTTTAGAGATTTTTATGGAAAAAGGCTATATCACAATCAATGGCCTTAAAACAACTTCAAACGCTTATGGGGATGAAATCATGACGATTGCCCAGAATCGTACACAGCCCCCGGCCGCGCAATGGACGAACGAAGAGCATCTTACTTTTCATACGGATCGTTCCTGGGAGCGGGAATTGACTGTTTTTATCAATGCCATACGCGAAAAACAAGAAGTCTCCGTTGGAAACACGAAAGATGCTATCAAGTTAATGCAGCTTATCGAAAAAGTCTATCAACAAAAAGAAAATATCCCCGCATAATCTGCGTATGCCTAAAAATTATTTATCTTTTAAGGGAAAGGTGGCCATTGTCACGGGAGGCACCCGAGGTATTGGGAAGGCCATCGCCGATCAGCTTTCCCAATTGGATTGTCATGTGATTTATACAGGGACAAAACCCCAACGATTTTCCTCAAAAGCGCGGCAGGAATATTGGTCTCTCGATTTGTCCGATGACCAAAGTACGGATGTTTTTTGTCGAAAATTGCACCAACTTCCCGGGGTGGATATTTTGGTTAATAATGCTGGGATTAATATTATTGAACCGGTCGATGAAATCAGCGTAGATCATTGGGATAAAATTATAAAAATCAATCTCACCGCGCCGATGCGCTTGATGAAAGAAGCGGCAAAAATTATGAAAAGGGACCGAAAGGGCGGCAGGATCCTTAACATTAGTTCGATTTTCGGTTTGGTTTCTAAAGAAAAGCGCTGTGCCTATTCTGCCAGTAAGGCTGGATTAATTGGGCTGACAAGGGCCGCGGCATTAGACTTGGCAGCGAATAATATCTTGGTTAATGCCCTTTGTCCGGGGTTTATTCTTACTGATTTAACAAAAGGCATTTTGACACAAAAAGAAATTAAGCAATTATCCAAAGAAATTCCGTTAGGAAGGCTTGCTCAAGCGACTGAAGTTAGCCAGGCGGCCATATTTTTATGTTCCGAATTGAATACTTATATTACCGGTCAGGCCGTTGTCGTCGACGGCGGCGCCACTATACGATGAAAATCAAATCGAAAATCAAAGATTATACCCTGGAGATGGTGAATGACGTTTGGGGACAGCGCGAAAATCTGTTTTCCAATTTTAAATATGGCAAGTTATTCTTTTTCGTGGATGAGAATTTTTTCAACCGTTATAAGGATGGTCTAAAAGGCTTTATCGGACAGGATTTTTGTCTGACTATTGAAGCCATAGAAGAAAATAAGTCCTTTTCAAAATTAGCAGATTATTATAATGCTTTACTCAAAGCCGGGCTCACACGCAATGACGTCTTGGTGACCTTTGGCGGAGGCGTCCTTCAGGATATCAGCGGGTTCATTGCCTCAACGTTATATCGAGGGATTCAATGGGTCGTCTTTCCGACGACCCTTTTGGCTCAAGCCGATAGTTGTATCGGCTCTAAAACGTCGATTAATTTTGATAACAGCAAGAATTTGATTGGGACATTTTACCCCCCAGATCGCGTCTATCTTGATATCCGTTTTTGTGAAACGTTAACTGCGCAACAATTCAACAGTGGGTTGGGGGAGATTATTAAATTTCATTTATTATCGAATCGGCAAAAATTTGACGATCTCAAAGCATCGCTTTGCGCGGAAGATTTGCATCAAGGGGAGACCCTTAAGCAAATGATCATGTCGACACTAGAGATCAAGAGGTCATATTTTGAGGAAGATGAATTTGACACGGGCCGACGCAATCTTTTGAATTACGGCCATTGTTATGGGCATGCCTTGGAGTCAGCCAGCAATTTTTGCATTGCTCATGGAGAAGCTGTCTTAGTAGGGATGGGCTTCGTCAATCTTTTGTCACTCCAGAGGGGATTATTGGTTAAGGAAAGATATGAAGAAATCGAAGCAATGTTAAGAAAGTACTACCCCCGATATGACTTATCAAGAATCAGGGTTGAGGATATTATCAATTATCTTAAACGTGACAAAAAAAGAATCGGGGAAGGGCTGACGATGATTCTTGCAAAAGACATCGGCGATCATGTCAAAATTACCGATATCAAGGAATCAGAGGTCATAGCAACGAATAATGCTTTTGTAAAAACTTATCCGTCTGTTGCATGAGTTTATGTAATCGTCGCTAAATGGATCGTATTTGTAATGAAAATTTTAGTCGTCCACAATCATTATCAACAATTTGGCGGGGAGGATGCCGTGGTCCAGCTGGAGTGCGCCCTGCACAAGAAATATGGCCAAGACGTTTACATTTTTGAACGCAGTAACCATGAGATCCATAAAGCTTCATGGTCAAAGATAGGTCGTAACTTGTTTCAAATGCATTGGCGAAAAGAAACTTTTGATGAAATTGTTCAGGTCATAAAGAACTTTAAGCCGGACATCGCTCATATTTATAATACTCACTTTATGATCACGCCATCCGTCTATTATGCTTGTCACGCTTCTGGAGTCCCAACAGTGCAAAGCTTGTATAACTACCGCTTGATTTGTGCGAATGCCTTGTTGTTAAGAGACGGTCATTATTGCGAGGAATGCCTCCATCATTCGCGCTGGAGAAGTGTGCTGTATCGATGTTATCGTGATTCATCCTTTCTAACGGCTTGTGTTGTTAAATCGCAAAACCTTCATTGGCGAAGGGGGACGTGGCTGCACCAAATCGATTCTTATATTACGGCGAACCAATACAGCCGCGAGAAATTTGTCCAGGCGGGTATCGCGCGTGATAAATTTTATATTAAACCGCATTTTGTTTATCCTGATCCGACTCTCCGGACACAGATGGGCGATTATGCCCTTTACGTGGGGCGTTTAAGCGAGGAGAAAGGCGTGCGGGTATTATTGAATGCCTGGGAAACTTTGCCAGAAATTCCACTAAAAGTGCTGGGAACAGGGCCCTTATTGGTTGAATTAAGACAATGGGTTCAATCCAAGAAGATGGATCATGTCGAAATCTTAGGGTATCGGCCTGACCAGGAGTTCCTGCAATATTTGGGGGGTGCTAAATTTTTGATTATGCCATCTATCAGCCAGGATAATTCTCCGCGAACAATTTTAGAGGCGTATGCACGAGGAGTGCCGGTTTTGGCGAGTTCTTTGGAAGGGATTAAAGAAATGCTTCAAGATGAAGGAACCGGACGGATTTTTGAAGCGGGTGATATCGAAGATTTAAGGGCAAAGGCCCGTTGGTTGGCCAAAGATGACGAGCGCCTCAAGCGAATGGGGAAACTTGCCCGTATGGAGTATGAGGGGAAGTATACCGCGGAAAAGAATTATGAAATTTTGATGAATATTTATCAGCAAACCCTAGAACGATTTAAACGAAAAACTGCAAATGCGAAGGAATAGAGTTCTATGTTTTCAGTCAGTGGGTTGAAGAGATACGCAAAGAATACCGGCTATCTTTTTTTGGAAAAAATAGCACGCACGTTGATGGCCATGATTGTGTGGGCACAGGTGGGTCGCTATCTGGGGCCGGAGCACTTTGGTATTTTTAATTATGCGTTAAGTTTTGTTTTTCTTTTTAAAGTCTTGTCGGATTTGGGTCTTAATGATGTTGTTGTTCAAGAGTTGGTTAAAAGGGAAGAAAAAAGGGACATGATCCTTGGAACAACATTTTTCATGCGTTTAGTGGGATCTGTCGTAGCCATTTATCTTATTTATATTGTGACGGATATGCTGACTGTTGATTTTTTTACGCGTATGGTTGTTCTTATGATGTCCTTCCGATTGTTTTTCCAGGTTTTTAATAATATTGATTTCTATTTTCAGTCGCGAGTATTGGCCAAATATGTCGTTTGTGCACAGCTCGGTTCATTAGTTTTCACTGCTTTGTTATGTTTGACTTTTATTCGACTCAAGATGCCTTTAATTTATTTTGTTTATGTTATTCTTGTCGAGGCGTGTATTACAAGTTTGGGTTTAATTATTCTTTATTGGCATACAGGAGAGCACATTGCCAAATGGCGATTCAATTTTGCTATATGCAAAGGTTTATTAAAAGCCGTTTGGCCCATCATTATTTCCGGGATTGCCGTTTCCATTTATATGCGCATCGATCAGATCATGATCAATGAGATGCTTGATACCATATCCGTTGGATATTATTCCGCTGCCGTAAGAGTTAGCGAGGCTTTCTATTTTTTCCCGCTTGTTGTTACGAGTTCTTTATTCCCTGCCATTGTTAGTTCGAAAATCAATGATGGAACTGTCTATAAAAAACGATTACAAGCTTTATTGGCAATTCTTGTCTGGCCTGCCATGGGGGTGTCATTGCTGTTTACCGTTTTTGCTAAACCGATTATCCTTTTGCTGTACGGAAAACACTATGTTCCCGCTATCCCGATTTTAACTATACATATCTGGGCTACCGTTTTTGTCTTTTTGGGCGTAATGCGCAGCAAGTGGGCCATTAATGAAAATCTTCAGTTTTATACGATGGTTTATGTCATTCTGGGGGCAATTGTGAACGTATGTTTAAATATCGTTTTGATCCCCGCCTTCGGTCTTCAAGGAGCCGCCTGGGCAACGGTTATCGCCCAAGCTATCGCAGGTGTTTTTTCGAACCTGTTGAGTGCCAGGACCAGATCGATCTTTTTTTTGCAAATAAACGCCTTCAATCCTACGCACATTTTCCAAGCAATTAAATCGTTAAAGAATGGGCATTAAAGAATCTTCCAGAAGCCTTTATAAAGATACGCCGGGCACATTGACTTCCCGTACTCAAATTGCCATCGAAGAGGTCAAAGATGGGGATCTGGTCTTAGAGATTGGTGTCGCTTTCGGTGAGTTTGCAAAGAATATCAGTCATTTTAGAAAAGTTCAATATTATGCCGTTGATGTCGCCGAGTTTGCTTTAAATGACATTGAGCAGTTAGTTGTAGATCATCAGCTGGTCGATATATCGAGTGAAAAGCTCAAATTTGCTGAAAATCAATTCGATGTTGTCGTTTGTCTGGAAGTTTTTGAGCATTTGCAAAATCCGTATCACGCCTTGCTGGAGATCCAAAGGGTGCTTAAGCCGGGGGGCAAATTTATTGTAAGCGTCCCTAATTATCAAGGGGGTCACCTCATGATATACCCGGGGCTAATTACCGTAGGATTTTTTAAGCAATTTTTGAGGCAAAATTTTTTTAAAGTGATCAAATTAAAGATGTGGGGACCGGTGTGGAATAAAGATAATGTCGGCGAAAGTTTAAAGACGAGCATTCGAAACCGCTTTATCGCATTGGGGGCGCTGCGCTTGATACAAATGATGATAAGAATCGTGCAATATGGGACGAGACTATTGGGACTGAAGTGGGCGTCGTTATATTGGTGTTATTTTTTTGTTTGCGAGAATAAAAAGGATATCATGGGCAAGCCTCTTTGGTATAAACAACTGGAACAAACCTCCGATTTGAAACAATGCCATGGGTGGTATCATCCTTATTATCACAAAAAAGCGTAGGAAGATTCTTTATGCCGAAAGTGGCTATTATCCAAAGGGTGCTGACAAAGTACCGTATGCCTTTTTACCAGAAATTAAAGCAACGGCTGGAATCTGACAGAATCGACCTCGAATTTATTCATGGGTTAGGTGATGGCTTTGATCAATCGATTGGTTATCTGGATTGTTTGCCGTGGGCCAAGGCTGTTCGGGAGAAATATATTAAGATAGGTAAATTTAGTCTCATCTATCAACCATATTCACGGCTCCTTGCGGGTGCTGATTTGATAATAGTTCAACAAGAAATGAAATGGTTGCTTAATTATTTTCTAATAGCCAAACGCAGGTTCTCGAATTATAAGCTGGCTTTTTGGGGGCATGGCCTTAACAGACAACTCCCTGTAACCGCTTTCGAAAACAGGATCAAGGCGAAGTTGGTTAACTGCGTTGATTGGTGGTTTGCATACACGCAAGGCATCGCCGATGATGTTATGGCAACGGGTTTTCCCAAAGAGAAAATTACTATCGTTGATAATGCCATTGATACAGACGCCTTAATAAAAGCAAAAAGTCATGTTTCCAAGGCAGAATTAGATTCTTTTAAAGAAGAGTTGGGACTGAGGTCTAAAAATGTCGGCTTATTTTGTGGAGGAATGCATCCCCATAAGAGGATTGGGTTCTTGCTTGATGCGTGTTTGTTGATAAAAAATAGAATTCCTGATTTTCAGATGATCTTTGTAGGTGATGGACCAGATTGTCGAATGGTGGAAGAGGCACGAAAGCAGCACGATTGGATTATTGCGCCGGGGCCTCTTTATTCCCGAAACAAGGTATTATGTTTTTTGCTGTCAGATCTTGTGTTGATGCCTGGGCTGGTGGGATTGGTTGTGTTGGATAGTTTTGTTTTTGAAAAGCCGCTTGTTACGACCGTATATCCTTTTCACAGCCCTGAAATAGAATATCTCATCAATGGTGAGAATGGATTTATTACCGAAAATGATGTGGGAAAGTATGCGCGCGAGGTCATCCGTCTTTTTCAAAATAAAGATCAGCTTGGGTCGATTCGTGATCGTTGCCGTATCGCGGCGGCAAAATATACGATGGAAAATATGGTTGACAATTTTATCGGTGGGATAAAGAGGTGCTTGGGTTAAAAAAGGTATATTTATGAAAATAGGAATTTTGGTCTGGCAACTGGATATTAAAGGGGGGACACAGCGACAAGTTTTAGAATTGGCGCGGTATCTTTCCATGACCAATCATAAAGTAGTTATTTATGCTTATCTTTTTGACAAGGAAGGATGCTATCCGGAATTGTGCGAGGGGTTAGATATTCGCTATGTCAAGCTGAACCGTGATTCGACAGCCAGCGATTATCCTTCCCGTTCGGTCGAGTATTTTTATAAATACTGGCTTTTTTTCTGGGGTATTAAGCATAAACAGTTATTGAGAATAATCGATGATGATATCGATGTTCTTAACCCTCATGACAGCGGAACGTATGTTACCGCTGGACTTTGGCGGGAGAAATACAAACGCCCCGTCGTTTGGATGATGAATGATATGCCGCTTTATAAGTGGAACACGGGGCATCTTCCCAAAACCATTGGTTATCATTTCAGGAGTCGGTACCGTAAATACATTCAAAAATTTGATAAAATTATTGTTTTGGACAATTTAAATAGAAATCTATTAATGAAGAATTTCCACATGGAAAGTGTTGTGGTAAGAAGTGGGCTTGATATTAACAGCTTTCGGTATGTAGAACGCGGCAATAAGCAAAAATATACAATTTTTATGTTAAGTGTTCTGTTCCCACATCGCCGCGTCGAAGACGGTGTACTAGCGTTAAGTCATTTGAATAGTTTGGGCCACGATGTGTCCATTGAACATGTGGGAGCCCTTGATCGGGACAAAAGATATACGCGTAAAATAAAAAGGTTAGTTAAACGCCTAGGGCTGGAGGATCGTGTTCGGTTCCACGGACCCGTCTCCCATGATCGACTATTGCAGTTTTTTCAAAGGTTGGATATTTTTCTTTTTCCAAACAATCCCCAGACGTGGGGATTGTCTGTGTTCGAGGCCATGGCTTCCGGAATGCCCGTGGTCCTTACCGCAGGATGTGGAGCGGCTGAGATTTTGACGGATGGCGAGAACGCCGTTATCGTAGAGCCAAATTCTCCACAACAAATTGCGCGCGCGATTGCGAGATTGATTTCTAATCAGAAATTCAAGGACCAGTTGGCGCGCAATGCTTATGATTTTGTATCGAATAATATTAGTTGGGAGCGGTATTCGAAAGAGCTTCTTACTCATTTGGAGGCAGTGTATCGGCAATGAGCAAAATACTCATCATGGGTATCAGTGGATTTACGGGAATTCATTTGTGGAATTTCATAAAGACCGCTGGGGGGAAAGAAGTGGTGGGTACTTATCATGCAAAACTGAGTAAACTTCAGGGAAAATTTTTACGGGGGTGTGCACTTAAGAAATGTGATATAAATGATTTCTCGCAGATAGTGAGAATCCTGAAATCCGACAGGCCAGAGCAGATATATTTTTTGCCTGCTATTGTAACCGTTAGGAGGGCTTTTGGTAATGCCAGGGCCATTTATAAAACAAATATTTTGGGAATAACAAATTTTTATGAAGCCGTTATTTCAAGTAAATTAAGCCCTAGAATTCTTTTTGTGGGATCGGCGGAAGAATATGGGAAAGTGAAAAAGGATGTCTTGCCCTTAAGGGAACAGCACCCGCTTAATCCGGTAAATCCTTACGGATTTAGTAAAATGATTCAGGAGCAGTTGTCGTGTTATTATCGAAGGATGCACGGTTTAAATATCAGCATAACACGGACCTTTCATTTCACGGGGCCTTTGCAACCGCCGAGTTTTGTAATATCCGATTTTGCTTATCAAATCGCCCGAATTGAATCAGGAAAACAGGAAGGGGTTATCCGGGTTGGAAATCTTGACGCCAAAAGAGACTTTACCGATATCCGGGATGTTGTGAGGGCGTATCACCGTATTTTAAACAACACCAAAGAAGCAGATATTTTTAATGTTTGCAGTGGATATTCTGTATCGATACGCACCATTTTGCAAAAATTGCTTGCCAAAACGGACGTCAAAGTTCTTATTCAAAAGGATCCTCAAAAATTACGCAAGCTGGATGTGCCTGATTTTAAAGGAGATAACTCCAAATTGATTGCCAAGACGGGATGGGAGAGAGAAGTTCCCATGGACAAGATGTTGACGGATGTGCTTGATTGGCATCGTCAACATTTAGGAAAGTGGTGAGTGTAGATGGAAAAAAGAATTAACAAACAAATAGGCGTAGGGGAGTTGCGAATTAATAAGCGCGCGAAGTTCTTGGTCAATGAAGTACTTAAAAGCAATCGGCTCTCATATGGCCCATTTCACCAAAAATTGGAGAAGATGTTCGCTCGAGAACATGGCGTCCGGTTTGCTTTATTTACGAATAGTGGGACAAGCGCTTTACAAATCGCTTTGCATGCCCTTAAGAGCACCTACGGCTGGGATGATGGAGATGAAGTGATCATCCCGGCGGTTACTTTTGTGGCAACAGCCAATATTGTGATTTCGTGCCGTATGAAGCCGATTTTTGTTGATGTTAGCGTTGAGAATTTTAACATAAATGCGTCATTAATTGAAAAAGCCATTACCCCCAAAACGCGCTGTATTATACCTGTCCATCTTTTAGGCTTACCCGCCGACATGGATCCGATTATGCAGATAGCTAAACATCATGGCGTGAAAGTGATTGAAGATTCCTGTGAAACAATGTTCGCCAGCTATAAAGGAAAGAAGGTCGGCTCTATCGGAGACATTGGTTGTTTCTCAACATACACGGCGCATTTTCTCGTGACGGGTGTGGGGGGATTTACCACGACCAACAGTTATGATCTATATGTCAAAATGCGTTCGTTAATGAATCATGGCCGCGATCCGGCTTATTTGAGTATTGATGATGATAAAAATGTGGATCAAAAAACCCTGCGGAACATAGTGGCAAGAAGATTTAGTTTCGTCGATATTGGTTATTCCTATCGATGCACAGAACTGGAAGCAGCATTAGGGATAGCCCAGATGGAGGAAAAGGATGAAATTATTGAAGGGCGGCGAGCCAACGCGCTGTATTTAACCAGAAAACTTCAGAAACTTGGAAAAGAATTGCAGTTGCCCGTTACATTGCCCGACCGGGATAACATGTTTATGTTGTATGGTCTCGTGGTTAAGAATGAGCCCAAAGGCGATTTAGTGAATTTTCTGGAATTGCATGGCATTGAAACACGCGATCTTTTCCCGTTGGTTAATCAACCTGTTTATAAACGATTGTTTGGGAAAGATCTCGAAGACAGGTTCCCAATGGCAAAATTCCTAAATCGTCATGCGTTTTATATCGGGTGTCATCAATATTTTTCAAAAAAAGATTTAGATTATATCGCGGAAGTACTTTGCAGTTATTTTCAGAATAAAAAACCATCCCGGCAAAAATAGGACTTCCATGTCCCTTCCGTGTTTAGATATTCTTGGTGTTAAAATAAGCGTAGTGAATCTTCATTCAGCTCGTGATATTATAAACGACTGGATTAAGACGTTTCATAAGACATATGTCTGTGTTGTTCCTGTTTCTACGGTTGTGGCTTGTGTTGAAAATAAAGAGTATCTCGGCATTATCAATCAGGCTGGTATGGCTACACCTGATGGCATGCCGTTGGTTTGGCTGGGGAAGTTAAGCGGACACAAGGCGATTGGTCGTACTTATGGGGCGGATCTTATGCTGGCTGTGTGCGATTGGGGTCAGCGTCAAGGATACCGGCATTATCTCTATGGAGGGGATCCGCTTATGAAGGAACGCCTTCTGGAAAACTTGAAGAAAGAATTCCCTGCGATTAAGATTGCAGGAGATTTTTCCCCTTCCTTGCGAGCGGTGGGGCAACTGGAGGAAGCATCGGTTATTGAAGGGATCAATGCGGCCAATCCAGATATTTTATGGGTTGGGTTAGGTTCGCCCAAGCAGGATTATTGGATGCATCAACATCGCAATAAGCTCAATGTCCCGGTTATGCTTGGGGTAGGTGCGGCCTTTGATTTTATCGCCGGAATGAAGCCCCAGGCGCCACGCTGGATGCAGCGTTCCGGGTTAGAGTGGTTTTTCCGGCTTTGTTGCGAACCGAAGAGGCTGTGGAAAAGATATCTGATAGGTAATTCAAAGTTCGTTTGGTATTTATTGCGAAACAATTTAGGAAAACGCTGCGATAAAATATGATCCGCGGATTTAAACAGTTCACTGTTAAGGCTCTGTATATTTGTATAGATGTGTGCTGTCTATACTTGGCCATGTACCTTTCTTGTCTTGCCAGGAAGAAGTTGATCGACTTTCCTTTGTCGTTCCCATATTTTCTTGTCGGAGACTTGAATCCATTACGATTCATTTTTTTGTTTTGGATTTTGGTGACCATCCTTTTTCTCAGTTCTAATACCCTTTATCAAACAAGAAGGGAAGTGCCGGAAGGGGCTGAAATATGGCTTGTTATTAAATCTGTATTTTTTTCGAGTTTGTTCATTATCGCTGCCATTTACGCCCTTAAAATATATGTTTTCCCGCGGACTGTTTTTATGAATACAGTCTTGGCGATGGTGATTTTATTGTCTTTATGGCGGGTTCTTAAAAGAAAGTTTGTAGAGTATTTGGTTTCTCAGGGATACAATAATTTTCGCGTACTTATTATCGGTGCCGGAAAAGTTGGGATGGCGTTGGCTCAGGAAATCAAAAAACGTCCAGGCTTAGGAATAAAAATAATTGGTTTTCTTGACGACGCTAAGACTTCTATCGTCGATCAGCCAGAAGCAAAGATCTTTGGCAAAATATCCAATTTTCCTGACATCGCCCAAAGAGAGTTTGTCGATAAGATTTTTATTACCATTCATCAAGATAGTCATATTTTCTTAAGACTGCTTGAGCAAGCCCGGGAGATGGGGGTGGCCGTACGTGTTATCCCCCACGGCTTCGATTTAACTACTGGAGAGTTTTTTAAATATAATATTGGATTTATACCTGTTTTAGAATATGTTGAAGAGCAGAATTATCGCCGGCAGTTCGGCAAGCGTCTTTTTGATTTTTCAATAAGTTTTATTTCGCTTTTAATTTCCTTGCCATTTTTGATCGTAATTGGTTTAATTATCAAATTTGATAGCCGTGGGCCCATTTTATATAAATCAAAACGCTATGGCCGTAAGGGTCGGGTGTTTAATATGTACAAATTCCGGAGCATGGCCAAAGATGCGGATAAGATGATCACCCAGCTTCGTCATCAAAACGAGGTGGATGGACCGATTTTTAAAATGCGCGGAGATCCGAGAATAACGCGATTCGGCAGTTTTTTGCGACGATATAGTTTAGATGAATTGCCACAATTAATTAATGTTTTAAGAGGAGACATGAGCTTGGTTGGGCCGCGGCCTTTGCCCATTGATCAGATCGAAAGGGAGGATTTGCGGCAATTGCGTCGTTTGCAGATCCGGCCGGGCATTACCGGGCTTTGGCAGATTCGTGGCCGCAGCGATATTTCCTTTGGCCGATTGGTCAAATGGGACATTTGGTATATCAATAACTGGTCATTCTGGCTAGATTTGAATATTCTTCTTCAAACAATCCCTGTCGTGATTAAAGGTAAGGGAGCCTATTAGCCCCCGCCACCCCCGGATGCATTCTCTTATTGAAAACAGAATCAATGTGATCCTGCGTTTTTTCCTTTGTGTGCTTATTTTTTGGTTGCCATACAGTCCCGCCGTTATTGAAAGTTCTGTTGTTATAGGTTTGCTTCTCTGGGGTATCAAACGAAGCGTCGCGTGCCATCGGCTTAAGGGGGACCTTGCGGCATTCCGGTTGCTTGTCACACCCCTCAATAAGCCGATTTTTGTTTTTGGGACGGTTTGTATTCTTTCTTCGCTTACTAGTCCATTCTGGCAGCAATCGCTGCCCAATTTCTTGACAAAAACATTAGAATGGTTTATTGTGTATTTTCTTGTCATCGAAGGCGTTACGGAAAGAAAGCATATCTATCTGGTCCTTGGCATTTTCACGGTGACGCTCTTAGCTACTTCCTTGGATGGCCTTATTCAGTATTATGTGACTTATAAGGATATTTTTGGGGGACGTACAATTGAGCCAGGAACGCGGGCAACGGCGGGATTCAAGACGGCCAATGCTTTGGGCGCCTATTTAACATGCGCCATACCTGTCGTTTTGGCGGGGATTTTTAGGAAAAACGTGAATTTTTCCAATCGTTGTTTATTTGCGCTTATATTTTTTTTCACGGTTTGGCTATTGGTTGTGACGTTTTCCCGCGGGGCTTGGGTCACAGTATTCCTTGGTGTTGTATTTTTTACAGTGATGTATCTGCTCATTCAGCGGCGTTTTGAGTTTTATCTTGTTTTGGGGATTTTATCTATATTAGTTTTTCTGTGGGCATATTTTGGTTTTATTTTAATGGATGATTTGTATAGCAGACCCTTACGTCATGAGACAATTTCTTGGCGAGTTCATATTTGGAAAGATACATTCAAGATGATTCAGGACAGCCCTTGGCTAGGACATGGAATTAATACATTTATGCAGATTTTTGAGGCATATCGTACGGATAGGGGCAATCCTGCATATGCGCACAACTCGTACCTTCAACTGGCGGCAGAAACAGGACTGCTAGGGCTGGTTTCTTTTCTGTGGATTTTCGTAAATCTGTTCCGATCGTTTCTTGCCAGGCTGGCCAACCATGAAATGAAAAATGATAATCTCGTTCTTCTTGCCATGGGCCTGGTATCGGGTATATTCGCCTTTCTGGCTCACAGTTTTTTTGATAATCATTTTTATTCCTTGCAACTTTCTGTATATCTGTGGTTTATGGTGGGGCTTTTGTTTGTTATGATAAAGGAAATAAAATGGCAAAAATTAAACGAGCGTTAATCACGGGGATTACCGGACAGGACGGATCATACCTGACGGAATTTTTGCTCGAGAAAGGCTATGAAGTGTACGGCCTTATTCGTCGTTCCAGTTCTTTTAATACAGCGCGCGTTGATCATCTATACCAGGATCCTCACGAAAGAGAAGTTCGCCTTAAGCTCGTTTTTGGAGATTTAAATGACGCAAGTTCCCTGAATCGTATTGTCAAAACGGTCAAGCCGGATGAGATATATAACCTTGGGGCACAGAGTCATGTGAAGGTTAGTTTTGAGATTCCCGAATATACCGCTGAGACGGTTGCCGTTGGGACAACACGGCTTCTGGAAGCCATTCGTGATTCGGGGATTCAGACGAAATTTTATCAGGCTTCCAGTTCCGAAATGTTCGGCAATATAAAACAACGTCCGCAGAATGAAAAAACGCCTTTTTGTCCGTGCAGTCCTTATGCGGCTGCCAAGGTGTGTGCCTACTGGATGACGGTCAATTATCGCGAGGCCTACGGGATGTTCACTTGTAATGGTATCTTGTTCAATCATGAATCGCCTCGCCGCGGGGAAACGTTCGTGACGCGCAAGATCACCATGGCCTTGGCCAGGATTAAACACGGCATACAACGGAAATTGTATTTAGGGAATCTTGATGCCAAGAGAGATTGGGGATTTGCTGGTGATTATGTGGAGGCGATGTGGCTGATGTTGCAGCAATCCGATCCTGATGATTATGTGATTGCCACGGGACAGACCCGTTCGGTCCGGGAATTTTTGGAAGAGGCCTTCGGTTATGCGGGGTTAGACTGGGAAAAATATGTTCAGATCGATAAACGATATTTTCGTCCGATGGAAGTGGACTATCTCATGGGAGACAGTTCCAGAGCAAGGAGAAAGTTGAAGTGGAAGCCCAAAGTTAATTTTAAGCAACTTGTCCGCATGATGGTTGATGCCGACATAAAGATTGTGGAAGAAGAGTTATATGGCAAGAGGAACAAGCCAGGCTGATGAAGTTTTGGAAAGGTAAAAGGGTCGTTGTTACGGGCGGGGCCGGGTTCTTGGGACAGGCCGTTGTCTCTTTGCTCCAAAAGCGTGGTTGTACAGGAATTTTTGTTCCCCGAAAAAAAGAATATGATTTAACGCAGTTACCGGCTATTAAACGTCTTTTGCGTACGGCGAAGCCAGATATGATTATTCATCTGGCGGCAGTTGTCGGTGGCATTGGGGCTAACCGGGAAAATCCTGGAAGATTTTTTTATGATAACATTATAATGGGTGTTCAGTTGATTGATCAGGCCTATCGTTTTGGCATCGAGAAATTTGTTGCTATCGGGACGATTTGCGCTTATCCCAAATTTACGCTTGTCCCGTTTAAGGAGGAAAATTTATGGAATGGTTATCCCGAAGAAACAAACGCATCCTATGGCATGGCCAAAAAGATGTTGCTTGTCCAGTCTCAAGCGTATCGCCAGCAGTACGGATTTAATTCCATTTATTTATTGCCGATCAATTTGTATGGTCCTGGAGATAATTTCTCGCCACAATCCTCACATGTCATTCCTGCCCTTATCAAGAAATGTTTTGATGCCAAGAGAAATGGAAGTGATCATATTGTAGCCTGGGGCACGGGACGCGCCACACGCGAATTCTTATATGTGGATGATGCGGCGCGCGGGATCGTTTTGGCCGCGGAGAAGTATGACAAGCCCGATCCCGTCAATTTGGGAGCTGGGTTCGAGATTTCTATCGAGGACTTGATCAGGAAAATTGTTCGATTAACGGAATTTAGCGGGGAAATCGTTTGGGACAACTCCAAGCCCGATGGTCAGCCGCGCCGTCGCCTGGATACTTCAAAAGCCAAAAAAGAATTTGGATTCGAAGCAAAGATTGATATGGCGACGGGTTTGAAGAGAACGATTCAATGGTATAGAAATTACATCGGATTGGATTGAGATTAGACTATGGCCAAGGTTGAAAGATTTATAAGCTGGTGCGACAAGACGATGGCCTTTTCTTTTTATGCGCTCATTTATTTTCTGCCCATTTCCATTGCCTTGACAGAAATTTTCAGCACATTACCCCTGATTTGTTGGTTTTTAAAACGAGGAGCTTGTTTTCATCAGAGCCTTAAGAGAAACTCCGCATCCATCCGATCCTTCTTCAGCAAATTCGCGTTTTTTTTCAAATCATTTAAGCCAGTTAATAATTATTTGACCGTCCCCATTGCCTTTTTTTTATTTTTTAATCTTGTTTCGATGCTTTTAAGCCATCATCGAGCAGTCAGCCTGGAAGGGTTTTTAGGGAAAACATTGCAAAGCGCTTTTATATACTTTACTTTTATTGAATGCATAAATTCACGGAAACGATTGAAATTATTTTTCAAAGCATTTTTTATATCCGCAACCCTCATCTGCATTAATGGCATCTATCAATATTGTCTGGGGAGTGAATTTATACACGGGAATATTTTTAATGGAAGAATTTCTTCAAGCTTAAGGCATCCGAATGATTTTGGCGCTTATCTGGTTGTCATTATTCCTATTTTGTTGAGCACCACACTGTTTCTTGTAAGACACGAAGAAAAAACGATATTGGGAAGGAAGCCTTTTATATCCAGGATAGACGCCCTGGTCAGTTTAATTTTGTTTTTAACAGCATCGGTGTGTTTGGGATTGACTTATTCGCGCGGAGCATGGCTTGGCTTTTTGTTTGCCATCATATATTTTTGCTTGCAAAGAGGTCGGCTTGTATTGACTAATTTGGTGATTGTCCTTTTATTTTTTGGCATTTTTTACCCGCAATTGAGGGAGTATCGGCATATTAATTTGATGACAGATGTTCTTATGGAAGACACGCAGCCCAGTGAGGCGCCACCCGTTATTCAAAAAGGCGTAGATTCTGTCCTGGGTGAACACGGACAATATCAAACCCCGGGGGTTGGCTCCGGTCAAGAGCGCATCAAGGTTTTTTTAAGCAGCGTATGGCAGAAGGCGGCGAGTTTTACCTCCACGGTGAATGGCTCGGGAAGGCGTGGTTATTGGCAAGAGGCTATTGATATCATCAAAGATTATCCGGTTTTTGGTGTTGGCATCAATGCATATTCATCGGTTGCCCCTCAATATAAGATTGTGTGGGGTGGATATCCGCATAACTGCTATCTGCAGATGCTTGTTGAAATCGGTGTTGCGGGTTTCTTGTCATTTTTGTGGATTCTGCTAAGGGTTTTTAAGAATGGGGCATTTAAGGATGTCTATATTTCGGATCCCTTTCTTGGAATGTTACTGCTGGGTATTACGTCTGGATTTGTAGGGTTTCTTACCCATAGTATTTTTGACACGAACTTTTATTCTGTTCAGCTGGGAAGTTTTATGTGGATTATACTAGGGCTTATCGTGGCAATTCCCAAAATAGGAAATCAGCGGGAATCCGATCAAATTGAAAAAGAGGGTAACAATAAAATGAGTATTATAAAGATTGGCCGGAGCACGGCCCGTGTTTGCCTGTTTTTATTGATTTCTTTTGTCATCTTTTTTTGTTATCTCCAACGAATAACATTGAACCCGCGATATGGTGCAATATTTTATAAGGTGGGGAAAGATTGTTTTTATTGTTCGTTTGAGAAAAAAGTCAATTATTTCCAAAAGGCTGTCTACTTTGATCCGAATTTAATTAATGCTTTTTATGGATTGGGTGAGCTGTATGAGGCGCATGAAGATAGGGGAAAGGCGTTGGAGCACTATCTGAAAGCTGCCGCGTTAGATCATACTTTCGGGGAAGCTTATTTTAAAGCTGGGGTTCTTTATTTTCAGGATGGTTTCCCATCCTATGCTTTGAGATATTTAAAGCAAGCGTATCAATCTATGCCCAAAGACGCGAAGGTTAATTACTATTTGGCCCGGGTTTATGAATCGGGAAAAAGATATGCGGACGCCATTGAGTATTATCAAAGAATCAATTGTAGTCGGCTTGATAAATGCGCTCAAGCATTTGCTCGACTAGGGGTGTTATATCATCTCGTGAAAAATGAGAACGCTGTCCTAAACAAAATCAGTGATTTAAGGAATCTGCAGCGGGATGATTTGGCTGGCCAGTTACAACAGTTTATGGAAACAAACCAATACCCTGCGTTTATGCAGGAAAAAGATTAAGCGGCCTGAGCGGCCGGCAGGATTGAATTGACAAATAAATGGGGTTGGTTATAATATATAAAATTTTTGCGTTAAGTCACTCGAATAAAAGAGGAAGGGATGAACAAACTAACCGTTAAAGACATTGAGCTGAAAGGCAAGAAAGTCATTGTCCGCGTTGATTTTAACGTGCCGTTGGATGAGAAGCTTCATATCACGGATGACAGGCGTATCCGCGAAGCATTACCCACCATTAAATATCTACTGGACCAGAAAGCCAAAAAAGTTATTTTAATGAGCCATTTGGGCCGGCCGGAAGGACAAGTCGTTGAAGAGATGCGGCTTAAGCCGGTTGCCAAGAAATTGCAAGAACTTTTGAAGGAGAAGGTGTTGCGGCTGGAGGATTGTATCGGCGATGCGGTCAAAAAAGCCATTGAGACGAGCGCCGAACGCGTTATCCTGCTGGAAAACCTTCGGTTTTATAAAGCTGAAACCAGGAATGACCCCGAATTCGCCAAAAAGCTTGCTTCGTTGGCGGATATTTACGTCAATGACGCTTTTGGCACAGCCCACCGGGCCCATGCCTCCACCAAAGGCATTACCAAATACTTAACCTCCTCGGCGGGATTTCTTCTCGAGAAAGAGATCACCTATCTTGGCAAAGCGGTGGAAAATCCCCCAAAACCTTTCGTCGTCATTTTAGGCGGCAAAAAAGTTTCCGACAAGATCCTCCTCATTGAAAATTTGATCCCCAGGGCCAACACGATCATTATTGGTGGCGGGATGGCGTATACGTTTTTGAAGTCCCAAGGTAAAAGAATCGGAAAATCGATTTGCGAGAATGATAAAGTTGACCTGGCCAGGAGTCTTTTGGAAAAGGCCAAGGCCAAAGGCGTCAACATCGCCCTACCTGAAGATTTTGTGATCGTGGAAAGTTTCGATAAACCGCAGGGACGCAAGATCGCGACGGACATTCCCGACGGCTGGGAAGGGGTGGACATCGGCCCCAGGAGCCGGGAAAAGTTTAAAGAAATTTTAAAGACGGCGAAAACGGTTGTCTGGAACGGCCCGATGGGCGTTTTTGAGATCGATGCGTTTGCCGAAGGGACCAAAGAAATCGCCAAGTATCTGGCCGGGTTAAAAGGCGTGACGACGATCATCGGCGGCGGAGATTCGGCCGCGGCAGTGAGCAAGTTCGGACTTGAAAAAGGCATGACGCACATTTCCACCGGCGGCGGGGCCTCGCTGGAATTTCTGGAGGGAAAGGAATTACCCGGCATTGTGGCCTTAACGGCCAAAGAAAAGGCATCCGCCCGATGAGGAAACCCATCATTGCCGGGAACTGGAAATTGAACAATACCACCCCGCAGGCGGCCGAACTTGGTACTTTATTAAAGCGGGGTTTAAGCGAGGTCACGGAAGTCGATATTGTGGTTTGCCCGGTTTTTACCTCGCTTTCTGTGATGGCCGATATTTTAATGGAGTCGAATATCGCCATCGGCGCGCAGAATTTATACTGGGAGGATTCCGGCGCCTTTACCGGCGAGGTTTCCGCGCCGCTTCTTAAAGAGGTCGGCGTTGAATATGTCATCATCGGCCATTCAGAGAGGCGGCAATATTTCGGTGAAACCAATCAGACGGTCAATAAAAAGATCCGCGCGGCCTTGAATCATGGATTAACGCCGATCGTCTGTGTTGGCGAAGTGCTTAAAGAGCGCGAGAGCAACGAGACCTTTGAGGTGATCCGGACCCAGTGCAAGGAATCACTGGCCGGTTTTAGCGCGGATGAAATGAAGGGGATGATCATCGCCTATGAGCCTGTCTGGGCCATCGGTACCGGCAAGACCGCCACCCCGGCCCAGGCGCAGGAAGTTCATCATTTTATCCGTGAATTATTGACAAAAATGCACAATGAAGAAGCCGCCGAAACGGTGCGTATCCAGTACGGCGGGAGCGTCAAGCCGGAGAATATCGCCGAGCTGATGGCCCAGCCGGATATCGACGGGGCCTTGGTCGGCGGGGCGAGCCTTAAGGCGGATTCTTTTGTATCCATCATAAAAAACGCGTGCGGAGTCGTAAAATAAGCCGTCCGCCAAAATTCAATGATTTTGGCGAGACGAGCCTCGCCATTTCTTCAAATAATAAGGAAATGGCGAAAATGGCGGGAAACCAACCATGACCGGACTGTTCATATTTATCCATGTTGTTATTTGTATTCTTTTAATTGCCATTATCTTGATGCAGCCGGGGAAAGGCGGTGGATTGACCGACAGCATGGCCTCCGCGGAATCCATTTTTGGCGCCCAAACGAACGTCTTTATCATCAAGACGACGGCAATTTTGGCGGGGTTCTTTCTGGTCACGTGTTTGGGATTGGCCATCCTTTCCTCACAGAAGAACAAGTCGTTGATGACCGAGCGGGCGCTGCCGCCGGTATCGACGCAAAAGCCCGCGCAGGATGTGCCGGAACCGGCGACGGCGCAAGAGCCTGTTGCGCAAACGCAGCCACTCACGCAACCGGAACCGGTCACACCGGCGCCCGCAGATGAACCCGCACCTGTGTCTGAACCCGTGTCCGAAGCTGCGGCCCCGGCAACACAACAATAACAGAATCAGGGTCCGGGGTCCTTTGACGAGAAAATCCTTTTCTCTCAAAACCGTTTTTCCGCTTCTTTTATCGGTATCTTTCCTTTTGCCAATTTTTTATTCAAGCGCGTCAGCTTGCGCCGCTCAATACGGCGGGCAGCTTATCCTGGCCACAACCTCCGACCCCAAATCCTTTAATGAGATCACCGCCAAGGAGACCTCCACCAGCCTCGTCACTGACCTGATCTTCGAAGGCCTGACGACCACCAACGCTTTTACCACAAAAGTGGAACCGAATTTGGCCAAGTCCTGGGACATCAGTGAGGACGGTTTGATCTGGACGTTCCATCTGCGCGAGGACGTGCGCTGGAACGACGGCCAGCCCTTCACGGCGGATGACGTGGTCTTCACCTTCAACAAGCTCATCTACAATCCTGACATCCCCAGTTCCGCCCGGGATATCTTTACCATCGACGACAAGACCTTTACGGTCGAGAAGGTCGACGATCATACCGTCCGTTTCGTTTTACCGGTCAAATTCGCCCCGTTTTTGCGCGGGATGGGCCAGGCGATCCTTCCCAAACATAAGCTGGAAGAAATCGTCGCGCAAGGCCGTTTCAATTTCACGTGGGGGATTGATACCGACCCAAAAGAAATCGTCGGGACGGGACCATTTAACCTGGTGCGTTATGACCCCGGCCAGCGATTGGTCTTTGAGCGGAATCCGTATTATTGGAAAAAATCCATAGAAGGCGGTCCTCTGCCGTATCTGGAGAAAATAATCTATTTGATCGTCCAGAGTACCGACGTCGGTTTGTTGAAATTTATGGAAGGCACCCTGGATGGGTACGCTTTAAGAGGCATGGATTATCCGATGATCAAACCTTTGGAGAAAAAGGGGAATTTTACCGTGTATGACCTTGGGCCGGATATGGGCAGCCAGTTTTTGTTTTTCAACCAAAACCCCGGCAAGAATCCCAACAGCGGGGAATATTTCGTGGCGCCATATAAACTGGCCTGGTTCACGGACCGTGAATTCCGCAAGGCCGTGGCGCACGCGATCGATAAACAAAAGATCATCGAGATCGTGAACAATAAACTGGGATACCCGCAAAGTTCCACGATGGGGTCGGCGGCCGGATTTTTTTACAACCCCGACGTGGCGGAATATGATTATGACCTGGATAAGGCCAAAACAATTTTAAGGGAAGCCGGGTTTGTCGATAGGGATGGAGATGGTGTTATCGAAGGCCCGCGGGGCGGCCGCGTGGAATTCAGTCTTTACACCAATGCGGGCAGTACGGATCGCGTCGATATTGCCTCGATTATCCGCCAGGACCTGGAACGGCTGGGGATGAAAGTGAATTTCCGCGCGCTGGAATTCAACACCCTGGTCAGCCAGTTGACGTCGAGTTTTCAGTGGGAGGCGGTCATCCTGGGGTTGACCGGCGGCATCGAACCGCATTTCGGCAAGAATGTCTGGATGTCCTCGGGCCAGTTACACATGTGGTATCCGATGCAGGAAAAGCCGGCGACCGACTGGGAAAAAAGGATCGATGAGATCTTTACGCAAGGCGTGCAGGAACTCGATGAGAACAAGCGCAAGGTTTTGTACGACGAGTACCAGCGCATCGTTGCCGAAGAGCTCCCGATCATTTATACGGTTTTAAGCGCCCGGCTTTACGCGGTGCGGGATAAGTTCGGCAATCTTAAGCCGACCAGTTACGGCGGCGTGTTTCACAACCCGGAAGAGCTCTATATTAAAGAGGAGTCCCGCTAAATGTGGCGTTATGCCTTTAAACGTTTACTGGTCGCGGTCCCGATGCTGCTGGGCATCGCTCTGTTGACCTTCGTGCTGATGCGCATCAGCCCCGGCAATTATCTGGACACGGTGCGCATGGACCCCCAGTTCTCCAAAGAAACGATCGCGCGCTATGAACAACTTTACCAGCTCGACAAACCCCTGTTTTATCAGTATGTCCAGTGGGTGAAGAACCTCCTGCGCCTTGAACTGGGGTATTCGTTCTATTATAACGTGCCTGTTTACAAGATCATCGGTGAACGCATCTGGAACACGTTCGTGCTTTCTTTGGCGGCGTTTCTGTTGACGTGGTGCGTGGCCATCCCTTTGGGTATTTGGGCGGCGTTAAACCGTAATCGTTTTGCCGACCGCGCTATCCAATTTTTTTCCTGCATTGCCTTGTCACTGCCCAGTTTTTTTCTGGGGATGATATTGCTCTTTTGGGCGAGTCAGACGGGGATGCTGCCCTTGGGCGGCATGCATAGCCCGGATTACGAATCGTTTGGCTGGCCGGGCCGGCTGGTTGACCTTTTAAAACATCTCGCGATCCCCGCGGTTGCCTTGTCAATCGGCTCGATCGCGGCATTGCAGCGGATCATGCGCGGCAACATGCTGGAGGTTCTGGGACAGAAATACATTTTGACCGCCCACGCCAAAGGACTTTCGCAGCGGCGTGTGGTCTATCATCACGCGCTGCGTAACGCCATCAATCCTTTGATTACCTTGCTTGGATATGAATTCTCGTCGCTGTTAAGCGGCGCGGCCTTAATCGAGATCATCTGCGGCTGGCCGGGCCTGGGGTCACTCATGCTTACGGCGGTGCGCTCGAAAGACGTTTACCTCGTTATGGCCAGCATGATGATGGGCGGGGTCCTTTTTATCATCGGGAATTTGCTGGCCGATATCGCGCTGGCGAAGGCCGACCCGAGGATACGCTATGACTAAAAATGCGGAACATTTAAGCGAATTTCAAATAGCGCTGCGCGGTTTTACCCAAAACCGGCTCGCGGTCAGTTGCGCGTATGTTTTGCTGGTTTTGTATGCCGGTGCTCTGCTGGCCGGATTCTTCGCGCCGTATTCGTTCCAGGATGAAGACCGGAATTATTCTTACGCACCGCCGACACAAGTTAAGATTTTTGATAACGGCAGATTCGTTGCTCCGTATGTTCCCGGTATGAAGTTGACGTTCGACGAATATAACGCCAGAATTTATGTCATTGATCCTGTTCAAAAGTATTCCATTCGATTTTTTGTCCCCGGGGATACGTATCGTCTTTTCGGTGTTTTTCCGTGTCGGCATCATCTATTCAGCGTTGATAGTCCAGGCCGGATCTATTTGCTCGGGGCGGATGCCCGGGGCCGGGACGTGTTTTCCCGGCTCTTATACGGCGCGCAAGTTTCGCTTTCGATCGGCTTGATTGGGGTGTTTATTTCATTCGCGATCGGACTGCTTGTCGGGGGCATTTCGGGGTATTACGGCGGACGGCTGGACAATTTTTTGATGCGTTTATGTGAAATGGTGATGATGGTCCCGGGGTTTTATCTGCTACTGGCCTTGCGCGCGGCGGTGCCGGACAACTTCAATTCGCTGCAGGTGTATTTCGCGATCATCATTATTCTTTCTTTTATCGGATGGGCCGGGTTGGCGCGCATCATCCGCGGCATGTGTTTATCCTTGCGTGAGCGGGAATATGTTTTAGCGGCAAAGGGTCTCGGCCTTTCGGATATCAAGATCATTGTCCGCCATATCCTTCCGCACACTTTATCGTATTCGATTTTTGCCGTCATGCTTTCGATCCCGGGCTATATTCTGGGTGAATCGGGGTTGAGTTTGATCGGTCTCGGGATCCAGGACCCATATGCCAGCTGGGGCAATATGTTGAGCGATGCCATGAGCATCGTCCGGATCAAATTCGCGCCATGGATCCTCTGGCCGGCGTTTTGTATCTTTCTGACGGTCGCGTGTTTTAATGTCATCGGCGACGCTTTAAGGGATTGTCTCGACCCGATGCTTAAAAGCGAAGGGGAAAATACGTGAGCTCAAATCTGCTGGTTGTGGAAGATTTGACGGTGACAGTTGCGCAAAAAGAAATTGTGAGCGCGGCGAATCTGGAAATTCCATTTTTAAGCGTCACCGCGCTGGTCGGCGGTTCGGGAAGCGGCAAGACAACGATGGGGCTCGCGGTCCTCAAGCTTCTGCCGTTGGGATTCAATGTCCGGCAGGGGCGCATCTGGTTCGACGGGCGGGAGGTCCTTGACCTTTCTGAAGATCGGATGCGTTTGTTGCGCGGCAAGGAGATCGGCATGGTCTTTCAGGAGCCGCTCTACGCGTTTAATCCCGTTTTTTCCATCGGCGACCAGATCGCGGAGGTCTTGCGGGCCCATACTCCTTTAAATCTGCGTCAACGGCGGG
>Ga0209212_1000346_pt1 | contig 93333 bp, 82 predicted proteins | sample RifGroC2_FD_183996 | JGI IMG/M metagenome (GOLD analysis project Ga0209212, IMG submission 183996) | Groundwater microbial communities from Rifle, Colorado, USA - Groundwater C2 (SPAdes) (version 2) | ecosystem: Environmental > Aquatic > Deep subsurface > Groundwater | place: Rifle, Colorado...
GTTCTTGTGGTTATCTGGTTTGCGTTCAGTAAATTTGTAATGGTTGATAAAGGCGTCGGAATCAAAGTATCGCTTCTAGAAAGTAAGGGTATGGTGAAAGGGATTTTTTGGCAAGTTCTCGGCAGGTTAATTATCTTCGGACTCTTTTGGTTTTTCTCACAGATGGTATTGTCAGTTTTACCTTTCGGAATAGGGACTGTTATTTATGGTCTTTGCGGAGGGCTTTTTGTAATTCCGTCGTTTCTTCTCTACAGGGAAATTAACGGGTAAACTCTGTACTGGCTCCCGTGTCGAGAATTTTGTTTTTCTTTTTTCTCTCATCGTCATCTAACCGTTTTTGATCAAAATTGCAGTGTTTAGTTGGACGGTTCTCATCTAAAAACCATTCTTGCCTGGTGGGACAATTATCGCAAGGAAGTGTGCCCGATAGAGAACAGATATTTACTTTACTGATGCCGTCCGGAACTTTCCAATCGATAGATGGCTGTCCGTTTAAAACCGCCATCATAATTTTATTCCAGATAGGAGAGGCTCCGGTTACACCTGAAGCGACACGACTCATGGGGGAGTTGTCATTATTTCCAACCCAGGTTAATACTAAATAGTTTTGGTTATATCCCACTGTCCAATTATCCCTGAGGTCATTACTGGTCCCTGTTTTAACTGCTATTTCAGGATGATCTTTTACTGCCAGGTAGGAGTTATATCCGAATTCAGGCGCCCTAGCGCCGTTATCTTTAAGAATGTCTGTCAAAAGAAACGCAACTCTCTCGTCAATTACCTGGGTTACCACCGGATCATTTTTTTCTAAGATTTGTCCCTTGTAATTTTTAACTTCCAAAATTGGCATAAAATCGGGTCTTTTGCCCGAGCCTGCCAGTGTCGCGTAGACTTTAGACAGATCAAGGGCTGTAACAGCACCTCCTCCGAGTGTTAAGGAAAGTCCGTAATCGGAGGGGTTCTCCCAAGTCGTGATTCCCATTTTTCGGCCTTCCTCAATCATTTTTGGAACACCATACGAAGCAAGAATTTTTACTGCTGGAATATTTCTACTTTGGGCAAGTGCGCTTCTCAGGGTAATTTGTCCCCGATATTGCCCATCGTAGTTTACCGGAGTGTAGGATGTTGTTCCTGGTGTATAAAAGGTAATTGAGGAGTCATCGATAATCGAGGCGGGCGTAAATCCGTTGGAAAGTGCGTAAGCATAATTTACAACCTTAATTGAACTTCCGGGTTGTCTTACACTTGTAATAACATTTACGTTTCCATCATTTTCGGTATCGAAATAATTTTTTGATCCCACCATCGCTAAAATTTCTCCGGTTTGGGGATTCATAACAAGCGCTGCACCGTTTCCAACATGGAGTCTGTCCAGTTTGTCTACTTCGGCCTTAACAATTTGTTCAGTGGCTTCTTGTATGGGCAAGTCCAGGCTGGTTGTGACTTCAAGTCCTCCTTTTTCGACAACGCTCTCCCCATATTTATCGACAAGAAGCTGCCTGATATACATCACAAAATGAGGGGCTTTGATTTCCGTCTTTCTCGAAACAAAATGCAGCTTCTCGGCGGCTGCCGTGATTGCCTGACTTTGGGAGATGTATTTATTTATCATCATCAAACGTAAAACCTCCTTTTGTCTTTCAAAAGCAAGCTCCGGGTTCGATCCGAATGGTGAGAAAGTCGTCGGGCTTTTAGGAAGTCCTGCCAGAAGAGCAGCCTCTGATAGAGAAATATCTTCGACATTTTTTCCGAAATATGATTCGGATGCTTCCTGGATTCCGTATGCAGTGCCGCCATAACTCACCTCATTCAAATACATTTCAAAGATTTGATCTTTGGTGTAAATCGTTTCAATTTCGACGGAAAGAATTAATTCACGAATCTTACGTGTTATTGTTTTTTCGGGGGAGAGGAGTGTGTTTTTAACAAGCTGCTGAGTAATAGTTGAACCTCCTTGAACCGAGCCGGTTTTAACATCTTGTACTATTGCCCTAAAAATTCCTCTCAGGGAAAATCCGGGATGGGAATAAAACTCGGCGTCTTCAGCAGCCAAAGTTGCCAGTTTTACACTGTCCGGAATTTGAGTTAGGGGAATTATGGTTCTGTTTTTATCCTTATATATTTTGTAGAGGAGATTGCCGTTTCGGTCATAAATTTTGGTTGAAACTTCGGGAACCCTGGACCCAAGCTCTCCGGGAGACGGCATGTCGCGGATGATAAAAAAGTAAAAAGCGGAAACAAGAAATAAAGCCAGGATCAATGTTGCAAAAAAAGACCAGGCTTTGCGGCGCGGGCGGCGTTTTCGTTTCTTCTCCGATTTAGCAAAAAAGTTTTTAAAACGTGTAGAAACTTTTATGAAAATTAATCCTAAACGAAGTTCCTCAAGTCTCAGGGAAAATTTGGAAAACACCGATTTCTTTGCTTTGCCTTTACTTTTCTTTTTAACTTTAATTGATCCTATTTTATTTGTGATTACGACCGGCAAAAGAAGTAAACCGGCAAGAAAAAAATATATAGGCTTGCCGAGTAGGCTGAGAATCCGTTTAGTTGCTTTAACCATTTTCCGCGAATTGTAACAGTAAAACCGCCAAAATAAAAGCTAAATCAGCGTAGAGGGTAGTTTATAGTTGCCGATCCGGAAGCAATAGCACAGGTCAGACAGAATAGTGTTCCGTCAGGATCTGTATAAGTGGGTTTATTTTCCGTATGAACTTGATCCGGCGGATCAGAGGAGGAAGCCATCTGACCGGTGGCATTATTTATAAGAATATCCTGAAATATGATGTTTGATGTTGCCGGAACGGTTCCTGTAAGAAAATACTCAAATCTTGTCGGACATCCGGGATTCCCTGGATCTTGAGATGGAGGAGCGCCTCCGGTATCGGCACAAATTGTTGCTCCAACCACGCCGTCCGGTTGTTTTGGCCAAGCGTGTCCTTTATCATTGGGGTCATAATCTCCGGCCTCAGCTTTAGCAAGCACCGCTTTCATAATTTTGTTCCAGATGGGAGAGGCTCCGGAGACTCCGGAAACCGCACCACCCATTGAACTGTTATCGTTGTTTCCCACCCAAGTAACAACAACAGCATCTGCCGTGTAGCCGACAGTCCAATTATCGCGTCTATCGTTTGTTGTACCTGTTTTAACCGAAACTTCAGGGTGCCCCGCCACATTCAGGAAAGAACTTGGACCAAACGCTCCCGTTCTGGCATTGTTGTCCAAAAGTATGTGGGATGTTAAAAATGTAACACTGGGTTCTAAAATTCGATTTCCTGTTAACACATTTTTAGAAGGATCATATTCGGATAGTGTATTCCCTTTCCAATCGGTAACTTTTGTTATCGCGACAAGAGGCTGCTCAATTCCTTGATTAGCAAAGACTCCGTAGGCAACTGCCATATCATAGGGCCGGACTAAGATTCCGCCCAAAGTTGCGGAAAGTCCGTAATCTTTTGGATCGGTAAGGGTGGTTAAACCCATCTTTTTCCCAAAATCGATGAAATTTTCCAGACCGTTCAGAGCCAGTACCCTTACGGCAGGAATGTTGTATGAATTTCCCAGCACAAATCTTGTCTGAACCAAACCATGAAAAGTTCCGTCATAATTTACCGGACAGTAATCGGGTTGACCCGGTACCCTAAAACAGGTTGGAACATCCGCAAAAGCCGTTGCCAAAGTTATTTTTTGATCCCTAATGGCCAGAGCATAATTCAAAGGTTTGATGGAGCTTCCCGGTTGCCTTTGGGAAAGAACTACGTTTACTTTGCCGTCCTCATCCGTGGCAAAATAGTCTTTTGAACCTACCATCGCCAAAATCTCACCGGTAGAGGGTCTTGTAACAATTGCGGCGCCATTTCCAACTTTCTGTTTTTTAAGTTTGGCAACCTCTGTCGCAACAGCCTGCTGGGCCAGATTTTGTATGTCCAGATCCAGCGTTGTGTAAACTCTTAAGCCGCCCTGTTCTACGATTTTCTCGCCATATTTTTCGGCAAGCTGTTCTTTAATCCAAAGCGCAAAATGGGGCGCTTGCGTGGGATTAATATTTGCGTAATGAAGCTCCTCTTTACTTGCCTGATCAACTTCTTCCTTTGTGATATATTTATTCGCAATCATTTGTCTCAAAACTTCTTCCTGCCTGCCCTTTGCAAGTTCCGGATGGGCCCCGAATGGCGAGTAAGTGGAGGGCCTTTGCGGCAGTCCTGCCAAAAGAGCCGACTCGGCAAGACTTAAATCTTTTGTGGATTTACCAAAATATGTCTCACTGGCGGATTCAACTCCATAGGCAGTTCCTCCGTAGGGGATTGTATTTAAATACATTTCCAGAATTTGATCCTTGGAATAAATAGACTCAATAACAACCGTTAAAATCAGCTCCTGAGCTTTTCGTCTGATAGTTTTCTCACTAGTTAGAAGTGAATTTTTTACAAGTTGCTGAGAGATGGTTGAGCCTCCCTGAACCTCGTGCTTAAAAATTGTGTTATAAAGTGCGCGGGCAATTCCCGTATATGAGACTCCCTGATGTTTATAAAAATCCTTATCTTCAATTGAAACAGTCGCATTTTTAAGGTAGACCGGAATTTCATTAAGTTTAATTGGTGTCCTTTTCCTGTCGGTATAAATTTCGTAAATCAACCTGCTGTTTCTGTCAAATATCTTAGTTGACACTGGTAATGTTTCGGAAATAAGTTTTGTAGGAAGAGGAATTCCCCAAAAAAGGTAAACTCCGACCACTGTTACGACCCCCCAATAAACCGTAGCCTTAATTCCGCGCCTGGTGGTAAGTAAATATCTAGTTTTATAGCTGATTAATTTAAAAAGCCTTTTCATTCGGAAAGAAAGTATATTACATTATATTACAGATAGTGTAATCTGTTATTGCGGAGAGCATAAGTCAAACTTTTGATACAATATATCTTATTAATGGAAACCCTCAAACAACTTGAATCAAGATCCTGGTGGAAATATCTTGGCGAGGATATTCAGAAACTTCTTTCAACATCGGAATTTCTTTATGATGTTGTTGAAGGTTGGGGAGCAGATCTGCCGGGTGGGAAAGAGAAATTCCATGATTATTCTTTTGTACTCTTCCCCGCGGCGAAGGCTTACGAAGGTTTTTTGAAGAAAATGTTTTTGGATATGGGATTTATCACTGAAGAGGATTATTTCGGTAAGCATTTTAGAATCGGCAAAGCACTTAACCCCTCACTACCCAGAGAACTGAGAAACGAAAGCGTGTATGACAAAATTGTCCAATATTGCCGGGGGGAAGATCTGGCGGATCACCTTTGGGAGACATGGAGACTCTGCAGAAATTTAATTTTTCACTGGTTTCCGAATGAAAAAAATGCAATTACCTTGCCCGAGGCAAGGCAGAGGATGGAAATGATAATAAATGCAATTGATGAAGCTTTTGAAGGGTGTAAGATATAAGATATACTTTGCATCTCGTGAACTCGATGTAAAATAAAATAGAAGGAAAAATGACTGCCAAGACGACAGTAGTAAAACACGTAACTATTTATTCAGTTTATCTTCTTTTGGTTTGGACTGCTTATCGTTTTTTACGACTCCAACTTCCGGACCAGGTTGAAGAACTTATTATTAAACCCATTATCTGGCTGTTGCCTATATTCTGGTTTACAACTAAAGAAAAGTTTCCTCTGTCATCGCTTGGAATAACTTTCAAAAATCTTTTTCCGGCAATTTATCTTTCATTGGGACTTGGGGCGATCTTTGTAATTGAAGCGGTATTAACCAATTTCTTTAAATATGGGCGTTTTAATTTCGGGGCAAATATAGGCAATATGCCAATACTTTCCTCGCTCGGTCTTTCTTTCGCGACCGCCTTTTCGGAAGAAACCGCCTTTAGGGGATATATTTTCGGAAGGCTTTGGTTTACTTTGAAAGACGAATGGTCTGCGAATGTCGCCAGTTCGATTATTTGGACGATTGTACATATTCCGATAGCATTTTTGGTTTGGAAATTAAATCTCGTCTCAGGAATTTTATACCTGCTCCTTACGGCGGCATTCGGAATAGGATCAGCATTCATTTTCGGGAGAACTAAGAACATTTTCGGTTCGATCCTGCTTCATGTACTTTGGGAATGGCCGATTATTCTTTTTAGGTAACTTGACACAGGGAAAGTGTCCGAAGTAGGATTATATTTATCCTAATGAAAAATTTTTTACTCGTCGCTGCTATTTTCATCTTCGCCTTTGCCGTGCTTTTCATCTCAATTTTCGATTCATCAGCCATAAATTATCCCGTTTCACAATCTCCATATCAGCCGCTTGTGGGTTCAAAGGCACCGGAAATTAACTATCATCTTCCTTATTCAGGAAATGTTTTGCCGGATAGCCCTTTATGGCCCCTTAAAGCATTAAGGGATAAAGTCTGGATTGGGGTGACAACCTCCCATCTTAGAAGAGCCGAACTTGCCCTGCTTTTTTCCGATAAAAGATTGGTTATGACACAGAAACTTTTTGAAAAAGGGGAACCGGATATTGCCATATCCACTTTCACAAAAGGGGAAATGTATTTTCCGATTGCCGTGGAGGAAGAAAAAATTGCCAGATCCCAGGGGGTGGATACGTCTATTTTTTTAAACAAATTGGCCTTATCGGCTTTGAAACACAGAGAGGTTGCAGAGGATTTGATACAGTTAGCACCGGAGGATATAAGGCCACTTATTATCAAGACGGAAGATTATGCAAAAGACACATATGAACTAGCAAAAGACCTGTTAAATTCAAAAGGATTGCCGGTTCCGAAAGATCCATTTATTAGGGATTAAATGCCTTAATTGCCTCATTTTTTTATACTATTTTTTGGTTCTCCAAAAACCCGAAAAAATTATTCCCGCAAAAACTACAGGAATTGTAAAAATACCAGGCTTAGCACACGCCTGAGGTGATATATTTTGAACAAAAGCTTACCAGTTGACAGTCTACGGGTAGTGTTTAAAAATCAGTACTGTCACTATTTGTAGAGCATTTACTTTACATGCGTGAAACGCATGCAAAAGCTTTAGCTTTTTCCAAGAGTGAAACTTATGAAATGTCCTTTTTGCGGTACAGCTGAGACAAGTGTTTTAGAGAGTAGGACCGTTGAGGACGGTTCAATAAGAAGAAGAAGGGAATGTGATAAGTGCGGAAAGAGATTTACAACGGTAGAACAGGTAAAAAGAAGTTTTCTATGGGTAATTAAGAAGGACGGCAGGCGGGAGGTCTTTGATAAAGAAAAGATAAAAAGGGGGATACTTAGGGCAATTGAAAAACGTCCCGTTTCTTTGGATCTTGTTGACGATGTTACCGATCAGGTAGAAATGGAAATGCTGAGAAGTGAAAAACAAGAAATTTCCACGGGAGCCATAGGAAGCGCAGTCTTGAAAAAATTGAAAAAAATAGATAAAGTCGCCTGGCTCAGATTTGCAAGTGTCTACCTCGAATTTGAAGATTTAAGTGATTTTGAAAAATTAATCGAAAAATAAAAATGGCATTACAAACGGTAAGTTCAAAAAAAGCGTCTAAAGCTAAACAAAAGAAAGTCGTTTATAAAAACGGTGAGACAAAAGTAACTCTCAACGATTTAATTGCACCCTCCTATGAAGAAATAATGTCCGAGGTAAAGAAAAAGGCGGGAGAACGGCCCGAAAGAGATCCGGCATTGCCGGCAGGAATCTGGACGAAACAGGCACTAAAAGTATTGGAGGAGAGATATTTGGTAAAAGATGAGAAGCTAAACCCCATTGAAAATCCTGAAGATATGGTTTGGAGAGTTTCCTGGGAGATGGCCTCGGCCGAAGTCAGGTGGGGAAGTAAAAGAAAAGAAGTGGAGGCTCTCGCAAAAGAATTTTACAACCTTTTGATTTCAAGAGAGTTTTTGCCAAACTCTCCAACATTAATGAATGCTGGAACCGGTAACGGTCTCCAATATTCTGCTTGTTTTGTTTTGCCGGTTGAGGACTCCATGGAGGGAATCTTTGATGCTCTGAAATATCAGGCCTTAATCCATAAAACAGGAGGGGGAACCGGATTTTCTTTCAGCAGGCTTAGGGAGGGAGGTTCTATTGTCAGGACTTCTTCAGGAATTGCTTCCGGGCCGGTTTCGTTCATGAGAATTTTTGATGCGGCAACCAATGAAGTTAAACAGGGCGGAAAAAGAAGGGGTGCAAATATGGGAATTCTAAGGGTTGACCACCCGGATGTGTTGGAATTTATTCACTGTAAAGAGAACGGGGGGATAACCAATTTTAATATCTCGGTTGCAATTACAGATAAGTTTATAGATGCCTATTACAAAGACGAAGAATACGAACTGATTAGTCCAAAAACCAAAAGCACGGTTGGAACTCTTTCTGCTAGGCGGGTTTTTGATGAGATTGCGGAATCGGCATGGAAAACCGGGGATCCGGGGCTTATCTTTATCGATAGGGTTAACCAGGGAACTGCTAATCCAATCCCTGCTTTAGGCCCAATTGAATCCACAAATCCGTGCGGAGAACAGCCTCTTTATCCTTTTGATGTCTGTAACTTAGGCAGCATCTTTTTGACCTATTTTATTAAAGAAGAAAACGGTAAAAAAGAAGTCGATTGGGAAAAACTCAAAAAAGTCACACATCAGGCCACCAGATTTTTGGATGATGTTATTGAAGTTAATCCGTTTCCACTTCCCGAAATTAGAAAAGTGGCATTTAATATCAGGAGAATCGGTCTTGGGGTGGGAGGATGGAGTGATATGCTTGTTGGCCTGGGAATTCCTTATGACAGTGAGGAGGCGATGACGCTGGCCGAAAAAGTAATGAAATTTATTCAGGATGAGGCAGTTTCGGCATCCGAGGAGCTGGCAAAAAAAAGAGGACCTTTCTTCCTTTGGCCGGTTTCAATTTACAGGGAAGGCGCTCCAAGAAGACACTCTACTGTTACGACAATCGCCCCAACCGGGACAATTTCAATCCTTGCAGGCGCCAGCAGCGGAATTGAACCGATGTTTGCGATTGCCTATCAGCATATTGTTAAAGATAAACACCTCAATAGAAAACTTTCTTTTGTTAACCCTGATTTTGAAAAAATTGCCAAAGAGCGTGGTTTCTGGTCGGAAGACCTGATGGCAAAAGTTGCCGAAAAAGGAGTGGTAAGGGATATAGAGGAAGTTCCGGAGGACGTCAGGAGAATTTTCGGGACGGCTCACGAGATAGATATAAACTGGCATATAAGAACACAAACAGCCTTCCAAAAATATACTGAAAACGCCGTCAGTAAGACAATTAATTTGAGGCACGATGCAACAGTTGATGATGTCAAAAAGGCATATTTGGCAGCATGGGAGGGTAACTGTAAAGGAATTACCATCTTTAGAGACGGTAGCAAAAGCGAGCAGGTTTTGAATTTAGGACTTGATAAAAAAGAAGAAAGTAAAAGGGAAAACCCGGCTCCAAGCCAAATGATTTTGGAAAGACCGGTAAAGGTTGAAGGAGCAACATATAGAATTGTTACACCTCTTGGTAGTGCATTTATTACCGTTAATCAGGATTCTGAAGGAAATCCATTTGAATTATTTATTACAATCGGAAAGGCGGGAAGTGAAGTTGCGGCTATGGCGGAGGCTCTGGGACGTATGATTTCTACAACCCTGAGATTTGGAAATCATAAGCCGCCGATTGAAAGGGCACGCGAAATAGTTGAACAACTAAAAGGTATTGGTGGGGGAAGGTCGGTGGGTTTTGGACCAAATAAAGTTAGATCCTTGCCCGATGCCGTAGCTAAGGCGATTTCACTTCATTTTGGATTTAATAATGTAAATCATGATGCTCCTGAGGTGATAGAAGCCGCTTCGGATAAAGAAGAAACCAAAGTTGTTGGTGATATTTGCCCTGCCTGCGGATCTCCCGCTCTTGTCTATCAAGAAGGTTGTTCCAAATGTCATGCATGCGGGCACTCCGAGTGTTAAAATGACGCCGAATGGCTATCTATACAAAAACGGGTGATAAAGGGGAAACGGGACTTTTTTCTTCTGATAGGTCAAAAAAAATCAGGATAAGTAAAGCTTCTTTGAGGGTTGAGGCAATTGGATCGGTAGATGAGGCAAACACTTTTTTGGGATTGGCAGCATCTTTTCTAAAAAACAAGGAAATTAATCCCAAGATAATTGAAATTCAGAAACACCTTTTTGAGGTTGGGGCTATATTGGCAGGTGTAAAAATTGATATGGATAAAGATCTACCCCAGGAAATGGAAAAAGAGATTGATGAAATGGATAAACGACTACCCAAATTAACCCACTTTATTCTTCCAGGAGGTGGGCACGGGGGAAGCCTTCTTTTTATGGCAAGAACATTTATCAGGCGGGCCGAGAGAAGAGTAGTTTCCCTTTCCAAGAAAGAAAAAGTTAACACAAATCTAATGATTTATCTTAATAGACTTTCTGACTACGTCTATACACTTGCGAGGTACTCAAACTTCAAAGAAGGGATAAAGGAAAAGGCTTGGAGAGGGTAGCTAACTGTTATACAATGGTTGATATATGGCTGCCACACCTGAGGTCCTAAAATCAAGTCAACCCGAAGTTCAGGAGATAAATAAAGAAGCCGAATTTATAGTTCCTGAAACATTACGGCAAAGCACGGGTATCCAAGTCGTCCAAAAAAACTTTAAATCGCAAGTTAAAGACGATCATGGACAGCCTCTAATCCAGACTCCGCCGGCTCAGGTAATTGAAGTAAACCCTCCGGCAGACCTGGAAACACTTACCGACTGGTCAAAAGGTTCCGTAGATTCTTCTCAAACATGGTTGGGAATGTTTTGGAAGAGAATTTTTCTGAAAGCCTTATATTTTGGTTGGAAAATAATTGGAAAGGAAAAAGCAAATGCCGCTTGATTCAATAAACTACGCAAATATTCTTTTTATAGCGGTTTTAACCGTGTTTCTTATTTTTCTTTTGGTTGCTTTCGGGTATTCTGTTTTTATTTATTTTAAAAATAGGGATCGTGAGAAGAAATCTATAGAGTCGGTGCTTTTACAAGTTGCGGTTCCAAGGCACAACGAAACGAAAATAGACGTTATGGAGCAGCTTATTTCCGGCCTTTATTCAATAAAAAAAGGAGGTTGGAAACAAAAATTTTCGGTGCAGCCGGCGATTTCTTTTGAGATAGTTGCCAGGCAGGAAGATATCCGTTTTTATGTTTGGGTTCCCCAGAAGCTTAAGGATTTGGTTGAAAAACAAATAAACGGAGCATATTCGGATGCCGAGGTGATTGAGGTTGATGAATACAATGTTTTTGACAGTAAAGGTAAAGTTGCCTACAAAACATTTCAATTAGGAAAAAATAATTTTTATCCCCTTAAAACTTTTAAAGATTTAGCAACGGATCCTATGCTTGGAATCACCTCGGCTCTCGCAAAAATGGGACCGGGGGATGCTGCTGTGATTCAAATTATTATTTCTCCGGCAGAGACTGATTGGCAAAAAGAGGGAAGTCATTTTGTGAGCGACACCAAAAAACAGGAAAGTGATGCCGAAAAAGCAAAGTTTTCTACTTCAGCTAAAACCCTGGAGGCGGTTGAATCAAAAATCAGCAAGCCGGGGTTTGAGACATCCATAAGAATTATTGCCGTGTCGGAAGATGAAGAGACCGCCAAAGGAACCGTGACAAACATTGCCGGATCTTTTGCTCAATTTGCGGGAGAGCTGAACAGTCTTAAAGGAAGAAAGATCTACAGAAAATCTTCATTTATGGAGGACTTTTTGTACAGATACCAGCCTATGTTTAATATTTTTGGCAATCATGTTTCCATTCTTAATTCCGAAGAATTGGCTACTATTTTTCATTTTCCAAATAAACAAATTACAACCCCACATATCCACTGGCTTAATGCTAAAACAGCCCCTGCTCCTTCCCAGATTCCCACCGAAGGGCTTCATTTGGGAGTTAGTGCCTACAGGGGAATCAAAAGACCGGTTTACATCAGCAATGAGGATAGGATGCGCCACATTTATATAATCGGAAAAACTGGCACAGGGAAGTCCGAACTTCTTAAAGACCTTGTTCTGCAGGATATAAGAGAGGGAAAAGGAGTTTGCTTTATGGATCCACATGGAGATGCAGTTGAAGATATTCTGAAACTTATTCCGCCGGAGAGAGCTGAGGACGTTATTTATTTTAATCCGAGTGACACGGAACGCCCTCTGGGAATGAACCTCCTTGAAGCAAGAACCGAGGATGAAAAACATTTTGCAGCTACTTCGGTGATTAATCTCATGTATAAGCTTTTTGATCCTTATAAAACCGGAATTGTAGGGCCAAGGTTTGAACATGGTGTCAGAAATGCCATGCTTACGGTAATGGCAGAACCGGGAAATACTTTTGTTGAGCTAATGCGTGCAATGACCGATTCCAGATATGTTCAGGAACTTTTGCCGAAGGTTACCGACCCCATCATTAGGAGATATTGGACTGATCAGATTGCCCAGACTTCAGACTTTCATAAATCTGAAGTTTTGGATTACACAGTCTCAAAATTTGGCCGCTTTGTCACAAATAAGCTTATAAGAAATATCATTGGACAATCTCAAAGCTCTTTTGACATGAGGAAAGTTATGGACGAGGGTAAAATTCTCCTAATTAATCTTGCCAAAGGTCCACTGGGGGAGGAAAACAGCAACTTTTTAGGTCTTCTTCTTGTCCCGAGAATTTTGATGGCGGCAATGAGTAGGGCCAATGTTCCGATGGCTCAAAGACGCGATTTTTACTTTTATGTTGATGAATTCCAGAATTTTGCTACGCCAGATTTTGCAGTGATTTTATCCGAAGCCAGAAAATATCGGCTTGGACTTTGTGTTGCCAACCAATTTATCGGACAGGTTGAAGAGGAAGTCAAAAACGCGGTTTTTGGCAATGTCGGAACACTTGTCGCCTTCAGGGTGGGGGTATCCGATGCCAATTATCTCCAGCATGAATTTACACCGACCTTTGGGGAAGACGACCTTCTTAATGTTGAGCGCTACCATGCCTACTGTAAGACGATCGTCAATAACGAACCCGTCCCTCCTTTTTCGATGGATATGAGCAAGGACATGAATAAACAGAAAGCGGCAGAAAGCCCGCGGGTTGCCGAAATAATAAAAGAAATGAGCAGACTTAAATACGGACGTGACGAAAAATTGGTTGAAGCGGAGATTCAAAGAAGATCCAATCTTTAGGAAATGGATATAGAGATACAAAGTAGTTGGTGCCGGTTGTTTTTTCTAACTTTATATCTTAATATCAATTCACTTAATATCTAAAAATATGAACATCGGTATTATCGGCAACGGATATGTGGGCGGTGCTACAGGGACGGGTTTTGCCACAAACCCTGATAATAAAATTTTTTGGTACGATAAATATAAAAAAAGCCCCGACACACTAGACGAAGTAATCGAAAAGTCAGACTTCATTTTTATTTGTGTTCCTACACCTATTTTTTCCGATTATTCAGGAATGGATATGAGTATAGTTGAGGAAGTTGTAGGGGAGGTTGCAGAAAAAATCAAAGATTCGGAAAAGATTGTCATCATTAAATCAACTTCACTTCCCGGAACTACCAAGAAAATGATAAAAAAATACCCTCATGTAAATTTTGTCATGAACCCTGAATTTCTAACTCAGAAAAACGCAAATGCTGATTTTCTTAAACCATTTAGGACTGTGATTGGCTGTGAGGCGCCTGATGTGGGGGATAGAGTCAAGAAACTCTACGAAACAATTTTACCCGGAGATCAAAAATACATAATTACGGATACAACCAGTGCAGAGGTAATTAAGTATATGAGCAACTTAATGCTTGCCAGTAAAGTTCTTCTGGCAAATGAATTTTATGAACTTTCTAAAAAAGTCGGGGCAAACTATTTGGATGTACAAAAAGGAGTTGAGTCGGATCCAAGGATAGGAACCCATCTAGGTGTTCCCGGGCCAGATGGCGATGTTGGATTTGGAGGGGCGTGTTTCCCTAAAGATATGGTGGGAATATTGGGTTTGGCAAAAAAACTTAATGTTGATATGAATACCCTCAAAACTATCTGGGAGGAAAATCTCAGGATAAGAAAACATCGCGATTGGGAAGAAATGCCTCAGGCTTTCAAGAAAAAATAACTGTCAAAATCTAGTGGGCTCGCATGGAATCGAACCATGGCATCGACTTTATAAGAGTCGTGTCCTACCATTAAACGACAAGCCCGTTACTATCAAAGTCTAGTCGTATTATAACAGAAGAGAGGCTGTTTTATAGCTCTATGAGGACTTGTTTTTTACCAGGATCCGTAATTTGGGCAAGTTCAAGATAGCGCTCGGTTGTCGAAAGGCGCTTGTGTCCTGAAACTTGTGAGAGAAGAACAATATCAACTCCGGCTTTAAGGTTTTCAATAATAAATGTGGTCCTCAAGTCATTGACAGAATAGTTTGGAAGTTCTGCTTTTTGAATATATCTGGCAATTGACGCCCTGATATTTCTGACTGCCAGAGGCTTTCCGTTTTTACTGATAAACACATACGGCGAATCCGCCTTCGGACGGATTGTCAGGTAGGCATTTAACACATCGGATGCGGGTTTGTTGAGAGGAATAGTTCTTTCGGGTTGGGTTGCATAGGCCTCAATTTTTAAGGAATCTCCCCCGACATTTTCAGTCTTTAAGCTGGCAACTTCGGAAATTCTAAGTCCGCTTTGGAGAATTAGTTCAGTGATAGCGGCGATCCTAATATCATTTCTGACGACATCCCTTAGGGCTCTATACTCAAGAGGGGAGAGAAATTTGGGAAGCGCACTTTCAATTTTTGGATGTGCTACCGAAGCGGAAACATCGGATGTAATGATATTTTCCGAAATCATCCATCTAAAGAAGGTTTTGACGGCGTTAAGCTTGCGGCTAACCGATTTCGGGGTGTATTTATCGGCCAAAAGAGTATCACGAAAAGAGTCGAGATCATCTGGTCTTACCTGTTCGGGTAAAACTTTTTCGCGTCTGACCAAAAACTCCACTAGCTGAGTTAAGTCGCTTCGGTAGGCCAAAATGGTTGCCGGTGAACGCCTTTTCTCAGTTAACGAATTTATAAATTTTGGGAGCAGGCTTTTGATAGGTTCTTGTGCCATAATATATTCGTAGCAGTTTGCTTTGCAATTATGACTCAGATGCTATGGGCACCTTTCGTCTATTTGCTTTGCAATTATAGTGCAAATTTTAAAATAGTCAATGCATTACAGGATATAATTAATTATGAAAAACAAAAACCCAGGTCTCCTGGAAGTCAAGTTTAAAAGTGTTTTGGGATACGCAATATGGTTTTTAGCGGTACTTCTTTCGATTTCCACCGTCAGGAATATAGGTAGAGTAGTAAGCATCAGAAAGCAGGTGGAGGCGGAGAGGCAGAAAGTCGAAAAAATGCAGGCGGATAACGCAAAACTTCAAACTCAAATCGCTGAAGCGCAAGGACAGGATTTTATCGAAAAGCAAATTCGGAACAAGCTTGGGCTCACCAAAGAAGGGGAGGCTATGGTTGTGCTTCCGGACGAATCAATAGTCAGAAGTCTTGCCCCTTCTCTAACTTCCGAAGAAGAAACGCTTCCTGATCCAAACTGGAAGAAATGGGAAAAACTGTTTTTCTAGCTTCTTGTTGCGGGGCTGGGAGTTGAACCCAGCCTGTGAGATTATGCTTTTCGCGTTTCTCCGGTTTCCCGGAGTGTCGGACTATGTCTTCCCCGAAACAAGTTCGGAGTCTGGCGTATAGTCTCTACGGACTCGCCACATTCAGTTATGAATGTGGATTGCCTCGGCGTTACCCTGTGACTCGAATAATCTTGTCATTTAGGTTTCACCGATACAGTCAGATTTCATTCTAATCTCTTAGAAATGGCCCAATTTGAGCCTCACGTGCAGCCGTACACTACCCCGCATATAAACGAACAGCTTGAATTATATCATGTTTTCAAATCTTAACAATATTAAACCTAACTATATAGTATAATAAATTATGTCTAAGTCGGTTCAGAAGGTTGAAGCTAGAGAGTTAAGATTAAAAGGAAAAAGCATTAAAAAAATTGCCAAAAAACTTGGTGTTTCGGTTGGCTCTGTAAGTATTTGGTGTCGGGATATCGAATTAAGTCTTGATCAGAAAAAGATATTGGATATTAATGCTAGAAATCCTTATTACGGCGGAAGGGGGGTTTATTTAAGAAACTTAAAAAAGAGAACCGACCTGAAGGCCAAAAAACTTGAAAAGGCCGGAGTTAAAGAAATAGGGAAACTGGGCAAAAGAGAACTGTTTCTAACCGGCGCAGCCCTTTATTGGGCGGAGGGTTTTAAAAAAGACAGCCAGGTAGGTTTGGCCAGTCTTGATTCCAAAATGATTAAATTTTTTATTAAATGGCTTAAAGTTTGTTTTGGATATAAAGATCAGGACCTAATGTTTAGACTGACGGTAAACATCAGTCATAAATACAGAATTTCCGAGATTGAAAAACACTGGTCGGAGGAACTAAAAATTCCCCTCAGCCAATTCCAAAAGCCTTTTTACCAAAATTTTATATGGAAAAAGGTTTACGACAATCCAGAAGATTACTTTGGTGTTTTAAGAGTTAAGGTGCGAAAAAGTAAAGATTTTCTGAGAAAAATTTATGGATTTATCGATGGTTTGAGATTACAAGCTCAAGTGTAGTAAAATAGCCATGTTTGCCGGCGTAGCTCAGTGGTAGTAGCGGACGTTTCATAAGCGTCAGGTCACAGGTTCAATCCCTGTCGCCGGCACATTTTTGTTTTCTGATACACTAAACATATGAAAAAAAGAGTATTTTCCGGTACAAGGGCCACGGGCAGATTGCATTTGGGCAACTATCTTGGGGCAGTAAAGGGATATTTGGAATTACAAAATAACCCCGATTATGAGGCCATTTATATGGTTATGGATTTGCATGCCATAACGACCCCCTACGATAAGGCAAAATTGTTCGAAAACACCAGAAATGTAGTTATGGATTATCTTGCCTGCGGACTTGATCCTGAAAAGTCCATAATTACAGCACAATCTTTAGTTCCGGAACACACGTTTCTTGCCCACATTCTTTCATCCGAAATTACTGTTGCCAGAATGCAGCACCTTCCCACATTTAAAGAAAAAGTTAAACAGCACCCCGATCACGTAACCATGGCACTTCTTAATTACCCGGTTTTGATGGCTTCCGACATACTTCTTTATAAAGCAAGTCTGGTTCCTGTTGGTATTGATCAGGAACCGCATTTGGAGGTTGCCCGCGAAATTGCCAGGAAAATAAACGAAAAATACGGCACAGATTTCCCCGAGCCAAAACGTTTTGCCACACAAGGAGAATATGTTCCGTCCCTGACAGGGGAGGGGAAAATGAGCAAAAGCGTTGAGGGAAGTTATATAGGTTTGACGGATAGTTTGGATGAAATTAAAAAGAAACTCTCAGGAGCTCCTACAGATTCAGGGAAAGGTGAGGCTATTCCGGAAAAGGGAGGAGTCGCCAATCTTTTTAAGCTAGTTGAATTATTTGAAGGTTCTGAAAAAAGAAAAGAATACGAAGAAAAATATCTCGGTGGTGGGGTAAGATACGGCGAGTTGAAAACGGAACTTGCAGAGGCTATATTTAAAGAAATTGAGCCTATCCAAAAACAAAGAAAAATCTATGAGAACGATCCGTCTTTGGTTGAAAGGGTTATTAAGGAAGGAGCTGAAAAAGCAGGGATAATTGCCGGAAAAACAATAGAGGAGATAAAAGATAAAATTGGGCTAATCAAATAATGGACAACATTTCTTTTGACGATTTTGAAAAGGTTGATATCAGAATCGGCACCGTAGTTTCCGCAGAGGTTCCGGAGTGGAGCCATTGGGTTATGAAGCTAAAGGTTGATTTTGGTCCCGAAATTGGAGAAAAGCAGTGTTTTTCGGGAATTATGAAATTCTACAAACCCGAAGAGTTGCTTGGTAAACAGTTTCCGTTTGTTATCAACCTGGAGCCTAGAAAAATGGGGCCGGAAAGAGAGGCCAGTGAGGCAATGATGATAATGGCTGCCCCCGGGGACAATCTGCCGGAAGAAGAAATGGAAGATGTTGCCCCCGTCCTTTTTCAGCTTCAAAACAAAGTTGCCGACGGGACAAAAGTACGTTAAAGGTGTATTATTGACACTCATATGGATCCAACTAAGTTTTTTAGTCAAAACTCAACCGGTAAAAAAGCATCAAAAAATGGCCAGAAGCAGGTTAAAGTCAAACTTCGCATCAACCTTTGGACAATTGCGGCAATTATCCTGATTATATTTTTCATAATTCCGGGATTTATTGCAGCTGTACAAACATTAGGCAACTCCTCAAAAGAAAACATCTCCCAATTGATGACAGATATAAAAGGAGGAAAGGTAGACAAGGTAAGTGTTGAAGGATCAAAACTTCTTGTAACTTATAAGGACGAGTCGGTTAAGGTTTCAACAAAAGAAGATACGGAAAACTTTTCCGACCTTCTAAAAAATTACGAAATCGATCCTGCAAGCGTGAATTATGAAATTGTCGACCAGTCGGCTGCCAAAGTAATCGGGGACATTATCGGAATCGTGCTACCGCTCATTCTTATGGTTGGATTTTTCTACTATATAATGCGTGCTCAAAACAAGGGAGCTCAGGATATTTTCTCTTTTGGTAGAAGTAAGGCAAAAATTTTTGCCAAGGGTAAACAGAGCGTAACTTTTATTGATGTTGCCGGAGTTGATGATGCCAAAAAAGAACTTGAAGAGCTTGTGGATTTTCTCAAAAATCCGGCCAAATATAGAAAAATCGGAGCAAGAACCCCCAAAGGAGCGCTTTTGGTTGGGCCGTCCGGTGTGGGAAAAACTCTTTTGGCCAAAGCTGTTGCCGGAGAGGCTGGGGTGCCGTTTTTTTCAATGGCGGGAAGTGAGTTTATGGAAATGCTTGTCGGAGTAGGAGCCTCGAGAGCCCGCGATCTTTTTGCCCAGGCGAAAGCAGCAGCCCCTTCAATCATTTTTATTGATGAAATTGATGCAATAGGGCGTCAAAGAGGTAGGGGAATGATGGGTGGACACGATGAAAGGGAACAGACACTAAATCAAATTTTGGTTGAAATGGATGGTTTTACTCCGAACGATAACGTAATTGTTATAGCGGCCACCAATAGAGGGGATTTACTCGATCCGGCACTTCTCAGGCCGGGAAGGTTTGACAGAAGAATAGTTCTTGATATGCCTGATAAAGAAGGCAGACTGGCAATCTTACATATTCACGCACGGGGTAAGAAATTTGCCAAAGGAGTTGACTGGAGTAAAGTTGCCGACAGAACCGTTGGTTTTTCGGGAGCCGATCTTGAGAATATGTTAAACGAGGCTGCAATCGGAACCGCGAGGAACGGCAATAGTGAAATTTCAATGGCTGACCTTGAGGAATCTTCAACCAAAGTTAAGCTTGGACCTGCCAAAAAGAGGCTTCAAAGCGATGAAGATAAAAAATTGACTGCCTATCATGAGGCAGGACACGCCATTGTCACACATTTTTTGAAAAATATGGACCCGGTTCATCGAATTTCCATAGTTGCCCGTGGAATGAGTTTGGGTCACACTTTAATTCCTCCTGTGGGAGATAGAACTCACGAAACAAAATCCCGTTTATTGGAGCAGATTACGGCCATGCTTGGAGGACGGGCCGCGGAACAAATTGTGTTTAATGAAATGACCAGCGGAGCGGCAAACGATATTGCCCAAGCCACAAAAATTTCTAAAGCAATGGTTGTGGAATTTGGAATGAGTGAACTTGGACCAATTAACTTCGGACCCGATATGGGAATGGGGGATTTTGGACAAATGGAATGGTACGAACAGGCCCAAAACTCACCTTCCTTTATGGAAAAAATAGATACCGAAACCAAAAAATTCTTAGATATGGGCTACAAAGCCGCCGTAAAACTTATTAAAGAGAAAAGAAAATTACTGGATAAAGTAAGCAAAGCTTTGATTGAAAAAGAAACTCTTGATCGGGACGACTTCGAAAAGATTGTTGGTAGGAAGATATCCTGAAAACTTCAGACGGTTTAAGGTAAAATACTGTGTATATGTCTAAATTGGTAATAATTGATGGAAATGCCATTCTTCATAGGGCTTTCCATGCCATGCCACCCCTAACTACAAGAAGCGGTGAGCCCATCAATGCCGTCTACGGACTTGTTTCAATGTTTTTACGGGTTATCCAGGATCTTAAACCTGACTCCATTGCTGTGGCCTTTGACGAGAAGGAAAAAACATTCAGACATAAGGAATTTGAAAAATATCAATCTCAGCGTCCCCCTACCGCGGACGAACTCTTGTCACAGTTTGGAAAAGCCAGAGATTTTTTTAAAGCGGTGGGCATTCCAATTTATTCAAAGCCCGGTTTTGAGGCAGATGATGTAATTGGGACAATTGCTACGAGAAGTTTCGATAAATTAAAAATTAAAAATTTAAAATCAAAAATTGATGAGGTAATAATCATTACGGGAGACAGAGACATTCTCCAACTGGTGGACGACAAAACAAAACTCTATATGCCTATCGTCGGACTTGCTAACGCCAAGCTTTACGACGCCGCCGCGGCGACGGAAAGGATGGGAGTGCCCCCTGAGGAGATTCCGGATTATAAAGCACTGGTTGGAGATGCTTCAGATAACTATCCCGGAGTGGGGGGTATCGGACCAAAGACTGCGGAAAAACTTTTAGAGAAGTATGGAAGTATAGATAATATTTATGCTCATTTACAGGATATTGAGCCGAAAACAAGGCAAAAGTTGACTGATGGTAAAAAGGACGCAAAGTTATTCCACAGGCTTGCTACAATAGTCAAAGATGTTCCCATGGAAATTGATTTCCCGCAAATGGAAAAGTGGAAAATTGACAGTCCCGAGGTGTTTAATCTTTTTGAAAAGTTTGGTTTTAAGACCTTAACGGATAGAATTAAGAAAGTTGGCAAGTCAATTGACGAAAGTAAGCAAAATACTTTATTTTGACACTATATGAAAATTGCAATAGTTCATGATTATTTAAAAGAGTATGGCGGGGCGGAGAGGGTGTTGGAAACTTTTTTGGAAATTTGGCCGGATGCCGATATTTACACAACTGTTTTCCTACCCGAATTTGCCGGGCCACACAAAGGCCGTGTTGAAAAATGGAACGTAAAGACTTCATTTTTACAGTACGTACCATTTAAAGCGAAATTGATTAGCATGTTCAGGTTTGTTGCCCCGTGTGTTTTCAAAAGTTTTGATCTTTCTAAATATGATTTAGTAATAACTTCGACAGCCGGAACTTACACCAGTCCGAATTTTGTCAAAGTAGATAAGAAGGCTTTGTTTATAAATTACTGCCACACCCCCCCAAGATATCTTTATGGGTATCCTGTTGCCAACGATTGGAGAAGCAACTGGTTTAGAAGAATACTTTTATTTTTGGGTAAATTGCCGATGTATTTTTTGCGAAAGTTGGATTATGAATCGGCTCAACTTCCCGATTATATTATTGCCAACTCCAGGGAAGTGGCCGGAAGGATAAAAAGATTCTACCGCAGGGAATCGACTGTAATTTACCCTCCGGTTGAAATTCCAAAACCGGACGGATTGCCACAAAAAGGTGACTATTATTTGATTGGAGGCAGGGTTTCGAGGCACAAAGGACACGATATTGCTATAAAAGCGTTTACTGAATTGGGATTTTCCCTTAAAGTTTTTGGTGGAACTTTTGCCTCGTATGGACTTGATCAGTTTAAAAAATTTGCCGGAAAAAATATTGAATTTCTGGGTGAGGTGAGTGAGAGCGATAAATGGAAACTAATGAAAAGTGCAAAGGCTTTTATTTTTCCATCAGAACAGGAAGACTTTGGAATTATTCCAGTTGAAGCAATGGCAGCGGGAACCCCGGTTATTGCTCTAAACCAGGGTGGGGTAAAAGAAACTGTGATAGATGGTAAAACAGGTCTGTTTTTCAATGAAAGAACACCGGAGGCATTATCGGAAGCAGTCAGAAAGTTTGAAAAAATGAATATCAAAAGTGAAGACTGTATAAATCAAGCCAAGAAGTTTTCAAAAGAACGTTTCAAAAAGGAAATGGTAGAGTTTGTAAATAATTATGCCTGAATTGCCTGAAGTTGAGACAATGCGGTTGCAGTTAAAAAGGTTCCTTGTGGGACATGACATTGCATCTGTCGAAGTTAAAAACCGTAAGACTTTCCAAGGAGATGAAAACAAAATTCTAAACTCCAAAGTAATGGGTGTTAGACGTTTTGGAAAGGTATTAGTAATTGATCTTGCAAACGGATATTCAATCCTGACACATGTAAAGCTCACGGGGCAGTTTATTTATAGAGGTCCCAATCTTCCCAAACCCCAAGAGCTTTCCAAAAAAGTTACGGGTGGGGTTCCCGGTCCCCACACTTTGGTTATTTTTAACTTAGATAGAAACGGAACACTCTATTACAATGATGTCAGACGTTTCGGTTGGATTAGAATAGAAAAAACAGAAGACGTTGAGAAGGAAAAGTTTATTATTAAACTAGGGCCGGAACCTCACGTCGCTGAAAGCTCTGCAGGGCAGGCCCTTCTTACATTAGATTTATTTAAGGAAATTCTTTCCAAAACTTCGAGAGCGGTTAAGGTGGTTTTGATGGATCAGGAAAAGATGGGTGGGGTGGGGAACATTTATGCAAATGATGCGCTTTGGCTTTCTAAAGTTAATCCCAAAACTCCGGCAAAAAGTTTGGACCCCAAATCCGTAAAAAAACTATATGAAGCAATTATCACAGTTCTTAAGGCAGGAATAAAATACGGCGGGGCAAGTGAACTTGCTTTTGTAACTCCTGACGGAACGGAAGGTAATTATCAGAACCACACTTTAGTTTATGGACATGAGGGAGAACCATGTGAGAGGTGCCATAAAGCAAGGATTAATAAATTCTTTTTAAGTGGACGGGGGACATACTCCTGTCCTTTCTGCCAAAAGTGACATAATTAATTTATGGACCAAAAACTTAGTGATGAAAATTATAAGACAATAGAGGCGTTTGCACTCTCCAAAATGTCAGATTTAAAATCCGTCAGCCATAATGATTACCATGTCATTAGGGTGCGCGATAATGCTTTTAAGATTGCAAAGCTTTTGGGGGTAGAAGAAAGAATTGATAAGAATTTATTGGCTACAATTTGTATGCTTCACGATTTTACATATTCGGTGAGAAAGCCGAATATTTACACATATATTTTTGAGGGCAGAATTGAACGAAGAATGATACGCTCACTTTTAAAAAGGTTTGACATACCCGATGAAACTAAAGAAATAATTATAGACGCTGTTTTTAGACATGCTCACAGCTTTCCCTTTAAAAAACTCAACAAAAAACACGGTCTTTATACCAAGATCCTTCAGGATGCAGACACTTTGGATTTTTTTGACGTATCGAGAGTTAATTATTTTTTGACTAACCAAAACAAAAGCTTTTTTAAATCCTTGAGAAAAGCTATGGCAAACGCGTTGTTAAGATATGGAAAAAATAATTTAGGACTCTTTCTTAATTATCCGGTTCTGGCAAAAACTTTTTTTGAAAACCCGTCGATGAAGCAAAAGGATCGTTTTCATTATTATGAATACGGTATCAATAATTCTGAAACTTTGCTTTTTCTACCAGGTTATGCCGATAGCGGTCTGATGTACCAGAAATTAGGCAGAAGTCTTTCTAAAGATTACCGGGTACTTGCTCTTGATTTTCCCATGATCCACGATCCAGAAAAGATATACGATCTTACTTCTCTTACAAATTTTGTTGACGATTTTGTTAAAGAGTTAAGGTTAACAAATTTTACAATCGTCGGTTTTTCATCATGTGGTTTAGTAGCCATTAGTTACACTTATAATCGCTCCGATAAAGTTAAAGAGTTGATTCTTTTGAATTCCGTACCCCGGTTTATATTGTCAAAAGTAAACCGTAAAATTTATCAATTTGTTAAACCCTTCATTTTGCTTAGACCGATACTTTTTATCTATTCTAGAATTAACACAAATAAAACTTTCAGGAAAATTATGAAACTTCCACATACGTCAACGTTTACCAGAGAAAGAATGAGAACTTATTATTATTCTGCCACAGGTACTGCAGTAAACCTCATAGGGGAGTCGGTTTTTGCCAGATTTAAGAAAATAAAAGTGCCTAAGAAAATAATTTTCTTCAAAGACGATACAATTATTCCCTGGGAACGTTATCAGCGTTTTGTTGAAAAACTTGATTGCGAAGTTGTAGTTTTCTCGGAAGGACTACATGCCGACAAAAGGATTTATTGGGAAAAATTAAAAACTTTGTGGCTAAAGACCCCGAAGATAGAATTTCAGGATGTTAGTATTGAAAAAAGCAAATAAATTGTCTTTGTTATGATTAAAAAGATTGAACTTCAGAATTTTAGAAATTTTAAGAAGATAATTTTTGAATTTTCGCCAAAAATAACCGTTATAGTTGGTCCCAACGCGTCGGGGAAAACGAACGTTCTTGAAAGCCTTTATCTTCTTTCGACAGGCAAGAGTTTTAAGGCAAAAGTGGAGGAGGAAATGATCGGGTATGACGAAGATATATGTAGGGTTGATGGGGAGGCGTCTGGAGCAGAATCTGAAATTACCAATCTGGGGGCAGTTGTCACCAGGGGAAAAATCGATATTGGAGCGGAGCGTCCCGAAAGAGTTCCCAGAAAAAAACTGCTTGTGAATGGGGTCCCGAGGAGGATGGTAGATTTTGCGGGAAACTTCAGAACTGTACTTTTTGGTCCCTGGGATTTGGATTTGGTTACCGAGTCTCCTTCTGTCCGCAGAAGATTTCTGGATACCGTTCTGAGCCAGGCGGATAGGGAATACAGAAGGTCGACTTTGTCATACGAAAAAGGGCTAAGGCAAAGAAACCGCGTGCTTTGGGATATGAGGGAGGGAAATATCGGACCCGACAGGCTTCTTTTTTGGAATCAGCTGATTATTAAAAACGGCAATTATATTACGGAAAAGAGAGAGGAATTCATCGATTTTGTAAATAGTTTGGAATTTGAAATTAATGGTCTGAAACTTAATGTTTCTTATGATAAAAGCGTGATTTCCGAAAGCAGACTTGAACAATATAAAGAGGAAGAGGTTAGTGCCGCAACAACTCTGGTAGGCCCCCATAGAGATGATTTTGTCTTTAATAAAGGTGAAAGAAGCCTGTCCAGCTACGGATCAAGGGGAGAGCAGAGAATGGGCGTTCTCTGGTTGAAGATAGCGGAGCTTTCTTTTATTGAGGAAAAAACCTCCGCCCGGCCCACGCTCCTTTTGGACGACATTTTTTCAGAACTGGATGAAGAACATAAGAAAGTTGTGATGGACATTGCCATGAAACAGCAAACAATTATCACATCGGTTGACGATGAATTCGCAAAAGAATTGAGAAAAGTGGAGAGAATTGAGTTGATGGGTTAAAATACACATATGGATAGTCAAGGCGAAAGATTGAACGAGGGAATCCAAAATGAGCAAACAGCAAAAAAAGAATTTGCGTTGAAGTTGGGTCGTTCTCCACAGGACGTAGTATATAGATATTCCGGAATTTTATTAGGGGAACAGTTAAAGCTGGCACAAAAGAACAAGGGTAGACCGGTAGATATTCCTGTCGAGGAAAGAGAACGTTTTTTGAGATTAGCAGCCTCAGGGTATGACAGAGATTCTGTTGAAAAGATGGAAAAAATGGAGAAAGACTGGAATTCTGCAACTTCAAAAGACGGACGCCCTCCAATCGGCGGAGCTCAGAACGATTAACCTTTCTTTATCAGTTTGGATAGATTATAAGTTACAACCACTGCCAACAATGTGACAACTACCGCATAAACCAAAAGTGAAATAATTCCGGAAGCCTCTCCCATAAGCGGCTTAATATATTGGCTTACAAGTTCCTGAATAAATGCGTTCCAGGCCAGGGCTGCCACAAGTCCGAGGCCGCTTGTTGAAAGAATCAACATCTGTTTTAAGACCTCCTTTTTTATTTCAGACGCGTTTTTACTGAGTCTGTGAATCTTTTTTGGCATATACTTAAGTTATTATATCTCATGGACATATTCAGTTCAAAAACATTGGAGAGCCTGGTGATGCCGCAGGCTGATTCTTCAAAGGGACAAAACGGGCAGATTACAGTTATTGGCGGATCAAAGCTTTTCCATGGCGCCCCGCTTTTGGCACTTACCACAGCCTCAAGACTTGCCGATATGACGTTTTTTGCCTCACCCGAACCCTCTGTCGGAAGCATTGCCGAAAAGGTAAAATCGGAACTTTTTTCCTTTATCTGGATCCCTTGGGAAGAAAAGGAAAACTATATTGAAAAATCAGACGCCATCCTGATCGGCTCCGGAATGATGCGCTATAAAAAAGAGTGGAATGACGGAGGAGGGGATGAAACAAGAGAAATAACCCGCGACATCCTTTTAAAATATCCCAACAAAAAATGGGTGATTGATGCCGGAAGTCTGCAAATGATTGAACCCCAGTGGATTCCGGCCGGTTCGGTTTTGACTCCCAACCAAAAAGAGTATCAAAGACTTTTTGGGAACATGGACCCCTCGGCTGTCGCCAAAAAGTTCAATTGCGTTATTGTCTACAAGCTGCCTTTAACTACGGTTTGCTCACCGGATAGGTGCATTGAGATCAAAGGTGGAAATGCCGGTCTTACTAAAGGGGGAACCGGAGATGTACAAGCAGGGCTTACCGTCGGGCTTTTGGCAAAAAACGATCCTTTTTTGGCGGCATCAGCGGCATCGTTTGTTGTTAAAAAAGCTGCCGATGAGCTTTATAAAAGGGTTGGCACTGTTTACAACGCAGACGATCTCGCGATAGAAATTCCAAAGGTTTTTTCCGGAATATAAATCCTATTGTATTTTCCGCAATTTTTGCGTTAATATAGACATAATATGTACTCTCCCAAATATGTGGTTTCGAATAGAGTTCTTAAAAATATCGGCTCTATCGAAGCAAGCAAAGAAGTTATTGAGAACGCTCCTTTAGTCCCTTCTTTTGCAAAGCAATTTCAATCGGATGCTGTTATCCGCACCATTCATCACGGCACCCACATAGAGGGGAATGACCTAACCCTTTATCAAACTAAAAAGATTCTGGAAGGAGCCGAGGTTTATGCCAGGGCACGCGATATTCAAGAAGTAATAAACTACAGGAATGTTATGCAGCTTCTGGATGAGCTTGCTGTCAAGCGTGGAGGGTACGAGACCGACATGCTTAAAGATATCCATAGAGCAACGGTTGATAGGATCATTGTGCCGGAAAAAATCGGAGTTTTCAGAACAACTGAGGTTGTAATAAAAGAAGAAGGAACCGGTAAAGTTATTTTTCAACCGCCTCCATCACACGAAGTTCCGTATCTGCTCGATGATTTCTTTGAATGGCTGAATGATCCAATAGCCCGGGATATTCACCCGATAATCAGATCCGGCATCGCGCACTACATTTTGGTTGCAATCCATCCTTTTGTTGAAGGAAACGGCAGAACGGTCAGGGCCTTTTCGAATCTGGTTTTGATGAGAGAGGGGTACAACATCAAAAAGTTTTTCTCCATTGAGGAGCGTTTTGACGCAGACCCCAGAGCCTATTATGAAGCTTTGGGCGAGGTTGATAAGGGGTCTCCCAATTTGGGCACAAGAGATGTAACCGCCTGGCTGGAATATTTTACCGGAGTGGTTGCGGCGGAGCTAGAGAAGGTTAAAGATAAGGTTAGAAAGCTTTCCGTTGACTCACGTCTCAAGGTAAAGTTTGGAGAACAAGTTGCGCTGACCGAGAGGCAAATGCGTCTTATTGAATACATTTCCGACCAGGGTTCGGGTGGAATGGCTGAACTGAAAAAAGTACTATCGATGGTTTCTGAAGATACGATTTTGAGAGAGCTCAAGGATCTTTTGAGTAAGGGAATAATCAAAAAGCAAGGCAGTACAAAGGCCAGTAAGTATGTGATAGCCAATAAATAATTAATTACCAAAATGTTAGCAAATGATCCGCAGATTTTGTACATGATTTTGGTTGTCCCGTGTCTTTTCGGACTTACATTGGTAGGGGAAGGCATCAGCAAGCTTGTGCACGAGGAGTCAAACGGTTTAGTCTCCATTATTTTCGGATTCTTGTTTATCGGACTTGTTATTTTTGCCTACGTTTTCTTCTCAAGCTATCTGGTTTTAGGTAAAGGATAATTACCATTTTTCCCCCAAACGCAATATAATCTGAATTGATATGCAGTTAAACAAATTCGCAGGCTATCTGGAAAAACTGGAAAAGACTCCTTCCAGGCTTGAAATTACACGGATTTTGTCGAACTTGTTAAAGGAAACCCCCACTTCTGAAATTGATAAAGTGGTGTTTTTGTCATTGGGAATTTTAGCCCCGAATTATGAAGGAACGATTCTGAACCTGGCGGAAAAGATGATGATAAGAGTTTTAATGCTGGGTTTCGGAAAAAGTGAGAATGAGGTCAAAGTTTTATACAAAGCAAGCGGGGATTTGGGAAATGTGGCCGAGGAGCTGGGCAAAAGGCAAGGGGTAAAAGATAAAAGTTTAACTGTAGCGGAAGTGTACGATAAACTTTTGGAAATCGCCGAAGACGGCGGTGGTGGGTCACAGGATCGGAAAATTGAAAAAATGGCTAAAATCCTGACCGAAATAGATCCGCTCTCTGCCCGCTACATTGCCAGAATTCCTGTTGGCAGGCTTAGGCTTGGGTTTTCCGAAAAAACGGTAATTGACGCACTTTCCTCTGAAAGCGGAATTCCGGAAAGAGAAATTGAAAATGCATTCAATATAAGGCCAAATATTGGCTATATTGCACGCTTGGTTAAAGAAAAAAACATTAAAGATGCCAAGCCCGAAATCGGAGTACCTGTTGTACCAATGCTTGCCCAGAGACTTAACTCAACGGACGCCATGATAAAAAAAATGGGAAAGGTTTCTGTCGAGCCAAAATTTGACGGTTTAAGGATATTTATACATTACAGGAAAAAGGATAATCTGGTGAAGATATTCACCCGCAACATGAATGCGATTAATCTTGATACCTTTCCGGAGCTGAAAGATGTGGGAAAATACATTAAGGCTTCGGAGGCGATTCTGGACTCTGAAGCTATCGGGGTTGACCCGAAACGGGCAATGTTTTTGGATTTCCAAAAAACAATTCAAAGAAGGAGAAAGCACGAGATTGAGAAAAACGCTTCTGAGATTCCTCTGCAGTTTCAGGTCTTTGACATACTTCTTTTTGACGGGAAAAGCCTCATAGGCGTTCCCTACACGGAAAGAAGGGGAATTCTTGAAAAAGTAGCCGTAAACGGGAGTCTTCTACGGGTTGATGAAAATACGATTACAAATGATCCTGAAGTAATCAAAAATATGCATGAGAAATATCTGAAAATGGGACTTGAGGGGGTAGTTGTCAAAAAAGCCAACGGGACTTATGTTTCGGGAAGAACCGGCTGGAATTGGGTCAAAATGAAGGAGGTTGAAGGTAAACGGGGAAAACTTTCCGATACGATCGATTGCGTAATAATGGGTTATACGTCCGGGAAGGGGAAAAGAACCGGCTTTGGGATGGGCCAGTTTTTGGCTGGGATTAGAGATGGCGACACGTTTAAAAGTGTTACAAAGGTCGGAACGGGACTATCTGATGAACAGTTTAGGGAATTAAAAGCTCGTTTAACCAAAATTCAGGTGAAAGAAAAACCAAAGGAATATATCGTAAATAAAGACCTGTATCCCGATTTTTGGGTCACCCCCTCGGTTGTAATTGAACTTGCGGCAGACGAAATAACGGTAAGCCCAAAACATACGGCCGGCCTTGCCCTCAGGTTTCCACGGCTAATTCGATTCCGTGACGATAGAAGTGTCATAGATGTAACAACTGTAAACGAACTTCACGATCTTTTGAAGCTACAGTAACTTACCAGTTGCCTAAAAACTTCATCTGTGAAAAAATGAATTGATAAGAGAAAGGTGGTGAATATTTATGGCGGAAAAAGAAAAAGGTTTCAAAAAAGAAACGGCAGGAGCATTTACTTATGTATTGGGTCCGATTACGGGAATATTCTTTTTGGTGACGAGTAAAGACCCCTTTGTCAGATTCCATGCAATGCAGTCAATAGTTGTATTCATCGCCCTTTTTGTAGTGCAATGGATACTCGGAATAACAATCATACTTTTCCCATTGTCGGCACTTATCGGTCTTGTTACTTTTGCCCTTTGGTTAATTTTGATTTATAAAGCCTGGCAGGGAGAAGAGTGGGAAGTACCTGTTCTTGGAAAAGTTGCCAGAGACTTTCTGAAAAAAGTAAAGTAAGACAAATTTACTGTCTTTGAAGATAGAGCCGATGCGGGGAGGATGTTGGTTGGGAAGCTATCTTCTTTCAAAGGTGACTTTGAGGTAGTTGTGGCGATTCCGCGTGGTGGGGTAGTTGTAGGCTCCGAAATATCCGGATTACTGAGACTTCCTTTGGCACCTCTGGTGGTCAAAAAAACTCCGACTTTTTGTGAACCCGAACTTGCTGCCGGAGCAGTCGGACCTAATGGGTTCTCTATTGGCAAAAGAAGCAGAAAAATTGAAAGAATTGTGGAAAAAAGAATAAAAATGTATGGCCGTCCAGGTAATTTTGAGGGCAAGAAGATCCTCCTGGTTGATGACGGGGTTGCAACGGGTGCAACAATCGAAACGGCAATTTACTTTTTGCAAAAAAGGAACGTCTCCGGTATTACAGTAGCAGTTCCGGTTGTGTCGAAAAGTGAATTTGAGAGACTTCAGAGGCTAGTCAGGAGAGTTGTGGCATTAAAAACACCGGATGAGTTTCGGGCAATAGATGAGTTTTATCGAAATTTTTCTCAAATAACCGATGATGAGGTGATACAATTGCTTCATAGGCAAAATGAAACTAATAATAGGTTTAGGTAATCCCGGCATTGATTATACTGAAACACGCCACAATGTTGGCTACAAAGTCATCGATGAGCTTCTTAAGAACAAGTTCACGAAAAATATTTTGGCCAGAAAAACCAATGTATTTATGAATCAGTCGGGAAAATTTGTTGAATCTCAAACTTCCAAATATCAGGCAAAAGAAGAAGACCTGTATATTGTTCATGATGACCTGGATATCCCACTGGGTGACTACAAAATTCAATTCGGCAAGGGTCCCAAGGATCACAATGGCCTGAAGTCAATTGACGATGCTCTGGGAACAGATGAGTATTGGCATGTGAGAATCGGAATAGACAATAGACAGGGCGACTCCCGTCCGATGGGAGAAGAATATGTTCTACAGAACTTTTCCGATGAGGAGAAAGTGATAATTGAAAAAACAATCAAAGAAGTATGCAAAAAATTGGAGACATTGTAGGGAAATATAAATTAGAGGATAGGGACAAGTATGTAAGCCGTGAGTTCCAAAAATATGCCTACGACCTTGCGGTTGAACTCGGGGACTTGCCTCACAAGTCGCTTTATATGAAGCTTGCCAAGGTAACTCCCAGGATTTTTCTTGAAAAAGCCAGAAGTTTTGTTAAAGATGCAACGAATGCGAAATCAAAAGGAAGGCTATTCATGTGGAAGCTGAAGCAGCTTAAAGATGAAGCAGAACTCAAAAAGACAAAATAAAGGGTTTTTTGAACAGGTTTATAAAGTTGTAAAAGAAATCCCTATCGGGAAAGTTATGACTTATGGGCAGATTGCCGAAATTTTAGGATCAAAAGACGCAAGAAAGGTTGGGTGGGCGCTTCATGCCAATAAAGATATAAATTGTCCATGCCATAGGGTTGTAAATAAGGAAGGCAGGGTCTCTCGTTCGTATGCATTTGGGGGCTATATGGAACAGAAAGATAAACTTTTGGGAGAGGGAGTTACCTTTTTGGACGAGCTAGGAGTCGATTTGGGCAAATGCAAATACACGGATTAATGCTAGAATAATCTGAGGTACTGCCATGAAGCGCGAACTTTTTGTCCATTTTGCATTTTGGTTGTCATTTTTTGTCTTGATCTCCATTTTAAGAAACTATTTGTCCTTTGCCTATTGGCCTTTTTGGGTTGGGGGACTAATCGGTACGGCTCTGCCGGATATAGACCACCTTATTTATGTTTTCTTTCTAAATCCGCAGGAACTGACATCTCAAAGAGTGAACTTTCTTCTTAAAAAGAGGGGAATTCTCAGAATAATAGCGCTTTTATACGAAACCAGGGGAGAAAGAAAAAACTTGGTCTTTCATACATTTTTCTTCCAGATAATTTTCTTAATTCTAACGTTTTTTATAGTAAGCTCTTCAGCGTCGCTTCTGGTTCGAGGAATAGTGCTGGCATTCTCCCTTCACCTATCAACTGACCAGCTTGCGGACATACTTGATCTTAAAAATCTGAACGGTTGGGGATTGCTTTTGTCTTCTGAATTGGACTACCGTAAATCGATTCTTTATTTTTCCGTTTTGTTATTTTTGTTGCTTTTAATGGGGTTTTTGATGTAACCGGACATCATTCCTTGCAGCAATCGATGGCGTTCTGGACTATTGACCCAAATCTTGAAAAAACAGATTCTGAAGTTGTTTTGCCACCTCCGTCATCGGTAAATTGAACTTTACTTGTATTTTGGTTTTTAGCGTTTGGGATTTTGCTTAAATTAAGCGCCCAAAACAGGGTATAAAGCTTATAAGATTTTGCAAAGAGTTCATCGGCCTTTTTCTTGTCACCTTTTTTTAGTTCCTTGGTTCCAACCTCCATCATTCTCATTGATGAGGAAAGTAAGTGCTTACTGATACACCAGACCTCACCCTTTGGATCCTTTACGATGTTTTTCATCAGATCCGTTCTCATCAAACGAACTTCGTTAAGAAGGTCCAGGTATCTTTTATCGCCGGTTTTTTGAGATGTAAAAAATAGATGCTCTTCGATGGAGATCAGGTTCATTATCCCAATCGACAAGTCCTCACCCGAGGAAAGATCAACGTTTTTATCAATCTCAAATTCTTTAACTTTATTTATAAGATCTTTGTAAGTTTTAACCATGTTAATTTTTTGTCAGAAAGAAAAAGGCAACACTTGTTATTATAAGGGACAAAACCGGAAATACAACCTTTTGATACGGAAAAAGCTGTTTGTCGCTGACTTTTCTGACTTTTTTATCTGCCCAGATACCTATCAAGAAGAATATCGAGCCCACGGCGGTGCCCAACACCACTTTATCTATTCCCCAAAGCCGGTTACCCACGATCCCGATTGAATTATTAATTTTCAGGGGGATAAGAACCAGGAGATACATTAGGGCGATGATGGGTAACCTGTATCTTTGTACTTTCAGTCTGGGCCATTTTTTATCGATCCAGTTAATTGTTATGAAAGAGAAAGACAAAATAAATCCGCCGATCCAGAGCGATGTCACAGCATCATCTATCCCTAGGAACCTTGAAATTCCTAGTCCTGCAATCACAGTTACTGTACAAACCGGGCACATATTAGTTATCTAGTACTGTATCCTGATTTTTTAATTGTTTCAATGACTTTTTGTGGTAATCAATTAGACTATTGACGTAAAGTCTTGTGAAAAGGTATATTGGTTTCTAGTTACAACAAAGATAAATATGGCAAGCATTGATATTGCAGATCAAAATTTTGAGGCCCAGGTTTTACAGAGTAAGCTTCCGGTGTTGGTTGATTTTTGGGCAGAATGGTGCGGACCGTGCAAAATGGCGGGACCGGTTTTGGATGAACTTTCGGAGGTTTATAAGGACAAACTACTGATAGTAAAGCTGAATGTTGACCAAAACCCGGTCAATTCACAGAAATATGGAATAATGTCGATTCCGACCACGATTCTCTTTAAGGATGGTAAAGAAATAGATCGTCAGGTTGGTTTTTCAGGAAAAGAAGTATACGAGACATTAATGAAAAAAGGTCTCTGAGTATAGGGAAGGGGGTGACTAATTTATGGATCCAAATCAAGTAAATCAAAATCCAACACCAGCAGGCGATGTTGGTATGGGAACGCCTGTCGTTGATCCTAATGCAGGAGTACAGGTACCACCAGTAGAGCCGACGATGCCAACACCTCCTCCGGCAATGCCGGTTGAGCCAGTTGCACCGGTTGCACCGACCGTTGAAGAACAACCGGCAGCTCCGGAAGTACCGGTTGCGCCTCAGGGTGGAGATATGGGTGGAGGACAAATGCCTCCGACGATGCCTCCGGCAGCCGTATAAGATCGAATTTCGAAATGAGTAACCAAATCGAAGTCGGTTTGTCTAAATCCGAAACAAAGCTTTTATGTTTTGTCTTTCGGATTTAGCACTTCGAGATTAATTATGGATAAAGATGTTTTTGCACCAAAACCCGAGAGTCCAATGGGTCCCTGGGATGTCGTTGTTATCGGCTCCGGTCCTTCGGGGCTTACTGCCGCTATTTATACAACCCGCGGAGCAGCCTCAACCCTGATTTTCGGGGGAGAAGTTTGGGGAGGCCAGCTGATGCTGACCACGATGGTTGATAATTTTCCGGGATTCCCGGAAGGAATTCTCGGTCCCGAGTTGATGGAAAAGATGAAGAAACAGGCAGAAAGGTTTGGAGCTGAATTTGTCGGAGTAAATGTAGACTCGATAGATGTCACGAAAAAACCGTTTGAGATCAAATCCGGCGGAAAAACCTATCTGGCTAGGTCTGTTATAGTTGCGACTGGTGCGGAAACTGTCTGGTTGGACGCGCCCGGGATTAAAAAATTAATCGGAAAGGGTATTTCTTCATGTGCTCCATGCGACGCCCCGTTTTTTAGAGGTAAAAAAGTAGCAGTTGTGGGTGGGGGAGATAGCGCAATGGAGGAGGCTTCGGTTTTAACAAAATACGCATCTGAAGTAACCCTGATCCATAGGCGTGATGAGTTTAAGGCTTCCGCCGCAATGCAGGAAAAAGTGAAAAATGACCCCAAAGTAAAAATAATGTGGAACTCCGAGGTTATAGAGGCTATTGGAGAGACAAAATTGGAAAAATTAGTCATTAAAAACAACGAAACAGGAGAGACCGCAGAGGTTCCTTTTGACGGTCTTTTTATAGCGATAGGTCATAAGCCAACCAGCGACATTTTTGCCAGGCAGATTGAAAGAGACGAAAGAGGGTATATTTTGAAAAAAACATGGCATAGCGGTACCTCCACCAGAGGGATTTTTGTCGCGGGGGACGTGACGGATAAACATTTCAGGCAAGCTGTGGTTTCAACGGGAATGGGATGTATGGCAGCCATGGAAGCCCTGGAATATTTGGAAGAAGATAAATAATTCCCGCTTGTCGAAAGAATGAATCAAGAAAAGACGGCCCCGGATAAAATCAAAATAAGTTCCAAACTCTTTCCCAAAAATCTTTCCATAAAAACCCTCATATTTTCGGCAGCCGTTTGGTTTTTGTGTATTGTTGTTTTTGGTATTTCACTTATTGTTGCCACAGGTGGCTTCAGAGGACAGGTAGATTCAACAAATTTTGGCAACTCCAATCTCTTTACAGATATCCTTATTGGCTCGATTGGAATAGGTGTCCTATCGTTTATTGTGGCAGTACTGTCAATGGCTGCCGCCCTCCTTTCGTTTTTTAAACTTATAACTTTTCATAAAAGTTTGTTGGGAATAATATTTTTTGTGCCTAAGTTTTTTTTGGTCATGGCGACATTGCCGCTTATTTTAATTTGGCGGATATTCAGGCAATCTAAGACAAGATTTGGGAAAAAATTCCTATTGGCAGCGGTTGTAGGAGCAACTCTTTTACCGGTGTGGGTAGGGGTTTATATTATCGTAGGAAAACTTGGGGCGTATCAATTAGGATATATTCCTGAAGATACAACCATTGTCGGAACAGGTTCGATGTATCCGACCTGGCCAAAGGGCGATGCAGGAAAAACTCCGGCAGAGTTAACAAAACAAATAGTTGGTACTGCCGGTTTTTTGCGGTATCCCAATGGCTTGGTGGTGTTTGAAAAACGAATCTTCGGTCACGATATTGGAAGGGGTGACATAATAACCTTTCGCAACTTAGCTACAGAAGAACTGACCGAGAAAACTTCCGGCGATCCTGCAGGTTTATTAAAAAGAGTTATTGCTCTTGCCGGGGACACAATAGAACTTCGTGATGGTCTGGTTTATCTAAATAGTACTCCGATTAAGGAACAATACGTTGCAAAACCCCATACAACTTTTGGAGAGGCATTTTTAAAAGAGTGTCAAAAGGTTACAGTTCCCGAAAATAATGTTTTTGCAATGGGAGATAACAGAATGGGGAGTGCAGATTCAAGAGAGATAGGATTTGTGCCAATCTCAGATATTGATTACATATTGCCTTACAGAGACCAAAAGGGAAAATTAGATAAAAATTGGCATGATACAACAAATGACCTGGATGATTCTTCAAAGCCAAAAATTGACAGAAATCAATTTGTAGAACTGCTTAACGCCAAAAGAAAAGAAAATGGTGCCGGCAAAATTGAATATGATACCAAACTTGAGAAATCTGCGGAGTTAAGAGGAAAGGCAATACTGAAATTTGACGATTATACGTATGAGGCAACAATAAGTGGTTACCCAATGGAAAAATCTATGGCGGATGCAGGATATTGGAATTCTTATTGGTGGGAGGTGATAATCCCCGGATATTACGATGCAGACGGACTAATCGAGGATTATTTAGATCGTGATACAAGCGATGCCAAGAAAAACTGGTTTGACAAAAAGTTTCAGGATATTGGAATTGCGGAAGTGGAAGGAACGGTAAATGGCTGTCCGACACAGGTAATCATTGTTCAAGTTGCAGGGTATATACCGGCTACATATGACCCTGATGTTGTACAGAGTTGGAGGGATTCATTAAACAATTTAAACGATATCATTCCTTCATGGGAGAAGGCTAAGGGGTGGGATTATATAAACCAACAGGATCTGGCACGCCTTCTAGACCTCCTTTACAGAGAAAGAACAATTGCATCTAACATTTTGTCAAAAGAAGAGGCACGTCAATGGTTGAGTAAAGCTGACAATGATTCTATTGATGAATATGAAAAATTGGCAAAAGAGAGTTTCTCCCTGGCAAATAAACTAAACGGAAAATAATGCTTCCATAGTTTACCCGGGTTGACTTTTTTGCCGTTAAAGTGGAGAATGGACACATGTCAGAGAAAGTAAAATCCTCAAAAAGCCTCCAGCAATTCCTAGTTCCGGCACTGGTAATCGTAGCTATTGGCCTGGCTTTCCTGTCAGGAACGCTTCTCCAAAAAGTAAAAAATTATGAAAAAGACGGAAATGTCGGTATAGCTACAAAAGACACCACTGAAGCACAGCCATCGGTATCACTGGATACAATCAAGAATCTTTTCGGTAAGGATTTAATTAAATTTGGAGATGTCGATCGCAAAATTCTATTTGTCGAAATGGCGGATCCAAGCTGTCCTTACTGCGCTGCGGCTGACGGAAAAAATCACTCGATATACACAAGTATTGGGGAAAATTTTCGACTTACCGCGGATGGGGGACAATATGTAGCACCCGGACCCGAGATGAAAAAACTGGTTGATTCGGGACAGGCATCTTACGCTTACATTTACTATCCCGGACACGGCAATGGGGAAATGGGAATGAAAGCCCTTTATTGTGCCAATGAAAAAGGTAAATTCTGGGAAGCACACGACCTTATTATGAGTGACGCCGGCTATACTTTGGTAAATACTACGGTTAAAAATGATAAAACAAAATCGGGCACAGTTGCTGATTTTTTGGGAAGCGTAATCGATCCAAGTTTTATAAAATCATGTCTGGACAGCGGTAAATATGACGCAAGACTGCAGAGTGACCAGGAATTGGCGGTAAGCCTGGGATTTAAAGGAACCCCCACATTTTATATAAACGCAACCAGTTTTCCCGGTGCGTATAATTATACCGATATGAAATCCGCAATTGACTCCGCTTTGAAATAAATCATTATAAATGTCATGAGGAAACAAGGAAGTAAAATCAGCGAAGCTTCGATCTCACAAATAAAAATTAATATTCCCGTAAAAGGAAATGCCATCTTGGAAAAAATTCTTGATATGGTGAATTCAAATAGGGAAATAAAGACTCTTTGGAGAATAATGAATGTAAACGCAATTGAACGGCTTGGATATACGGATCACGGGCCGATGCATTTTAATTTTGTTGCCAATTACGCTTTACAGATTGCACGGATTTTTGAAAACAAGGGGATCCCGTTTTCAATCGTAAAAGACTTTGGCCTGACGAATGACCATGCCGAGGTGGTAATTTTTTTGGCCTCCCTAATGCACGATCTTGGAATGAGCATCCATAGAGTCAACCATGAAATTTTCAGCCTTTTCATTGCCCGCGATTTTTTGAAGGAAATACTGGATTTTATGCCAGTCGAAGAAAAAACAGTTGTCCTGAGCGAAACACTGCACGCGATTATTAGCCATAGCCATGGAAGTGCCGGCAAGACTTCGACTGTCGAAGGAGGAATTGTCAGAATCGCGGATGCCCTTGATATGAGTAAAGGTAGAAGCAGAATTCCGTACCAGATGGGAAAAATCGATATTCACTCGGTATCCGCCAACGCCATTGAAAGCGTCAAAGTTACCGAGGGCAAAGACAAACCGGTTGAGGTTAGGATTGTTATGACAACGGAAGCTGGAGTTTTTCAGGTAGATGACTTTATTGAGGAAAAACTAGAGGTTTCAGGACTTACCAAATACATCGACGTAAAGTCTTTCTTAAAGGAACATGGCACAGAGAAGCTTTATAAGCATTATTCTTCCTGAATTGATTCCAGAACCTTGTAGACTATAACAGCCGCAGATCCCCAGACGTTGAGCGACTTATTTACACCAAACATGGGAAGCTCAACTATTACATCTGCCAAGTCCAGTACTTCTTTTGAAATCCCGTCAGTTTCGTTGCCAACGACTATCGCGACAGGAAGCCCCACCTTGGCACCCAGTACAGAGTAGGGAGTACTTAGTGAGGACTGTTCTACGGCAATGATTTGCATCCCTTTCTGTTTTAACTCTTTCACCAAATCTATCGTATTTTCCTTTTTTTCCCAAGGAACCCATTCTTCGGTTCCAACAGCCGCCTTGTGGATCCGGCTGTTTGGGGGGTACTCGGTATCACCGCAGATGTATATTTTTTCAGCGGCGATTGCGTCGGCAAGACGGAATAAAGAGCCAATATTGTAGGTATCTATTACTCGATCTAAAACCAAGTAAATTGGTTTTCTTTTTATTGTTGAATACGTTTCCGGAATAGGGCGGGTACGCCTCAAATCTTTTGCACCAAGCTTAAACATAAGTGAGCCATACGGGTCTGGAACCCTTTAGTCCCATAACTAGTAACTTTCGTAGTGTATCATATCAAGGCTAAATGAGACAAATGAGACACCATATAAAGGGATTGATGGAAACTCTTCTCTGGCAAGTTCACGTCATAGACTTATCTGAATAAAAGAGCCATAATGAAAATATATGGCAACTGATGAGGACTGGGATAGCTTTGAAAAGTTCAAGAAATATTACGTAGGCATTGCTTTTGGTATGGGTAGTGGCTTTATGTTGGGTTTATCTCGGACAACTAACGAACCCTCTCAATATATTATGGTTTCTGTTATTGCTGGATTATTGGGTGTTGGTACTTCTCCATTTTATACATCGGGAAAATTAGTCGATAAAGTTAAAAAGGCTTTTGTGGGCACTGTAATTGGATTTATTGTTGGATTAATACTAGCTTTTGTTTTGCTTCAAAATATTTCTTCAAACTAGCTATCTGGCATAGTCCTCTATTTTCTAAACGGGCAGGTTATTTTACATTCTGTCTTTTTGTCACAATTGTAAACAAGGACGGTCATAAGAACCCCGTATACGAAAGGCCTTTTTACTACAATCATGCTGATAATTCCGGTGAGCCAAACAAGTCTAAAACCTAGATAAGTGGTAATTATTTTCAAAACAGAGCTAGAACTCCAAGACTGATCACTAAAGACATTATTGCCAGAACAAAATTATCGATCTGACCAGGATTTAATACATCTATCTTGCCGTCCTCTTGCCGGACGTTTTCATTATATTGATTTAAGTTAATTATTTTTTTACCAATCTTTATTGATACCTGATCAACTTTTAGTTGTGTTGCGTCAATCCCAGGCCACAGTTGGTGTTTTGTAGGCAAATTTTCGATCCAAAGCTTCTTATTATTAGCTTTGTTTAACTCGAAAACAAAAACCTTATCAGAACCTTTGTATTGACCAAGAAAATAATCCTCATTTAGTTTATCAATTGGATACTTTTTCAAAAAGAGTGATTTTTGGAACTCCAAAGGAGCTTTATTTAATGCTCTAAAAATCAACGAATAAAATCCCAAATAAAAAGCTAGATTAAATATGCCCTCTTTAGTAATTAACCATAGAGAATCGTTTAGTTTTAAACTACCACCGGCAATAAGAAGTATTACTAAAAAAATACTTAAAGAAAACAAAGGTCTAACTATGTTGGGAAGTTCATCGTAAAGAAGTTTAAACCAATTTTTTATTTCGTTATTATCCATATATTACAGGCCTCAAAAACGACATTCCAAGCAATTTGATCAATAATTAGCAAGCCTTATCGGGCTTTTCGGCGCAGGCCAACGGGTCGCGCTGAACCTTGCGATATATGTGACCCCATTGGGATTCGGACCCAAGATTTCTGGGATGAAAACCCAGCGTCCTAGACCACTAGACGATGGGGCCATGTTGATATGTGAGCCCTCTGGGACTCGAACCCAGAACCGCTTCCTTAAAAGGGAATTGCTCTACCATTGAGCTAAGGGCCCTCATGGGGCACCTTGGATAAATGGCAAGATATTCTTACCATTGAGCTAAGGGCCCGCGTAAGCTCATATTTTACTCGTTTAGGGGTAATTCCTCAAGCTGGAGGTTAGACTCTTTCTTTTGATAGCCGTGTGGAAGTTTCTAATTCGATCTCAGGAATGGTTTTTTCAGCATTAACTACTATCAATCTGTCCTCGATTGCCAGCCTTTCTATTAGTGGTTTGGTTAATTCATGGAAGGTTCTCAACTTTTTTTCGACCGATTCCGGCCTATCATCATCCCTGAGGGGTAAGCCACTGACTTTGGCAATATAATTTCTCATTTTAGATCTTTCTCTGGTAGTTTCATCGGAAACCGGATAATAAATATAGTTGGTGAATATTTCAAAATCCTTGGACATTTCGATAAACATATCATCCACCAGATTTAACTGCGTAACGGTCCTGGGAAATCCTGTAAACAGGAAAGTGGCAATGCCGTTTTCGGTCTTTTCCAGAAGTACCTCTTTTACTATTTTGACGATTGGTTCATCCGGAATATAGCCCCCGGAATCTACATTGGCAATATATGGTTCCAAAATGCTGTGATATTTGACAAACTCTCCGACACAATCTCTTGCCCCTCTATAAATCTCCCCCGTGGAGAGTTTCACAGAGTCTTGCAACTTTTCAAGCAGAAGATTTGCCTGAGTGTCTTTGCCAGACCCACCCTTGCCGATAAAAAAGATAAATTGAAGGGATTCCTTTTCCATATGCGAAATATAACGGGGATCTTTGGAATAATCAAGATGAAACAAGCTCGCGGTTTTCGGGAAACTGGTATAAAATACACTTGCTGCAAAATATTTGTAGCGGTTTCTTTGGGGAGTCGTCTAATGGTAGGACAGCAGCCTTTGAAGCTGTTTATTCTAGGTTCGAATCCTAGCTCCCCAGCCAAGATCGACAAATCTGCTATAATTTACGCCATGAGTTACGATTTACATTTATACAACGAGCCAAAAGGCAACCTATTAAGTCAGGAGGATTTAAAAAAACTAGATAGTGAATTTCGATACAGGATTAGTAAAATTAATCAAAATGGAAAAATTATCGGTTTTTATGTGGATTATAAAGACCGATTTAGGGAGAGTAGTTCAGAGCCTGGCTTTGAAGTTTATCATCAAGATGAGGAAGGTGAAGGGTATTATTGGACTAATATTTCCTATGGTGCTAATGAAGATGAGTTTAATGGTTTTGTAGAACTTTTTAGCAAAATTGCAGAGACTTTAAATTTAAAAATAATCGATCCCCAAATTGAGGACGGAAAAGGTAATCAATTCACACACAATGGTCAACCTATCGGAAAACAGGTGGCTTTTGGATTGGGCAAGAATATCTTGAGAGACCCAGTAATTCTTAAAAAAATGAGTTTGAAACCTCTTAATTCTTCGAAGAAATAACACAAGAGTCAGGTGTCATTGGTAAATATACCGTAATAGATAACTTAACTTTTTTCGCTGTCTCATTTAGCCTCGAAGTGCAATATAATTAGTCATGTCTTATTTCGTTTATATTCTCCGTACCTCTTCAAATACGCTTTATATTGGTCAGACAAATAACCTGGAGAAAAGGATAAAAGAACACAAAAACAAATCTACTAAATCTGCCAAGTATGTTCGGTATTTTGACTCCGTAGACTTGGTTTATTCAGAAACATATACAACCAGAAAAGAGGCAATGCAAAGAGAATCACAACTTAAAAAATTGACCAAGGCCAAAAAGGAAGCGCTGATGGCCAGAAAAGGGGAGCATTGAGTCAGTAGCACACTACCCTATAATTCTTGACTTTTGATCTCTATTGCGATAGCATGCTTTCACTAAACCAGACAGGTTCAGGCTCAATTTGCGGCCTGATTTTTGTTCTATTTAGGTGTAGTTATTCTTGTACTTTAATACCTGTAGAGTTTGTCGCTAAGCAAATGGGTAGCCTTTTGGGTATTGTCATCAGTATCTAAAATGTTATCCATTTGCAACTAATCAAAAAAAGGAGATGAAAAATGAGCGACAAATTGGTTGTACTCCCGAAAGAAAAGGAAATTCTGGAGCGTCTGGCATCTGTATATGATGACAAATTGGCACAAAAGCTATATGTCGAGATCGCCGGCCATGGTGGGGAAGAAAAAGTCGACTGGGACGTTGTTAGGATGTTTGTAGATGGCATCCACGATGTCTACAAAGACTATCCACCAATAATACGAAACATGATGCTCAGCTTTGTCCCGATCTGGATCGACGCCCTTATCAAGGATAAGGTAGTCACTCGGGTGGCAAAGGATTTTCTCAAGAAAGCAGAGAGAGAAGATCGCAAAAAACACCAATATCTGCTTTAAAGTACAAGAAACGCCCTCGGCATAGAGATAATTAGGCTTTTATAGCTAATTTTTTCTCTGTGTCGGGGGTTGTTTTGTTTATGGAGCCAATACACCTTGAAACATCTATAGTTTTTTGGCTTTAATTGCCAGGAAAAGGGGGATTTCGGATCGAGAGCGGTTTTCCATCCGCGCCGCTTTTCCTTGACTTTCTTTGTCTGAAGTCCATTCTTCGATAAGTTCAATTACAAAACCGGCATCCTTTAACATTTTGGAATAAGAAGAAAGGGGGAAGTGATAACTCATTGTAACCTCACTTCCTCTGTCACTTGGATTCATGTTAATTGGAATATCCATAGGGCTCATGTATTTATCAATTCTTCTGTATTGAATTTTTCTGTCCGCATCCAATCCCCAGGAAGATTGTCTGGGAATTCTAAAGGCAGGGTGATTTAGAACCACAACCAAATCCCCGTTTTTTATGAGATGTTGCGATACATTGTGAAGTGCTTTGACCGGGCTTTTAACGTTTTGTAGAGCAAGAATGATTGCGGCGTGAGTAAAATCGTTGGAAGCCTGTAAGGGTTTTGTGACATCGGATACCAGATATTTATGTTTTGGATTTCGGTCATTTCGTTTGGCGGAGTTAATTAGGGACGGCGCTATATCAACACCCCAGTACTCGACATTTTGTGGCAGCGACTTTGCCAAAACTCCGTTTCCACAAGCCAGGTCCAGAAGTTTATCCTCAGGTTTTAGATCAAGTAGTTTGATAACTCCCGGAATTACTACATGTTGATGGTAATAATGTCCGCGGCCCTGTTCGGTAACCCTGTTGTACCAGGGGGCAACTTTCTGCCAGGAGGTGTTTCTAAAGTCCTTTCTCATTATTTGTTACCATTATACCGCAGTTAAAACTTTGTATGGATATTATTCTTGATAGACTATAATTAGTCTGTGAGAAAAATTATTTTATCGATTTTTATTGTTATTGTTGGTTTGGTTTTTCCCTCAACCGCGTTTGCTAAGGATTATTCTATTAAATCTGCTGATTTTAACGTTCAGATAGAAAAAGACGGATCGGCAGCCGTGACAGAGACCCGTGTTTATAGTTTTGACGGAAGCTTTTCCTGGGCTGATCAGTGGATTCCTCTTAAGGGTCGGACAATCTCGGATATTAAAATAACCGGTGCAAATAATTTTACGACGGCCGAAGAGTCCGACAGGGTTTACATAAAATGGTATTACGCTGCTTTTAATGAAGAAAAGACTTTTACTTTAGCCTACAAAATTAATAACGCGGTTACGAATCAAAAAGATATTTCCGAGTTTTATTGGCAGCTGATCGGGGACGAATGGACAAAAGGGGTGGAGCAGGCGACGGCAAAGGTCACCCTGCCGTACCCGGTTATAAGTAATCAGATATACGCGTTTGGTCACGGTCCCTTAAACGGAAAAATAAATATAGTAACGGACAGAGAGATAAATTTTAGTGTCACAAATCTTCCCGCGAAAACTTTTTTTGAAATAAGAGTACTTTTTCCGACAAATCCATCTTTTGTTAATGCAAAAACAGACAATTTGACTTTAAGCTCAATCCTGGCGGAGGAGAAAGCATTTGGAGATAAAACTAAAGCAAAAAGCATCGCGCTTTTGACAGTATTTATATTTGTTCTAGTTTTCCTTTTATACAGGACTATTGTTTGGATTATCCGCTGGTACAAAATAGGGAAAGACGAACCATTGCCGGAGGTTAACCTTGCAGGAACTCTCCATGAACCCCCTAGCGACCTGGCACCGGTCTATGTTGAAACAATATTAAAAGGAACTCCTACGGGTAAATCGATTGTCGCAACTATATTGGAATTAACACGCAAGAAAATTTTGGATATCGGGCGTGTAACGGGCGGAAAAAAGACGTTTTTTGGATCAAAGGATCAATATTATCTCGTTTTAAAAAATCTCGATTATGAGAAATTGTGTTCAACCAGAGAACGGGATTTGATTGGTTTTATTTATTCAACGTCAAATATTAATATAGTTAAGACTGACCTAAAAATAGGATTCGATGAGATAAAAGATTTTGCAAAAAAACGACCCTCAACTACACGTACTTTTTGGACAAATTGGGTAGAAGGAGCAAAAAATGGTCTAAAAGATTTGGGTTTTTATGAAAAGAAAAGTCTCGATATGCAGTCGAAGGGGGTATTGGAAATTGTCGGTTGGGGAATTGTGACCTTCCTATATTTTCAATCCAGAGGGTCCATTTTTTTTACTCCGGGGGCGATTTTTTTAATAGCATGTGACACATTGATGTTTATATCAGTTATTTCCATGCGCAAAAAAAGCAAGTGGGGAGGAACTGAGATGGCAGGTTGGCTTGCTTTTAAGAAATGGCTCAAAGATTACTCGGTCACCAAAAACTATCCGATCGATTCCGTGATTCTTTGGGAAAAATATTTGGTTTACGGAACCGTACTTGGAATTTCAGCTAAAGCATTGTCGCAACTCCCCATCAGGTTTTCGGAGGCGATGCAGAAAAGTTCCACAGTTTATACCGCTTTCTACGTTGGCGGAGTGTCGGGAATGTCAAATTTCGAATCCTCTTTTTCGGCACTTTCATCATCCTTTGGAAGCTATGGAGCCTCCGGAGTAGGGGGATCGGGCGGATTTTCCGGTGGTGGGGGCGGGGGAGGCGGCGGTGGCGGAGGCGGAGCGGGATAGAATAGTGTAGAATGTGTCTTCAAGACCGATGCATTGCGAAATTCTCTCCCTGGCCGGAAGTTTGAGAAAAGACCCCAATTTAGCATGCGATGAGAAGTGTGAAATAAACCACGAATGTATTTTTTCCGCTGACGATTTAATTTTCCCTAAGGTAGACATAAAGGAAGGCCCCCACAACGAAAATATAATTGATGGTACAAACATGAATTTAGAAGATATTCTCAAGAGTCTGGGCAGTGACGACGGCAGGAAGAATTTACCTAAAGATATGCTCCAGCTAATAAATGACGACAGCGGCGAAACATAGGAGTATAATCCGCGGTAGTTAGCACATTTCGGTTTAAGATTTTTCCAATTTTCATTTCAGACCATAAGGAGATCAAAATGACTGAACAAATGGACGCATTAGTTAAAGGTCTTGAGAAATCATTCGAGGTATACTCATCGGATGATGAGACAATCAAGCTTATTGCTCTCGAAATAGAAAAAATTCACCACCATTTCGGGAATCCCCGGATCAGTAGACCCAATAATCGGAGAATATCCGTTAACGGATTTAAAAATCACCGCGACGCAAATAGCTGCGCTGGCTGGTTGATAGAATTACTGCTCCAAGATGGTTGGCTAGAATACGAAAGAACGGATGTTGCCCATAACGAGAAGTGGTTTAAAAAACCAAAATAAAAAAGGAAAAAACAAAGCCGAAAAAAGGCACAACTTTCAAAAGAAGCTGTGCCTTTTTTATGCAAACTTTTTGAAGAAAAGCAGGGCACAAGTTCCTATTTTGGAAAAATGTAGAGATAAATTGGTATTCAGAAAAATCTAGACCCAAAAATTGACCGATGGTGGTACAATTGTAGCCAAGATTAGCCAAATGCGGCGAAATCAAAGTTTTTAGTTCGCAAATTAACATAAACCCAAGAGAGGAGAGATATGTCAATACACAGCATGATTTTTGTTCGTGTAACTGATAGTACCGTTCAAATCATGACATCTCATGACGATATCATGACGTGGATCAGTAATTCCATTGAGGCGCATAAGACCAGAAATAGTCTTAAAATTGACAGTTCAAATAAGAATTGGCTGACAATATGCGGCTACAGTGGGCGCGAAAGTGCTATTCTGTATGCATCCTGGCTGGTCAGGTTCCTTAGTAGCAATGGCTGGCGAGAAGTAACCTACAATGAATATATTGATGGGCATTGGTACAGAAAGGAAGCGGAATAGAAAAAGGGTTTAAGAACAAAGACCACTCTAGTAAGTGAATAAACAAGAGTGGTCTTTTCTTTTATCCTTCGCTAACACATTATTGATAGTTTCCCATGGTGTGCTATACTACCTCTTACACTGAAGGAATAAGTTGACTCGCCTCACAGGCTGATAACTCTCCATAGTTGGCACTTACACATATTTAGGAGACATATTACAGTTTTAAATAAGAAGGACCCAGATTAGTTTATTTTTAGTTAGTCCGTTTGTATTTACGACTGTCGTTTGTTTCTTAACTGGTCAGCACTTTAATATCCAAAGATTGACAGGTTAATTTTCCTAAGCCTCTGTGCGAAGTTTAGGAACGGTCCAAACAATTACGTGTTTGGAATTCAAAATGTGATTGAAAGCAGGATTCGTTAATTTAGGCTGAAACGCCTATTTTGACACTATTTGAGGGTTTGATCCTGGCCCAGGATTAACGCTGGCGGCATGCCTAATGCATGCAAGTAGAACGAGTTGTAGCAATACAACTAGTTGCGAACGGCTGAGTAATGGATAGGAATTTCCCCAATGGTGTGGAATACCTCATCGAAAGATGAGCTAATACCGCATGACCTCGAAAGAGAAAAGCGCTTAACTGCGCGCCGATGGATGAGCCTATCTCCCATCAGGCTGTTGGTAGGGTAATGGCCTACCAAACCTATGACGGGTAGGGGGCGTGAGAGCGCGTTCCCCCAGAATGGGACTGAGACCAAAACTGATCTCCTGCAGAAGCAATTCTGCAGTAAAATTTGGCTAATAACGGTGGAGCCCTACTTGACTTTCGGATAAACTTCGGTTTATTGTTAGTTAAGGGGTAATACCGTGGGAAGTCGACTAAGTGTAACCAAACAAAATGTGTTCGCCTATATTGCTGGATTTCTCGATGCTGATGGTTATATAACTATCAAAATTGAGAAAAGTAAAACCAACAGGTTAGGTGAAAGAGGAAGGGTTCGGGTTGGATTTGCTCAAAACAAATCAAGAATTTTTGTTCTTGATAAGCTTTGTAAATTCATAAAATCCGGAGTTGTATCTGAATATAATCATAACAATATGGCTGAGTATGTAGTTAACGATCAGAAAGTGATTTTTGAATTGTTAACGAAACTCAAACCATTTGTTATTGTTAAAAAGAAACAATTAAGACTCGCTTTAGAGTTTTTGCTTCTTAAAGAGTTTGGTTATTCGATAAAATCTTTGAGAAAGATGAAAAATTTAGAGGTTAAAATGTCTAAATTTAATAGTTATCCAAAGATGTCTGACCCCGTAACGACTGAAGCTTAAGTGCTGAGATATAAGTTTAATACACTTATATAAGATGCCAACTCCTATATTACCCCTTTGGGTGGTGTAGGTTGAAGATATAGTCTGCGCCATTAGTAATAATGGAATAAGTGACGGCCCATACACCTACGGGTGGCAGCAACAGGGAATCGTACGCAATGGACGAAAGTCTGACGTCGCAATGCCGCGTGGAGGATGAAGGCCTTCGGGTCGTAAACTCCTTTTACAGTAATAGAGATGTTATTGAGAATAAGCACCTGCTAACTCTGTGCCAGCAGCAGCGGTAATACAGAGGGTGCAAGCGTTATCCGGATTTATTGGGCGTAAAGCGTTTCGTAGGTTTCTAGATAAGTTACTCTTCAAAGACCACGGCTCAACCGGGGGAAGGGGAGTAATACTATCTGGATTGAAATATGGTGGGGCTTCCGGAACTGATGGTGTAGTAGTGAAATACGTTGATATCATCAGGAACTCCGAGGGCGAAGGCAGGAAGCTAACTATTTTTTGACACTGATGAACGACAGCTAGGGGAGCGAAAGGGATTAGAGACCCCTGTAGTCCTAGCCGTAAACTTTGCTCGCTAGGGATGGGGCCGTAAGGCTTCGTCCCGTAAGCTAACGCGTTAAGCGAGCCGCCTGGGGAGTACGGCCGCAAGGCTAAAACTCAAAGGAATTGACGGGGACCCGCACAACCAGTGGAGCATGTGGTTTAATTCGAGACGAAACGAAAGACCTCACCCAGCCTTGACATAATACCGTTTTAAGCACCCAGAAATGGGAGCCTATCTTTAGAAATATTGATGGTACTACAGGTGTTGCATGGCCGTCGTCAGCTCGTGCCGTAGGGTGTTCCCTTCAGTGGGGTAACGAGCGCAACCCTTGTCCTGAGTTGAATATTCTCAGGAGACTCTTTGAATTTATTTCAGAGGGAAGTGAGGACGACGTCAGGTCAGCATGGCCCTTATAGCTGGGGCAACACACATACTACAATGGAGCCGACAGAGGGTTGCCAAGTGGCAACACGGAGCTAATCCCAAAAACGGCTTCTCAGTGGGGATTGGGGGCTGCAACTCGCCCCCATGAACTTGGAATTGGTAGTAATCGCGGATCAGCATGCCGCGGTGAATACGTTCTCGGGTCTTGTACACACCGCCGTAATTTAATTAACGCGCGTGGCAGTTAAGTTTTCCAGTAGGTTAAAATCCTACCCCTTAGGATACATACATATCTGATAGGGTAGCCAAAAAATTGACAGTCCTAATCGGGTAACTGAATAGGGCGGAGGGTCTGAGGCAAAAAGCAGGGATGATTCAAAAAGGCAGACGACTTTTGCAGGGCGGTCCTAAGGAAGTCAAAAAAAACGCTTTTCATTCATGTTTGGAACGGAAAATTTAATAACCCACGGAGATCCTATTAAGACAGAGGTTATTGCTTATTAGGAAGTCAGCTTTTCCATAGTAAATATTGACATATTCGGGTTTAGTTTGTATTCTGAATATTGAATATATTGAAGGGGAATCCGTAATGTTATCAGCTTTGTATATAGTAGGCTTTGTTGAAGGGGAAGGATGTTTCTTAGTTAGTTTGAGACGTGATAATCGAATTGATCTTCGATTTTTCATTACTCAGGCCATTGGAAACAAAGATCTTCTTTACAAAGTTAAAAAGTATTTTGGAGTTGGTAGTGTATATCAGAAATCTTCCTCGGAAGGGAAGTTACCAGCCTATGTGTTTGAAGTATCAAAAAGAGATGATATTTATAATGTCATCATTCCATTTTTTACAGAACACAAACTGTTAGGATATAAAGCAATAAGCTTTGAAACTTTTTGCAAAATAGCCAAAATTGTAAAAGGCAGGCAGGATATACGCAAACTTAATTCTAAAGAACTTTCTTACATAACAAAGTTGAGATTCGGAATGAATAAACATTATGGCTCCCCCCGTGCGGTAAAGTCCGCTCGCCGGGTGGGAACGCGCTACAACCTCAAGTAAAGCGCAATCCGTCAAGTGAGTAAAGTTGTATATACCTTAAATCCCGTTGTACGGGATCAAGGTAGAGACAGCGATAAGCACTAAGTCGTAACAAGGTATCCGTACTGGAAGGTGCGGATGGATCACCTCCTTTCTAAGGAGATGACTTTCACCAATTTATTGGTGACTGTTACACCCCCATTTTAAATTACGGGTTTTTTGGTTAAAAAACTATAAACGAAGCTTTCAGTCACATTTTGGATCCCAAATGTAAATTAACTTTATAAATCTTTGGAAGTCAACGAAAAATCCCCTTTTACAGGGGATTTTTTGTGGGAAAAATTAAATGAAGACGTACTTGGTGGAGCATTCTATCGATTTTTGATAAAATGCTCCACCTGAAGCAGAGAGATTATTGTTTAAATTTGAGCGCTAACCCCGCAATCATCAGGAAAATACCCCCGATGGTGACGATAGCGCTTCCAAACGGGGTAGGCCCAGAACTCAAATCAGCGCCTGTAATGGGCAATAGTTCTGGTGTGCTTACCGGCGGCGGAATGGGTAACGTCGAAATTGGCGTTGCCGTTAGCGTTGGATCAGGCGGTGGAATCGTGGCCGTCGATGTTGGAACCGGAACGGTTGGTGTAAATATTGGAACTTCCGTTTCGATCGGTGTTACTGTTGGAACTTCCGTTTCAGTTGGATCCGGTGTCTGAGATGGTACAGATGTCTCAGTTGGATCTGGTGTTTCGGTCGGGATTGCGGTCCCAGTTGGGGTAGTAACTGTTTCAGTTGGTGTTGGATCAGCACCTTCGGTACAGTGGCTCAGCTGAAGGTGATTTTTCTCACTACCTTCGCCGATAAAACTGACCGATGCCGACAAACCTGAATCCAAAGAGCCAACTGAATCGGCTGACCAGGATCCATTTCCATGCTGGATCATCGTGTAATCGCTTCCATTTACATGGAGGATTGCGCCGGTGATTCCTTCAGATGGAGCAAGAACCCAGTGGCCACCATACTGACAAGGTAAGGCATCAGATCCATTACCATCCCAGTCTATGATCCCGTCCGCCTGAACAGGGATTACCAAGCCAAAACCCAAAAGCATAACAGCCATCACGAACAAAAACTTTTTCATTTTACCCTCCTTATGGGTATAAAAACGTTATGAGTCTCTCTGCTTTTTTAAAGAACTATAACAAACCCGCAATTGGGTTTATTGATTGGGAATTATAGACCTAAAAGTCAAATTTTACAACATTATGGGGTTAAATTTTCCTCGTCCAGTGTATGCGGCTTGCTTGAATAACCTTTTCGCGGTTAAGGTTGCTAGAAACCGGCAGGGGAAGGGTGGTAGAAACAAAGGGTCGGGTAATCTGTCCGTCAATAGTCATCTTGGTTGCAATCTGATATTTACCCAGGTTTATAAGATCCTGGGCCGTGAATACTTCGGCGAACTCTTTGGTCAAGATATCCGCATCATTTGCCCCGACTGCGAATGTCATGACCGTCCCTGCATTTCCTAAAATTGCCTTGGTTACTTCCTCGGGAATTTGGGCCATGTACTGATTGGCAAGCATAATATCGAGTCTATATTTTCTGGCTTCACTCATGATTTTGATAAATGACCCCGTGGCAAAATTCTGGAACTCATCGACATAAAGATAAAAATCTTTTCTTTGTTCCTCGGGAAGGGCAACTCTGTGCATTGCGGCGAGCTGGAATTTTGTAATAAGCATGGCGCCAAGTAGAGCCGCGTTATCCTCTCCGAGCCTGCCCTGGGAAAGGTTGGCAAGAAGGATTTTTCCGTCGTTCATTACGTCATCGAGCTTGATTGTGCTTTTGGGCTGCCCGATTACTGTTCTTATAAGTGGTGAAGTTACAAACTGCCCGACTTTATTAAGAATCGGGGATATGGCTTCCTGCTGAAGTCTCTCAGGCATTTTATCAAATTCATCCCGCCAGAAAGCCTGCATTGAAGGGTCGGTGATATTACTTTCAACCTTTTGACGGAAAAGCTTGTTGGTCAAAAGAAGGGGAACGTCTTTGAGAGTGGAATTGGGTACTAGGGCAAGAGTGTAAAGCGAATTTCTTAAAATGTACTCGAGTCTTGGCCCCCAGGAAAACCCAAAAATTTTGTTGAATATTGAAACAATTCCGGACACAACCAGTTCCGCCTCTTCATTGTTTGTTACTTCAAGAGGATTTATGACAATGGGGTAGGAGGTATCTGCCGGGTTAAAGTAAATAACATCCTTGATTCTATGTTTGGGAATGTAATCAAGAACAATATCACAAAGATCCCCATGAGGATCAATTATGGCTAAACCACGGTCTTTTTTCAGATCATCGATTGCCATGTTGGCAATGAGGGTGGACTTTCCTGTGCCGGTTTTTCCTATTGCCCAAATATGACGCCTTCTGTCGATATCTTTAATTCCGAAAATAGTATCGCGGTTTTTGAAAATTGTTTTGCCGAAAAAGTTAACATGGGCGCGATCTTCCTCTTTTATAGTGATTGCATTGGGAAGACTTTCCGGAGGTTCGGAAAGAACTTTGGTTCCCCAGGCAATACCTGTCGTTTTAATTTTCTCGGACGGAAGATGCCAGATGGTGGCGAGTTCAAGAATGTTGAGAATATCCCCACCTGAAACCGTTCGGTTTAACGCATACGGAATGATATTGTTGCCGCTAAAAATTCCGGGTTTTTTTGTCGTAAAATGATTTCCGTCGGATCTGGTAAAAACTCCGAAAGCACTTGAAAGTTCGATTAGGGATTTCTTCGTGTTACCGATAAGACGAATCGAAACCTTAAAGCCTGGGTAAGAAATTTTCTCAGTTATTATAGTTTTATCCGCCCTTGGGGAATAAGTTCCATCCTCATTTTTGGTGCCATAATCGGCGTAGGAAGCTCCTTGTGACTGCCATTTTGTGGTAGTTGCCTCGAGTGCTATCTGGACAAGTATCATCTCTGTCGGTTCCGCTTTTGAGAGGACTGAAAGGACTGAAGATAGCGGATCCACATCGGCGAACTTATCATAAGTTGCAACAGGATAGAAACTACCCTTGGCAAGTTTTAATTCTTTAATTTGCAGGGACTGTCCTTGCAAATCGGCTTGCAGGGGGTCATTCATTTTTTCAATGACAACAAGCGGATAATTACTTTGAATTTGGGCTTCCAAAAAAGGAACCAGAGAAGTTTCGCAGGTTATCATAAACCTGATTTGCTGGTTTATAGAAGCCATTTCCAGTGAAAGAGCGAGGGCCTTGGTACCTAAAAGTTTTTGTAAAGGTGAGACTGAGTTAATTTGAGTTAAGGCTGAAAGAAAAGTTTTGGCAGCTTCGGGAGTGACCTCAACATTGCGGGGTAGTTTGAGAAATAAAGTGGTCAGGTTTTGCATATTGTCGATATTACTATTATATAGAGAACTGATGTGTGGGGAAAGTGCTGGTGGAACTTGGGGTGGGTGCGCATGGGATCGAACCATGGACCTCGTTCTTATCAGGAACGCGCTCTACCACTGAGCCACGCACCCCCGTATCAAAAATCTTTGCTATTTTAACATGGCAGATATTTATAATCCACCTTGTTCCAAAGAGGGCTTGACGCTTCACACCGTTCAAGATATAATTCCCTTACCTTATAAAAGATAAGGTTTTGAGTTCGGAACAATTAATGAGAATTAAAACAATTTCTAAAAAGCAAGCCGCGCTTATGCGTGGTTAAGGGAAATTAATATTATCTTCTCGGAGACTGTGACCGGCACTCGAAAAGCCGGTTTTTTTGTATGAAACAACTGTCCGACAAAGAAAAATTAGTAGCACTTTTGAAAAAGCTGGAAGAATATGAGGCTAAAGTTAATTTCCGCTTGAGTCATTTCAGGGGAGTTGCTCACGAGTCAGCATCGGGAGAATTGGCCTCAAGTGAACTTAAAGTATTGCAAGATCATGTTGCAAGCTTGAAAGCCGAAATTAAAATTTTGGAGGCTAGGCTTTCCGGGCCCAAAGTTTAACTGGCTGAACACCTCATTTGCAATGAGGAGGTAGTGGGTTCGACCCCCACTGGGTCCACTAATAAAAGGGCTTAATTGGTTTATCAGTAGGTTCGATTCCTACTAAGTCCGCACTGATCCGCTGAGAGGCGGTGAATTGTACTTTAAAATTTGAAGATTTTTAGGATTTTTTTGTTCCCGTTGAGATTGTAATTATATCTCACGGGATATTGTAGAAGAGGAAGGTCGCGTCCCATATCCTGATTTATTTCAGGGTGTGTGGGATCGCAAGTTAAACAACGCAGACAGTGAATGCCTTGCTTCTTATCTCCGAAGAAGGACGTACATAGCCACGAAAGTCGCCGGGTAGCTGCTACGAAGCTTTGATCCGACGGTGTCCGAATGGGGAAACCCAGCCAGTTTTACTGGTTACACACATTTAAAAAAGTACTCGTAAGAGTATTTATAGAGTGTGCTGTGGAAACCACCTGAACCGAAACATCCAAGTAAGGTGAGGAAAATAAATCAACGAGATTCCGCTAGTAGCGGCGAGCGAAAACGGAACAGTCTAAACCCCATTCCAATTTATTGGAAAGGGGGGTTGCAGGAGCCCAATGTGGGATTAGTGTTTGATAGCAGAGTGGTCTGGAATGGCCAATCAAAGAGCGTGAAAATCGTGTATGCAAAATCAAACATTACCCTAGGGATTTCCTAAGTACCACGGAGCACATACTCTGTGGGAATCCGGGGGAACCATCCTCCAAGACTAAATAAGATAAGAGAGCGATAGTGAACAAGTACCGTGAGGGAAAGGTGAAAAGCTGGGTGAGACACCCAATGAAATAGAACCTGAAACTGTTTGCGGTCAAACCGTGAGAGCACCGCAAGGTGTGATCGCGTGCCTATTGAAGAATGAGCCGGCGAGTTTTCAGTTACTTCTTATGTCTAACCCCAATTTGGGGGGAGGCGAAGGGAAACCAAGTGTGAATAGCGCGTTTGGAGTAACTGGAAGACCCGAAGCTGGGTGAGCTAGCCATGAGCAGGGTGAATGTTGATGAAAGTCGACAAGAGGCCCGAACCCGTTGTTGTTGCAATAACATGGGATGACTTGTGGTTAGAGGCAATATACTTATCGAACCCAGAGATAGCTGGTTCTCCCCGAAAGGTCTATGGGGACCGTGGTCCGTAACGTTCTGCTGGTTGTAGAGCACTGGATGGGCAAGAGAGCGCAAGCAATTTTGCTCAATCAAACTCCGAATACTAGCGTGAGCTATCGAACTAGAAAGCCGCATCGGGCTAAGCTGATGCGACGAAAGGGAAACAACCCTTGACTCTCAGTTAAGGCCTCTAAATTACAACTAAGTTTGAAAGGAAGTTTCCTTTCTCAGACAGCCAGGAGGTTGGCTCAGAAGCAGCCACCCTTTAAAGATAGCGTAACAGCTCACTGGTCGATGAGAGGGAGCGCCGAAGATTTATCGAGGATAAGTTGTATGCCGAAGCTAGAGATTTTGTCTTGAATTTATTCAAGATGGAGTGGTAGGGGAGCGTTCCAACAGCGGTGAAGCTGAACCGGAAGGTTTGGTGGAGCGGTTGGGAGTGAGAATGTCGGCTTGAGTAGCGCACAACTCAGGTGAGAATCCTGAGCGTCGAATGTCCAAGGTTTCCACTGCAAGATTCGTTCACAGTGGGTTAATCGGTTCCTAAGGCGAGGCCAAATGGCGTAGTCGATGGATGATTGGTCAAAATTCCAATATTTGTTTTAAATCGTTAATAACTAGGGATTGACTAAGCAGGAGTTTCGGAGCTTTTTCGTGAAGTAAAGTGCATAAATCGAGGTAGTTCTGACTGGAAAATCCGTCAGAGCGTTTAATCAAGATGATGCAAAGTTCCCCGCGAGGGGGGCGATTTCGAAATTTTCAGTTTACAAGAAAAGATTCGTAGTGAGATTTAAGATAAGCCGTACCGCAAACCGACACAGGTGGACTGGGGGAGCACCCTAAGACGATCGAGAGACAAATCCTCAAGGAACTCGGCAAAAAAACTACCCGTAACCTCGGGAGATGGGTTGCCTTGCTTAAAAACAAGGTGGCACCTAAAGTTTATTAGTCGACTGTTTATCAAAAACACAGGTCCGTGCAAAGGCGAAAGCTGAAGTATACGGGCTGACGCTTGTCCAGTGCCGGTAAGTTAAGAGGAGGGGTGCTAGTCGCAAGATTAATGCTCTGAATTTAAGCTCCGGTGAACGGCAGCAGTAACTATAACTGTTCTAAGGTGGACAATACTGCCTTAGGTGAAAGGTTTTAACTCCTTTCCGTTTGCTAGGCGGCAAACGAAAAATTTGGCTAAATGCTGGAATAACTCGTTAAGTTGAAGCTACTATGGTATGATCTATCCTTAGATGATATCAAGTAAAAATGCTTCAAATAGAGTCAATCAGCAGGAAAGACTTAAAACGGTCGGATGGATTGTCGGGTTTGTAGATGGAGAAGGATGTTTTTCTGTATCAGTATTTAAGAATAAGACAACCAAAAATGGTTGGCAGATTTTTCCGGAATTTGTTGTAACGCAAGGTGAAAAAAGTCTTGAAGCACTTAAAATAATCAAAAGTTATTTTAAATGCGGAGAAATTTATATTAACCATCGCTATGATAACCATACGGAGAATCTCTACCGCTTTTGTGTTCGTAATATTCACGATCTGAAAGATAAAATTATTCCATTTTTCGAATCCAACAACTTGAGGTCTGCAAAAATAAAAGATTTTGAAATTTTTAGTAGGGTGGTGAACCTTATGAATAGTAAGGAACACTTAACTTCTGAAGGTTTTGATAAAATTTTAAAATTAGCAGGCAAAAGACAGTTTTAGGAATCCTCAGAGACTATATGCCAAAACTTAATCAAATATTTTTGGTTAGGTAAGATATAGCCCGATCTCCGGTGAGAATCGGAGTTAACATTTTGAGCGAAGTTCCTTGCCAGGTAAGTTCTGGCCCGCATGAATAGCGTAACGAGCTAATAACTGTCTTGAGGGTTTACTCGGCGAAATAGCGATGGCTGTGAAGACGCGGCCTACTTCCACATGGACAAAAAGACCCCGTGGAGCTTTACTGCAGGTAGATATTGCTTTCATATTTTTTGATTGTCTAGAATAGGTGGGAGCCGCAAGGCGACAATGTAATACCACTCGTCTGAGAATGTGAGGCTAACTTAATTCCGATGAAAACTCGGAAAAGGAACGTGTTTGCCGGGCAGTTTTACTGGGGCGGTACCCTGCTAAATTGTAACGCAGGGACACAAAGGTTGGCTTTCCGCCGATGGAAACGGCGGATTTAAGCGCAAAGGTTTAAGCCAGCTTGACTGTGAGGGAGATGTCCCGAACAGGTACGAAAGTAGGTCTTAGTGATCCTCCGAGGCACAATGGGTGTGCCCGGAGCTTAATGGATAAAAGCTACCCCGGGGATAACAGAGTAGTCGCGCCCGAGCGTCCATAGCGACGGCGCGGTTCGCTACCTCGATGTCGGCTCATCACATCCTGGCGCTGAAGAAGGTGCCAAGGGTCGGTCTGTTCGCCCGTTAAAGTGATACGCGAGCTGGGTTCAGAACGTCGTGAGACAGTTGGTCTTAAGCATATTAAGACGACAAGTTTAAGCTGTCTTTACTATACAGACGTTTTTGAATCAGATTGTATTTACAATCATAGAGGTTGGTTATATTTTGTTATATTTAGTATAGTCTTGGCCCCCGCCAAGAATAAATCAGACTATTTGCTGGAAACACCGGTGTATCTTGGGCTACCTAATTTAGGTAATAAAGCATCAAGTGCGGTTAATCAGCAGGAAAGATCCTTTGAGAAATCAAAGGAAATCCTCACAGGCCATACGTCTGATCCTGACAACAAATCAGGAAAGATATGGTCGGATCCTCATAGCGATATGAGGTTTGCAAAGCCGGAGGGTTTTGCAATCTAAAACTATTATGTCGGACTCTATCCTGTGGAAGCGTCGGAATCTTGAGGAGAGCTGGGGACAGTAGAAATTTGCTGCGCTGGAGAGTAATTTCCAGCGTCACTCTAGCCAAAATCGGTGAAATCCTGTACCATCATTTATGATGGTCCTATCTAAGTACAGGACAATACCGAGGGAAGATATCTCCTATATCGCTGGTTTTTTTGATGGCGACGGAAGTGTTCGGTTGCAATTGCAGCCAAGAATTACTTCCAAATTGGGTTTTCGTGTAAGAACTATAATCTCGTTTGCTCAGAAGACTGGGCACGACAGTAGTCTTAAATGGATTCAGAAAAGTTTAGGAATTGGTTATATTTACAATCGAAACGATTCGATGACTGAGCTTAAAATCGAAGGATTTGAATCGGTAGAACGTATTTTAATTATTCTTAAACCCTTTGTTCATTTCAAGAAAAAGCAAGTTAATCTTGTTTTGAAAGCACTGAAACTGATAAGAGAAAGAGATTTTGATATTTTGGCGATAGCTAAAATATCGGATGAAATTTCTAAATATAATTACGTCACAACAAAAAAGCGATATACGGCTGAATTCGTAAAAGAATTTTTGAAAAAAAGATATCCCCGTAACGACTGAGCCCGCAAGGGCGAGATGGAAAGTATTTCCATAATAAAGCTAGCCCCTTCTGTAGCCTTATGGCGAAGGAGGGTGAAGGTATAGTCTAATCCCTCTAGTAATAGAGGAGCGATTGACGAGAGGACCTCCCTGGGGGAATCCCTAGTGTGCCGGTTATTGCGTCAGCAGTAACGCCGGGTAGCTACATTCCCTTGTGATAACCGCTGAAAGCATCTAAGTGGGAAGCCAACTCCAAGATTAGGATTCCATATTAAATCCCTGGAAGAAGACCAGGTTGATCGGCAGGCACTGGAAGACCCGTAAGGGTTTAAGGTAACCTGTACGAATAGATTGATATTTGCGATCCCACACTTTTGGGACGCGACCTTCCTCTTTTTACGAATTCAAATAATCCTATTTTTCAAGGCAATGTTCTGGTGGTTCGAGCAATCTGGCACCACCTGATTCCATTCCGAACTCAGAAGTGAAACGGGTTAGCGCAGACGATAGTTGTGGGGCAACCTACCGCGAAAATATGTCACCGCCAGAACAATGCCTTGAAAATTACTAGCAAATCTTCAGATTTTAAAATATAATTGACGTACCTATTAAAAAGAAAGGCGGTAATGAATAGTGACAACTACAAAAACAACTTCTAATAGCGCAACCACCATGGCCGAGCTTCTTGCCCGTGCCAAAAATAAAATTCAAAAATTCACCAAAGGCCAAAGAGTTGAGGCTGAAGTTCTTTCTAAAACAGAATCAAATGTAATTTTTGATGTTGGTGGAAAATCCGAAGGTATTGTTAAGGAAAAGGGTTACACCGATGCTAAAGAACTTATAGAATCTTTGAAAGTGGGGGATAAAGTTGCGGTTACTATTTTAGTGCCCGAAACCCGTGATGGAATTACAATTTTAGGCCTCAAAGATGCAATGAAGGATACCTCTTGGATAAAACTTGAAAAAGCTAAGCAGTCCGGCGAGCCAGTTCCGGTTTTGGGCAAAGGAGTTAGCGCTCCGGGATTCGTAGTCGATGTTCTTGGCATCGAGGGTTTTATTCCAACATCTCAATTGGGCAAGGAAGTAGCCAAAAATCCACAGGATTTGGTTGACAAGTACTTTAAAGCAAAAGTTATAGAGGTAGATAAGATGAACAATAAAGTTGTTCTTTCTGAGAAAGAAATCTCGGAAGCAGGGGATATTGCCTTGACTCGCGAAGCTCTGAAAAAGATCAAGGAGGGTGAAATTTATGATGGAGTAGTGACAACTGTTGCCACTTTTGGCGCTTTTGTAAAAATTGAAGTACCTATTAAAAAAGAGAAAGCCCAAGTTGAAGGTTTAGTGCATGTTTCCGAGCTTTCGTATAGCCGCGTTAACCTTCCCTCCGACATAGTTAAGGTCGGTGACGAAGTTAAAGTTAAGGTATTAGCAGCTCACGAAGGCAAACTTGCCCTTTCCGTCAAACAGGCCAAAAAGGATCCTTGGGAGGAAGTTGAAAAGAAATTTAAAGCTGAGGACAAAGTCGTGGGTAAAATTGTCAGGGCAAGTGACTTTGGATATTTTGTCGAGCTTATTCCTGGAGTTGAGGGTCTAATACACATTACACAAGTTCCCCCTGCGGTTAAGCTGACAGTTGGAGAGGAAGTTAAGTGCACTGTTGAGGAAGTTAACACTAAGGACAAAAGGATCGCTCTTGGTCTCGTTTTGACTGCGCTCCCTGTTGGCTACAAATAATCTTCGATACCGAGACTATTGCGGGGTTTTGAAATAACTTCTACAATTGGCCAAATGGCTTTTCACTCCAAGTATGTCTGTCAGCAGTGCGGTTATGAGTCTACGGGTTGGATGGGAAAGTGCCCGGAGTGTGGAACGTGGAATTCTTTAGTTGAAACTATTATTTCCACAGGTAAAGGGCAATGGGTAAAAGGTAAAAGAGGATCAAACACTCCTGCGAGTAAAACTGTTAAGCTTTCTGAAATCAAGCAAACCACAACAAAACGGATTTCTACAAAAATCTCCGAACTTGATAGAGTTCTCGGGGGCGGTTTAGTTCCCGGGCAAGCCGTTCTTATTGCAGGGGAACCTGGAATCGGAAAATCAACTCTTCTTACCCAACTTGCAGCCTCACTATCCACTGGTGACAAAACATCATCCACAGTTCTCTATGTTTGCGGTGAGGAATCGGCTACGCAGGTAAAAGTAAGGGCTGACAGACTTGGGGTGAAGAAATCCGGTATTGAGCTTCTTGAGGATACCGATGTAGACAGCGTAATAAATACCATAGACAACTTCCAAGAAAAGTCCTTGCAAGCAGTAATTGTTGATTCGGTGCAAACAATGACAACATCGGACCTTAGCGGAATGGCCGGAAGTGTGGGACAGGTGAGAGAGTGCGCTTTTAGGCTCTTGAAAGAAGCTAAAAGTTTGGATATCCCCTTGTTTTTAGTTGGACATGTGACCAAAGAAGGAACAGTGGCCGGACCGGCCGTTCTAACTCATATAGTTGATACTGTTCTATGGTTTGAGGGGGATAAAACGTTAACTACAAGAGTTCTTCGCGCGGTTAAAAATAGATTCGGCCCAACGGATGAGGTTGGTGTTTTTGAGATGGAGGATCGTGGTCTAAGACCGGTTGACGATGTTGAGAGAGTATTCTTAGAAAAAGATCAAAAACATGTTTCCGGGAGTGTGGCGACAAGCGTGATGCAGGGAACACGTCCCATTTTAGTAGAAATTCAGGCACTAATTGTGCCCACAAAGATGAGTTTTCCGAGGCGTGTTGCGCAAGGAATTGACTCAAGACGTTTGGAACTTCTTTTGGCGGTTCTCACAAGGCGTTGCGGGCTGCCTCTTTACGATAGCGATGTTTTTGTAAATGTCGCAGGGGGTTTAAAAGTTACGGAACCGGCGACTGATTTGGCAATTTGTCTCGCAATCGCTTCCGCGTATTTTGACAAACCGATTTCTGCGAAAATCATTGCAGTGGGTGAAATAGGACTTCTGGGCGAAATAAGAGAAGTTGTAGCGCAGGCCAAAAGAGTAAAAGAGGCGAGCAGGCTCGGGTTCACTACAGCGATAACCTCCAAAGACTTTGACTACGTTGGAGAGACGATCAAAAAACTTCTAAAATAACCAAAAGTATTTATTTGTGCCATTTCCGAGTTCTCCACGAATTATCCACATATTATTTTGAATAGATTTTATGCCCGAAAATATGGCCAAAAATGAGCCTATTTTAACTATAGGGAGATTATTTTATACAGTGTTTTACATTATGGGGTTTGACAGAATTGACACGGGGGTGTAGAATTTTGTCAGAACTTTGAAATCTATTTGGTTTGGCCTTTAGAAGGCTAAAATCCAAAAAAAGAGCATCGCCATCGTTGGGTTCTCCTCTAAATTACTAGTGGGACTCGCCACGAATAGAGATGCTCTTTTACAAACTTAACGAAGCAAATAGTAAAAATGCTTCGTACACGGGATTTGTCTTGCGGACAGGTAACAAGACTAGGATTCAAGACAAATCGTAATTAGACTAAAACGATTGGATGGGGTTGTCAAGGGTCTTTCAGTAAAGATCCCTTTGATTAATCGGCTCTGGTAGGGACGGGTGGATTTTAGGGCAGGAAATCTACCCGCTCCTAATGGAGCCGATTTTTTGTGGGAAAACTTGTTTTTTACCTCCAATAAGCCTATAATATTGTCACAATATGACAGAAGTAATCATTTATCAGGTCTATAACGCAGGTCTGGACCACAATCCAAACGAAGACGGTGGATTGAAAGAAAGCGTGAAAATCAATTTCCTTGATGGTCTAGCCTTGGAAAAGGTTTCTTCTTTTGTGGCTGAAGAAAGTCGGACTGTATCACGTCCCGGCCGTTTTTCTTTAAAATTGGCAAAAATTTTGGCCGTAATCGGAATCGCTATTTTGGCAATTTATTTCACTCCCGGTGCTGCCTCCTTAGCCAAATCTGTTTGGAGTTGGGGAGCCAGCAACTATAAACTTTCCGGAAACGAAGTCCAGGAACTTACCAATGAGGGTCAGGGTGCTACAGTGCGACCTTTGCCGGCGTTTGACCCAGCTCTTCCCAAAACCAACCGTATATTCATTCCTTCAATTGGGGTGGATACGGATATCGAGGAAGCAACCTATGACAATTATGAGGCGGCTCTTAAAAAGGGAGTTTGGAGGGTTTCCAATTTTGGTGAACCGGACGAAACGGGGGCACCTATTATTTTGGCTGCTCACAGATATGGATACTTAGCCTGGACCAACACATTCAGGCGTAAGAACTCTTTTTACAATCTTCCTAAAGTCAAAGTGGGGGATATAATTACGATCGATTGGCAACAAAGGGAGTACAAATACGGCGTTTATAAAACAGAAAATGGTGAGGAAATTACTGACTACTCGGCCGATCTCATCCTTTATACCTGTATCAATCTGAGTGGGCCGGAGAGAATATTTGTATATGCCAGACTCATTTCCTAACATGAAGAATACCTATAATGTTGACAAATGGGAAATTATGATATACACTTCAACCCTAATGAAAAAGCTAATTTTAGGTTTAATTGCTTTAGCGTTTGTCTTTCTGCCGGGTAAAGTCTTGGCGGAGGGGCAGGAAACCATCTGCACCCAATCCTACGGGGGCGGAGTTGTTTGTGGAGTTCACACTCCGGTTGAAACAGGTATTGCCGATAACATTCCTCTTATTGCTTCAGGTTTTCTTGGCGCCTCAGGCGTTATTACATATTTTTCAAGAAAACTCAAAAAAACTGAGTAATTGAGGGTAGTTAACTGTTCCGCAAACACTTTTCGAGACAGCTAACTATTTTCAATCTTCGAAACTCGGGCAACCTCTTTTGCGAGGTTTAACCTCGGGTAGAATCGAAGGGTTCTTTAACAAATCGAGGCAAATTCTGGTTAGAAATTCATGGCGGCGAGATTCTGAAAATTAAAGGCGTAAGTTTTTTGTTTTTCCTTCATTAGTTTTCAGACCCTCGTCGCTAGACGGGTTCTCTGGCCAGAGAATAATCTGTATTTTTTCAAAAATCACACATAGGAGGTGTGAAATGAAAAAAATTTTGTGGTTAATCTTGTCTGTAATAGTTGTATTGGCAGTGTTTGCGTTTGTATGGTTTGTGTGGCCCGGTCCTCAGATCGCGAATGCGATGAGCACGCTTTCTGAAATTAAAAACCAGGCAGCAGTGGCTGGTCCGCAAGGCCCAAAGGGTGACACTGGTCCAGCAATGGATCCGGCCGATCCCGCTTTCAAAGCGGTTGTCGACAAGGCTGTGGCGAATCAAATTGCCCAGGCTCAGTCAGCAGTACAACCTGTTCCTGCAACTGCGGGAACATCTGTATCAGTAGTCGCTGCAACTTGTATCCTGGACAGCTTTCCCGAGAATGCCCGCTTCGGCGTGCAGCTTACGGTTAAGCAGTTAACAGGAACCGATTGGGAATTCGATCCCAGTCACGCGTCGCGCGTCGCCGGTGATGTAACTCATCCGGAGTTGAAAGCCGACGTAGACCTTTCCGGATGCCCGGTGCTTGTCGAGGGTCGCAAGATTCTTAATCAAGAGCATCACATCTGGATTTTAATACCCGGCGATAAGCTATATTTAGATGCCGATGGGGTCTTCCGCGCGAAAGAATTCAGTGCATGGGCATACCCAAGCAACTGGAATATGGAAGATTTCTCAACCGCAAAAGCGCCTATTGCTGGAGAGTTCGTTGACGCCAAGCGTCAGAATATGCAGCAAAACGGTTATGACTGGCCGATCTTCGTTCATCTGAGCTCGGGCAATATGCTTGAGTTTAAGTCTGGTGACAAGGTTGGCGCGGTCTTGCCAAACAACTGCAATTTTACTGATCCGTCGCGGATCAATGTTACTGGAATTTACGATTCCGGTAATAAAACTTTCGACGCTTCTATTGGCGCCGAGAAGTGTTGGACTGCAGCCAAGATCGATGGATCTTGGGCTAAATGGCAGGATGCTAAGGATAACGTCACCTTTAAGGTGATCGAAGCCTGGCTTATGCCTGCTACCTGGAATCAGGCTCAAATTGATGCCTGGGTTGCCAAGCAATAGCCTCGATTACAATCGGCAAGCACACTACTTTTTTAACCTTCGGGTTATCAAAGCAAGAGCTTGCCAGATTTTTTAAGTCCCCAAAGTTAATATTTTTGGGATTTATCAATCATTTAAATGTATAAATCTTTTAATTCGCCCAACACACTTGGGATTATTTCGTCATACCCCGCTCATGGCGGGGAGGTCGCCAGTGGAAATGCAATTTCCAGATACACCTATCTTCTTACAAAGAATTTCCCCAAAACTCAAAAGATTGTAGTTTTTTGTGAAATTGGGAAATTTAAAAAGCCATATTTGGAAGCTCCCAATATTCTTGTTATGCCTACATACAGGCTAGATTCGCCTGTATTTTTTAAAAATATTTTACAAAAAACCCTCGATTTTGATGCAATTAGCAATATTATGATCCAGTTTGAGTTTAGTATTTTTGGGGGAAAAATTATTATTCCACAGATTATGGCACTTATTTTATCCTTTAGGATTATGGGTAAAAGCACAAAAATCATGTTTCATCAGGTTGTAACCAACATAAATGTTCTTTCGGGGCACTTGGCAATTAAGAAAAATGGAATCAAAGTCAAAATATTGAACTTGTTACTTAGGGTTTTTTACAAATCATGCGGAGTTTTAGCCGATAAGATTTTTGTCCACGATGACATTTTAGCTAAAAGAATTTCAGAGTTTGTTGACGAAAGAAAGGTTAAAATCATTCCTCACGGGATAACTATGGAGAAGAAAATCAGCAGCAATTTTACCAAAAGTTCCAGGAGATATTTTGGGGTAAAACACGGAACTAAACTTGTGAGTATTTTCGGATATTGTTCCTGGTACAAAGGTACTGATTGGCTAATTGAAAATTTTGCCAAATTTGCAAGAGAGAACCCAACTTCGAATGTAAGACTTCTGGTAGCGGGTGGGGAAAGTCCGACTTTAAAGGGAACTTTGGCTTATCAAAAATACCACAGGAAGCTTCAAAAAGTAATAAAAGAGGCGAATGGAAACATCATTTGTACGGGTTTTGTACCGGAAAATGATGTGAGGAAAGTTTTTGCCGCTGCGGATCTGTTTGTTTTTCCATACAGAACAAAGATGTCTGCCTCAGGAGCTTTCTCATTATGTCTTGGATATGACAAACCCTATCTGGTCTCAAAAGCTTTTTCGGAAAATATTAGTAAAAACGAAGCAGAGGGTAGAACCTTTTTATTGAACTACAAAAATTTTCGCTATTCTTTGAGAAAAAATTTAGCCTTTAATGCGACAATGTCGCCTCAAGTTCAGGGAAGATCCTGGAAGAACGCAGCAGCAATGTATTTAGCAGAAAGCTTGCCAGAAACCTCAATCAATCCTAAACTTAGTTATGCGCAAGCTTTTTAAGAATTGGTTTTTTCCGCTTCTTATCCTTGGGTTGACCCTTTTTATCGCTTTCCGAAACTACACGCCGGGTACCTGGCTTTTGGGTTGGGACAACCTGGTGCCGGAGCTTAATTTAAAACTTAACATTACCAGATCCTTGTCAGCAGTCTGGCAGGAATATCAGGGGCTTGGACTCCTTGGTGGAATGGCACATGCGGCGGACTTGCCCAGACAACTGATTTTGGGGGTGGCGTCGCTAATTTTGCCGACGTCTTTTTTGAGATATTTCTGGACGTTTTTAATGTTTTTGGTTGGCCCTCTGGGTGTATATTTTTTGGTATCCAGAGGTTTAATCGGAAAAAAGAATAGGTTTTTGGCAAACCTTTCAGGCTTTGTTTCTGCAATTTTCTACATCTTTAATTTAGCCACAGTTCAGACCTTTTTTACTCCTTTCGAAACATTTATTTGCTTTTATGGTTTTTTCCCTTGGTTACTTTTCTTTGCAACCCTTTTCCTAAAAAACGGAAGGAAGCGTGACCTTGTTATTTTTTCCGCTATCTCACTCCTTGCTACCGGTGCTTTTTATGTCCAAACAATGTTTATTGTTTACGCGATTTTTCTTCTGATTTTTGCCCTTGAGGGAATAATCAGGAATGGGAAAGCGGGGATTTCGCGGTCGATAAAATTGGCTCTGGTTACGATTTTTATAAATGCCTTTTGGCTTGCCCCGGCACTTTACTTTACCGTTACAAGTCCGCAAATTTCTGTGGGATCGCATATTAACTCAATTGCCACTCCCGAAACACAGTTGATGAACCAGGCAAGATCAAGTTTTTCCGACATAGCAACTTTAAAAGGGTATTGGTTTGATTACTATGATTGGGATTTATCGGGTGAATACGATTATTTGTACAAGGACTGGATTTCTTACGGTCAAAACTTGAACGTTGATAAAATCTCCATTGCTTTATTTGTTGTTTCGGCCGTGGGCTTGGCTATAATTTTATTTAAATCCAAAAATGCTTTCGGAGTTTCGTTTATTGTTCTTTTGGGAATTTCATACTTTATGCTTTCAGGGGGAGCCATACCTTGGATTCCATTTTTCTCCGAAATATTTAGAAATGTGTTCACAAAATGGGCAAATGCGGCTGCTTTAATTTACGCCACCGGACTTGGATTTTTTGTTTATGTGGTTTCCGGAATTATCAAAAATAAACTTAAATACATCTCGGGAGTGGTTATTTCAGGGTTGCTAATTGGAGGAAGCGTCTTTACCGTACTGCCTGTTTTTCAGGGGAAACTAATTGCCCAAAACATGAAGGTAATTTTACCATCCTACTACCTGGAAACAGTAAATTATTTTAAGTCACAGGATTCTACAAAAAGAATTGCAAATTTTCCTTTGACGGATTTCTGGGGTTGGAAATTTAACGATTGGGGATACCGGGGTAGTGGTTTTTTGTGGTATGGCGTGTCCCAACCAGTACTTGATAGGGCATTTGATGTTTGGAGTCCCTATAATGAACAGTTTTATGACGAGGCCAACTACGTTATCTCCTGGGGCAGTGTATCCGATTTAGAGGGGGTCTTGGGTAAGTACCAGGTTAGTTACCTGGTTTTTGATGAATCAATATTTAAACTGGGTGATTCGAGCTCCACCACCGACCTGCAAAAACAAAAGGCCTTTTTGGAGTCTTCAAGTTTAATTTCAAAAGATAGAACTTTTGGTAAGATAACAATTTACAAGGTGAACCTTCCTGAAATCAATAATTTTATTGGTGCTCCTCAAATCAACTACAGTGAACCGGTTTATCAAATTGGACAAACGGGCACTTTAGTCGTAAACGAAACTTTTCCTGAAAATCAAGGCTACAAAGAAGCGAAAAACTGCAATCTTGATAAAAGAGGAAACGTTGTCAAAAGAAAACAAAACGGAGGGAATTATTATGCCGCAGACGGCGACGGTGTTTCTTGTGATTATTTTTACTATCCGACTTTGGATTACTCTAAGGCCTATGCAATGCATATTTCCGGGATAAATCTTAGCGGCAGGTCTTTAAGACTTTACCTTTATAACGTAAAAGAAGAAAAAATTTACATGGATGAACTTCTTCCGGAAGGTTCCTTTGATAAAACTTACGTAGTTTTACCCACGGGAAGTTCAGAGGATTTGGGATATGGCTACACTTTAAATGTTGAAACACGATCGTTCGGAAAGATGAAGTCTGAAAATTTGGTTAGTGGAATAACGTTTTACGAGTTGAATGCAATGCGTACTCAGCCGGGGACAGTTTCAAATAATTTACAGATCGATGGTGTACAAAAATACGGAACTTGGGCCTATAAAGTCAATCTTGAAGGTTCAGGTTTACTGCAGCTTGGTCAGGGCTATGAGAACGGTTGGATCGGATTTGAAATCAAGGATTATAGATTAAAGGTTGCGGAGCATGTAAAAGTCAACTCTTGGGCCAACGGGTGGCAGGTTCAATCTGATTCAGCCTCACCTATTACTGTTTATTTACTTTACTGGCCCCAAGTTCTCGAGTGGGGAGGGTTGGCTCTAGGGGTGATCATCTTGACATGGCTCATTATTGGGCTATACTAGTGATTGAACTTCGAGTTTGCCCGGATTCCGTAATTCATGATTCAAAGCTTTAGATTCTAAATTCTAAATACATGCCAAGAAAATCAGTCAGTAAAATTCAGGAAGAAAATAAGGACTTGCAGTCTTTGGTTGGCGCTCCTCAAAAAGAAGAGGAGATTTCTGCTGTGGCAGAGAGTTCGTCAGATGCCTCAAGCGGAGTTGCAATAACCGAGTCTACGCCCAATCCTTTGGTGGTTGACGACAGATTGATTCCCGACGCTGGACTCCCGACAGAAACCGTTATCGGAGTACTTGACATTGCCAATGAAGGGTCGGGTCTTTTAAGGCCTGTCAGATTTGCTCCAAGCGATCATGATATCTATATTTCAGCATCTCAAATAAGAAGGTTTAATCTCAGAGTAGGGGATGTTATCGCCGGGCAGGCCAGGCGCCCCAAGGAAAACGAAAGATATTGGGGTCTTTTGAAAGTTGAAAAAATAAATGGTGAACCTGTCGAATCCGTTGGCCAGAGGCCAAATTTTGATGATATGACAGCGGTCTATCCTGATGCACAAATTATACTTTCGACAGATAAAGATACATTAACGACCAGAATGATAGACCTGATTGCTCCGATTGGTTTCGGACAGCGTGCACTTATTGTTTCTCCTCCGAAAGCAGGAAAAACCTGGCTTGTAAAAGATATAATTAAAGGCATTGCCGGTAATTATGCTGAAGATGGTAAAGGAAAAAGCAAAAAAGTTCATATTATGGCGGTTTTAATCGGGGAACGCCCCGAGGAGGTAACTGACATTATAAGAACAATGGACACGGTTACCAATAAGATGGGAGAAGTTGCTGCCAGTAATTTTGATGAAGCACCACAAGACCAGACCAGAGTAGGAGAGTTGGCTCTCGAGCGTGCCCGCCGCCTTGTCGAAATGGGACACGACGTTGTCATAGTTCTTGATTCGATTACCAGAATGGCGAGAGCTTACAATTTAGCTCTTCCAACCTCCGGCAGAACTCTCTCAGGAGGATTTGATCCAATGGCGCTTTTCCCGGCCAAAAAATTCTTTGGTGCTGCAAGGAATATTGAAAACGGGGGATCCCTAACCATAATCGGAACTTGTTTGGTCGACACGGGATCCAGAATGGATGATCTTATTTATGAAGAATTTAAGGGTACAGGAAACATGGAGCTTCATCTTGATAGAAAACTTTCCGATAGGAGAGTATTCCCCGCAATTGATGTTGCCAGATCAGGGACCCGTCAGGACGAACTCCTTTTTGGAATGGAAAAACTCAGAAAAGTTAATACATTAAGAAGAATGATTGACTTGATGAATGATGACGAAAAGACTTTAACCTTGATTGATAGGCTTGCCAAGACAGAAACCAACGATGAGTTTCTTGACAGTCTCAAAACTGTTTAATTGAGCTACTTTTTTACTCTCCGGTTAAATTTGCTTCAGGTATTTTTATAATGTATTATCAATCCACCTAGGATTTTCATCCGGGGTATTGTATGGAAAAAAATTTTGAGGTGCCTTTAGAAATATGGGAGGAGATAAGAACTTTCTTTTTTGAGCTGACGAATTTTATTCTGAAAAGTCTACACATCAGTTTTTTGAAACTTGAGGAAAGGAAAGGAATTGTTGTTACCGCACTTTATCGGAAGAGGGGAAAGTTGTCGCGAACTTTAAGTCATTCAGGTATGGCGGCAATTGCCACACTTGGTGTAATGCTGGCCCCCTTAATTGCACAAGAATTTCCCGGTAAATCAGTTAACCCTTGGTCAATTTCGGCAGCGCCGTCAGTGCTTTCCGCGTCTACCGATGATCTGGGAATTGATACACAAATATCTAATAAGGTAAGGGATAGTATCATTGATTATCAAGTTCAAAGCGGAGATACGGTAAAGTCGATTGCTGATAAATTTGGTGTTTCAGAGGACACCATTCGTTGGGAAAATAATCTAGTTAAAGACAGAATAAAAATCGGTCAGACGCTTAAAATCCTGCCGGTAACAGGAGTTGCTCATACCGTTGTCAAAGGAGATACAGTCTATTCGATTGCAAAAAAATATGACACAGGTCCGCAGGGAATGGTTGATTTTCCGTTTAACACTTTTACAAATGATGAAACTTTTGAGTTAGCAATAGGACAAACAATAATTGTTCCTGAGGGTGTCAGATTGGCTACAGCTGCAACCCCGAAAGCAAGGCAGATGACTCCCGATGCGGGAACGGTAGCAGCTTCCGGGCAATTTGTCTGGCCCACGCAAGGAATTATTACGCAAAGATTTTCCTGGTATCACCCCGCAATTGACGTTGCCAATCCAAGCTTGCCGCCGATAGTTGCCGCCGACAGTGGGCGTGTTATTTATGCGGGTTGGGATTCAAGTGGGTATGGAAACATGGTGTTTATCGATCACGGAAACGGTTTTAAGACCCGCTATTCTCACTTAAGTCAGATTATGGTTACCACCGGACAGAATGTTGCAAGGGGGTCGGTAATTGGAAGAATGGGCTCTACAGGCCGTTCAACAGGTCCCCATTTGGACCTCAGAATCTATTTAAATGGGGCTGCAGTGAACCCCTTCAATTACCTGAAGTAAGTACCTTTTGATTTTTCTCTCCAGTTGTGGACTCGCCGGGAATTGAACCCGGAACTTATCAATGCGAATGATACGGTATACCGTTTGCCTACGAGCCCAGTTTTCACTGTTTTTCAGGAACCTCAAATATTATATCATTTTTAGCCTCATGTTTTTACAAATTCAGGCTTGACAAGAGTTGTGAAAACTTTTATATATAGTATTGGAGTTGTGAATACTTACAAAAACTTGTAAAAACAACCCTAGAAGTACTTGTAAAAACTGCCAAAATGCCCAAATCGACCTACACAGTAAAAGAGGTAGCAAATCTTCTTGGTTTTTCTACAAACACGGTCTATAAATATTTGGAAAACGGCAGCATTAAAGCTGTCAGGTTGGGTGCCGAGGGGAGGTTTAGAATACCGGCGAGCGAAGTGAACAGACTTCTTCAGGAAAGAGGTAAAAGTCTTCAGGAGACACCATCTTCGGCGCCTGATCCTAAAAAATCACTCAGTATTTTTGATTGGTTTATAGGATTTCTTGCAATTGGTCTCGGTTTTTCCCAATTCACAAATCCAGTTTATGCAAATGCCCAACAGCCATTAATGGAAATTGCGCCATATTTGAACGTTGTAAATATTCTTCTTTTTATTGGGGGGGCACTTTTACTTGGTTTTGATACTTTCATGATTAATAAAGGCCACAAACATACAGCCTTATATCTTTACATTGGCGTTTTGTCATTGGTTCTAGCGGGAATATTTTTGTCTCAAAAATCTGTTTCTTCGGTAGGATATTTATCGCTGTCGGTTGTTCTTATACTCTCGGCTATAAAAAGGATAAATTATCGCTTGCAATATCTAATTTTTATAAACCTTTTGTTTGTTTTGATTGGTCTAGGATTTCTTATTTGGCCAGGTTCTTCTACATTCTCCATTCTTTTTCGTACCGGAATAGTCTCCCGGGACGTGTTTGCTGCGGTTTGGTTTGCATTTTTTTGTTTACTTTTATTCTTGAGCCTTAAAGCTTTAAAAGGAAGTAAATATTTCATGATAATAACCTCCTTTATAGCCGGAACAATAGCGCTTATTTACTCCGCAATGTCTTTTACAGGTGGGTACTGGGGTAGATCTATTTTTGGAATAACCCTAGGAACATTTTCGTTTGTCTATCCCTTCGCCAGTGAATTTGATACTTTTAAAACAAAGACTAAAAAAGAGGCTCTGGTTTGTTTCTTGTGGATCTTGGGTGTTTTCTTTATCGGATCATTTATGCTTCGGATGGCATATCGTTCTTTTCAAACTATCATCTTAGACGAGATGAACGGAAGGGTTGAGTTAGCATCCGAGGTGACTAAAAATTTCATGGACAGAAACACACTAACCCTTTCAGCTTTTCTAAGCGACAACAATTTGTCCAAATTGTTGATCGAAGGGTCTACTGCTGATTTAGATAGTGAACTTAAACAAATCTATCTGTCTTCAAATAATTCTTTTGTCCGTATGGTTGTTACAGACGGAAACGGTAAGATTGTTGATACTTATCCGTTTTATTTTCAAAGTCAGAATGTAGACATTTCCAATAGGGATTATTTTAGTGAACCAGCGAAGACAGGCAGAGTTTTTGTGACGGGTTTTATCAAACCCAACTCTCCGGGAATTGAACCCTCGATCTTAATCTCACTTCCTATAATTGGTACAGACGGCAAATTTTTGGGCGTGATTTTAGGCTCGGTTGATATCTTTGAACTTCAAAGACAATTAGGACAAATTGACCACACTGGAACAAGTTCATTTACGGTAGCAGATTCCAGTGGAAATTATATTCTAAATCCCGACCCTCAAGATACAATAATAAAGGCACCCTCTGATAGTTTGGTAATGAAAGCCGTTTCGGGAACGAGCGGATCATTGGTTACTTATGATTATGAAGGAGTCTTGAAGCTTGAGGCTTATAAAAATGTTGACGATTACAATTGGGGAGTTGTGGCTGCACAATCCCAGTCAGCCGCTATAAGGATATATAGTTTGATGGGTTTTGCAACATTTCTATTTTTTATTATAACCACTATCGGAAGTTTAACACTCGTTACATTCTTAAGGAAAAATAAATAAGTTGTTACGGATAACAAAATATCAGTCTCAGAAAAAGTATAACGACGGGGTAATACCCTTAGTCGTTGTATTGGTTCTTGCGATTACTTCAGCGGTGGCTGTTGGAGGGGGATATTTTCTAAACCTTGCTGGACAAAAGGGATTTTTGACATCGAACATCTCTCAAATGGTCAAAGATGTCGAGACCAGATCAGGCTATCTTGACGAAGAAAGAGTAGAAAATTCATTTTTTGATGATAAGGTTGTCGGGACAGCACTTTTATCAAACGGTTCATTTTCTGTATATAAAGTTATCAGCGGAGAGGTAAAAGGGGACGGCAACCAATTTGTTAATAGAGCAAGAATTTTATTCTTATCAGGTGACCAAGCGCTTGATAGTTTTAGTGATGGGATCATAACCACTTTTTATTTGAAAGACGGCACAAGAGCTGTGGGCCAAATTATGGATAGAATGATTGCCAATTTGGTTTTAGATAGCAACACCTCCTATGCAATTAAGATTCTTCAAGGAAAGGTTGAAGAGGGAAGGCTGATTGGTGACTTTGTGGGACAGACATATGATACCGGATTTGTAGTTGCAGGAACGGTTGATAAGAACGGTAAAATCTTAAATGTCGTCATAAAAACCGGCGCTCAGAAAACAACCGAAGTAGAAAGTACGGTTGCCAAGAACGCAATCTCCCTTTTCAATTCAATTTATGAGCTTTCTGCGAATATTGATGTTTTGGGAATTTCTGATTATCAGCCAACGGGATTCAATAAGCCGATCTTTGACGAGAGTACGGGAACATGGGCTTTTGCTGGTGGAACGTCAGGCGGTGCCATTTTGACATCTCCAATTCAAGGAGTTGTGAATTATATTCAGAGTGTTGCCCAATCAATCTCAAGCGGCAATAGTGTTTATCAACAGACGGTAGGCGAGATAATTCAGGGAATAACCGACATAAAAAGCGATAGTTCTAAATTAACAGTTGCCACACTTGATAACATTGCAACGCTTTCAGTTGATCTTTCTGGAATTACAGCGGTAGGCGTTTCCGATAGCTCCATAAATGAATCCGATTTGGCATCTTCGAATGATCCAACCGGCGGACAATGTTTAACTTACAACAATAGTACCGGGGGCTTTACTTGGGGGTCCTGTGGAACATCCGGAGGATCAGGGACAATTACCGGTGTAACCGCGGGAAATGGTTTGACCGGAGGAGGAACCTCGGGTGCTACTAGTTTGGCTTTGAATATTCAATCGGGGGGAGGGCTTGTGGCCACTTCGTCAGGACTTTCTTTAATCCGGACTTGCGGCGACGGCGAACTTTTAAAGTGGACGGATAGTACCTCCTCCTGGGACTGTGCAACTGATGCAGGAGGAACGGGAGGGGGAATTTCAACACTTCAAGCAGATGATGTAACAGTAGTTTCATCTGCAACTACAATTGATTTTTTGGGAGCTGATTTTGATCTGACGAATTCTCCCGCAGGCGAGGGGAATTTATCGATTGATTACACCAACTCAAAAATAGTCAGAAGTGATCAAACTCAGTCGGTTACCGGGACTTGGACGTTTAGTACATCTCCTATTATTTCAACAATTAGTAATACCGGAACTCTAACCTTGCCGATATCTACAGACACTCTTATCGGTCGGGCAACAAGCGACACTTTAACCAATAAAACTATCTCGGGAGCAAGTAACACCATATCCGGTCTTTCAGTTGCCAACTTTACGTCAGGAAATATTTCTCAATGGACCAATAATTCAAATTATTTAACCGGTAACCAAACAATTACTTTAAGTGGGGACGTTTCAGGAAGCGGGGCAACCACAATTAGTACAACTATCGGAAATGGTGCAATATCCCTTTCCAAGATGGCCAACCTTGTGGCTAACTCAATAATCGGAAATAATACAGGAAGTTCCGCGACTCCAATTGCCCTAACAGGAGCTCAGGTAAAAACCTTGCTGGGCATTTCAACATCGGACATTTCTGGATTGGGAACAATAGCTACTCAATCTGCCAGCAATATATATGTAATAGGAGGGCAAATTAGTGGGGTAACAATTGCCGGTACAGCCTCCGGTTTAACAATTTCGGGGGCATCAAACACTTTATCCAACATTGGCAATTCCAGTCTTAGTAATTCTTCAGTTACCATTAATAGCAGTGGAATTCTCTCGGGCGGCGGAAGTTTATCTCTTGGGGGAACATTAAATCTTTTGGCAACTGAGGCGGATACATTTTCATCGGTCACCGGTCGCGGAGCTTCAACTGCAACAGCATTGACTTTATCATCCGCCACCCCGATTACTTTTTCAGGAACGACCCCCACAATTACTTTCTCGGGCGGGAATACGATATTTGATTTAACCGGGGCCACCACGAGGACACTTAATATTCTTAATTCAACGACTTCCCAGGTTGCCAATGTCATAGTCGACGGGACAATATCCGCATCCAATTTCTCAGGAACATCAAGCGGTACCAACACAGGAGACCAAACGATTACCTTAACCAGTGATGTTACGGGATCTGGCACAGGATCATTTGCTACCACAATTGCCGGTGGAGCTGTAACTTTAGGAAAAATGGCCAATCTCGCAGCCAACTCAATTATCGGAAACAACACTGGATCCTCCGCCACCCCAATCGCATTGACCGGATCCCAAGTTAAAACTTTATTGGGGATTTCAACCTCAGATGTTTCGGGATTGGGAACAATTGCTACTCAATCTGCCAGCAATGTGTTTATTACCGGTGGACAGCTTAGTGGTTTAGTATCGATTAATGGTGCCACAATTTCGGGTGGTTCCATTTCCGGAGGATCATTATCAACGGTAGCCGTCAACGGAGTGACAACGGGAAATATAATTCTTTCAACCGGTTCATACGCTGATCCCGGCTGGATTACATCCCTTTCCCCAACCAAAGTTCTGCCCGATCAAACAGGCAACAGTGGCAAGGTTCTGGGTACAAACGGCTCTGCTCTTTCCTGGATTACCAACTCATCCGGAGTTGCCTGGGGAGCAATCACGGGCTTACTTGATGATCAAACAGATCTTACAGCCTCTCTTTCGGGAAAGCTTTCAAAAACCTTAACAAGCGCCAACATCTTTGTGGGTAATGGATCAAACATTGCAACAGGTGTTGCCGTTACGGGAGATATATCAATAAATAATACCGGCTTAACCGCGATCGGAAACGGAGCAGTATCTCTAAGTAAGATGACCAACCTGGCAGCAAATTCAATAATCGGTAATAATACTGGTTCTGCTGCCACACCAATCGCACTTACAGCTTCCCAAGTTAAGACCTTACTAGGTATCTCAACAAACGATATCTCAGGCCTTGGCACCATCGCAACACAGTCTGCCAGCAACGTTTATATAACAGGAGGTCAACTTGTGGGTGGAACTATTAACAATATCACCATTGGTGGTACAACCCGAGCAGGTGGTAACTTCACAATCCTTGATTCTAATGGAAATACCACCCTGGGTGATACTAATACAGATACTTTGACAATCAAAGCGGGTAGTAGTGGAGCTGGCATAACATTGTACGATAGCTCATTTGCAAACTGTTCTGCTCTGGAGACAGTGGCAGGAGTCTTAACTTGCGGTACTGATGACACAGGTGCAGGAGGAGGAATATCAACCATCCAAATTGGTGATGCTGATGTGGTTACAAGCGCTACAACAGTTGATTTTCTTGCAGCCGATTTTGATGCGACAAATTCCCCGGCAGGAGAGGGAAACATAGCAATTGATTACACCAATTCAAAAATTACAAGGACTGACCAAATACAATCAATATCAGGGGCTTGGACTTTCAGTGACTTGACTATCTCAGACACAAATATTCCATTAAGCGGAGCCTCCCTGACATTTGACTTTAATAATGCTCTTGATAGAACTTTAACCATTACCAACAGTAGTACAGGACTTGCCAACTTTTCTGTTGAAGGGACAATTGGTGCATCCAATTTCTCAGGAACATCAAGCGGTACCAACACAGGAGACCAGACAATCACATTAACCAGTGATGTGACCGGAACCGGTACCGGATCTTTTGCTACAACTATTGCTTCAGGAGCAGTTACTTTAGGTAAAATGGCAAACTTGGCTGCCAATTCGATAATTGGAAATAATACGGGAAGTTCCACAACTCCGATTGCTTTAACTGCTTCTCAGGTCAAAACTTTACTTGGAATTTCAACGTCTGATGTGTCGGGCTTAGGTACAATAGCCACTCAGAGTGCAAGTAATGTATTCATAACAGGGGGGCAAGTTAGTGGTGTGACGATTGGAGGAACCGCAACGGGTCTTTCTATATCGGGTTCTACCAACACACTATCCAATATCGGCAACTCCAGCTTGACCAACTCCTCGGTTACTATTAACACCAGTGGAATTCTCTCAGGCGGAGGCTCCCTTTCTCTTGGTGGAACTCTTAATTTATCTACTACCGAAGCCGATACTCTATTGTCAGTTACGGGCAGGGGAGCAACAACATCAAATGGAATTACATTATCATCTGCCTCACCATTACTTTTCTCGAGCTCGGTTCCGGTATTGACTTTGGGGGCAGGCGATGCCGCGGGGGTGTTAACTATCAAAGACAGTAATGCTACACCCAACACTCTTCTTACCTTAACTGATGCGGGAACAACAGGGAATTTGTCAGTTACTGGAACTTTGTTGGGATCAAACTTTTCAGGCAGTTCATCCGGAACAAACACAGGAGATCAGACAATTAGTCTAACAAGTGATGTAACAGGTTCTGGTACGGGATCTTTTGCTGTAACAATTGCCAATGGAGCAGTAACTTTGGGAAAGATGGCTAATCTCGCAGCCAACTCAATTATCGGAAACAACACTGGAAGTTCCGCAACTCCGATTGCTTTAACTGCCGCTCAAGTTAAAACATTATTGAGTATTTCAACAACCGATATATCAGGCTTAGGAACAATTGCTACTCAATCTGCGGGTAACGTTTTTATCACCGGAGGACAAATTACAGGGGGAACAATTAACGGTGCAACAATTGGAGCGGTAACACCTGCAAGTGGCGCATTTACCGGTTTATCCGCCACGAGTGCAATATCTGCACCCACCTCCACAAATACAATAAACGGTTTAATTATTAATTCAGGCGCATTAAGTGGTATTACAACAATATCAGCCTCATCAACAATTAACGGTGCCACTCTTTCAGGCGGAACTCTATCAGGAGGATCCCTTTCAGGTGGAACTTATTCAGGCACTGCTTTATCAGGAACCGGTAGTTTTACCATCACAGGCGGGACAGCTGCGAGTGAGACTTTAACACTTGTTTCAACGAGTAATATTACCAAAGGAGATATACAATTCTTCAGTGCAAGCAACAAAATCACAAGTGCAGGAGCCTTAACCATTGTCGGAGCGCTCTCTGCCTCCAATGTTTCAGGTTCCAACACGGGAGACCAGACAATTACTTTAACAGGGGATGTAACGGGTTCGGGAACAGGTAGTTTTGCAACAACTATTGCTGGAAATTCTGTAGCCTTAACAACTGATACAACAGGCGATTATGTTGCGACTTTGACATCGGGAAACGGTATCAGCGCAGCCGCGACGGGAGAAGGATCCGCTCCGACAATTTCTCTGGCGGCCCTTACCGCCGATTGGAATCAAACGGGAGCCTTTGACATTGTTTTGGTCAATACCTCAAGTGAACTTAAAATGTTGGAATCGGGCGTAACACCAACACTCTATGGAATATTAGATATTGGGGATCTTTCCACCTCCGACTCAACGTTTACATTTAGCGGCTCTTCCGGGACTGTCGTCACATCATCAAATGCAGCAGCTCAACTCTCAGCTTGGGATCAAACTGCCTCGGACGATCTGACAACTTCCAACTATTCCACAACCCTTGATTCAATATATGTAAACGTTGGAGAAAGTCCAACGGGAGGAGATATATCTGGTTCTTTTTCGGGAGGATTGACAATTGCTGCAAATTCTGTAGCTTTGGGAACCGACACAACGGGTAATTACATTGCCTCGGCCACCTCAAACGGGGGGCTAACAATGACCGGCACGGAAGGTGGAAGCCTGGGGATTGATCTTCCGGCCGCAACAGATGCTCTTTCAGTAACCACATCATCAGGTTCCGGACTGGAACTTCTTGTCTCCGGAGTAACCCTTCTTCAGGGATGTTCCGATGGACAACTCTTAAAGTGGAATGAAACTGCAGACACCTGGGGATGTTCAGCAGACAACACTGGTGCCGGGGGAGGAGTTTCAACAATTAAAGAAGGTGGTACCAATATTGTAACTTCTGCCGTTGCTCTTAATTATGTAGCGGCTGATTTTATTATCACGGATGAAACTGCAGGAGTAGCAGGAATCACAATTGATTATGCGAACTCAAAAATAATTAGAAAGTCCGATTCAGCAGTTACATTTGATGCCGGAGCCACCTTTAGTACTACCGGTAATTTGAATGGAGTTACTATCAATACAGCAACCGGGGCTTCCGGAAATTCAGGTGCAATTACAATTCAAACAGGTGGAACTTCCGTGTCCGGTACCTCGGGTTCTGTGACAATTGATACGGGGGCAGGAGTAACTTCAAATGGGGCAATTACCATTGGTGGAACCAATGCCTCAAACCTTGCAATTGGTAGAGCAACTGTTACGACGACAGTTAACGGTACTCTTGCTGCAGGAGGAGTTTTAATTAGCGGCGGATCAATTAATGGGACAACACTTGGAGCTTCAACCCCTTCAACCGGAGCATTCACAACACTCTCGGCTACAGGCGCTATCACGGGCGCAACAGCCACTAACACTATTAATGGAATCATCATTAACTCCGGTGCAGTTTCGAATGTATCCACGCTCGGTCTTTCGGGAGCAATTACCGGAGCAACGGCAACAAACACAATTAACGGCTTGATTATTAACTCAGGAGCTCTATCCGGAATTACGACAATCAATGCTTCTGGTCAAATTACTTCAACTCTTGTTACAGGAACAGCTCCATTTGTGGTTGCCTCAACAACCAATGTTGCCAATCTTAACGCCTCATCCCTTAACGGAGCAACTTTTGCTGCTCCCGGCTCAATCGGAAGCACAACTCCAGGAAGTGGAGCATTCACAACTCTTTCTGCAACGGGAGCGATAACCGGCGCGACCGCTACAAATACCATTAATGGAGTAATAATAAATTCGGGTGCGGTTTCAAACGTTTCAACACTTGGTCTGTCCGGAGCCATAACCGGCGCAACTGCAACCAATACTATTAACGGACTTATTATTAATTCAGGCGCACTTAGTGGGGCTACAACTTTAGGTCTTTCCGGAGCTATCACTGCTGCAACAGCCACAAACACAATTAACGGGATCATTATTAACTCAGGAGCCGTTTCTGGTGTCTCGACACTTGGTCTTTCAGGTGCAATTAGTGGCGCAACGGCAACTAATACAATCAACGGTATGATAATTAACTCAGGGGCGGTTTCGGGTGTAACCACACTGGGAGCGTCCAGTACAGTAACAATCGGAAGCGGGGGAAATACATATACATTTAATCCTGCAGCTGCCCCAGCCCTTGCCGGAACTGCACGTCCTGACAGAAGAGAAGAACTTGTTCCGGAATTTCCCGGTGCTGTTCTCACAGGGAGCGGGACGGGAACAATGACATCAGATTTCTGTGCAGCATCAGCCGGTGTTGGGGGCTTAACCGCAACGAATACAACGGTTTGTAACACTTCGGGAGATACTCATAACTATTATAACTGGACAACTACCCAGGGAACCCCTCAAACATATACAGTATATCTAAAATGGAGAGTTCCGGATAATTTCTCGGCTTGGGATACGAGTAATTCCATCCAAGCTTATGCGAAAAGATCCGATGCAACAAACGGACATGTCAATATAAAAGTCTATGATACCGCTAATGCATTAAATAATGCCGGGGGAACGGAAATTGCGGGCGCCGCCAATACCTGGATTCAGAACGGAATAAATATCTCGGGAGGTACTTGGACAGCAGGAAGCTATATGACAATTCAGATTGATGTAACGGCTGCAGCAACGGGTGGAATAACAGATGTTGGTGAAATTAGCCTTAACTACTTTACAAGCAACTAAGCTTTGAAATGATTAGATTGAACAAAAAAACTATTCGAATAACCAAGAGTTTTTTTGTAACTTTTTTGGTTCTCTCCTGGCTTCTAACCGGCTATCCTGCAATTTCAATTCCGGGGTTCGGAATTTTCCCCCCAAAAATTCAGGAAGCAATGGCAGCTACTGCCGGACCAAGTTATGCTTCGACGGCTGTTAACGACGCAGGAATCGGCACACTTGCTTGGACTACTCCTGGGAATGCTACTACCACCAATGACAGCAAGGCATCCGTAGTTCTTACAAAAAATACAGGAGTAAGCAATTACATAAAAGCAACCGGTTTTAACTTTTCTGTTCCCTCAAACGCCAGAATAGACGGTATTACGGTTGAATGGGAAAAAAGCGACAGCCTTGACGGCGGGACTGGAGAAACTCAGGATAATGCAGTGAGGATAGTTAAAACTGACGCTATTGGCGCCACAGATCTTTCAAATATTAGTAATTGGACAACAACGGACACTTTTGTGTCATACGGCGGAGCTGCCAATCTCTGGGGAGATACTTGGACGGCAGCGGATATAAATGGCTCAACTTTTGGTGCGGCGATTTCGGCCAAAAACGTTAAAGTTTCAGGGGGTGGTGCGGCAACTACTGCCTATGTGGATTCTGTAAGAATTACTATTACTTACACTCTTCCAATAATGACAGTTGGTACGACAGGTACACAAACCTCTACCATGAATATAGGTTCTACCAATAATTATGTTGGTGGCGCGTTTACCTTCGCGACAGATATCAACACGGCAACGGTCACTCAAGTCATAATTACCGATACAGGAACCGTAAACGCCAACAGCAATCTTTCCAATGCTGATATTTATTATGAAACAGCTGCCACTACCTGTTCCAGTGAAACATACGGCGGTACGGAGACACTTTTTGGTACCGGAGCCACTTTCAACGCTTCCGAAAAATCTACGATAACCGGTTCAATGTCAGTCGGTACAACAGAGGTTTGTGTATATGTTGTCTTGGATGTAGGTGCTGGAGCTTCAGCTACACAGACGATAGAAATTCAAATTGCCAACCCATCAACAGAGATGACTGTGTCGTCCGGAACGGTAACTCCGGGAACCGCAGTAGCGATTTCGGGAACGACAACGCTTCAGTCAGCATCTGCTACTTTTACTCAAAATGTTTACAGGTGGTATGTTGATAATGACACAGAAAACGTAACCGATCCTTGGTCCGCAGTCTCAGTAATAGATCTAGCTGAGAATACAGGAATTACGATCATACCCATTGCAAACGATCCGCCCGACACCGCCCAGGAACTTAGATTAAGGACAAATATAACTGTAAATACTGCAACTATTACGGGAGGTTCTAAATACTTTAAACTTCAGTTTCGGGCTGGTACCGATTCTGACTGTTCTGCTGGTTCGTGGACAGATGTAGCTCCTAGTGCCACCTGGGAATACGCTTCATCGTCGGTTGCTGACGATACGACTTTAACGGTTGCAAAATTGACAGGAACCGACATGCTTGAGACATATTCAAAGGTAAAGCCCGCCAATACCCCAACTGGTACTTCTGCAACGGGGCAAGATATTGAATTTGACTTCCATATTGTTGGGACAAGTTCGGTGTCATCAACTCGATATTTGTTCAGATTAGTGGAGACAACAGCTGATGGTACCGGAACGACTAGCCTTGCAGGATGGAATAACTGTCCAGCACTGACAACTGAGCCGGGGACAGGAGACTTGCTTCGTCACGGCAGTACATTCTCATCGGGAATTAAACAGGGTTTTTATTGGACAAATTGATTTGTTTGAAAGATGTTACCAAGGGGCTATAATAATATAGGAGAATGAAAACAAAATATAAAGTCTACTCCGTGCTTATATTAGCGTTTTCTTTGGCGTTTCTGGGTTGGATATTTCTAAATTTGAGATCGGGAAGCTCTTTTAAGGAAACAAAAAGCTTCGAAAAATTACCACTGTCGTTTATTCCAAATCAAGGCGAGTTCAGTTCGGGTGTTGTTTTTCGTACCCAGCTACCTGGTGGAACAATATTTGTGACCAAGAGTGGAATAACACTATCCCTAATATCTAAAGGAAAAGGTAACAGGGGAACTTCTAGTTTGGGTGTTAAAGCTTCAGACTTAACGGAGACAAACAGTACTGTTTTAAGTATGTTTTTTTTGGGAGCTAATCCGGCCCCTGAAATAACAGGAAAAGACCTTTTACCTGGGACAGCTAATTTCTTTATAGGGAATGAATCCAAGGATTGGAGAACAGGAATCCCTACATATAGAATAATCGAGTATAAGCAACTATATCCAGGTATAAACCTTTATTATAGTGGGGACAAAGGGATTTTCAAGGGTACCTATCAAGTAGATCCAGGGGCCTCTCCAAATTCCATACGGTGGAAATATGATGGATCGACTAGTGAGCGAGTAAACCAGGAAAATGAAAGTTTGGAAATCGAAGTTCCTGGTATGGGGTATGTCTTGACAGAACAGTCACCAGTGGCTTGGCAAGTCATTGATGGGCATCGTAAACAGGTGGATGTAGGGTATGTTGTCAGTGGAGGAAATGTTGGTTTTCAAATTGGAGATTATGACTTAAATAGCACCCTCTACATCGATCCTGTTTTGACGTATAGTACTTTTTTGGGAGGGGGTTCCAATCTGGATTCATCCAATGCAGTAGCGATTGATCCTGCGGGCAATATTTATCTTACAGGGTTGACCACCTCCTCCGATTTTCCGGTAACACCGGGTTCCTATCAAGTTGCACATTCTGCCGGTAGTAATTTTGATGCTTTTGTCTCAAAGATTAGTTCGGATGGGTCATCTTTGTTGTATTCGACTTACATTGGCGGCAGTCTTGGTTCTGGGGCTGATCAAAGCAGGACAATAGCCGTTGACACAAGTGGCAATGCCTACATAGCTGGAGAGACAAACTCACCTGACTATCCCACTTTTAACGCAATCCAGCCAATCCTTCTTGGGGGTGCTGGCAATGTTTTTGTAACTAAAATAAACAGTAGTGGGACAGGGCTGATTTACTCAACATTTTTTGGCTATTCCCAGTCTGGTGCTTATGCTATTGCTCTAGATAGCTATAATAATGTTTACATCACAGGTTCTGCATATTACCTTCCCATCACACAAAATGCCCTTCAGACAAACCCTGGGGGCGATACAGATGCGTTTATGGCGAAGATTAGTAGTGATGGTTCCAACCTTGAATATTCCACCTATTTAGGGGGGAGTGGGCATGAAATTGGATATGGGATTGATGTAAGTCAATCGGGTCTGGTTTACGTAGCTGGCTACACCGCATCTTCTAACTATCCCGTTAGAAATCCTCTGCAAACTTACCGTGGTGACAGAGATGGTTTTATAAGTGTAATAGATATTCCCAATTCTCAATTTGTATATTCTACCCTTATAGGGGGGACTGGAGGAGACGAAGTCAGGAGCATTAAAGTTGATTCGAGTGACAATGCGTATTTGGTGGGAGTTACAACTTCTTTAGACTTTCCTACAACAAGTAGCTCCTTTCAGCCTCTTTTTGCCGGAGGTGATACTGATGCATTTGTAGCAAAAATTATCCCAGATGGAAGCAACTTTGGTTATTCAACCTATTTAGGAGGAAATGGCTCCGATATAGTGAGAAGTATAGCAATAGATTCCCAAAGTAATTTGTATCTTGCTGGGCAAAGTTCTTCATCAAATTTTCCACTTTTGGATTCAATCCAAAGCGCCTATAAAGGCAATAGTGATGCTATTGTTGTAAAACTTAATGAATCTGGTTCGAGTTTACTCTTCTCAACTTATTTGGGTGGTTTTTTGGGTGATTTTGCCAATGGCATAGTTTTAGATAATTCCTTGAATGCCTATGTTGTCGGTGGTGCTTCCTCACCAGACTTCCCGATTACCCCTGGCGCAATCCAAATTAATCGCCTTGGTCTAGGTGATGCCTTTTTGTCAAAATTAAGTTTTACAAATACTCCCGTGGGAGATGGTGTGTCAGTTGCTCTCGATGGAACAACACTGGCTTTTTCTCAAGTTAATACCAGTGGAGTGACAACAGTAACAACAAGTACTTCTGGAACCCAACCTCCAAGCGGTTTTAGGCTGGGTAATCCGGCGACTTACTATAATATTTCTACGACAGCGACGTTTACTGGAAATATAACTATTTGTTTTAGTTATGATGATACGGCGTTTCAAGGAAGTGAATCCAAGCTAAAGTTGATGCACTTTAATGGACAAAATTGGGCTAATATAACAACTTCACTGGACACAACTGATGACATAATCTGTGGGGTTACAACAAGCTTTTCTGATTTTGCAGTAATGACAGAGCCAACCGTTCTAGATTTAGTTAATGCCGTAGAAGATTTAAATCTACAACAGGGGATAGAGAACAGTTTAGATGTAAAATTACAGAGAGCTTTAGATGCTCTGTCAGCAGCGAGTAATAATTCAAATACAGAAGCAACAAATGCCCTAAACGCTTTTATTAATGAAGTTGAGGGTCAAAGAGGTAATAAATTGACCCAAAGTCAGGCTGACAGTCTCCACGCCTTTGCGGTTAATTTAATAAACATCTTGCAAGGTATAACACAGTTTTAAGTTTTTGTATGCGAAAAATATTTGTTTCGTGGTCAGCTTCATTATTAATTGCGGGATTGCTTTTTATTGGAGTTAGACCAATTCTTGCCCAACAGCTAGACGCAGGTTTATCTGACTATATAAAGGCAAACGATTTGCAAGTTGGCACTGAAGTGGTTAGCGGGTATCAACAAGTTTTTTATACCTATCAGGGAAGCAAACACTTTATCACGAACGAAAGTCGGAATAGCCGCAGCCCGTTCACGAATGGCAGATATGTGGCATATGTTTCCGATTACAACGAGGCAGGGCAGATTTTTCTTTATGATACAATTTCGGATTCAAAAACTCAGCTTACTTTTTTGGGGACCAACCTTAATCCTAGGGTTGATTATAAAGGAAGGGTTGTTTGGGAAGGGTGGGATGGGAATACTTGGCAAATATTTTTCTTTGACGGGTTATCGACCAAACAATTAACAACAGGGGATACTTCTCTAAATCCTGATTTTTCCGACGACTACATTAGTTATGGAAGACGTGACATAACAGACACCTGGAGAGCGGTTGTCTATTCCATTAACGACAATAAATCGGTTGATGTTACAACCGGGGAAAAGGCCAGGAATCCTAAAATAAAAAATGGAGATATTTACTTAGCCGCAGAAAGTCTTGCAGAGGAAAAGTTTTCTCTATCGGTTGACGATTTGTTTTTATTAAATCTGGCGCCACTTTCGGAAAGTACAGAGTCGGCAGATACTCAATCTGTAAATACAATTCTTGACGAACTAAGTGCCACGCCAAGCGGGGTAGTGGAAATACCAATAGCGACAGAATCGGGGAGTACGTTGTAACAACTTGTAAAAACATGCCCAAATTTACAACTTTGGGTTTCCTTGCGTGTTGTAGAAACTTGTAAATTTACTGGGTAGGAGTTGAAACCGGCGAGGCTACCGGAGAAGCTGTTGGTGCAACGGTTGGTTTCGCAGTTGGTGTAGCAATAGCAGAAACTTCCGGACTGGCGGCGGCCTGATTAAAATTAACTGCCCCGACTTCTATGATTTTGTTTTCACTCTCACGGTAAAGAATTGCTTTTCCGGCTTTTTGATAAATCAAAACTTTATCTCCATTTTGGGCGTTTTTGAAAAACGGTTGATCGGCGACAATTGAGACATCGGTGACCGTTGCAATGGTTGGTGTTTCGTCGGTGGGGAGAGTCATAAGCTTTGAAACTTTAGCAACCAGTGCGTTTGCTTCTGCCTGGGCCTGTGCCGTTCCCTGGGGAAGACCGAACCAGGTGGGTTTTTGTCTGACAAGGTATGTTCCGCCGTATATACCAATTGCGAGGATAATAATGTAGGGGATTGACTTGAAAAGCCATTTAGAACCTTTCTTTTTAGCTTCCGTTTGAGTCCCTGTTGAGCCTTCTTCCATGGTAGTAAATATATAACACCCTAAATTTCATTTTGCAAGTAACAAACGATATAATTATCAGGGGTGAAATATTTAATCTTTACAGTCAAGACTTTAATTATTCTTGTACTCATTTCAGCGGGATATTACTTTATTTATTTTTTACCCCACCAGGCAAAAAATAGAGAAGTTTCTATACACTATTCCAATCTGGTCCAAAATAGGACAGCCTATGTTGGTTTGGCCAAGCTAAATTCCAAGGATCCTAGTTTTGACAGTCAAAAATCAAACTTGATAGATATTATTAAGGTAACTAACGCCAAGGGACTTGAAAAACCTCTAAATAATGAAGAAAAACGTATTTTTGAGAAGCAAAATGAAATTCTGGTTAAAGTTTTTGCTACAAAATCGTATGAAGAAGGGGTAGCCATTTTGAAATCAAATGAATCATTACAACTTCTAATTGACGAAGCAGACCTTATTGACCTTTTAGCTGTTACTGAGTAGCGGGTGGGGTAGAATCAGAAGGAAGCGTAATCGGGGGCTTAATATTGGACTCTGTAACGGTTTCCGGTGAGGTTAAGTTTTGAGATGTGGTATCAGTAGTGGCCGGTTTTTGCTTTTTAAGCTGTTCCAGGGTTGCCTGAGCAGTTTTATAGTCGTCAGAACCCTGGGGTACAAGAGAAATTACGGTGTTTACTTCAGCAATTGCTTTGTCATAGTCCTTCTTGGCGGCATATGCTGCAGCAAGATTGTAGTGGGCATTGGCAGAGTTGCCTTTTGCAACAACCGCTAATTGAAAGGCTCCTATCGCATTGTCATAATCTCCCAGAGCGTAATAAACTCCACCAAGAGAAATTCTTAAGTCGGGGTTAATGGGATCAAGTGCCACTGCCTGAGAATAGGTTTGGATTGCATACTGGTCGCTTCCTTCGGCAAAAGACATTATGCTTCTATAGATTTGTGCCAAAACCTCCCAATTACTGCTTCGACTCGAGTTAAGTGTAACTGTTGCCTTACCCTCGGAAATAGCCTCCTGAACAAGTTGGGTGACCGCAGTGCGATCCTCCTCCGTTAAATCTTTCTTCCCGGCAAGAGAGTTGGCAAGAGCCATATCGACTTGAGCAAGAGAGGCATGATACCTGTCGACATAGGGATTTAATTTTACCGCCTGAACCATATAGTTGTAAGTATTTTTGGCATCATTGGCAGTCAGGGCATCAAGCGATTTCTTGTAGTTAGCCTCAGCCATAACAGCCCTTGTTCCGAAAATTGCAAGAGCAACTATTGCCAAAAATATAGGAGAGGCGACAATTATTGCAGGAACTTTATTTGTGGCAATGGTAATCGGTTTATCCTCGGATCCTGAGAATACAGCCAGAAGAACCATAAACAGGAATATCAGAGCAGGGGCGGCTGGAAAAACGGCAAATGCAAGAACCAGAATGGCTATAGAAATTTCTTCCCAGGCTTTACTTTTATAGTCGAGGGAGAGTTTTTTGTAAATGCTTATTAATAGTATGGTGATGGCGGCAATTCCAATAAATCCAAGCTCGGTCATTAAAGTGAAGTAATAATTGTTTGCCGAGTAGAATCTGACTTGCCAAAGATTCGTTCCGTTGTAGGAAACAGGTCTGTAGACATTGAAAGCGGAAAGATAGTTGGCGGAACCCACACCCAAAAGGGGACTTTGCTTTAACGCTTCGGCAACTACTTCCCACGATGTTTGCCAGGAGGGAAGAACCGGGGCTTGTGGCTTACCGGGAAGCATATTGATTCCGGACAGAGCAATTCCAAAAATAATTACTGCCGACGCAACTCCAAAAAAGATTCGTTTAACAATTTCCTTTTCTTTAATAATTTGGGCAACGCCGATAGGCAAAAGAGCAAAAAGATAAATGACAGATTGTAAACTGGCACCCATCGGATTGAAAGCAGGATCTTTCATAAAAGTGGGAAGCTGAGGGATTTTTGCAAAAACACCAAGCTGGGTGAAAAGAATCGAGACAGAGAGAAAAATTCCTGACGTAAAAAGAGCTAAAAGAACAGCGTTTTTACCCCTTCTGGTAAATTGGTTGACAATCAGATAAAAAAGTGCGGAAAGAAGAACAAAAGTGGTTGTTCCCGGATAGAAAAATGCCTCCATTTTATTAGGTGTCCTAAAAATGGTGGTAGCCAGATAGGCGATTACCAAAAGGATAATTCCGATATCAAATTTACCCCTGAAGAATTTTGACTCCCCTTTAATAATAGATTTTATTAGTGAAGCAATAAGAGCCAGAGAGATAATAACTGCTGCAAAAATTTCCTTTGGAACATGATAAGGAGAGGGGAAACCGGGGAGGACAAAAACTACAAAAAGCGCCGCACCGGCAACCACCAAATATTTTTGAATTGAATTAAGCAATTTTTCCATAGACAGGGTACCTATAAGTATTGATTGTGAAAATTTTAGTGTCAACGGCATCATTCCATATCATCGTTACTTTATATATAGAGATAATGTTTGATGTGGTTTTATATATGGTTTTTGTCATTTATTGGGTCACACGCACTATCCACCAGTTAAAGTTAACGTCAATTGAAATCGGGTTTGTGAATCCGACTACAAATTCTCCCGCTTTTTTGCTCTTTACATATAGTACATAATTTTCAGTTGTTGAAGTTGGGGTAACGTATACAAGAGTGTAATCGGTAACTTTTGGATTTTTTATCGTAATTTCGGAGACCCCAGCGGGAATAACCGCCTGCCCGATTGTAGAATTGGTTGTAATCACGCCATCTATAATAGTACCTGACTCTGTTGCATCGGCTCCGGCGATGACAAGTTGGGGTGTTGAAATCGATCCAAAGCTGGCGGAACCGGAGGCGTCGATTGTTGCTACCGCACTACCCAAAGCGTCCTGTACATTAAAGACTGTGTTTTGGGCCATACCTTGCAGGTTCTCTTCTTGTAATGTCAGTCCGGAAGATTTGATTCTCCCCGCGACCGCAAGATTACCCGAGATTTGAACATTTCCCTCAGTATCTATTCTGATAAGGCCGGCCATTATTTCAACAGGGGCCATGGCAAGACTCTGAATTCTTAATGGGGCAGTTAGTGAATCAATACTATTCATTACCAATTGATCACCACCGATTGCCGATTGAATAACCATATCAGCTCCGATTGTTAAAGAATTGGTGACGGATAGGGAGTTAATAGCAGCCTGGTTCGTGACATAAAGGTCAGCGATGTTAGCCACGGCAATTAATGAGGCCGAATCTGTAGCAGTGTTTACATTCCAGCCGGCGCTTTGAGATAGTAAATTTTGGTCTACCTGAACTTGGGTCAAAAGAGCCTGTATCTCATCAAGAGATTTAGACTTGATATCCTCGGCAAAAAGAGTGCCGGAGAAAGTGGCATTTCCTTGGTTATCAATAGTTGCAACATCCACACCCTCCGTATTTTGAATAGCAAATTGTCCGGAAGGGGTAGCTACCGATCCGATTTGGACAGTTACATCAGTGTCACCGGGAAGAGGAGAGATGAGGGCAGTTTGGACAATTGGTGAGACAAGCCCGGACTTTACAAGCATATTATCAACCGTTCCCTGGAAAGCAGTAAAGGAACTGGTAGCCAGATCTTCCGTGACAATTGCTCCTGCTTTGATGTTGGCAATAACCATTTCGGCTAAAGCAGCAATTTGTGAAATAACACTTCCATCTGTCTTTTGGACCAAATATCCGTCATTAGTTGATTCTTCTATCAATAAATCTCCATCGGAAGTAAGAGCTAGATTAGCCAGTTGGGAAGAATGAGAGGCAATTTGAGCTTGTTGCTGCTGTAAAGCGTAGGTTAAAATAGGAACAACTGCTTGATAGTCAACGTTATATTGGAACCCTGCCGGACTTATAAAACCATCCTCATCAATGCTTTGACTGATGCTGTCATCCGGTGTGGCTTTTACTAAATAACCAAAACCTTTACGAATAAGATCCTGAGCGACAAAACCTGTATTGTAAAGACCATCCCTTTTCCAGTTAAAGCCAACAGGAATGATGTTTTGCATGAAGTCATTCACCATCTCCGGATTGATCTGATCAATATTTTCTTTTAGTCGTTGGTCTGACGCAGAGAAAACACCATTGGCTACTAAAGCCCCACTGGCAAGGATACTGGTGCTTATATTTTGGGTTGCAAAACCGGTTGTCCAAGCAGCATTGGCAGTGGCTCCCGAAAAAGGTCCGGTTATTGAGTAAGTAGTTGTTCCGGTGACATTCACTTTGCCGCCAGAAAACGAAAACTCTGCCGTTGTACTCCCAGCCGCAAAAGACTCAAAAATAAGCGGTCCGCTTGTATTCTTATAAATATCTGCAACTTTGGTTCCATTTCGATCAAGTTCAACGAAATATGTACCATGGGCAACATCAAGAGTCAATGCGCTTAAAGTATCTGCATATCCGTTGATTTCAAGTTTTGTATCCGGACTTGTCGTCCCAATTCCAACATTGCCGGTATTCTGCATAACCATCACTGACGAAGATCCGTTGTTTCGGATATTAAATCCAGCTGACCCAAAATTTAGATATGTAACATTGTCAGACCAGCGAGGCCAGAGGTAATTTTCGTAGCCTCCAACAGAATTTTTGGCTGCGAATGCAGTTGCATTTTCTATCCCAAACACAGTGCTGGTACCTCCCAAAGTGAGCCGGTAACTCGGGCTCGTTGTCCCGATGCCGACGTTGCCGCCAAGTGGGTTTAATAATAATGGGAATGCAAAATTATCGGCTCTCATCGCCTGTAACCAAGCACCATAACTTGGAGTTCCAGCTAAATTACCAATATGAATGCCCGCGTCATCACCTAAAAACTTAACGATGGAATTAGTAGAAGTTATTGTGTTATTTTGAGCACCTATCACATCTAATTTAGATACTGGACTAGTTGTACCAATACCGACGTTGCCCGCTGCAGTAATGCGCATTTTTTCAGTAGTAGCGTCAGTTGATCCCGGAGTAGTTCCAAGGGTAAAGAATGCCAAATCAGTATTTTGAACTAAAGGATTATTTAATGCATAATTATTCCAATTTATAGCTGCTATTTTAGCGCCAACAGTATTCGTTTGAACATCTCTCCAGCTTGAGAATAGAATTTGATGTCTGGATGTCTCAGCTCCAATAGCAACAGCTGTAGTTCCTTGCAAAATCCCTCCAACCCTTAAACTCGTTATGTAGTTGCTGTCAAGCTTGGCTAGTTCCAGCCCATTTCTTGGCCCTGTTGTACCTATTCCAACATTACCGGAGTTATCAATTACAAATTTTGGTGATCCTGAAGCACTGGCAGTAAAAATATCTCCACCTTTGCTTTGGTTTACCATGAGAGCT
>Ga0209212_1000349_pt1 | contig 92980 bp, 78 predicted proteins | sample RifGroC2_FD_183996 | JGI IMG/M metagenome (GOLD analysis project Ga0209212, IMG submission 183996) | Groundwater microbial communities from Rifle, Colorado, USA - Groundwater C2 (SPAdes) (version 2) | ecosystem: Environmental > Aquatic > Deep subsurface > Groundwater | place: Rifle, Colorado...
ACAATTAGTAATAACCCCTTAGAAATCCTTCGGTATAATATATCACCATCGGATCAGCTTGTCCGATACAAAAGTAATAAATAAAATTAAATACAATTAAAGTGCTCGGTTATTACGGGCTAATACACCCAAAACCTGCCGCAACTCCAGTCATAAGCAATATGCGTAAATCTTCGTTTTTCAGTTTCATTATTTTACCAAAATAATTGGCTACACTACCGCCAATTTGTACTGCCGTACCTTCGCGACCTGCAGAACCACCGAAAAGATGTGTTACCACCGTGGAGATAAGGACAAACGGTGCCATTCGGAAAGGAATACCGCCACCAGGCTTGTGAATTTCGTCCATCACCAGATTGTTCCCTGCATCAGCATTTTTCCCTTTAAACTTGTACAGCGCAACAATGGCGATTCCCACTATAGGCAAAAAATATAGCAACCAGCCGTTGCTCCAACGAAAGATTGTTGCCAAATCCAATAGCCACAGAAAAAAAGCGACCATTGACCCTACAACAACCGATACCGGTATTATGTAAAAGAACCACTTGATGATGTACTTGAGAATAAAATATTGGTCGAAGGTTTTAGCCCATTTCTTTACCATAATAGTTAATTAGATATTTGACTTATTTTTTTTCGATATTCAAAATTCATAGATTTTCAGTTCTTGAAATGTCCTTTGCTTAAATTATTTCTGTTTTTGGAAGCGTAAAATTAAATCTTTTTGATTGTTTGCGTTTTATTTTAGTATTGGTTTGTTTTTACTGATATTTATTGATAGTCTCATGAAAAACGGAAGACTTATTACTTGCATCCCAACAGAAAAAACAATCAATCCTGAAATAGAAACATCGTATAACCATCCCATCAGGAAACTGCCGAGAAACCAAAACAGACCAAATACAGCGTTGAAAATGCCGAAGCCTGTTGCCCGTTTTTCAATCGGTAGAATTGTAGCCAAAACAGCCCTCATGACCGATTCCTGAGCTGCCATCCCGACTCCCCAACATATCATTCCCAACATAGCTGTATAAAAGTTACCCATAAATACCAATGGTGCAAAAGCAGCTGAAAAGACAGTGCTTAAAATCAGTGATTTCATTCCGTGTTTGTCAAATAATTTCCCTAAAATCAAGGCAGCAAGCGCATCAACACCCATTGCAATGGCAAACATAACCGGAATCCATTCAGACGACACTTGACTGGTTTTATTGAAGTGAAAAGCAATAAGCGGATAATCGGCAAAACCGGCAGCTATGAGCGATACCGCAATCAGGTAAATCCAATAGAATTGTTTAAAATGGGTTTGTTGCACAGGGGCAGCTTTGGTTTCCATGTCTTTGGTATCGGGGTAAACCATGCGGGCAACAATCAAAATAGAAATAGCAATAATTGCCGGAATAAGGAGTATTGCAAATGATTTATGATAACTGCCGGAGAAGTAATACACAGCACCAACGATAAGCGGACCTGTTACAGCTCCAATCTGATCTAATGCTTCGTGTATTCCAAACCCTTTACCATGTCCGACCGCTGAGGTAGCATGCGAAAGCATGGTGTCTCTGGCCGGATTGCGGATAGCTCTTCCCATACGCTCCAATATCATTAGAACAGCAGCCATTTGCCAACTGCCAGCCAATGCCAATGCCGGAACAGCGAGCAAATTGATAAAATAACCGATAAAAGTAACTGTCCAGTATTTCTTTGTCTTGTCGGCAATAAATCCGGAAACTAACCGTAATGAGTAACCTATAAGTTCGCCAAAACCTGCAACAAAACCAACAATTGTAGCGCTTGCGCCCAACATGGCGAGATATGGCCCCGTAATACTACGTGCGCCTTCGTGTGTCATGTCCGAAAACAAACTGATAATTCCAATCAGGATTATAAATGCCCAAGGCGATTTTTTGATAAGCTTCATTTGTATGTTAAGTCCTTCTTTTAGTGTTAAAATAAGTAAACCAAAAAGCCTGACAGAATGTTCTCATTCCGCCAGGCTTCATTTCTTATTTATTCTTAAAAGCTTTTATCCCTGCAAAGCGTGAAGCCTTCCCTAACTCATGTTCAATACGCATCAATTGGTTGAACTTTTCAACACGTTCGCCCCGGCAGCCGCTACCCGTTTTGAGGTGACCTGCATTAACGGCAACTGTAAGGTCGGCAATAAAGCTGTCGACTGTTTCGCCGCTGCGGTGTGACACAAAGCAGTTATAACCATTTTTGTATGCAAGTTCTATGGTTTCGAGTGTTTCGGTAACGGTTCCAATCTGATTCAATTTTATGAGAATTGAATTGGCCACATTTTTTGAAATCCCCTCAGCCAGAATTTCTTTGTTGGTACAGAAAATATCATCGCCAACCAATTCAACTTTATTGCCAAGAGTCTGTGTCAGATTTTTCCACCCCTCCCAATCGTTTTCAGCCAGTCCATCTTCGAGCAATACGATAGGATATTGCCTTGTCCAACTTTCCCAGAGTTTTATCATTTCATCGCTAGAAAGGAATTTTCCTGTGCTTTTAAACATTTTGTATTTGCCATCTTCCCAAAGCTCGCTTGCTGCGGGATCGAGGCAAATACTTACATCATCGCCCGGCTTGTAACCCGCTTTGGCAATAGCTTCGAGGATTACTTCCACGGCTTCGTCGTTCGATTTAAGGTCGGGAGCAAACCCGCCTTCATCGCCAACGCCAGTGCTGTAATTCTTTGCTTTCAAAACCGATTTCAACGACTGAAAAACTTCCTCGCCCATACGGATAGCTTCGGTAAATGTCGGGGCGTTGTGAGGGGCAATCATAAATTCCTGAAAATCTACATTATTGTCGGCATGCCTTCCGCCATTGATAATATTCATGCAGGGAACAGGTAACAAATAAGCATTTGCACCACCAAGATATTGATATAACGGTGTTTTTTCGCTCAATGCTTTTGCCCGGGCAAAAGCCATTGAAACGCCCAAAATTGCATTAGCTCCTAAATGGGCTTTGTTTGGTGTTCCATCCAATCCGATAAGGAAATAGTCAAGTTCACGTTGATTCCCAAAACATTTCCCTTCAATTTCATTGGCAATAATTGTGTTGACATTTGCTACAGCTTTTAAAACTCCTTTGCCACCATAGCGTTTTTTATCACCATCACGCAATTCATAGGCTTCCCGTTCGCCAGTTGAAGCACCACTGGGAACCATTGCACGCGCTTTTGTACCATCTTCCAAAGTTAAGTTGACCTCAACCGTGGGATTACCTCTTGAATCGAGTATCTCGATTGCATCTATTTTTAGTATTTTCATAGGATAATAGTTGATTAGTTTATTGAGATACTGGTTAATGTAAAAAAATGATTGATATTATTTCCTTAGTGTTGCCACTATTCTGAGCGGATTAGTCAACAATTCCAGTGCGTCCACAATAGTATTGCAAACAATATCTGCATTCATAAGTGCTTTTACAGAAGCCCCTTCTTTTTGAATTACGAGTATTCCCAATCCGGCAGCTGCTAACATCAATGCATCATTCGCGCCATTGCCAATAGCAATCACCTTTTCTCTTTCCAAGTGATCCACATAGATTTCTTTGTGCACATCCTGCATCTCGTCGTGAATAATTTCAAGTTCGCAGTTTATTTCAGCAAGTTCTTGTTTTGAAGTTCCAAAAGTGTCGGCAGTGAGAATATGGATTTTTATTTGATTACTTAACTTTTCGAGAAGTGGTCTTATTCCGGGTATAAGTTTACCATCGATTGCCAGTGTGCCGTTATAGTCGAGAACCAAGTGTTCCGCTTCCAACTTTTTAATTCCGGGAGTTTCAATTGTTATCATGGCTTTATTTATTAATGGTTTGAATTCTATTATTTTTTTGAAATACCTGTCTTTTGAAGTCTAATATCTATCGGGTGCATTGTAACCAGACAGCCTTTGGGTACTTTTTCCAACTCATCTTTAATGAATAGATAAAAACTTTCGAGTGTCTCGGTTTTATCAATTATTTCAATAACCACCGGTAGTTTTTCTGTCAGCTCCCAAAATCGGGATTGTTCTATATGCATACTGCTCATGCCAAAGCCCATAATACCCCGGTATACAGTTACGCCGGCAATTCCTTGTCGTTTTGCAGCAACAACCACATGTTCGTATAATAAGTCAAAGCCAATTCTGTCGGTTGTGCTGGCATAAATCTTTAATAAACTGTTTTCTGCTGAGTCCATATTATAATAAATTAGAGGTTATATATCCTAAATAAACGGCCGCAAATCCAAGAAAAATACTGATTCCGGTATATAACAGCACAGTTGCGAACTGACCGTTTTGCATTAAAGTCAGGTTTTCAGCGGAAAAAGACGAAAATGTTGTAAATCCTCCGCAAAATCCAACCATTAAAAAGAGGCGTAAGTTGGGCGATAGAATATCGCTTTTTGAAGAAATGCCGATTAAGAGTCCGATTATTAAACTACCTATAACATTAACCGTCAATGTTCCAAATGGTATTGAAAGAAAATGTAAATGCAAATTTAGTTTTTGGACCAAAAATCGGGCGATACTTCCGACAAAACCACCCAACCCAATGATTAATAATTGCTTCATATTATATTAGTTTCGAGTAAAATAGATACTGTTTTTTATGAAAAGAGGCAATACCCCCAATTTGAAAATATTCAAACAGGTGGAACATGAAATTTTGGAATGGTAGAATGTTTAGTCTAAAAAAAGGACGGCTGCCCGGGGTGGTGTAATTGCACAATCCTACCATAAAAAATATCTTTGCCATGACAAATACATTTAATTTATTAGTAGGTATTATTAGCCAAAACTGGCGGTTTAGGGCGAATACCATCGCCAAAAATGTTATTTCAATACAAATATAGAATAAATAATTGAATTATGAAACAATTGATCGTTTTTGATATAAGTTTATTAATAAATCCCATTTAAAGAGATCCCCAAATATGTCAAAAACAACTAAACACTATTTGTTTCAAGATGAGAACCGACATTATGTGTTCGTAGAAATTATCAAGCAATAAACTACCCACGCCGCAAGCGGGCGGGGTATTAATCGTTCCCTTTCTCAATGTAAGAATGAGATTCGCCGTAAACGGCGGGGAATTCACCCAAAAGAGATTAAATAACAATTTTCTTCAAGACTGTTGATTCCGCTAATTTTTCTTTCAGGATTCTCATATCTACACTTACCTTTAAATCTAAAATCTTGGCATAATGTTGAGTTGTCTTGAGGTTTTTGTGTCCTAGCATTTTGGAAACGCTTTCGATCGGGACACCGTTTGAAAGTGTGACTGTGGTCGCGAAAGTATGCCGGGCAATGTGGAATGTCAGTTCTTTATTAATCTCACAAACGTCGGCAATCTCCTTCAGGTAGGAGTTCATTTTCTGATTACTAAGGATAGGCAAAAGTTTTTCCTGATTGACTACCTGAGGATGGTCTTCGTATTTCTTCAATATCGAGGAAGCAATGGGCAGCAATGGAATGTTGGACCTTGTGTCCGTTTTTGTCCGGTTGATAAAAATCCAACGTTCGCCATCTACGCCAAAGCCTATGTTTTTACGAGATAGTTTTTTTACATCTACGTAAGCCAGGCCAGTGAAACAACTGAAAAGAAATATATCTTTGACTTGGTTGAGGCGATCCGTTGCAAGCACTTTGTTGAACATGGTTTCAATTTCATCCTGTGATAGGAATGCCCTGTCAACTTCCACTATTTTACATTTATAGTTTATGAAAGGGTCGCGTTCAATCCATCCGTTAGCTAAACATATACGAACAATTTTGCCGAAATTCTTGATGTACTTGGCAGTAGTATTCTGATTGCATTTATGGACACTTTTTAAATAGAATTCGTAGCTGGTTACAAACTCATGATCAATTTTGCGAATGTCAATATCTGATACTTTGTATTTCCAGTTCAGAAAAGCTATTGTGTGTTTAAGCGATGTTTCGTATCGGGTATATGTTGCGGTTGCGAACTCACGACCAACAAGGGCTTTTATTTCCTCGTTATGCTGTTGAAATATGCCAATAAGCATGTGACTGCGTTTTTCTACTCCGAGTATTTTATTTCGCATATTTTCAGCATTGACAAGTTCATCTTCCCTTATAAGCTGCTGTTGGTAGTCGTAGACTTTTGCTTTTAATGTGTCAAGATAGGAATTTGTTGCTTTAGACTCAGCACTAGTGCCTTTCATACGATTGCCTTCGACTGACCATTTTTCTGAAGTGGTAAAGCGTTTTGTGCTGAATTCGATTCGTGCACCGTTTACTGTTACACGAATAAAGATGGGTAAAAGTCCATCAACATTGGTTTTTGTTCTTTTTACGAAAAAGAGAACGGATAGTTTTGTGTTCATTGTGGTAACCTTTAAAAGTTTTCAAAAATACTTACTTTTAAATTCCCAATCAAGATGTTCAAATATTGAACTACTTGATTATAAACACTTTTAGTCCAAATTCGGTGGAGATAATGTTTCTATTTTTCAAGTCCACCGAATTCAGCACCTACAGATTGATAGATATTGAATAATTTGCGACTTGCTAAAAATATAAATGCCTGTAAATCATAGATTTTACAGGCATTTATTGGTTTTTGATATTCATTTTGTGGAGCTGGAGGGACTCGAACCCTCGTCCAAACGAGGAAGCAATCTGCTTTCTACATGCTTATCTTCATTTTATTTGTCGGGAAGGAGCGCGACTGAAGACACCAAACTCAATCCTTATCTTCTTAATTTCGGAAAGGAGCCGAAGCCTCTCCCATCCTATCTCCGATTTACCTGCACCACCTGATCGGAATGCTTCGAAGCCACAGCTTCCGGGTGATGTCTTGTTCCGCCACATGTGGCAGAATTAAGCGATGAACCTACTGTACTTCGGTTACGCAGCAAGAGCGTAATTGTTATTATTGCCAGTTATAGCTTTGCCGATTGAGATTAAAGTGCAAACCAACAACGCACTGCATGCTTACAAACCTCTTCTACCCGCTGTCAATACCGGTCAACCCCATGTTGTAAAAGAACGCTTTCTGATCACGAAACTAAGACACAAAATTAAACAAATGGTTTAATTTTGCCAAAATAATTTTGCTTGATTATCTTTAATCCTGGTTTTTCTCCAGAAATTGAATGTATCTGCTCTTTTCGTTGTCGAAACTGAGAGATGATGAATGCCGGATTGTTTGTTTCTCCCGAATAATATTCCTCAAATCCTCTTTATTTGAATAAAAAAACGCAGGATACTCAAATCCAGCTGTACCCTCAAAAATGTCATGACACACAAGAGGAACATCGTAAGCCAAGGATAAGGGAAAGATTCCGGATATTTTATATTTGGCGTAATTTTCTGCCCCGGCTGTATCAGGATGGATCAACGGAAGTAAATAATCTGCTTTTTGTAGATAAAACTGAAAAAGACTATTGGGCACAAAATCATCAAAAAAAGAAAAGAAACGTTCAAATTGATAAGCTTTAATTTTATTGATGATATACTGACCATCGCCTTTGCTTCCATTACCCAGCAAAATAAATTTGAGATTTTCAAGGGGATGGCTTTTCAAGAAATCGAACAGAAAATCGTAATCTCTCCGTTTATATTCAAGAGCACCGGGAATAACAACCCATGTTTCATTTCCTTTTTCTACAAGTATTTTTTCGCTGCTTTCATATGCCGGGAAAAAAGAGGGATTAAAATAGATAAAGGAAAGGTTCCTGTATTCCGGAATTTGTAGAAATTGATATTTTGATAAGACAAAATAAGAACGGACTTTTCGACTGATAATTTTCTGTCCCAGACTTGTTTCTATCTTATGCACATTGTGGATGGTACCGTAAAAACGGATTCTACGTGGGAAATGTAACGATAAAAACTTTAACGGGATGCTCCCCTGAGCAGTATTCAGGATGACGATTTCCACATTTTGTTGCAGCAAAAACGATCGTACGCGAAGTAACGAGATCAGTTTACCGAAATCAAAAAAAAGAAAAGTAATATCCTTTCCAAAATCTTGCACTATTTGCCTCAATTTCCTGTCACATATGAGTGTTATGTGATATCCTGCTTCCCGCAGAAACAAAATCTGGGAATAAAGACACTCTGTATGAGAGGAGGAGAACTCTATGAGTATGATTTCTTTTATCATTTCCTACATTTTCTTTGTTGTCTCAGACAATTTGTCAGAGTGATCGGGATAATACAATGCCAGATAGCTTTTCAGCCTGATCAAAGAAGTTTGTTCTTCGTAATAGCCCAGATGGGACTTATTATTGGAATCAAAAGCGGCGCGAGCTTTTGAATTTGAAATTTTTACGCCCGGAAGATGGAACCGTTTCTCTTCATAACGAATATAGCGGATCTCTCCCTGAGGCATACTGATAAAATCTCTCGCTTCCTCCGGTTCATTGGCTATATAAACCAGCTTTTCGAGCATCGGATCTGCCACATTCACATGCACATGGTGCGGTCTGAACAAACGGATCAGTCGGTTGAAACCTTTCGAGTGGGTACGCTGGTAGTGCAATTTACCGTTTAACTCACGGAAGAAAAGCGGTTTATGACGATAATTCAGCGCGTCGATGATCTCTTTATGCAAGTGACGGGTCCTCACCCTTTTGGAGTCTGAACGGACACGATAGTAGAGTCCTACAATCGGGAGACGTACAAACTCGCCTCCGTTTTCAAACAGCGAAAGCCAAAAATCCCAATCTTCCCTTCCCAGTATTTTGTGACAATACCCCCCAACCTGTTGCCAATCTTCTTTGCGATACATTGCACAGTTATCTACCAGGTTGTGTCGACATAACTGGTTGATACTAAATTCAGGAGATCTCCATCTGCCATTTTTATCACCAAAGAACCAGGCTTCACAGCTAACCAGTTTTACTTCCGGACGCGCCTGCAGTACCTTCACCGCCTCTCCCACATAGTCGGGTGAGATGCGGTTATCTGCATCCAATGGCAGGATATAGGAGCCTTTTGCTTTACTGATGGCGTGATTGCGTGCTGCGGAGGCACCAGCGTTGGCTTGGGTATAAACCCTGACGATATCGTGTTCTTCGGCTATCTCTTCCAGGATATCCAGTGTGGCATCACTGGATCCGTCATTCACGATCACGATCTCAATGGGATCGTAACGGGTAGCCAGCGCCGAACGGACGGTTTCATCGATAAACTTCTCTGCATTATAAGCCGGAACAATGATACTTACCATCGGATTTCCCATGCCTGACTTCTTCTTTTCTTTTATTATATTAATCGCGCAAAGATAGGGAAGAAAATCCAGAAAGAAATTATGTTTCAAAAGAAATACAATTTGCAGGTTTCACAGAAAAAAATGCGTAATTTTGTAACATAGTAACCAATCGGGTATGAACAAGATTATAGCAAAAGAAAATTTTTCAGAGAAAGTTGTACGTTTTGAAGTAGAGGCACCGCTCATTGCTAAAAGCCGCAAGGCAGGCCACTTCGTGATTGTTCGCATAGGAAAGAAAGGTGAACGGGTACCCTACACCATTGCTGCTGCCAATCCTCAAACAGGTACGATCACACTGGTCATACAACGTGTGGGCCGATCATCTGAAAAGATTTGCCAACTCGAAGTGGGTGATTATATTACCGACATGGTCGGCCCGCTCGGGAAAGCCACCCATATTGAAAACTTTGGCACGGTTGTTTGTGCAGGCGGCGGTGTGGGTGTTGCACCGATGCTGCCCATCATTGAAGCCATGAAGAAAGCAGGAAACAGGGTTATCTCCGTGCTGGCTGCCCGCTCGAAGGAGCTGGTCATACTGGAGGAGCAGGTGGCCAGATATTCCGATGAAGTGATCATCATGACCGACGATGGTTCGTATGGTGAAAAGGGACTGATCACCCATGGCGTGGAAAAAGTGATACAACGGGAGAAAGTAGACCTGTGTGTCACCATTGGTCCAGCCATCATGATGAAGTTCGTGGCACAGCTGACAAAAAAATACGAAGTCCCCACCCTCGCCTCATTGAACACCATCATGGTGGATGGTACCGGCATGTGCGGCGCCTGTCGTGTTACCGTAGGTGGAAAAACCAAATTTGTCTGTATCGACGGTCCCGAGTTCGATGCCCATCAGGTGGATTTCGACGAGATGCTGATGCGCTTAAAAGCTTATAATTGAACGAAATGAACACTTTCTTCAGGTTATCATAAGGAAACATCAAAAAATATGAGCGAATACTTACAGGCAGAAAGAGCACAGGAGTGGCGCGAGGTCCAGCGCAAATCAATGAAGAATAAAGACCGTACCGCCATCCCGCGGGTGAAGATGCCCGAGGTGAATCCGGAAGTGCGTAGCCATACCTACGACGAAGTAAACCTGGGCCTGACGGAAGCACTGGCCCTGGAGGAGTCTCACCGCTGTCTCGATTGTGTGGATCCCACCTGCATCACCGGTTGTCCGGTAGAGATCAACATTCCCAAGTTCATCAAGAACATAGAACGGGGCAACTATCCGGAAGCAGCCCGTACACTGAAAGAGACCAGCGCACTCCCGGCAGTATGCGGACGTGTTTGTCCCCAGGAACGTCAATGTGAGAGTCAATGTTTTTATACATTAAAGCTAAAGAAGGAACCTGTTGCCATCGGGCATCTGGAGCGCTTTGCTGCCGACTATGAGCGTAACAGCGGTCATATCTCCATTCCCGCGACAGCGGCGGCCAATGGAATCAAAATAGCCGTCGTCGGCTCAGGTCCGGCCGGTCTTGCCTTTGCCGGCGACATGGTAAAACTGGGTTATGATGTCACCGTATTCGAAGCGCTCCACGAACTGGGAGGTGTTCTGCGTTACGGGATCCCTGAATTCCGCCTGCCCAATGAGATCGTAGATATCGAGATTGACGGACTCAGAAAGATGGGGGTAAAGTTTGAAACAAATTGTATTGTCGGAAAAACCATCTCGCAGGAAGATCTGAAGGAAGAGGGTTTCAGCGGCATCTTCGTGGGCAGTGGTGCCGGCCTGCCCAACTTCATGAATATACCGGGTGAAAATCTAATCGGCATCATGTCATGTAATGAATACCTTACCCGCGTCAATCTGATGCAGGCAGCCGATCCGGAAAGTGATACACCGGTATACAAAGGAAAAAGAGTCGCCGTGATAGGCGGTGGCAATACCGCCATGGATGCGGTACGCACGGCACGCAGGCTGGGTGCGGAGAAGGCGATGATCGTCTACCGCCGTTCGGAGGAAGAGATGCCGGCCCGCGTGGAGGAGATCAAGCACGCCAAAGAAGAAGGAATCGATTTCTTCACGCTTCACAACCCGATTCGCTACGAAGGGGATGAGCGGGGACGTGTGCAACGCATGCTGCTGCAACGGATGCAGCTGGGCGAACCCGATCAGTCCGGGCGTCGCCGCCCCGTCGCCATTGAAGGTGACACGCTCTGGCTGGAAGTGGATGAAGTGATTGTGAGCGTGGGTGTCTCCCCCAATCCACTGATACCGCAGACATTTTCCGGCATGGAAGTTACCGCATGGGGAACAATTGTGGTCAATAATGATACCATGCAGACCGCCGATGAGATGATCTTCGCCGGTGGTGACATTGTGCGCGGCGGAGCTACCGTTATCCTTGCCATGGGCGATGGGAGAAAAGCGGCCAAGTCGATGCATGCCCATTTAACACATCCGTTATGAAGTTAAAGATACTGGCCGATGCCCATATACCCTATCTGAAAGGGGTGGCCGAACAATTCGGGGAAGTGGAATACCTGCCCGGGAATCAATTTACCCGGGAAACAATCAAAGATAAAGATGCACTGATTGTGCGCACCGTCACCCATTTCGGAGAGGAGATACTCGCAGGGACAACGGTGAAGCTGATCTGCTCCGCCACCATCGGCTACGATCATATCGACACCGATTATTGTGACAGCCACGGCATTGCCTGGCGGACAGCGCCGGGCTGCAATGCCAATTCTGTGGAACAATACATCACTGCCTCATTGCTCTTCCTGGCAGCAAGGTATCAGTTTAATCTGCAGGAAAAAACCATCGGCATCGTGGGCGTGGGCAACGTGGGAAGCAAAGTGGAGGCAGCCTGTAGGAAACTGGGAATGAACCTGCTGCTGAACGACCCCCCCAGGGAGGAAAAGGAGGGAAATTCAGCAGGGATGTTTGTAGATCTGGAGGTCATCAAACAGCAAGCCGACTTCATCACCTTTCATACCCCCTTGACGAAAGCCGGCAAACATGCAACCTTCCATCTGGCTGATGAATCCTTTCTACGCACCGTCGCCAGAAAACCTTTTATCATAAATGCAGCCCGTGGAGGTATTACCGACAATCAGGTACTCAAAAAGGCTCTTCACGAGGGTACCCTCTCCGGGGCTGTAATGGATTGCTGGGAGAACGAACCGGATATTGACCGGGAACTGCTTGCTCTGGCCGATATTGCCACGCCCCATATTGCCGGTTACAGTGCCGATGGCAAATGGACCGCGACAAAGATGAGCCTGGAGAACCTGAACAATTTCTTCGGACTTGGCATCACGCCACAATATGACAAGGTGCCGCAACCTTTATTGCAGGAGATTGATCTGAATGAAGTATCTCCCGAAGCACAATTGGCGCACGCTGTCTGGCATAGCTATAATCCAATGACAGAAACGACTGCGCTCCAATCGGCACCTGAGAAATTCTATTGGTTTCGTTCAAACTATCCGTTGAGAAGAGAGTACCACGCATACAGGGTCATCCATGCAGCTCCATCAGTGAAAGAAAAACTGGAGATGCTGGGATTCGAACTATCCCCTGCCTCTGAAGAAAATGTAATCCGCTGAAAGATCGAACGTTTTAATAGTAGAATTTAACGTAAATAAGGAAATAGGACTTTTTTTATTTTACGGAATTGGGTATATTTGTCTACTGTAAAATACCGGGAAATTGATTAAATAAATTTATATAAACATTCAAACTAACATGAACAGGAAATCCAATCTTTTGTCGCTTTTGTTTGCTTTGACGGTAGTTTTATTCGCTACCTCATGCAGCAGTAAATTGAAACCGCTTTCGCAAAGCAACTTCAATGTCACGCCCTCACCCATGGAAACGGTGGGTAATCAAATTCCAGTGACCGTAAACGGAACTTTCCCCGAAAAATGGTTCCACAAAAACGCCATCGTTACCATTACACCCATCCTGAAATATGGGAACAGCGAACTGGCCGGTACGCCTTTCAGCTACCAGGGTGAAAACATCTCCGGAAACAGGGTGACAATCTCCAACAGCAGAGGAGGTAACTTCACAATCACTTCCGCCTTTCCCTATTCACCCGAGATGCTCACCTCGGAATTGTATCTTCGGTTCGACGGAAAAATTAAGAACAAACAGTCTATCCTGCCTGATCTGAAAGTGGCAGACGGTGTTATTGCCACATCGGCACTAGCCGACGTGAAGACAAGCGCACCTTCGGTGGCAGATGATAAATTTCAGCGCATCATTCAGCAAGCCCAGGAAGCCAGTATCATGTTCGTGATTCAGCAGGCCAATCTGCGTCAGAGCGAACTGAACAAAGTAGACATGAGCACCTGGAAAAACCGTGTCGAACAGGCTTTCAACGATCCGAAACAGAACGTAAATGTAGAAGTATCTGCTTATGCATCTCCCGACGGGGGAGTTTCACTCAACGAAAAACTGGCTGCACAGCGTGAGAAAAACACCTCTGCCTACCTGGAAAAAGAATTGAAAAGCAGGAAGATCGATACCGATGTATACGCCCGTTACACTGCCCAGGATTGGGATGGTTTCCGTCAGCTTGTTTCAGCATCCAACTTACAGGACAAGGAACTGATCCTGCGCGTACTGGAGATGTATCCCGACTCAGAAACACGCGAGAAGGAAATCAAAAATATCTCTTATGTATTCGAAGATCTTGCTGAAACCATCCTCCCGCAACTGCGCCGTTCACGAATCACCGCCAACATTGAGATCGTAGGCAAGTCGGATGAAGAGATCATGACTGCCTGGAACAGCAATCCGAAAGAACTGACGGTTGAAGAGCTGTTGTATGCTTCTACCATCACCTCAGATGAGAAAGTAAAGGAACGTATTTATCAGTATGTCACAGCCAACTTCTCAAACGATTACAGGGGCTGGAACAATATTGGAACCATGTTCTACAAACAGGGTGACTATGCGAAAGCAAAACAGGCCTTCGATCGTGCAGCACAAGTGAATCCCTCCGCTCCCGAAGTGAACATGAACAAAGCCCTGCTGGCCATCATGAATAACGACCTGCAAACAGCCAATGAACTGTTGGGACGTTCTGCAGGTGCAGACGGCCTCGACGAAGCAATGGGATTGATCAATCTACTACAGGGTAATTACAATCAGGCTGTGGGCGCATATGGCAACAACCAGACAAACAATGCCGGTCTCGCGCAATTGCTCGTGCGGGATTACAACAAAGCCAAGCAGATACTTGAATCAGTGGAAAATCCAAATGCCACAACTGCATACCTGCTGGCCATCATTGCCTCACGCACAAACAACTTCAACGAAGTATCCACAAACCTGAGAACAGCCATCAGTCGTGATCGTAGTTTTGCGGCCACTGCTGCCAAAGACCTGGAGTTTGCCAAATACCGCACCAACCAGGAATTCAGATCGATCGTACAATAAATGATGTGATCCTATTCACAGAAGAAGTGGGCCCTGCGGGTCCACTTCTTTTATTCAGGAGGTAATGATCTGCTTTTTGTTATAAAAAGTGTAGTTTAAAGAAGTGAATTGCTGAAAAACGTGTAATTTTGTCACTGCAAAACAACCTCGTTGCAAAAAAAATAAAAAACGGATAATTACAAATTATATGATCCGGACAAAAGTTGTCGTAAAGTTCCTGGGATTTATCCTGTTATTTAATTCGCTGTTTCTGTTTATCTCAGCAGCCATCTCACTATTTAACAACGAAACATCTTTAATCCCCCTAACGATCAGTACTATAATATGTGCTGTAGCAGGTATTCTGCCGCGGTTATTTATTGGAAAAACAGGGGAAGTCCAATTTCATGAAGGACTCGCCATCAGCGTGATCGGATGGTTTGTGACCTGTATCGCAGGCATGCTTCCTTATTTAATATGGGGAGGAGAATTCGACACAATAGCCAATGCTTTTTTTGAAAGTGTATCAGGTTTTACGACTACTGGCGCCAGTATTTTAAATGATATAGAAGCACTGCCCAAGGGATTGCTATTCTGGCGTTCTTCCACCTCATTTATTGGGGGCGTGGGCATTGTTCTATTTGTATTGCTGGTGCTTCCTGAAAAAAAGGGAGTCATGATGAGCTTTTACCGCTCAGAGGTGTCAGACTTATCAAAAATGAGTTTTCTAACGAGATCAAGACAGATTATCAGAATCATTGCGACTGTGTATTTCAGCCTGATTATTGTAGAAACAACCTTGTTAACGTTATTGGGAGTTAGTTTCTTCGATGCTGTCTGTCATTCTTTCACCACGGTGGCTACCTCTGGATTTTCCACCAAAAACTTAAGCATTGCTGCTTTTGATAGTATATGGGTAGAGATAATTATCATGTTTTTTATGTTTATCAGCAGTATCCATTTCGGATTGATTTACGCTACAATCACCAGAAAGAAAAACAATATTTTCTCCTCACGTCCGGCCCGCTTATATTTATTGGTGATGCTTACTGGCATCATTTTAATAACACTGCAACTGACAGGAGAAAATTTTTACGGATTTTGGGAATCACTCCGGTATGCTGCTTTTCAGGTTATCTCTTTGGGAAGTACCACCGGTTACGCAACGGTAGACACTGCGAACTGGCCTGTATTTTCAATCATTCTGCTTCTCTATTTTTCCATTCAGTGCGGAATGGTCGGTTCTACTGCCGGAGGAATAAAATTTGACCGTATTTATCTATTTTTCATTTCAGTAAAGAAACAATTAAAACTTATTTTACACCCCGAAGGAGTCTTCGCTGTGAAAATAAACAAACAAATGATCGATCAAAACCTACAGTTGCAAATTATGGTTTTTATTATTCTCTATATCCTTACATTCTCGCTAACTGCACTCTTACTTTCCGTTATGGGTATTGATTTGTTAACTGCGTTCTCTGCATCCATTGCAACTATTGGAAATGTAGGTCCGGGATTTGGCGGAGTAAGTTCAATGGCTAACTACGGCCATTTACCCGATGCTGCCAAATATGTCCTTTCTTTCAACATGCTACTGGGACGTCTCGAGATCATGAATGTGTTCGCACTCTTTATGATGTTGTCGTTAAAAAGGAAAGGTTGAGGCAGGCAGTTTGATGATATTGGCAACCTGCCCGGAACGAAATGCCGTTTACTTTTCGTATCTTTGCGACACTTTTTTAAACAACTGACTGCTTAAATGATGATGAACTTTGTGGAAGAACTCCGTTGGCGCGGCATGATACAAGATGTAATGCCCGGCACGGAAGAACAGTTAATGAAAGAACAAACCGCGGGTTATCTGGGAATAGACCCCACTGCCGATTCTTTGCATATCGGTCATCTGGTGGGTGTAATGATGTTAAAACACTTTCAACGTGCCGGACATACTCCCGTCGCACTGGTGGGCGGTGCCACAGGAATGATTGGCGATCCCTCCATGAAATCGGCCGAGCGCAATCTGCTCGATGAAGAGACATTGCGCCACAACCAGGAAGCCATTAAAATACAGCTGGCCAAATTTCTCGATTTTGAGAGCGACATACCCAACAAGGCCATCCTGGTGAACAACTACGACTGGATGAAAGATTACAGCTTTCTGAACTTCATCCGTGATATCGGGAAGCACATCACTGTAAACTACATGATGGCGAAAGACTCTGTAAAAAAACGACTGAGCGGTGAATCGAGTGAAGGAATGTCGTTCACCGAGTTCTCTTATCAGCTGATGCAGGGTTATGATTTTCTGCATCTATACAGGGAAAAAGGTTGCCGCCTGCAACTGGGAGGATCAGACCAGTGGGGAAACATAACGACCGGAACCGAACTGATACGTCGTGTGGAAGGTGGTGAAGCTTTTGCCCTGGTCTGTCCACTGATCACCAAAGCCGATGGCGGCAAATTCGGAAAGACCGAGAGCGGCAACGTGTGGCTCGACCGGCGTTATACATCTCCCTATAAGTTTTATCAGTTCTGGTTGAATGTGAGCGACACCGATGCCGAGAAATATATCAAGATATTCACCTCTCTCTCAAAAGAAGAGATTGAGGTGCTGGTGGCAGAACAACAGTCGGCTCCCCATCTGCGTCCGTTACAGAAAAAACTGGCTGAAGAGATTACAGTGATGGTTCACTCACGGGAAGATTACAACATGGCCGTGGATGCTTCGGAGATTCTCTTTGGGAAATCCACCTCACAGGCACTGCATGCCATCGACGAGGAAACATTCCTGCAGGTATTTGAAGGAGTACCGCAATTTGGCATCTCAAAAGAAAAACTGGCCGCAGGAATCAAAGCAGTGGATCTGCTGACCGACGATGCGGCAGTCTTTCCTTCCAAGGGTGAGATGCGCAAAACGGTGCAGGCTGGCGGCGTGATGATCAACAAAGAGAAACTGGAAATATTTGATGAACAGATCGACCACTCACATCTGATCGGAAACAAATATATCCTGGCACAACGGGGAAAAAAGAACTATTTCCTGCTCATTGCAGAATAAAGCTGTTAAAGCTGATTTTCACACCCAAATTGAAGGGGAAAAATTTGCAACGTTAAAATTATTATACTACTTTTGCACTGCTTTTCACGAAGCAGTAAGGATTGTCCCATGGTGTAACGGTAGCACATCTGATTTTGGTTCAGCCAGTTAAGGTTCGAATCCTTGTGGGACAACTTTTGTCAAATTTTAAAGGCCGCTTAATTAGCGGCTTTTCTTTTGTCCATGCGGGTTTGAGGCTGTTAAAGCCTTCTACTTCTTTCCACTTCTTTCTTGTTTTTTGTCACAAACTCATACATTTGAGCCAAGGTAAAAATGTGTCGATGGAAGGCTACAGGGTCATCTGCAGCAACCTGCATAAAACAAAAGACCCGGAACAGTCTGTCCCGGGTCCTTTGTAACGATAACAGGTGAAACGTTATTTGGAATAGCTCTCTTTCACAAAAGCTGCATTGTTCAAATAATCGTAGCTTTCCTTTATACCTTCGAAAGGCGTTCCGGTGTATCTTTCCACTTCCACGACCATGTATCTGGCACCGGCTTTATCAGCATTATTATAAATACTTTCAAAATCAACCTTTCCGCTTTTACCCAGCTCAAGTTCATCTTTGATATGCAGCACTTCGTAGCGACCGGGATAATTATTAAAATAGTCTACCGGATTTTTGCCACCCTCACCTACCCAGTACACATCCATCTGGAAGAATACCTTTGCAGGATCGGTATTTTTAAGCATGTAATCGTACATCAGTTCACCTTCCACTTCGGTAAACTCGAAGTTGTGGTTGTGATAACCGAAACGAATGCCTGCTGCATTGCATTTCTCACCGATCTGGTTGAAGTAATCACAGTAGGCCTTCAAGTCGGCCAGTGTCTTTGGCGTCGGTATCCAGGCAACCACCAGATACTTCATCCCGGCATCTTTGTGTGCCTGTATGGCAGTATCCCACCATGCCCATGTTTCGTCCCAGTTGGTATCGGCAGCAGGTTCAGCCAGCGGTCTACCGGCATGCGATGACAATACGACCATACCGGCATCTTCAATCGATTTTTTGAAATCGGCAGGAGCCATACCATAGAATTTTCCATCGTTGTAACCGGCAGCTTCCACACCGGTGTAACCTATTTCAGCCACTTTGGCAATGGTAGCGGCATAGTCGGCCTTGATATCATCGCGCACCGAATATAACTGCAAATAAATGTCCTTTTTTGCTGCAGGCGCAGCTTCATCTTTTTGCTTTCCCTGAACACAGCCTGAGAAGATAACCAAGCTGCACAGAAGCGCTGTACCGAATAACATAGACTGTTTTTTCATTGTATCTGTTTTTATAAAAGGATATTTCCACCCCTGGGCAGAAATATCCTTTGTGGGTAATGATTAATCCAATATTTTAATTTTGATGTTTCTATACCATACATCATCGCCATGATCCTGCAAGCCGATGAAACCTTCCTGGTTCTCGCCACCTGCATTCAGGAAGTTAGGCCAGTCTTTGAATTTGCTTGCGGCAACCATTTCTTTCCAGGCGTCTGTCCACAGATGATACTCTACCACATTCTCTCCATTCTGGGAGTGAATAACGGTTCCCCTGTATACCATGATTCCCCCGGTATTCCACTCTCCAGCAGGTTTTGAATTCTGTGGAACGGCAGGAACCAAATCATAAAGAGAGGCCGACTGACGGTTTCCATCCTTTCCTAATTTGGCATCGGGATGTCTTTCGTTGTCCAGAACCTGATATTCGGGTGATGATTCATATATGGGTTTTCCTTCTACCTCCTGAGCCAGGTAAAAGACACCGCTGTTGCCACCTTCCGATACTTTCCATTCGAAGGTAAGCTCAAAATTCTTGAACTTCTGATCATAGATGATGTCGCCACCATCTTTTGCTCCGGCTTCACCCATACCCGAACCGTTGATCTTGATGGCGCCATCTTCAATGGTCCATGCTGCAGGCATGTCGGCACGATTGTAACCACGCCAGCCTGTAAAATCGGTCCCATCAAAAAGGGTGATCCAGTCCTCATCGGCTGCAACCACTTCGGTAGAATCAACACCATCGGTGGCCTTCGATTGTTTGCTGGCGTTTGTGCAAGACGAGAAAATCATTCCTGACATAATGAGTAAACTAAACAAATAAAACACTTTTTTCATAACTATTTTCTTTTTAATTAAACTGACGGTTGACTTTTACAAGATAGGGAACAACGATGTCACTAATCCGTCGCTGTTCCCTATAAGACTTTCAATTACGGCATGGCTGGTAATTGATAACCATTTTTGTATGTGTGCTTGATGAGCTCATTTGCATATTCTACGGCATTCACCGGCTCAGTCCAGGTCTTGTTGAAAGTAGGATGGCCGTCAGTGATCTTGAAGCCGTCTTCAATGATGGTTTTGATGGTAGCATCAGCAGGAATATTGGTGAAGCGCATGTTTACGCCATCCCATTCAAGTTCCTGATTCAATGATTGCAGTCTCACGGCGAGAACGCCCATGACCACCATTTCGTTGAATGGCCCTGCTTCGGAGAAAGGAGAAGCTGTTTCCACACGGTTCGACGGTGTTTCCTTGCAGGCACGCACCCAGTCCATTTCGTGCGAAAGGGTCACTTCACGCTGTGTCTTGGGCGAGCTGGGCTTACGACCCGATACCAACCATGGGTTCACACCGTAACATCCGCAGATCAGGGTGTCTTTTGTTCCATGGAAGATTACGCCGCCACCCTGATCATTCAGGTTTTTGCCGGCCGGCACACCTTCAGGACGCATGGGCACCAGGCCGCCGTCGTACCAGTACACTTCCACTTCGGGCATACCTACCCTCGGCAGGTTGTCACGCTGTGGGAACACATACTTCACCATCTGGGCGTTGGGAGCGCAGTCGTTCAGCAGCATGGTAGATGATCCCTGCACCTTTGTGGGATAACCCAGGTTCAACCCCTTGAATACGGGATGAAGGATGTGGCAGGCCATATCACCGAGGGCACCTGTACCAAAATCCCACCATCCACGCCAGTTCCAGGGATGATAGATATTGTTGAAGGGACGGTTTTTGGCCGGCCCGATGAAAAGATCCCAATTCAGGGTAGAGGGTACCTTATCGGCCTTTTGCGGCGTCATCAGTCCCTGTGGCCAGATGGGCCGGTCGGTAAATGTTTCCACCTTGGTTACTTCCCCTATCTGTCCGTCGCTGATCCAGTCGATCACCTGACGCACGCCAGGACCGGATGAACCCTGGTTGCCCATGCTGGTGGCGACCTTGTGTTTTTTGGCCAGATTGGTGAGTAAACGCGATTCATACACGCTGTGTGTAAGCGGCTTTTGAACATAAACATGTTTGCCCATGGTCATGGCCTCGGCAGCAATCAGTGCGTGGGTATGGTCGGCAGTAGCTACAACCACCGCATCGATGCTCTTACCCAACTCTTCATACATCTTTCTGTAATCGTAGTATTTCTTAGCTTTGGGAAAATGATCAAAAACACGTTGGCTGTATTTCCAGTCCACATCGCACAACCCGACAATGTTCTGGCTTTCCAGATTTTTCAGGTTAGCAAAACCCATTCCGCCCACACCTACCCCGGCAATATTCAACTTATCACTCGGAGCCGTATAGCCCATACTCTTCCCCAGTACCGATGAAGGTACTACTGTAAGACCGGCTGCTGCAATAGCCCCGGTTTCTAAGAATCTTCTTCTTGAAATTTTTGATGACATAAGTAATTTTTTAGGTGTTAACTCTCAGTTAATAATGATTATTCTCTGGTAATTTCTTCTTTGTCTTTGTCCCAGTACATGGTTCTCCCTTCCAGGTATGCCCGTGTTCCCATGTGTGCCGAGATGGCCTCCTCAAAGCCCCGGTCAATGTTGCACGATGGCTGTTTTCCTTTGCGGATGCAGTCGATCCACTCCTTCAGATGCAGAAAAGTGGTATTATAACGTTTGCCGCTGATAAAGGAATAAAGCAATCCACGTTCGGCGAAATAACGTTCTGTAGCCGTGGAAACAGCATCTACACTTTTCCCCGGCACGTAGGTATAAAATGGTTCGCCCGGTTTGATGATACCCTGATCAACTTTCTGGCGGTATTGTTCGGTACGCGGATCTACGGTCACCGTGAGCGTGTTGCCTACCTCCATGGTTGCATCATGCCCCATGATCTTCCTGCTCCGGCTGAACTGGTTGGCTAGTGTGGCAGAATAAAGCATGGTCAGATCCTTGTCCTTATATTCAAATACCGTTTGCAGCACATCGGGTACCGTACGTCCGTCCTTAAAAAAATAAACACCACCGGAGGAACTGGCCGATGAGGGAATACCCAGGTTGAGTATCTGGTTCATCGCGTCATATTCATGCGTGAGCAGATCGCCACTCAGACCGGTGCTATAATCCCACCAGCAACGCCAACGGAAAAAACGCTCCAGTTTAAATTTATCGCGAGACTCCGGACCTACGTATTTCATTACGCCCGCAGAGGTCATGTAATCCATATATTCTTTGATGCGCTCCGGATCTCCCTCAAACTGTTTCCAGTCGATATTCTCCGGACTGGCCTGTTCGTGGATCGGATAGACCCAGGCGCCATTGGGATCGTTCCGGTTGGTGCCGGTCTCAATCAGGGTTATTTTACCCAACAGTCCCTTCTCTATAATCTGACGAGCACGCTCATAGGCTTCAATCTGTCTGTTTTGATGCCCCAACTGAAAAACGAGATGCGGATTTTCCTTAACGAGCGTACGGAGTGCATAGGTCTCCGGAACAGTCCATGTCATCGGTTTCTCCACATATACATGCTTCCCTGCCCTGATGGCATCCATGGCCATGGTACCATGCCAATGATCGGGAGCCGCAATCACCACCGCATCCACATCGGGTGCGGCCAGCAACTCACGGTAATGCAAATAACGCTTTGGCTGAGGACCATACTTACCGTTCAACCCTTCACGAAAGGTATTTGATCCGGCACTGATCGCATTTTCAGCATATACATCAAAAATGTCGCATACACCCGTAATCTGTATCCGCAGGTCTTCCTGTTCAAGAAAATCCTGATAGCGGGTATTTTCCGAGTTAATCCGTGCCTGCTCTTTCAGATTTTCCACGTAGGCGGGTGTTGCGAAGCCCAGTGCCTGCATTAGTTGTGCACCCCTTATTCCGTAACCAATAATGCCCAATCGGAGGATCGGTGCATCGGAGATGGTAGGCGTATAAGCAGCCACATCACCCTTAAAACGGAACATTTCAGCCGCAGTGCGGTTGGTAAACTCCGTTTTCTTCTTTTGATATACACCATAGGCCATTGCCCCCAGTACGGGTACCGCTACCATCGCTTTGAGGGCATCACGGCGGCCCTGAGAAACCTTTTTATCCGGTTTATCTGCGTTTTCTTTCTGTATGTCGTTTTTTTCTTCGCTCATAAAAATTAAACATCCTTAATGCTTCGTCTTCTGGTTGAAAGGTGTAAGCAACACTTCAAACCGTCGGCCTGAATTATGATTTTCTTTTGCGAACCAGCAAACTGTCAAGTCCGATGATTCCGGAAGTGGGAAACAGCACCAATACAACAGTTGACGCCAGCATGATCAGGTTTTTATCGATCCACAGGTAGGAGCCTTCTCTCGGCAGGATATATTCTGCGTGCAAGAGGGGGGGATGAGAAAGATAAAACATCAGCATAAAAAAGATGGCGCTGAAGTATCCTATTTTGGTGAATAATCCCAAAATCAGCGACAAGCCGACCAGTGTAAGCCCCCACGCATTGATGATGTTAACAACGTCAAGCAGTGCGGCATTTCCAGCCAGTTGTACAAACAAGGGGGCAAAAACTCCTTTCGAGTCGATCAGATAACCATAGGCTGACCAGTTGGGAGTTAATAGCTTTGCCAATCCTTCGTATAAAAAATACCATCCGATGAACACGCGCAGTATGAACAATGCATAAAGTTGCAGTTTGCTATATTGAAATGATTGCATCTTTTCTTTGTAAAATGACTAATTAGATTTTCTCCTCCATTGAAATAAAAGTGTCGTAAAAGTAAGATAAAAAAAAACTAAAACGAAATTTTAACGACAGAATTAGACAAGAATGATTTAAAAAATACAAATACTTTATCAAAAATAGACAAACGATCACCGAAAGCCATAAATTTGCTTACTTTTACAATGAATGAAAATAATGGATGAAAGAATAGCATCATGAACCAGAACACTTTTTTAGGCTTAATTGAACAGAGCATCCGCAATAACTGGCTGGCGCCTGCGATGACCGATTTTGAGGGAAAGACTTTTTCTTACAAAGATTTTGCCCGTGAAATAGACCAGCTGCACGATTACTTCCATGCTGCCAACATACAACGGGGCGATAAGATTGCGGTCTGCGGAAAGAACTCCGCCCACTGGGCAATCGTTTTCTTTGCCACACTTTCCTATGGAGCAGTGGCGGTAAGCATTCTCCATGAATTTGACAGGGAGAGTGTACAGTTTATCGTGGATCATTCCGATTCGAAGATGTTCTTTGTCGATGAAAGCATATGGAAACAGATCGATGACACCACCCTACCCAAGTTGGAGCATGTGTTTTCACTCGACGACCTTACGCTGATGAAAAGCGCATCCGATGCAGTGGGTGCCTTTGTCAACGCTGCTCCGGCCTATTTTGAGAAGAAATATGAAAACGGATTCTTTGTCAATGATCTCTCGTTTCGCACGGACAAACCCGAGGAGCTGGCGGTGATTAACTATACATCGGGTACCACCAGCAGCCCCAAAGGGGTGATGTTACCCTACCGTAGCTTGTGGTCGAACACCAAATTTGCCAACGACAACCTCCAATTCATACAAGCTGGCGACAATATTGTCTGCATGCTTCCCATGGCACATACCTACGGGCTTGCCTTCGAAATACTCAATTCCATCTCGATGGGCTGTCACATTCATTTTCTGGGAAAGACACCTTCACCCAAAATATTGCTGGAAGCGTTTGCCCGTGTCCAACCCAAGCTGGTGCTGGCCGTGCCGCTCATCATCGAGAAAATTGTCACCCGGAACGTTTTTCCCAAAATAAGCCGGGGAGCTGCAGCTGTAATGACCAAAATACCTTTGCTCAACAGGATTGTATACAACAAGGTACGCAAATCGATGATCGACTTCTTTGGTGGAAGTCTGGTGGAAGTGGTGATCGGCGGCGCAGCGTTAAATGGCGACGTGGAAAAGTTTCTTCGAAAAATCAGATTCCCTTATACCGTGGGTTACGGCATGACCGAGTGTGGTCCTCTCATCTCCTATTCCTTCTGGACAGATTATAAAATGAGATCCAGCGGGAAAGTGGTAGAGCGGATGCAGGTAAAGATTGATTCTGCAGACCCAGAAAACATTGTCGGAGAGATACTGACCAAAGGGCGTAACCTGATGCTGGGTTATTACAAGAACGGGGAGGCCACAAAGCAGACCTTCACCCAGGATGGCTGGTTGAAGACCGGCGATTTGGGCACCCTCGACCGGGATAACTTCGTATTTATCAGGGGAAGGAATAAAAATATGATCCTGGGGGCCTCGGGGCAGAATATTTACCCCGAAGACATAGAAGCAAGGATCAACGGCTCCCCGTTTGTCAGTGAGTCACTGGCTATTGAAGAGAACCAAAAAATTGTGGCATTGATTTACCCCGATTACGAAGCATTGCAGGCAGAGAGCATTGCCGATGATCATCTGACGGATTTCTTCGGGAAAGTCATTGGTGAGATAAACACCAAACTACCTGCATACAGCAAAATAGCTTCTTTTCGCATCCACACCGAAGAGTTTGAGAAAACGCCCAAACGAAGCATCAAACGGTTCAAATACCAGGGATAATTCATTGCCACATTAGTTCATTGGCTATCGGTACATTCATCAATACTCATTCCAGCTCTTTATTTCGATATCCTCCAGTCCCAGTTTGCAGAAGGCAGTAATAAAGGCACTTGCCAGACGGGCGTTGGTGATGAGCGGGATGTTATAATCAACTGCCCCACGCCGGATGATGTAGCCGTTGGTCAATTCCCTGCGTGTCACATCCTTGGGAATGTTGATGATCAGGTCGAACTGCTTGTCGGCAATCATCTGCCCGATGTTGTTTTTCCCATCCTCATCGGGCCAGTTCACATCGGTGGCTTTGATTCCATTGTCTTCCAAAAACCTGCAGGTACCATGACTGGCATACAGATCATACCCTTTCTCGCCCAGCAGCTTGCAGGCTTCCAGCAGATCGACCTTCGACTTCATCTCTCCCGAAGAGATCAGAATACCCTTTTTCGGTATTTTATATCCCACGGAGAGCATCGACTTGAGGATGGCATCCGAAAAGTCTTCACCAATGCAGCCCACCTCACCAGTGGATGACATATCCACGCCCAGCACCGGATCGGTATTCTGCAGGCGGGAGAAAGAAAACTGCGATGCTTTTACTCCGATGTAATCCAGGTCGAATACCGAGCTGTCCGGCTTTGTGTAAGGTGCATCCAGCATGACGCGGGTGGCGGTCTCAATAAAGTTGTGTTTCAGCACCTTCGATACAAACGGGAAAGAGCGGGATGCCCGCAGGTTGCATTCAATCACCTTGATGTCGTTGTTCTTGGCCAGGTACTGAATGTTGAAGGGGCCGCTTATTTTCAGCTCGCGGGCAATCTGCTTCGAGATCTTCTTCACACGGCGCATGGTCTCGAAATAGATCTTTTGCGCAGGGAATACCAGTGTGGCATCGCCTGAGTGCACCCCGGCAAACTCCACATGTTCGGAGATGGCATATTCCACCACTTCCCCATTCCTGGCCACTGCATCAAACTCGATTTCCTTGGCATTCTGCATGAAGCTGGAGACCACCACGGGATATTCCTTCGACACGTTGACCGCCATCTTCAGAAAGACTTGCATCTGCTCCCGGTCGTAACACACATTCATGGCAGCGCCGGAGAGTACATAGGAGGGACGGATCAGCAAGGGGAAGCCCACTTCATTGATAAACGCATCGATCTCCGCAATGCTGCCGGCCTCTGTCCAGCGTGGCTGGTCGATACCCAGCTCATCGAGCATGGCCGAGAACTTGTGCCTGTTTTCGGCGCGGTCGATGGAGAGAGGCGAAGTTCCCAGTATGGGCACCTGCTGGCGGTGAAGCTTCATTGCCAGATTATTGGGTATCTGCCCCCCAACGGAGACGATGACACCCTTGGGCTCTTCGATGTCGATGACATCCATCACCCGTTCAAAAGTGAGTTCGTCAAAATAAAGGCGGTCGCACATATCATAGTCGGTCGACACCGTTTCGGGATTGTAGTTGATCATCACCGAGGCGTATCCCAGGTCGCGTGCGGTCTGCACCGCATTTACCGAACACCAGTCGAACTCAACCGACGAGCCGATGCGGTAGGCACCCGATCCCAGCACAACAACCGGCTCTTTGTCCTCCTTATGTGGCGTATAGGCTTTCTCCGATCCGTAGGTGAAATAGAGGTAGTTTGTTTTTTCGGGATGCTCCGAAGCCACGGTGTTGATCCGGCGTACTATCGGCCTAATCCCCATCTTTTTCCGGTGGTTTCTTACCCTGATCAGCTCATTTTCCACCGTGCCGACCGGTTCTTCCACAAAACGTGCGATCTGGAAATCGGAGAAACCCAGCCTTTTGGCCTCTTTGAGCACTTCCCCGGGTAACTCTTCTATTTTATTGTAATCAGCGAGTACCTTTGAATAATTGTATATATTTTCCAGCTTTCCCAGAAACCAGGGATCAATTTTTGTGAGTTCCCCTATCTGAGCCACGCTGTATCCTTTTTCGAACGCATCGGCAATGGCGAAGATGCGGAGGTCGGTCGGTTTTGCTAGCGACTCTTCCACATGCTCGAAGATGATCTCCCTGTTGCCCACAAAGCCGTGCATTCCCTGTCCGATCATGCGCAAACCTTTCTGAATGATCTCTTCGAACGACTGACCAATTGACATGATCTCACCCACCGACTTCATGGAGGAGCCGATTTCGTGGCTCACGCCATAGAATTTATTCAGATCCCAACGCGGTATCTTTACAATCATGTAGTCCACCACAGGTGCTATATAGGCCGAGTTGGGCGTTCCCAGTTCACCGATCTGGTCGAGGGTATAACCCAACGCCAGCTTGGTAGCCACGAAGGCGAGCGGATAGCCCGATGCCTTGGAGGCCAGTGCCGAGGAACGACTCAGACGGGCATTGATCTCGATGATCCGGTAGTCGTTGGTTGCTGCATTGAAGGCATATTGTATGTTACACTCACCCACGATGCCTATGTGGCGAACAACCTTTCCGGCGATATCCTCCAGCAGGGATATCTGCTCTTTTGTGAGCGTGATGATGGGTGCCACCACGATGCTCTCGCCTGTATGAATGCCCAGCGGATCGAAGTTCTCCATCGGCACCACCGTGAAGCAGTGGTCGTTTTTGTCGCGGATCACCTCAAACTCAATCTCCTTCCATCCCTTGAGGCTCTCCTCCACCAGGATCTGGCTTGAAAAGGAGAGGGCACTTTTGCAGAGTTCAATGAATTCAGTCTCATTTTCACAGATGCCCGAACCTTGTCCCCCCAGTGCGTAGGCAGAGCGTACCATGATGGGAAAACCTATCTCGCGAGCCGCAACCAATGCGTCTTCCAGCGATTCTACCGCATGAGATTGCGGCGTCTTTGCATCAATCTCATTCAGTTTCTTCACGAACAGGTCACGGTCCTCCGTGATCATGATGGCTTCCACAGAAGTCCCCAGTACCTTTACGCCATACTTCTCCAGCGTGCCGCTTTGGTACAGTTCTGTTCCGCAGTTCAGCGCTGTCTGACCGCCAAAGGCGAGCAGGATACCATCCGGTTTTTCTTTTTGAATCACCTTTTCCACGAAGTACGGCGTGATCGGTAGGAAATAAACCTTGTCGGCCACCCCCTCCGATGTTTGTATCGTAGCAATATTCGGGTTGATGAGTACGGTTTCTATTCCCTCTTCCCGCATTGCTTTCAGCGCTTGTGAACCGGAATAATCAAATTCTCCCGCCTGTCCGATCTTCAGGGCGCCGGAACCCAGTAAAATAACTTTCTTGATTGACTGATCCATTATTGATTTGTTGATGTGATAATATGCTAATATGCCAATTACTTGCTAATGGCTGCCGGTGACAACTTTTTACTACCGAAGCTCACAGCTGATTCCTGACTCCTCATTAATTATATTCTTCCCAATGTTTAATCTCTATGTCATCGCGTGTGATCCTGCAGAAGGCTTTGATGAAAGCGCTTGCCAACCGGGCATTGGTGATGAGCGGGATGTTGTAATCGATGGCACCACGACGAATCCGGTAACCGTTGGTCAGCTCCCGCTCTGTCAGATTCTTCGGGATGTTGATAATCAGGTCGAATTTTCTTTCTGCAATCATGTCGTTTACCTTCAGCGTGGCATGCTCATCATCGGGCCATGCCACAAAGGTACTGTTCACGCCGTTTTCTTCCAGAAACTTTTGTGTCCCGCCAGTGGCATACAATGCATATCCGTTTTTCTGCAAAAGCCGGCACGGATCGAGCAGGTCTACCTTCGATTTCGTTCCGCCGGAGGATATCATGATGTTTTTTTCGGGGACGCGATAGCCCACTGCCAGCATCGACGTGAGTAAAGCATCGTCGAAATGGTTCCCAATGGCACCCACCTCACCGGTAGAAGCCATATCCACGCCCAGCACCGGATCGGCCTTCTGCAGCCTGGTGAAGGAAAACTGCGATGCTTTTATTCCCACATAGTCGAGCTCGAACGCCGATTTTTCAGGTTTTTCAACCGGAACTTCAAGCATCACTTTTGCTGCGAGCTCTATAAAATTTATTTTCAGTATTTTAGACACGAATGGAAATGATCTCGATGCTCTCAGGTTACATTCTATCACCTTGATGTCATTGTCTTTTGCCAGGAACTGAATGTTGAACGGACCTGTAATATTCAATGCTTTGGCGATCTGCCGTGTGATCTGCTTAATTCTGCGGGCGGTCTGCACATAAATTTTCTGAGCAGGAAACAGAATGGTGGCATCGCCGGAGTGTACTCCCGCGAATTCCACATGCTCCGATATGGCATATGCCACCAGCTCTCCGTTCTGTGCGACGGCATCCATCTCAATTTCCTTTGATTCTTCAATAAATTCGGAGACGACCACCGGATACCTGCTTGAAACCTCGGTGGCAAGAGTCAGGAAACGTTCCAGTTCACTATTGTTTGAACAGACGTTCATTGCTGCTCCGGAGAGCACGTAGGAAGGTCTTACCAGTAGCGGAAAACCCACCTCATTGGCGAAATGATGAATTTCACCGAGTGTGGTCAGCTCCCTCCATCTCGGCTGGTCTATTCCCAGCCTGTCAAGCATGGAGGAAAACTTATGCCGGTCCTCGGCATTATCAATGCTTTTGGCAGATGTCCCCAGTATATTTACTCCAGACTCATCCAACCTCACAGCCAGGTTGTTGGGTATCTGCCCCCCCACGGAGACAATTACGCCATGCGGGTTCTCCAGTTCAATGATGTCCATCACCCGCTCGTACGTCAGCTCATCGAAGTAGAGCCGGTCGCACATATCATAATCAGTCGACACCGTCTCCGGGTTGTAGTTGATCATTACCGAACGATATCCTTCTTTGCGAACCGTGTTCAGTGCATTTACCGAACACCAGTCGAACTCCACCGACGAGCCGATGCGGTAAGCTCCCGACCCCAGTACGATCACCGAGCGGTGGTCGCCCAGGTACTGCACGTCGTTCTCCGACCCGTTATAGGTGAGATAAAGATAGTTTGTCTGTGCGGGATATTCTGCTGCCAGCGTGTCGATCTGTTTTACCACCGGCCGTATCCCCCTTTTCTTTCTGTAAGTGCGAATGATTGCCGGTGCCGCATCGTCTACCTGATCTTTCCAGAGGGCCCTGGCAATCTGAAAATCAGAGAAACCCTGTTGCTTGGCTCTCTTCAGTATTTCGTCAAAACCGCTATTCCCGTTTTTTTCAAAATCTAACGAAGAAGGTGTGTATCCTTCCAGTGTTTCGGCGGTCAGCACAATCCGGTAGAGTTTATGAAGAAACCAGCGGTCTATCTTTGTCAGTTCATGAATCTGATCCACCGTATATCCTTTGCGGAAAGCCTTGCTGATTACGAAAATGCGCTGATCTGTCGGCTCCCTGAGTGCTTTGTCGATGTCATCGATGATAAGTTCCTTGTTCTCCACGAAGCCATGCATGCCCAGTCCGATCATGCGAAGCCCTTTTTGGATGGCCTCTTCAAAGGTGCGGCCGATGGCCATGATCTCACCGACCGACTTCATGCTGGAACCGATCTCTTTGGAGACGCCGCTGAACTTACCCAGATCCCATCGGGGTATCTTCACCACGATATAGTCGAGCGCCGGCTCAAAGAAGGCGCTGGTCGATTTTGTAACCGAATTTTTCAGGTCGAAGAGTCCGTATCCCAATCCGAGTTTGGCCGCGACAAAGGCCAATGGATATCCGGTTGCCTTGGAAGCCAGTGCCGAAGAACGGCTCAGGCGGGCATTCACCTCTATCACGCGGTAATCTTCCGACTCCGGGTCAAAAGCATACTGTACGTTACACTCACCCACGATACCGATGTGACGGACAATCTGAATGGCCAGCTCTCGCAGCTTGTGATATTCCGAGTTGGTGAGCGTCTGCGAGGGAGCCACCACAATGCTCTCTCCGGTATGGATACCCAGCGGATCGAAGTTTTCCATGTTACAGACCGTGATACAGTTGTCGTACCGGTCACGCACCACCTCATATTCAATCTCCTTCCAACCTTTCAACGACTTTTCAATCAACAGCTGGTCTGAGTAGTTAAAAGCCTTACCTGCGAGCGTTTGCAGCTCCGATTCATCGTTACAGAAACCCGACCCGAGTCCGCCCAGTGCATAGGCAGCCCGCACGATGATGGGGTAACCCAACCTGCCGGCAGCCTGTAACGCATCGTCAAGGGTAGAGACGGCAAAGCTTTGGATGGTCTTTACGTCGATCTGATCGAGTTTCTTCACAAACAGCTCCCGGTCTTCGGTATCCATGATCGCCTGCACGGGTGTTCCCAACACCTGCAGGTTATATTTTTCAAACACACCCGACTGATAAAGAGCAACCCCACAGTTTAATGCCGTCTGTCCGCCAAAGGCGAGCATGATGCCGTCGGGCCGTTCACGGGCAATCACCTTCTCCACGAAATAGGGAGTGACCGGCAGAAAGTATATTTTATCGGCTACCCCTTCGGAGGTTTGCACCGTGGCGATATTCGGGTTGATCAGGATCGTCTCTGCTCCCTCCTCGCGCAGTGCTTTCAATGCCTGAGAACCGGAATAATCGAACTCTCCAGCCTCGCCGATCTTGAGAGCACCTGATCCCAAAAGAAGTACCTTCCTGACGTTCGGCATGCTATTTGGCTCTCTGTTTTTTATTCCTGTTATTTGATCTGTCATATTATTCTACTACGATTGATTACTGATTACTGACTTCACAAATTCATCAAAGAAAAACCGTGTATCGGTCGGTCCACCCGTTGCCTCCGGGTGAAACTGTACCGAAAAAAACGGTTTTGTTTTGTGCCGGATTCCTTCATTGGTGCCGTCGTTCATATTGATAAACCAGGGTTCCCATTCGTCACCCAGGAGTGATTCATCCACCGCATAACCGTGATTTTGCGAAGTAATAAAGCATGAGCTGCCTCCTACTCTTCGCACGGGCTGATTGTGGCTGCGGTGTCCGTATTTCAGCTTGTAGGTGTTTGCCCCTGCTGCCTTGGCCAGCAACTGGTTTCCCATACAGATGCCAAAGATCGGTTTATTCCGCTGCATCGCCTCCCGGATATGCTCCACGGTGACTTCACAGTAGCCGGGATTTCCCGGTCCATTGGAGATAAAGAGCCCGTCGTAATCGATCCCTGAAAAATCATAATCCCAGGGCACCCTGACCAGATGTATATTTCGTTTGATCAGCTCGCGTACGATATTCAACTTCGCACCACAATCGATCAGTACTACTTTCTTATCCCCATATCCATACTCTACCGGCTCTTTGCAACTTACCCTTGCAACCAGGTTTTCGCTTTCCGGATCGTAAAAATCAATTTCATCCTCTTCCTCAAAGACAATCTTTCCCAGCATGGATCCTTTTTCCCGCAATACCTTTGTGAGCTGTCGGGTATCAATGCCGGAGATGCCGGGGACTCCGTTCTGTCGCAGCCAGTCGCTCAGACTCTCCTGCGCATTCCAGTGTGAGTAATCGTCGCAATAATCCTGTACGATGAGGCCGGCGGCATGGATCCGTGCGGACTCAAAAAAATCGGAAATTCCGTCTGTTTCGCTTTGTGCGGGAACTCCGTAATTTCCGATGATGGGATATGTGAGTGTTAAAATCTGTCCTTCGTAGGAGGGGTCTGTCAGACTTTCGGGATAACCGACCATTGCTGTACTGAAAACGACCTCTCCCGATGTTGCCTTTTCGGCTCCAAACGATTGTCCGTGAAAAACCGTCCCGTTTTCAAGGATCAACCGCACCGGTTTGTATCTGTGCATAGTGCCACTATTGGTTTGATGAGTTGATATCGTATGATATTAGGGCACAAAGATAGGAAAAAAAATGAAACTGCGATACACATCACACAAAAATCAATAATCTGGATGTTAAAAGGATTTTTATCTGTCATTTTTACATTTTTAACGAAACTAAATTGGTTTAATCTGTTTAAGAAGTATTATGATAAACATTTATGCGCAGTGAAACATAAAATTCTATCAATGTATGAATAAAATTGCTATTATCGGAAACTATCCTCCCCGTCAGTGTGGTATTGCCACATTTACAAAGGATCTGAATGACGGATTTAAAGATATTGGTGTATCAACTGCTGTGGTGGCGATGAATGACGGACTGATCCGGTACGATTATCCCGAAGAGGTTGTTTTTGAGATTGAACAAAATGTGATACCCTCCTACATCCACGCAGCTCAGTTCCTGAATACCAATGATTTTGATGCAGTGATTCTGCAGCATGAGTTTGGCATTTTCGGAGGAGACGACGGTATGTACATCATCCAGCTGTTAATGCGTTTGCGCATGCCCGTTCTCACCACATTTCATACAGTAATCGATAATCCTACCAAAAACCAACGCAGAGTAGTGACTGAAATTGCACGCTTCTCCCGCAAACTTGTCTCCATTTCCCAAAAGGGTATTGAGTTGCTCTGTGACGTGTATGGCTTACCGGATGAACAATGTGTTCACATTCATCATGGCGTACATCAGATTGCACCCATCAATGTCTCAGGACTCAGAAAAAAACTGGGCGTGGAAAACAAGAAGATCCTACTCACTTTCGGCCTCCTCTCCCGGAACAAATCAATCGAAGTAGTTATCAATGCGTTACCCGAAGTAGTAAAAAAACACCCCGACACGGTATATGTCGTGTTGGGGGCTACCCATCCTCACGTAATGAAACAGGAAGGTGAAGATTATCGGCTCAGCCTTATCAGGCTGATCAATAAGCTGAAGCTGGAAAAAAATGTCATATTCATCAATCGTTTTGTTTCCAATGAGGAGCTTTTCAGCTTCCTGGCATTGTGCGATATCTATGTGATCCCTTATCTGGGAGAAAAACAGATTTCTTCCGGCACACTGATTTATACCATGGGTGCAGCAAAACCAATTATCTCCACCCCTTTCTGGTACGCCCGGGAAATGCTTGCCGACAACCGTGGTCTGTTATTCGACTTCATGAACTCATCACAACTGGGGGATTTGATCAATGAACTGCTTGACGATGAGGAAAAATGTAGCGCCATCTCCCAAAATGCTTTCGACCTGGCCAGAACATGTTACTGGCCGCTCATCAGCAGGCAGTATTATGAGCTGGCCGATTTCCTTATTGCGGAAGACAGGTCAGAGAGCTTCAAGACGACGGCAGAGGTGATTGAACCCAATTTCATCCTTCCTCCGCTCAAGCTGGATCACCTCAGGGGGATGACCGACTATACCGGCATGCTGCAGCATGCCAAATACAATGTACCCGACCGCAACCATGGTTACTGTACCGACGACAACACCCGCGCGCTGCTGCTTTCCGTGATACTGGAAAATGAGGTACAGGATATGGACGAAGTGAACCGGCTTACGGGGATCTACCTATCCTTTATTGATCATGCATACAATCCCGCAAACGGAAAATTCAGAAACTTCATGAACTATCAGCGGGAATGGCTTGATGAGGAGGGGTCGGAGGATACAACGGGCAGAGCAGCCTGGGCTTTGGGATATACCGTCTCCAACACCCATGTAGCCAATTTTCAACATCATGCCAATCACCTGTTTGAAAAGATGCTTCCCTCGCTGGATGATCTGACCCATCCCCGTGCACTGGCATATGCTGTCATGGGATTGGTCTATTATGCCAAAACATACGAATCACATGAGGTGATTGAAAAGGTGAAGTATTGTGCCGGAAAACTATACGATCTCTTTGAACAAAATATAGACAGTGATTGGCAATGGTTTGATGAAAAGGTAAGCTATGCCAACAGCCGCATTCCCCAGGCAATGATCCAGGCAGGCATGTTTTTAAACAACGACGCATGGGTTCAGCGGGGATTGAAGATTTTGAACTGGCTTATTGCCCATCAGTTCCATCATGGTATCTTCTCGCCCGTCGGTAATATGGGGTGGTTCACCCCACAGGAAAAGACACAATTCGATCAACAGCCACTGGAAGCCAATGGCATGATTGATGCTTGCCTGGAAGCCGAAGGATTCACAAAGGATGGTACCTATGGCAATTATGCATTGAAAGCTTTCTATTGGTTCACTGGCGATAACGACTCTGCACGACCCCTGTACGACTTCTCAACGGGAGGTTGCCGCGATGGGCTTCACAAAGATGGGGTGAACCTGAACCAGGGTGCCGAGTCGACCCTCTCATGGCTTCTCTCTCTGTTAAATATTTCATTCTATATACGAAATAAAAATAATATACTGTCATGATAGAAATGCAAAGACATTCCATCCAGATCGTGCCCTCCTCGAGGCGCACGCTGGTACGTCCCTTTATACCGGCAAGCAAATATCAGGTAGAACATATTCTGTTCCGGGCTTTTGCGATCCCCAAAAAGAAGAGAAAACAAATCCTTCAGAGTGCATGCGAGCGGATTGAAGTATCGCCGGAGGTCATTCAGCGTATCTTTCTCCGACACTTCGGTCATGTTGAGCATCGTATTCCTTCCAACATAGAACTCACCAATGATGACAAAAGATTCATCGGCGCTTTCTTTACGCAGCAGTATGCACTTGAATCCACAGCCCTATTCAATCCCTCCATCATACCCCATCCCGTGCAGGATAAGGAAGGTGTACTCCGTTTTATCATCAGCTTGCGGGCTGTTGGTGAGGGACATATATCCTCCATCACTTTCATGGAGGGTGAGATCGATGCCGACCTTAATATATCGGTAGCCGAAAACTCTCCTGTGGTATATGAACCGGAGCGGTTTGAGCATCATTACGAAAAAGAACTTATGGTAAAGAAGGCTCACGAGTTGGGCATCCTCACCAATCTCAACAGGGAATTGTTTAATAACATGCCCGATGAGTTCTCCTATGTGGAACTAACCAAAGCGATCAATCGTACTTTCAAGGAAAATACTACCGTGAGCACCGAAGAGCTGGAAGTATCCATGAACAACATTCGTTCACTGGCACTCTCCAACTTTTCGCTTGACTTCACGACCGACGATCTTACCGAGCGGGCTATTTACCCTGCTTCCCCCTCACAAAGCAACGGATTGGAAGACGCTCGTTTTGTGCAGTTCGTACATGACGATCAGCGTGTGGTTTACTATGCAACATTCACTGCCTACAACGGAAAGACCATCATGCCTGAGTTCCTTGAGACATCAGATTTTAAATCCTTCAAGATAGCTACTCTGAATGGTCCCGGTGCAAGCAATAAGGGTATGGCACTTTTTCCGCGTAAAATCAATGGAAGTTACATGATGTTGGGACGTCAGGATAATGAGTCGCTTTACATCATGAAATCAGACAATCTCTATTTCTGGTATGAATACCAACCACTGTTGAAACCAACCTACGATTGGGAACTGATTCAGATAGGGAATTGCGGTTCTCCAATTGAAATTGATGAGGGATGGCTGGTAATTACGCACGGTGTGGGACCGGTACGCACCTACTCTCTCGGTGCCATACTGCTTGATAAAGAAAATCCCCTGGAGGTGATCGGGCGATTGAAAGAGCCTTTGCTCACCCCTTCAAAAGAAGAGAGCTCAGGTTATGTACCCAATGTGATTTACACCTGCGGAGCCCTGGTAGTAAACCGTACACTGGTGCTACCTTACGCCGTTGGTGATGTGGTTACCACATTTGCCACGATCAGGATAGACGATCTATTGTCTGAAATGAGAAACGAATGACCGCAAATAATGCAGATAGCTCAAAAGTTCTTAACTTTGACGGAATAAACAACAAAAGAAGGATGATATGAATATAAAAAACCGGATTATGGAAGCGGCCATCCTTGCCGCAGGTTTGGTGGTGACAGGTATCATACTGAGCACTGCCTTCAACAACTTTACCAATCGTGACCGTCTGGTAACCGTGAAGGGACTTGCCGAGATGGAGGTACCAGCCGATAAGGTGATTTGGCCGTTGATGTATAAAGATCTTGGAAATGATTTGACAACGCTCTACACCAACATTCAGACTAAAAACAGAACCATCATCGATTTTTTACAGTCGAATGGCATCAACCGCGAAGAAATCAGTGTTGCCCCTCCCGAGATCATTGATATGGAGGCAGAACGATACACGAATCAGGCCATTCAGTATCGGTACAATGCCACGTCGGTCATTACAGTTACCTCCTCCGATGTGGACAAAATACGCAAACTGATTTCAGAACAGACAGAATTGTTGAAACAGGGAGTAGCCATTACAGGTGGCGACTATCGGTATAACACACTCTATGAATTCACCGGGTTAAACAACATCAAGCCGGCCATGATCGAAGATGCGACAAAGAATGCCCGTGAGGCGGCCGAAAAATTTGCCATGGACTCGGGCAGTAAGCTGGGTAAAATCCGCAATGCGTCGCAGGGACAGTTCACCATCACCGACCGGGATGCAAATACTCCCTACATCAAAAATGTGCGGGTGGTGACCACCGTAAATTATTATCTCAAAAAATAAGCAGCGGCAGCCGACCGACATCATGGAGCGGAAGTAGGATTACCAACCGACTTCCATCTCAGAGAGAGAAGCGTTTGCCTGTCTCCAGGTATTCCTCGTATTTCTTCGGATTAAATGAATAGTAGAAAGCTCCCCGCTTCGAACTCTCCTTATCTTTCACCCCTAGCCTGTCCAGGATGTTCATTGTGGCCAGCTTCTTGCGGAAATTCCGTTTGTCGAGCGGCATCTGGTATATCGTCTCATAAAGGTCCTGCAGGGCGGGAAGCGTAAACTTTCCATCGAAAAAATGAAAGATGACCGGTTCCCTCGATACTTTATACTGCAACAGCATGAGTGCATCGGCGACCATCCGGTTGTGGTCGAAGACCAACTCAGGCAGCTCGTTGATGTTGATCCAGCGGGCATCAAAATCCTGAGCCTGTGAGGTATTGAACTTCTCCATCTGCACCAAGGCATAAAATGCCACAGAAATAACCCTGCCACCACTATCCCTGTTCATCTCTCCGTAAGCTCCCACCTGTTCCATGTAAATACCTTTCTGCCGGGTATAGCGATAAAGCACTTTCTCTGCAGCCTGGTTGAGACTTTCATTCTCTTCCATGAATCCACCCATGAGGGACCATTCGTTTTTCAGCGGTTCTACCGGTCGGCGTGTAAGCAGCAGATGCAGTTCTTTGTTATGAAATCCAAAGATGATGCAATCTACCGCAATCAAAAAGTGAACATTGTTTTGGTAAAAAATGTCAGACATAGCAATAGAAGGTATAAAAAAAGATTTAAAGTCGGAAGCAGGCATCATAAGTTATCCTGCTTCCAACTTGCTGTGCGGTGACCGCAATCAGAGCCTGCGTGCTCCGTCGCTGATGACCACGTCATACACCTTCGGCTCATGGCCGTATTTGGCGCTGAACTGTGCCTTGGCATCCCGGATAAACGAGTCGTAAAGATCATCCTTCACCAGGTTGATGGTACATCCGCCAAAGCCTCCACCCATCACGCGTGAGCCGGTCACACCATGTGCACGGGCCACATCGTTGAGGAAATCCAGCTCTTCGCAGCTCACCTCGTAAAGTTTGCTCATACCGTGGTGTGTTTCATACATCTTCTCACCCACTGTTTCGTAATCTCCACGCTCCAGGGCATCGCTCACGTCTCTTACCCGTTGGGTTTCCTCGATCACATACTTCGCACGCATATAATCCTCTTGGGATATCTCACCCTTCACCTCGTCGAGCATCTCCAGCGAGGCATCCCGCAGAAATTCCACTTCGGGATGACGTTTAGCAATGGTGCGCGCAGCATGTTCACACGATTCACGACGTTTGTTGTAGGCAGAGGAGGCCAGTTCATGCTTCACCACCGTGTCGAGCAGCACCAGCTTGTAACCTTTGGGATCGAAAGGGAAATAGGCATATTCCATCGATTTGGTGTCGAGACGGATCAGGTGGCCCTTCTTTCCGAAGATGGATGCAAACTGATCCATGATGCCGCACTTTACACCCACGTAGTTATGTTCCGTGCTTTGTCCGATGCGGGCCAGTTCAAACTTGTCGATGCCCAGATTCAGCAGGTCGTTCAGCGCAAAGGCAAACGTGCTTTCGAGCGCCGCAGAGGAAGACATTCCCGCTCCCAGGGGCACATCACCCGTAAAGACGGTATCGAATCCTTTCACGCTACCGCCTCTTTTGATGATCTCGCGGCAGACACCGAATATATATTTGGCCCATCCTTCCTTCGGAAGATCGGCTTCATTGAGTCCGAACTCGGAGCTTTCATCCAGATCGATTGCGTAGGCTCTCACCTTGTCAGTTCCGTTGAAACGGATGGCCGCGGTCATTCCTTTGTCGATGGCACCGGGAAATACAAAGCTGCCATTATAATCGGTGTGCTCCCCGATCAGGTTGACCCTGCCAGGGGAGCTGTACACCGCAGGGGTGTCACTCCCAAATTTCTTTTGAAAGATCGATATTATTTCGTTTTTGGTCATAGCACATGTATTTATAGATTAATCTTCGACGGGCATGCTCTGAGGCGCTGTTTCCAGGGGCACATCATCGACATCTTCTACGGAGATGTTACGGTTCACATTCCTGGAACCGATCACAGCATAAAAGAAGAGGTAACCCAGACAGATAAAAACAACCCAGTAACTGGACAAATAGCCGGCAGCATCAGCCACTCCACCCTGGATGGCAGGAAGGATTCCACCACCGGAGACAAGTACCATAAATATACCGGAAGCGGCTGCCGTGTATTTACCCAGCCCTTCTACAGCCAGGTTGAAGATACCGCCCCACATGATCGAGGTGCAGAGACCAACCAGTACGATATACATCGCGTTGATGGGTACCTCGGCCAACCCGAAGGAGAGTGCGCCGGCACTACGCTCCAGTACAGGCAGCGAGACCATGGTCGATGTGGGAGAAAAGATAGCCAGTAAGATCAGTACCATTCCCACAAAAGAGGTAACAGTAAGCATCGCTTTACTGGAAACCTTGCTGCCGATGGAGGCGCCAATGAGTCGCCCTGCCAGCATAAGGAGCCAGTATGTACCGGCCACAACGCCAGCTATTGTCTTACCTACTTCAGGATGATCGGAGAGCCAGTAAATCATCACACCAGGAGTACCCACTTCCACGCCTACATAGACGAAGATAGCGATGGCACCCAGCACAAAATGTCTGAACTTAAGTGCACCCGTCATGAGTTGTTTCAATGACTCTTTGTTTTTTGTGATATAGGGTTCCGGAATGTTCACGGCAAGCAACACGAAGAATACCACTGCAAATACGCCCATGGCGATGTACATCACGGGGAAGACATCCTTGATATTGGCCTTGGTGGCTTCACCAATCAGAATACCCACGAAGGCAGGTGTGAAGGTGGCCATCACCGAGTTAAAGGAGCCACCCACCTGAATAAGCTGATTTCCCTTGTTACCACCCCCGCCTAATGTGTTCAGCATGGGATTTACCACGATATTCAACAGACACATGGAGAAACCGGCAACGAAAGCACCGAGCAGATAAACGCCAAATGCCATGCTCTGATCGGCATGTCCTGACAGATATTGAATGAAGACACCTACGAACCCGACGGCAATAGCAATCAGCGCCGTCTTTTTATACCCCACACGCTGCAATAAGATACCACCGGGTATTCCCATGACAGCGTAAGCGATGAAGTTCGCCGCATTACCCAGCAATCCCTGAAAATTGGAAGCTCCGAATTGTTCTTTTAATACTTGTCCCATTGGTGCTGCCAGGTTGGTCACAAATGAGATCATACCAAAAAGTGCAATCATCATAATGATCGGCACTAATCGATTCTTTTTCTGATCAGTAATCGTATTCATTCTTTTTAAATTTATTAGTATGTTAATTTAATATGATATATAAAAACATTTCCGTGCTATACTGAGAATTTGTAGATTGTTCTTGAGTTGAAAACTTCATCCGGGCGTAGGATCACCGAAGGGTAATCAGGTTGATGGATACTATCTGGGTAGTGCTGTGTTTCGAAGCAGACGGCCGATCGCCGGGGATAATGCCTGCCCTGTTTTGCGGCAAAATTACCGGTCATCCAATTGCCGGTATAAACCTGCACACCCGGTTCCGTTGTATATATTTCCATTTTGATTCCTGTTTTGGGAGATTCACAGATACCGGCGTAGGCATATTCATCCTCCCTATTCTTGTTTAAAATGAAGGTATGATCATATCCGTTTCCGAATACCAATTGTTCAGAATCATCATCGATCCGTTCTCCTATGGCATGCGGCTCGGCAAAATCCATCGGTGTCCCTTTCACCGGTGCAGCCTCGCCGTACGGTATAGCCGTATCATCGGTAGGGAGATAGTAGTCCGCATTGAGAACCAGCAGGTGGTCACCGATAGATGCATCACCCTGTCCCGACAGGTTGAAATAGGAATGATTGGTCAGGTTCAGGATGGTTGTCTTATCAGTGGTAGCCCTGTAGCAGATCTCAAGGGAATTATCCTCGGTAAGCGAATAAATAATCGTCACCGATAGGTTGCCGGGAAAACCTTCCTCGCCGTCGGGCGACAGATAAAAGAGTTCAATACTGTTGGGGGTGATCTGTTTTACGTCCCATACCACGGCATTGTACCCTTTTATGCCTCCATGAAGTGAGTTGGGACCGTTGTTCACGGCCAATGGATATTCTTTTCCTTCCAATGAAAAACGGCCTCCTGCAATTCTGTTTGCTGTGCGGCCGCATACTGCCCCGAAATAGGGTTCTTGGGATGTAAGGTATTCATCGATTGAAGGATGACCCAGCACCACGTCGGTGAAAACACCTTTTTTGTCGGGTACCATGAGCGAAACAATCTTCGCTCCGTAATTGGTGATGGTCACTTCGCAACCCGATTTGTTTGTTAGTGTGTATAATCCGGTTTGCTTGCCATCGACGATTTTTTCAAAAGCTTCAACCAGCAAACCGGACTTGCTATACAATTTGTTCATGTAATTTTCTTGGTTTTAAAAAATAAGATATTGATGAAGATTGATCTTTGAATAAAATTCGTGTAAAATTAACACAGATTTTACAAATAACCCAAAAAAAAGTTGTGTTATAAAACATAAATTCCGTGGTTATTCATTTATTCAAACTTACCTGTTATTTCATCAACATCTTTTATTTTCTTTGTTACTAATAATTTATCAATTTTATTTCCATCGATATCCACAATTTCAAAATGAAGCTTGTCGTAATCAAACTGATCTCCTACATAAGGAATCTTATTGATGCAAGCAAAAACGAAACCCGCTACGGTGGAATAATCGATCTTGTCGAAGTCAACGATGAAATCTTCATCCAGCTGAGTCAATATCTCAATGGGTGCTTCTCCGCTCACCAGCGCCGAATGATCGTCGCGCATATACAGAAGCGGTTCGGCCGAGGCGTCACCTGTCTCTTCGGGTATTGTGCCAACCAGATTCTCGAAAATGTCGTGCATGGTGATGATGCCATCGATGCTGCCATACTCATCCACAACCACAGCCACAAACTTGTGGTTGTTTTTGAAGTTTTCCAGCACCTTTTGTGCACGTAGTGTGTTGGGCACGATGATCGGCTCCATGATGAGGTCTTCAATCTCAAAGGGTTCACCGGTATTTAAACGCAACAGAAAATCCCGCATGGAGATGATGCCGGTAAATTCATCTATTTTCTTCCGGCAGGCAAGAATCTTGCTGTGTTTTGTCCGGAGCAAGTCATGGATGATCTCCTCCCTGCTTTTGCTGATGTCCACCCACTCCACGTCGGTGCGGTGGGTCATCAGGTGAATGGCTCTTTTATCGGAGAAGTAGAATACCTGTTCGTGGATGATGTTTTCTTCCACATCGATGATTCCTTCGTGTGAAGCTGTTTTCAACATGGCACGCAGCTCCATTTCCGAGATCACCTCATTCCTTGGTTTCAGGCCGATCAACCGGGTGATAAAGCTGGTGGAAACAGCAAGAAGCTTCACAAAGGGGTAAAAGATGATGCTCACCACATGTATGGCCGGTGCGACGGCGATGGCCATTTTTTCCCCGTTGTTGAGTGCAATAGTCTTGGGTACCAGTTCACCGATTACAATGGAGACATAGGTAATCAGGAAGACTACGATCACCATGGAGATAGCTTCCGCAAAAGGTGCCGTAGCCGTAAACTGGTTGAAGAAAGGAACCAGATAGGCGGCAAAGGCCTGTCCACCGAATGCTCCGTTGATGATACCAATCAGCGTGATTCCCACCTGTACGGACGACAGGAAGTTGTCGGGGTCGGCCTGCAATCTGAGTGCACGCCGGGCCCCCTTCTTTCCCTGTTTTCGCTCCCGCTCCAGTTTGTTTTTCTTTGCCGAGACGATCGCAATCTCCGACAGGGCAAAGAACCCGTTTAGCAGGATCAGCAGGAAAACAATAATGATATCTATCCACATAGGGTAACATATTTACGTGAACGTCTCCCGGGCGATATTACCACAACGGGGAGGGGTAGTCACCCCTTTCAGCAAGCTCTTTCAGTTTGGCCACCACATCGGGACGATCTTCGGCATAAGTCACGCCAAACCATTTCGAGGGGGTGTCGAGCACCTTCACGGTCACCTGGCCGTTCACGGTGAGGTGATTCACCAGCAAAGGAATAAAGTACTCTGCCTTGATATTTTCAGCATTCTCCTTCAGGAACTGTACAAAATAATCATCCGAATAGCGGAAATAGTCGGGAGTGAAACCCCACATGTTCATTGACACGGGAGTATGATCCCCGATAGCGACCCATTGGTTGTTTTCATCCTTATATGACACTTTGCCATCGACACGCATCACCTGCGTCCGTTCCACCACGCCAGTGAGGTTACCTTCCGCGTCGGTCTCACAGACACCACGCGCCACGGTGCCGCTTTCAGAGAGGGTATTTCCCACACGGTAGCCCACCATGCAATACCTGTTCTCACTGTCGCCGAGACCCGAAAGGAAGTCGGCCAGCACGCTAAAACTTTCTCTTCCGTAGAAGTCGTCGGCATTAATCACTGCAAACGGTTCGTGAATCACCTCTTTTCCCATCATCACCGCGTGATTGGTGCCCCACGGCTTTACCCTCTCGGGGTGTGGCGTAAATCCCTCGGGCAGATTGTCGAGTTCCTGGAATACCAGTTCGACCGGTATTTTTTTCTCATATTTGCTGACGATTTTTTCGCGGAAGTCAGCTTCAAATGATTTTCTAATTACGAAAACCAGCTTGCCGAATCCGGCGTTCACGGCGTCAAAAATGGAATAATCCATGATGGTCTCTCCGGCAGGACCCAGGCCATCAAGTTGTTTCAATCCGCCATAACGGCTTCCCATCCCTGCAGCCAGTACAAATAATGTAGGTTTCATTCTTTGTGTTTATTGATTTTACTTTTATCTCACAAATATAGGATTTTTACAGTTACGGAGGAAATGAAAAAGAGTCAAATTGCCGGTCTCACTGATTTATTTGCGAAAAGGCATTCCACAAGGGATCTTCAGGAATTGGAGCAATGACGGATATATTCTCCTTCGATACGGGATGAACAAAGGATATTGTATGCGCATGCAGGCTGATGCTGCCATCGGGATTCGACCGTTCGGCACCGTATTTGAGATCACCCTTGAGTGGAGAACCAATTTTAGCCAGCTGACAGCGTATCTGATGATGCCTCCCCGTCTCCAGGTCAATTTCTAACAGGTAATAGTTCTGTGAGGCGGCGATCAGCCGGTAGTGAAGCACCGCCCGCCTGGTATGTGGTTTTTCGACGTCGTAAGCTACCGACTTGTTGGTCTTCTCGTTCTTAATCAGGTAATGGGTCAATGTATCTTCCTCCATAGCTGGTCTTTTTTTCACAATGGCCCAATATGTTTTTTTCACCTCTCCGTTCCGAAACATATCGTTGAGCCGCGTGAGCGCCTTGCTGGTTTTCGCAAACATCACCGCCCCGCTCGTGGGTCGGTCGAGCCGGTGCGTCACACCGCAAAAGACATTACCCGGCTTGTGATACTTCTCCTTCAGATAGGCTTTTACCTTGTCCGACAATGGTTCGTCGCCCGTTTTATCGCCCTGCACGATTTCTCCGGCCGCCTTGTTGATGATGATAAGATGGTTGTCTTCGTATAAGACTTTCATATGATTGGTCAAGATGCTTTCAAAAGTTCAGAGGCACATAGGATTTCCTGTGTGCCTCCGATCATTATTTTTATATTTCAGAATCAGGTATTCATCCCGCCACAGACGTTGATCACCTGACCACTTACATACGAAGACAGGTCTGAAGCGAGAAAAAGCGCCACATTCGCAACATCTTCGGGTGTCCCACCGCGGCGCAGTGGTATCTGTTTGGCCCACTCGTTGCGCACTTCTTCAGACAGCTGTCCGGTCATCTCGGTAATGATGAAACCGGGAGCAATGGCATTGGCACGAATACCCCTCGATCCCAACTCTTTGGCCACCGATTTGGCCAGTCCGATCATACCGGCTTTGGATGCAGCGTAATTTGCCTGTCCGGCATTTCCCGATACACCCACAACGGAACTCATGTTTACGATGCTACCCGATTTCTGACGCATCATCACGGGCGTTACGGCATGTACAAAATTGAATGCCGACTTCAGGTTCACGTTGATAACCGCATCCCATTGCTGTTCACTCATCCGCATCATCAGACCGTCCTTGGTGATGCCGGCATTGTTAATCAGAATATCGATGCGTCCGAAATCCTGCATGATCTGATCCACCACTTTGTGTGTTTCTTCAAAATTGGCTGCATTGGAGGCATAACCTTTACACTTCACGCCCAGGGAGGCTATTTCATGCTCGGTTGCTTCACCGGTCTCATCGATCACCAGATCGGTGAATGCGATGTTTGCACCTTCCGTTGCAAATTTCATAGCAATGGCCTTACCAATCCCGCGGGCAGCACCGGTAATCAGCGCTGTTTTTCCTTCTAATAACTTCATACAATTATTTTTAATACTATAATAATTTCAACTTATCTCCAATTTTTATCCTAGTAACCGCTCTATATCACAACCTTCCACTACCAAAGCTGATAGCTGACACCTGAATCCTATTTCGCATACAACCCTTTGAACAAAATACCAGAAATAATCTCCCGGTCTTCCTTTTTATTGTAGTCTAGTTTCATTGCACCACGGATGGTGGGTACCTCGAGCCCCTTGAATGCATAATGCAATATTTCGGCTGTTTGTCTGATATCCTTGAGCCGAAAGATTCCCTTGTCGCACCCATCCCGGATAATGGTCTCCAGATAGTGTATCTCTTTCTTGTCGAACTCTTTACGTACATTTTCCACTTTCCAGATATCCCTGAAAAAATCGGCCCGGAGGGTACCGTTGCGCGTAACCACCTCCTTGATGGCATTTAAACGGGTAAAAGCAAGCAGGATAAGTTTCTCGTCTGCAGGAATATCGCGATGGGTAACCTCCTCCAGCCTACCATACAGCACATTGAGTTCCGACTCGATAACGGCTTTATAAATCTCATTTTTACTGCTAAAATAGGTGTACAGGGTACGTCTACCCCGCTGGGACGCTTCGGCAATATCGTTCATCGTCGTATTCTCGACACCTTTTTTAGCGAAAAGCTGCCGGGCTACGTCAATTAAATTATTTTTTGTCTTTGAAATGGCTGAAGTCACTTTGTTTTGCACATTTTATTTATATATGTGCAAAAATAGAATAAAGATTTTAAATCCCGAAGCTATTGTAATAAAAATATCAATACCTCACTTTTTTTCTTTGAGCAACGCCGCTGCTTCGCACATTTCCTGGTACCACGCTTCACCGAATTTTCGGATCAACGGCTCCCTTAAAAACCGGTAAAGAGGCAACCCTTCTTTGCGGCCTAGTTTCTGAGCAGGCCGGCAGACCGACCAGCGGTGGTAGTTCACGGCCGTAAAATCTGCATATTCATGCAGCCTGATCGGATAGAGATGGCACGAAATTGGTTTCTGAACAGAGATGCGTCCTTCCCGAAAAGCGCTGTCTATGGTGCATTTACATACACCGTCGGCATCGAAGCTGGCAAAAACACACTCTCTGCCATCGATGATGGAGGTGACCAGTTCCCCATCGGTGTCGGTATAGGCGATCCCCTGCCGATCGATCACCTCCAATGCTTTGGTCGAAAGATCTTTCCGTATTTGGGGTAAAATCTCATTTATCTGTTCAAACTCCTCCCGGGTAATGGGGGCTCCCGATTCTCCCTCCACACAGCATTGTCCCTTGCATTTACAAAGGTCGCAAATAAACTGCTCTTCGAATATATCGTCGGAAATAAGTGTATTCTGTATCTGTATCATTTAATATGAGTCTGTTATATTATTCATTGTGACAGGTTTCGGATCTTTCTTCAGGTAGATCCGAAACAGAAGCAGGGTAATCAGTGCACTCACGATTGCAGCAGTGAGATAAGAAAAGGTAACCGGCATCTCTTCCACACGGCTGAACCACTCGGTTTCGCCCCAGAAAAAGCGTAACAGGATCACGGTGGCATTGTTTACAAAGTGAAAGATCACGGGCACCCAGAGGTTTCTCGTGTAGAGGAACAGGTATCCCAGCAGCGCGCCCAGCACCAGCCTCGGCAAGAATCCGTAAAACTGAAAATGCACGACACTGAATAATAGTGCCGTGATCCATACTGCAGCATGACCGTTCCGGTATTTCTCCATCAGGAACTGTTGCAGGGCACCCCTGAAAAACAACTCTTCAGAAATGGCTGCCATGGCTGCAACGATAAAAAGGTTTAATGCCAAAGAGCCGATTGTACTTCCGGAAAGCAGCAACTCTGTTGTCTCCATGGCGGTATCCTCCATGGAGCGCATGACCTCTTCAATGCCACGCATCAGCTCGGGCAGTTCCATGGCGCTGTTCCATCGGGCCAGGAAGGAGGCAAACGGATAGGAGACACAAAATATCAGTATGGCAAAGACAATTTTTTGTCCCAGCTTCCTGTTTTTATTTATTTTCAGATAATGTGTTGGCCGGTCCGCAGTGAGAGCAACTGCCAGGTATGCCGGCAGTCCGATTGCGAAAACCGATTGCATGATGGAGCCCACATATATTGACACGACTTCTCCTGCGTCACCCACTTCGGGAATCAGCAACAGCAGCCGGGTGAGTATAGCGGCCACGATTACACCGACAAACAGCAGTAAAAAAAGGAAAGCAATCCGGAATCCGGGTGAAGCTGATCTGAATATTGGTTGCATTTCTTCAGTTTTGAAGTGCAAAGATAGGGTTTTCACCATCAAATAAAACAGATTACCGGCGTGAAAAAAACGGAAAAATATAAAAGGATGAACAATCCTGCCGGAATCTCGCGATTTCCTAAAGCCAGGAAAATATTTTTTGCAAATTAAAAGAATAACACTAATTTTGCACTCTTATTTAAAAAAAATAATTCAATCGGTTGAAATTAACCGACTTTCCACAAAAACAAATCACGCATTCTAAATGAAGTCAACACTGAATAAAAAAGACGATGTCAACGGAACCATCGTCATCGAACTGGAGAAAGCAGATTATCAGGAAAAGGTAGATAAGTCATTGAATCAATTCCGACAGAAAGCCAATATCCCTGGTTTTCGCCAGGGAAAAGTACCCAAAAGCGTTATTCAGCGGATGTATGGCAAAGCAGTGCTGGTTGACGAGGTCAACAAGATTGTCACAGACGAGCTGACCAGTTTCATTCGGGAGAACAAACTGAAAATCCTGGGCGAACCCATTTCCGACGACAGCGAAGAGAAACGGGTTGATCTCGACAAGGATGAGATTCTTACATTTTATTTCGACGTGGCACTTACACCTGAGTTTGACCTGCCAATCGATAAAAATACCGAACTGACCTATTATCAGGTAAGGCTGGAGGAAGATCTTCTGGAAAAACAGATGGATGCCTACAAACAAAATTATGGCACCTATGCCTCCATTGAGGAAGAGACAAAAGATACCGACCTGATCAAGGGAACACTCACCGAGATGGAAGGTGACCAGGAGAAAGAAAATGGGCAAGTGATTGAAAATGCCATCCTGATGCCATCCTACGTGAAGGAAGAAGCAGTGAAGACTCGCTTCATCGGAGCCAGGGTGGGTGACAGTGTGGTTTTCAACCCGATGCGTGCTTACGATAACAACGAAGCCGAGGTTGCTTCCTTGTTGCAGACAACCAAAGAGCACGTAAAAGAGATGAATGCCGATTTCCGTTTCGACATCGCAGAGGTGACCCGTTATCAGGAAGCGGAACTGAACCAGGAACTGTTCGACCGTGTCCTGGGTGAAGGAGTGGTCACCACCGAAGAGGAGTTTCGCGCCAGGGTAGCAACAGAGCTCAGCAATCAGTTTAAACCCAACACCGATCATCTTTTTATCCACGAAGCAAAGGATATCATCGTAGAGAAAATGAAAGATGTACAGTTCCCCGACGCGTTTTTGAAACGTTGGCTGCTCGAATCGAACGACAAGAAAACGGCCGAGCAGGTGGAGGAAGATTATCCGGCCATTCTGGAGGATCTCAAGTTCCATATTGCCAAACAGAAGATTGTGGAAGAGAATGAGATCAAGGTTGAATTCCAGGACATTGAAGCGCTGGCTACCGAAGTAGCCAAAGCACAATTTGCCCAGTATGGAATGACCAACCTGCCGGCTGATGTGTTGCAGAACTACACAAAAAGCCTGCTCGAGAAGGAAGAAACAATCCAGAATCTGTATGAAAGAGCAACCGAGGATAAGATCATCAGCTGGCTGAAAGAAAATGTCACGGTGACAGAAAAAGAAATCTCATCGAAAGATTTCAATGAAATGATGCATGAGCATTCCCATCTACATGGGGAACATGCTGAAGATCATACACATGAAGAAATTTCCGAAGAAAACGAGGAAACGGCAGAGTAATCTGTTCAGGCAAAAAAAGACTGTTTTTCAGGATTTTATTTTGTAATTCAACAATTCGTTATAATTTTGTTTTATGAATTAATTCTGCAGCATCAATGCCTGCGTGTAATCTTGGCACTTTATTTGCAATAACCTCTTTTGACAAATAAAGAAACAACAATTGATTAAATTATCATCGTATGAAAGACGATTTTAGAAAATATGCGGTAAAGCATCTGGGTATGAGCGGCGGCAGGCTTGATAGTTACATGAACATCACCAGTCAGGGAGGCTATATCTCTCCGACGATCATCGAGGAACGTCAGCTCAACGTGGCCCAAATGGATGTTTTTTCAAGGTTGATGATGGACCGCATCATCTTCCTCGGTACCGCCATCGATGACTATGCGGCCAACGTCATTCAGGCACAGCTGCTTTATCTCGACTCAGCTGATCCCGGCAAGGATATCTCCATCTACATCAACTCCCCCGGAGGATCAGTATATGCAGGACTGGGCATATACGATACAATGCAGTTCATCTCAAGCAACGTATCCACCATCTGTACCGGCATTGCCGCCTCCATGGCAGCCGTCCTGCTGGTTGCAGGTTCCGAAAAGAAACGTTACGCCCTCACCCACTCCCGCGTGATGATACATCAGCCGCTGGGCGGTGTACAGGGGCAAGCTTCCGATATTGAGATAACCGCCCGCGAGATCGCCAAGATAAAACAGGAACTATACACCATCATTTCCAAACATTCGGGTAAGCCCATTGAAGAGGTGGCACGCGACTCAGACCGCGACTTCTGGATGACTGCATCCGAAGCCAAAGAATACGGGATGGTGGATGATGTCTTGACCAGAAAGGGATAAAATCAACAGAGGATGGCAAAAAAAGCGAATAGTAGCAATCACTGCAGTTTTTGCGGAAGAAGTGAACAGGAAGTCAACCTGTTGATATCGGGCATGACCGGTTATATCTGCGACATGTGTGCCGAACAGGCTCACGAAATCGTGAATGACACCTTCAAAAGCAACTCCAAGACAGATCCCGGTATTTCCCTTGCAACGTTGCCCAAGCCGGCACAAATCAAGGAATTTCTGGATCAGTATGTGATCAAGCAGGACAATGCCAAACGTTTCTTATCGGTCTCGGTCTACAATCACTATAAACGTATTCTGCAGAAAACAGTAAAAGATGAGGTTGAAATAGAGAAATCGAACATCATCATGGTGGGCTCCACAGGCACCGGTAAAACGTTGCTGGCCCGTACCATTGCCAAGATGTTGCATGTTCCCTTCACCATTGTGGACGCCACCGTGCTCACCGAGGCAGGGTACGTGGGAGAAGATATTGAAAGCATCCTCACCCGGTTGCTGCAGGTTGCCGACTACGACGTGAATGCGGCCGAAAGAGGCATCGTATTTATCGATGAGATCGACAAGATAGCCCGCAAGAGCGACAATCCCTCAATCACCCGCGACGTAAGTGGCGAGGGTGTGCAACAGGGTTTGCTAAAACTGCTGGAAGGTTCAGTGGTCAACGTGCCACCCCAGGGTGGTCGCAAGCATCCCGAACAACGCATGATCGCCGTCAACACCAAGAACATTTTGTTTATCTGCGGCGGTGCATTCGACGGCATTGAGAAAAAAATAGCACAACGCCTCAACACGCGTGTGGTGGGATATGCAGCCAGCAGCGATAAGGCCAACATCGACCGGAGTAACCTGTTGAAATATATCACTCCCCTCGACCTGAAATCGTTCGGACTGATTCCGGAGATCATCGGTCGACTTCCCATCCTCACCTACCTGGAGCCACTGGACAGGGATGCTTTGTTGCGCATACTGACAGAACCGAAGAACTCCATCGTCAAACAATATCAGAAGTTGTTTGAAATGGATGGCGTGACACTCACGTTCGATCAGGGAACCTATGAATATATCGTGGATAAAGCCATTGAATTCAAGCTGGGAGCACGTGGATTACGTTCCATTGTGGAAGCCATCATGATCGATGCCATGTTCACGCTCCCCTCCGAAGAGAAGAAGAAATTGCATGTGACGCGTGAGTACGCTACACATCAATTGGAAAATTCTGATCTTCACCACTTGCGGGTAGCCTGATTTCCGCTCTGCCATAAAAAAATCCGCCGGTCACTGAAAATCGTCCGGCGGTTTATTGAAAACGCATGTATACCCTGCGTTTTTTTAATACGATTTTTCAGAGAAAAAAAAACGGACTTTCTACAAATTTATTTGCAAGGATAATATTAATCAGCTATCTTGGATGTAAATTTATCTGCCCGGTTACAGGGTTTGGGGAATTTATTACCGGGAAGGTGCGGGCGACACATTTACAAACGTGGTTTTATGCTTGGAAATATGAAATACTTTTCTAATTTTGTGTCAGCCTTTCGGTGACGACTTTTGCCGCGGGGCATTTGCAGAATGAAAGAACAAGATCATCTATACAAAGGGTTAAAGAAATATTTCGGATTCGATACGTTTAAAGGCAATCAGGAAGCCATTATGCAAAGTATCTTATCCGGAAAGGATACTTTTGTACTGATGCCCACCGGCGGCGGGAAATCACTCTGTTATCAGCTTCCCGCCCTACTGTCGGAGGGTACTGCCATCATCATCTCTCCGTTAATCGCACTGATGAAGAACCAGGTGGATGCCATGCGCAATTACAGCGAAGAAGATGGTATCGCCCACTTTCTCAACTCATCACTCAGCAAGCAGGAGATCGAGGAGGTAAAGAAAGATGTGGTTTCAGCGAAGACGAAAATGCTGTATGTGGCTCCCGAATCACTCACAAAACAGGAAAATATCGAGTTTCTGCGCAACATTAAAATCTCGTTCTACGCGGTTGACGAGGCTCATTGTATTTCTGAATGGGGTCACGATTTCCGACCGGAATATCGTCGCATCAGACCCATTATCTCGGAGATCTGCCCGCGCCCCATCATCGCACTGACTGCTACAGCCACGCCCAAGGTACAACACGATATACAGAAAAATCTCGGCATGAACGAGGCGGTTGTATACAAATCATCCTTCAATCGACCCAATCTTCATTACGAGGTTAAAAATAAAACAGACCAGATCGATCGCGAGATCATCAGATTCATCCTCTCGCAGGGACGCAAATCAGGCATCGTCTACTGTCTGAGCCGCAAGAAGGTGGATGACTTTGCCGAAATACTGCAAGCCAATAACATCAGGGCGTTACCATACCACGCCGGCATGGATGCCGCCAACCGGAGCAACAACCAGGACGCCTTCCTGATGGAGAAAGCAGATGTGATTGTCGCCACCATCGCTTTCGGGATGGGAATCGACAAACCCGATGTACGATACGTCATTCATTACGATATACCCAAAAGCCTGGAAGGATACTATCAGGAAACAGGCCGCGCCGGCCGCGACGGAGGAGAAGGCCGATGCATTGCCTTCTACTCCGAGAAGGACCTGCAGAAACTGGAACGTTTCATGCAGGGTAAACCCGTATCCGAACAGGAAATAGGCAAACAGCTGTTGCTGGAGACAGCTGCATATGCAGAGACATCTGTATGCCGCAGAAAAGTATTGTTGCACTATTTCGGTGAAGATTACCACGAACCGAACTGTGCACACTGTGATAATTGTTTAAATCCAAAGAAAAAAGTGGAAGCGAAAGAATTACTCATTACTCTGTTAGAAGCAATTATTGCTTTAAAAGAAAAACAAAAAGCCGATTACCTGGTCGATTTCCTCGTCGGAAAAGAGTCATCCGATATAGAAACATACGGACACAACAAACTGGAAGAGTTTGGGTCGGGTGCTGATGAAGAAGCAAGCACCTGGGAAGCCCTTATACGTCAGGCTTTACTCGACAACTACCTGAGAAAGGACATCGAGAATTACGGCATCCTCAAAATTACCAAGAAAGGAAAAGAATTTTTAAAAAATCCCGTCTCATTCAAAGTCACCAAAGATGATGAAGATGAAGACGATATGTCCGATTTGGAAAGTGATGATTCAGATGTTATTGCATCTGCCGGAAGTGGTGGCGCAGCAGATCCGGTGCTCTTCTCCATGATGAAAGATCTCCGGAAAAAGATCTCAAAAAAATTGAATGTTCCTCCCTACGTTATTTTTCAGCCCTCCTCGCTTGAGGCAATGGCTACTTCCTACCCCATCACGCTGGATGAACTGCAGAATATCCCCGGTGTGGGAGCAGGTAAAGCAAAGCGGTACGGCAAAGAATTCGTGGAACTGATCAAGAAGCATGTAGAGGAGAACGACATCACCCGCCCGGAGGATCTGCGCGTGAAGACTGTCGCCAACAAATCGAAGCTCAAGGTTTCCATTGTACAGGCCATTGACCGCAAAGTGGCACTCGACGATCTGGCTGAATCGAAAGGCATCGATTTCAATGAAATGCTGTCGGAGGTTGAAGCCATTGTTTATTCGGGTACAAAGATCAACATCGATTATTTCCTCAATGAAGTGATGGATCAGGATGTGATACAAGACATTTACTCCTACTTCAAGGAAACCGAAACCGACGATCTGGAAAAGGCGCAGGAAGAGCTTTCCGACTATACCGATACCGAAATCAGGATGGTGCGCATCAAGTTTTTCTCCGACATGGCGAATTAATGGGATAAACTATTTTACACCGCTGTCGTTATACATGGACAAGGGGGTTCAATATGCAATATTTACAAGAGATTAATAGTCCAGACGACCTGAAGAAGCTCAGCATCGAGCAGCTTGAGGCCGTGTGTGACGAACTACGAGAATTTATCATTGAGCAGCTCTCCCACAACCCCGGACATTTTGGTTCAAGCCTGGGGACGGTGGAGTTGACTGTGGCGCTGCATTATCTTTACAATACTCCTTACGACCGCATCGTGTGGGACGTAGGGCATCAGGCATACAGCCACAAGATACTCACGGGGCGACGCGATCGTTTTCCCACCAACCGCAAGCTGGGCGGTCTTTCTGGATTCACCAATCCCGCCGAGAGTGAATATGACACTTTTATTGCGGGCCACGCCTCCACCTCCATCTCTGCAGCGCTGGGCATGGCTGTGGCAGCCACAATCAACCAAGAGAAAGATCGTCATGTGGTGGCAGTCATCGGCGACGGGTCCATGACAGGTGGATTGGCCTATGAAGGGCTCAACAACGCATGTTCACAGCCCAACAACCTACTCATCATCCTGAACGACAACAACATGTCCATCGACAACAACGTGGGAGGCATGCAGGATTATCTGGTGAAGCTGACTACATCTTTCAAGTACAACCGTTTTCGGAATTCCCTTTATCAGGGTTTCAAACGGCGTAACCTGATTACGGAAGAAGAGAAAAATATCGTGCTTCGTTTTAACAACAGCATGAAAGCACTCATCACCAAGGAACAAAATCTCTTTGAGGGGTTCAACATCCGTTATTTTGGTCCGGTAGACGGCCACGATCTGCCGGGATTGATCCGTATCCTCCGCAACATCAGGAACATGGAGGGACCCCGGTTGCTCCACATCAAAACCGTAAAGGGCAAAGGATATAAACCGGCAGAAAAATCTGCCACCATCTGGCATGCTCCGGGTTTATTCAACAAAGATACCGGCGAGCGAATCCTGAAAGATCAGAAGAATCAACCGTTACCCTACCAGGATGTGTTCGGACATACCCTGGTGGAGATGGCCGGACAAAACGACAAAATAGTGGGCGTCACACCGGCCATGCCTACGGGCTGTTCCATGACCTACATGATGGAAGCATTTCCCAACAGGGCGTTCGATGTGGGTATTGCCGAAGCACATGCTGTCACCTTCTCCGCCGGCATGGCAAAAGAGGGACTCATTCCCTTTTGTAATATATATTCTTCCTTTATGCAGCGTGCCTATGACCAGGTGATTCATGATGTGGCACTTCAAAAGTCGAAGGTAATCATGTGCCTCGACAGGGCAGGACTGGTAGGTCCCGACGGACCCACGCACCATGGTGTATTCGACCTGGCCTACCTGCGACCAATCCCCAATCTGGTGATTTCCGCACCTTTTAATGAGCATGAGTTGCGCAACCTGATGTTCACCGCCGCCTATGGGAACGAGGGTCCCTTTGTTATCCGATATCCCCGTGGACAGGGAGAACTAAGCGAATGGAAAAACGAACCCCATCTCCTTACCATTGGTAAAGGCAGAAAACTGAAAAAGGGAAAAGATATGGCCCTGCTCAGCATCGGCGCCATTGGCAACAATGCAGCAAAAGCCATTGCAGAGGCAGAGAAAATGGGAATCAGTGTCGCTCATTACGACATGGTTTTTCTGAAGCCGATAGATGAGGATTTGCTCAGGAAAGTAGCCACAAAATTCAAACAGATCATCACGGTTGAGAATGGCGTGATCAAGGGGGGACTGGGGAGTGCTGTCCTTGAGTTTCTGGGAGAGAATCATTTCACAGACGTTCAGGTACATCGCATCGGCATTCCGGATGAATTTATCACCCACGGATCAATCAAGGAGTTGCAACAGATAGCCGAAATCGACGAAGAGGGTATCCTGCGTCAAATTGTCAAACAGTATCATTCCATCAGAAACGATCAAACCGATGCTGAATCTACACCCGACCCCGTCAATCCCATAGAACTCATACACAACCGTTAACAGAAAGAAATAACCAATATCCACTTCGATGAAGATTTTAATTGCCGGTGCCGGCGCCGTTGGAACACACCTCGCTAAACTTCTGGGACAGGAAGATCACGAGATAACGCTCATGGATGGCGACAGGGAACGACTGGCCATCACGCGCGATAACACCGATATTCTCACTTATATTGGAAACTGTACTTCCCTGAAGGATCTGACCGAAGCAGGAGTAAGCAATACCGACCTATACATCGGTGTAACACCGGAGGAATCCAGAAACATCACATCCTGCATGCTCGCGACCAATCTGGGTGCAAAGAAAACGCTCGCCCGCATCGATAACTATGAATACTTGCTACCCAAAAATACGGATTTTTTTGAGAAGCTGGGTATTCATTCCATGATCTATCCCGAGCTGAGCGCTGCCCGCGAGATCGCGATGGCGCTTAAAACGCCCTGGACCCGTTTTTGGTGGGAGCTTTGTAACGGAACTGTGATCCTTGTCGGCGCCAAAGTGCGGGAAAACGCCCCCATCGTCAACAAATATCTGCACGAGTTAACGCAGGAGAACAAACAGTTTCACCTGGTGGCCATCAAAAGGGATACACATACGCTAATACCCAAAGGTAGCGATCAGGTGCTGGCAAACGACATCCTTTACTTCACAACAATGCGCAAGCATGTACAGGTATTGCCGGAGTTACTCGGAAAAAAATCGTTTGAAACCAAACGCATCATCATCATGGGAGGCAGTCGCATCACCATGCGCACGATCCAACAGCTTCCCCAAAGTATCAACGTCAAGATCATCGAACAAGACAGGGAGCGTGCAGAAAAACTGGTTGAGTTGGTGCCACCCAATGTGACCATTTTTGTGGAAGATGGGCGCAATGCCGAGTTTCTCGTACGGGAAGGGATCGCCGATGCCGATGCCTTTCTGGCACTGACCGATAATTCTGAAGCCAACATTCTGGGATGTATGATGGCCAAGCGCTACGGTGTAAAGAAAACAGTGGCCGAAGTGGAAAATATCGACTATATATCGATGGCAGAACGCTTCGATATTGGTACCGTCATCAACAAAAAACTGATCTCAGCCAGCAAAATATATGAACTGCTGCTGAAGGCAGACGCCTCCAACATCAAGAGTCTCACCTTTGCCGACGCCAACGTGGGAGAGGTCATTGCCAAACCCAACTCGCGGGTCACCAAGAAATTGATCAAGAACCTCGACCTGCCGCCGGATATTACTTTCGGAGCACTCATCAGAAACGGAGAGCCGATGCTCATCGACGGTGACACGCTGATTGAGCCCTATGACCAGGTGGTGGTTTTCTTCCTGAATAAATCACTGAAAAGCATCGAGAAAATGTTTAATTGACAGAAAAGCGTCACCTCATCGTATAACAGCCATTTAATAGCCGTGGCATAAAGGGATGAAACATGCGGAAATTTAACTATCGGATTGTACTGAGCAGCATTGGAATTCTGCTGCTGATTGAAGCGATCTTTATGTTATTTTCTGCATTGGTGGGTGAATATTTTCATGAACATGCCGTTCGAGGCATTTATCTTTCGGGCGTCATTACATTTATCTCCGGGGCATTATTCCTGTTTCTGGGAAGGAGAAATGAAGCCACGTCGGGGCATATCACCAAACGGGAAGTTTATCTCACCGTTACTACCGCGTGGATCATGATGGCACTCTACGGAACGCTCCCCTTCCTGCTCAGCGGCGCCATCCCCTCATTCACCAATGCCTTTTTCGAATCCATCTGCGGTTTTACCACCACAGGCAGCTCCACCTTGCTCAACATCGAAGCTTTTCCCCGGTCCCTCCATTTCTGGCGTAGCTTTACACAGTGGATCGGCGGCATTGGCATCATCATCTTTGTCATGTCGTTTGTGCCTGTATTTGGAGGGAATTCGGGACAATTCTTCGATGCCGAGGCTACAGGTATATCAGAAGATATGGTGCGTCCACGCATCAGCGTGATCACCGCAAACATGGCACTGACCTATATCGCACTGACCATTGTCGGTTTTTTCTTTCTCTGGGCAGGTCCCATGGATGCATTTGATGCAGCCTGTCACACGCTCTCTGCTATTTCTACGGGAGGCTTCTCCACCAAACAGGCCAGCATTTCCTATTTTGATTCAGCGTACACTGAGTATGTGATAACGGCGCTTATGTTTTTCGGCGGAACCAACTTTATGCTGCTTTACACTTTCTTCACCCGTTTTCGCCTCAGAACCTTCCAGGAGGAAGAGTTCCGCTGGTACGTCTCCATCATCCTGATTTTTACACTCGGTATCTCGGCAATGCTGCTCTCTTCCGGGAAGATGAACGATGTGGAATATACTTTCCGTATGGCACTTTTTCAGGTGGTGGCAGCAGTCACCACCACCGGATATGCCACAGCAGACTATCAGATGTGGGGAGAGGTTTATTGGCTTCTGTTTCTGGCGATGATCCTCTTTTGTGGTTGTGAAGGTTCCACTTCGGGAGGAATGAAAGTATCGCGTCTGGTAGTACTCACAAAGAATACGCTGCTGGTATTTAAAAAGCAGGTACATCCCAATGCACTCTACCGCGTGAAGATGAATGGCAAGGTCATCAGCGACAACACCTCTTCGAAGATTCTGGCATTCGTCTTTCTCTATCTTTCACTGGCTGCTTTCAGTGCGGTGGTGCTAAGCTTCACCGGCATGTCTTTCGACGAGTCCATCGGCGTTTCCATCTCCTCCATCAGCAGCTACGGCTTCGGATTGGGATCCTATGGCCCCAGCGGCACCTATGAGTCGGCTTCAGTCTTCGCCAAATATTATCTTTGCTTCCTCATGCTGGTCGGCCGCCTCGAGGTGTTCACCATCCTTTCACTCTTCGTCCCCAGCTTCTGGAAGAGGTGAAGAAGAGGTCAGGAGTCAGGAGTCAGCTCCGGTAATGGAATGTTGCCAAGGGCAGCGGTTCCGAAGTTGGTGGGCAACGGTCAGTTGCGAAAGAAGATGGTGTCGTCGATCGCATCGATGGAGATCGGTCTTGTTTTATCGAGCGTACCTCCGAGCAGATCTTTCGACAACTGGTTCAGCACCTTATTCTGAATAACCCGCTTCACGGGACGAGCCCCAAACTCGGGATCAAAACCTGCCACCGAAATGCTCTTCAATGCTTCTTCCGTAAATTGCAGTTCGATGCCGTTTTCAGCCAGCATCTTCCGTACACCCTCAAGTTGTATGCGGACGATCTGTTCAATCTCCGATTCTTTCAGCGGAGAAAACATGATGATGTCGTCTATCCGGTTCAGAAACTCAGGGCGGATCGTCTTTTTCAACATATCCATCACCAGGTTCTTCGTTTTCTCAATGATTTCTTCCCTGTTCGTGGGTGTAATTTTTTCAAAGTTCTCCCGAATCATGTTCGATCCCAGGTTTGAGGTCATGATGATGATTGTATTCTTGAAGTTCACCACCCTTCCCTTGTTATCGGTCAGCCTTCCGTCGTCCAGCACCTGCAGCAGGATGTTGAACACATCGGGATGTGCTTTTTCAATCTCGTCGAACAGTACCACCGAATAGGGTTTGCGCCGTATTGCCTCTGTAAGCTGACCTCCCTCATCGTACCCCACATATCCCGGAGGGGCGCCAATCAGTCGGGTGGCACTGAACTTTTCCTGATACTCGCTCATGTCGATGCGGGTCATCATATTTTCATCATCAAACAGGTACTCCGCAAGGGCTTTGGCCAGTTCGGTCTTTCCGACACCCGTGGTACCCAGAAAGATAAAAGAACCAATCGGCCGCTTCGGGTCACTCAATCCCGCCCGGTTGCGCCTCACCGCGTCGGAGACTGCCGTGATGGCCTCATCCTGTCCGACTACGCGCTTGTGCAGTTCCTCCTCCAGATGAAGCAACTTCTGCCGCTCGCTCTGGAGCATCTTGCTCACAGGAATACCAGTCCAGCGTGACACCACATCGGCAATATCCTCAGCATCCACCTCCTCCTTGATCATGGCGCGGGTACCCTGACGCACATGCAACTCCTTCTGCAGCGCCTCAATCGTGTTCTCCATCTCTTTGATCCTGCCGTAACGTAGTTCGGCCACCTTTCCGTAGTCGCCCTCCCGTTCGGCCCGGTCCGCTTCGAACTTCGCGTCCTCTATCTCTATTTTATTTTGCTGAATCTGGTTGATCAACTCCTTCTCCGATTGCCACTTTGCCTTGTAGTCGGCCTCCTCCGCTTTCAGGTCCTCAATCTGACGGGTCAGCAGCTCCACTTTCGGCTGGTCATTCTCACGTTTTATGGCCTCCCGCTCAATCTCAAGCTGCTTCACGCGCCGCATGATCTCATCCAGCTCCTCCGGAACAGAGTCTACCTCCATACGCAACTTGGCAGCAGCCTCATCCATCAGGTCGATGGCCTTATCGGGCAGAAACCGATCAGTGATGTATCGATGCGACAGCTGCACCGCCGCGATGATCGCCTCATCCATGATGCGCACCTTGTGGTGATTCTCGTACCGTTCTTTCAGTCCACGCAGGATGGAGATGCTGTCCGACTCATTGGGTTCCTCCACCATCACCATCTGAAATCGTCTTTCCAGCGCTTTATCCTTTTCAAAATACTTCTGGTATTCATCGAGTGTGGTCGCCCCGATGGCACGCAGTTCACCCCTTGCCAGGGCTGGTTTCAGGATGTTGGCAGCATCCATTGCACCCTCGCTCTTGCCGGCGCCCACCAGCGTATGAATCTCGTCGATGAAGAGGATGATCTCTCCCTCCGCCTTTACCACTTCGTTGACCACCGATTTCAGTCGTTCCTCAAATTCACCTTTGTATTTGGCTCCGGCAATCAGCGCACCCATGTCGAGTGAAAAAAGCTGTTTGCTGCGCAGGTTCTCCGGCACGTCACCCCGCACGATGCGGTGTGCCAGTCCTTCGGCGATGGCGGTCTTACCGGTTCCCGGTTCTCCGATCAGGATCGGGTTGTTTTTCGTGCGCCGGCTCAGTATCTGCAATACGCGGCGTATCTCCTCGTCGCGACCGATGACCGGATCCAGTTTGCCGCTGCGGGCACGCTCAATCAGATTTACAGCGTACTTGCCCAGTGCCTGGTAGGTATCTTCCGCCGTCTGACTGGTCACCTTCTCCCCTTTTCGCAGTTCATCGATGGCCTTTTGCAGCTCAGCCGGTGTGATACCGGCATCGCGCATCATGCGGGAAGCATTGTTGTTCTCCTGCACCAGGGCCAACAGCAGATGTTCGATGGAGACAAACTGATCGCCCATCTTACCGGTAAGATCCGTTGCTTTTTGGAAAACGGCATTGGTCTCCCTGCTCAGCATAGGTTCACCGCCCGACACACGTGGATAGGATTCGATTTCGCCGTCGACCACCTTTTCCAGATTCGATGCATTTACACCCAGCTTCTGAAACAGGAAGCTGGTCACGTTCTCGCCCACCTGCATCACCCCTTTCAACAGGTGAGCCGGCTCAATCATCTGCTGCTTATTTCCCTGCGCAATCTCAATGGCCTTCTGTACCGCTTCCTGCGCCTTGATGGTAAAGTTATTGAAATTCATATTTTTCCTTTTTTAATATCTTTATAATTGGAATCTGAATTCATTCCATCAATGATCTTTTCACATGAACAAAGAAACAAGCCATAAAGTTAGTGCTCCTCTGTTCTTTCTTACTCAACCATCCATGAATCGCAGATTTACACCAGGATATCGTCAAAATCTTTGCCAAACCACCCACGCTGACGTTTTGACAGTTCTCCCATCAATGAGTGCATGCACCACGGGTAAGTCGATACAACTTTTAAATATATAATTTAACTGCGGGGATCATCAATTCTGCCAATAAAGAGTATTACCCCTGTACTTTTCTCCCTGATCAGCAGCATAAACGGGCGATTGGCAAAAAAGTGGACGGGTTCATTCGATGTCTTCATAACTCCGTAACCCACTATCATCATGGATGTAACAGCGGCAACCTCTGTACCCTCTTCATTCACTTCTATAAATGCTTTCTGTCTAATATTGGAGACATTGAAAGCATCATCTGAAAGATGTGCGAAACCTCCGCTGAAAATTTTTTGCATCCCCACATTTTTCAATGGCTGATTGAAAGGTATATTGCATTCTATCCTTAAACGGGGTAATTTCAACCATACTCGTTCACTCTTCATCTGATTGACAATACGCTCCCAATGAGCACTACTCAGGTATTCAATCAGTTGACTGATATTTTCATTGTCGGGTGGAAGAACTGCCATCATGCTGTACGCTCCGTTCCCATATGGTAATTCAACACATTGAAGATATGAGTCGCTATAATAAGGCAGGGAGGTGGTTTGTTCCATCATCTCCACCCTCAATGTTTTGCCGTCGGACTGAATAAAATCGTCCGGTTTTGTTTGCTCTTTCCTGAACCTTTTCTCCATCTGCCATTTACTCTTGAAATAGATGGCATTTGCCAGATACATCATCATATCTCCTGGCATCGGAGTGGCAGCAATATGATTGATCTTGCCATTTGTTTTATCAAGGCACCATTTGTTGATAACATTGGCCGCATTGGAATCATTGAAATCGAGCGCTTTTATATCCGTATCAAAATATCTCTTACTGGTTTCTTTAAACGCTTCTTTGATTGAAAAATCACTACGATACCAGATGGAATTGGCGATAGCAATATCCGTGAACCGATCTGCTTCCAATAATCTCCGGTTTATGGTTCGATAATAGTCGTTAAGTTCGGATTCTGAAAAGTTAGTGATACCCCAAATCTGGTTCATTTCTGTACGGGTATCACCCGAAGAACCGTTGTAGAGAGTCCCGAGAGCCATATTAAGACTTATAGGAGAAAAAAATGCATTGGGTCCTTGCAACCTTGAGATTTCCAAGAAAACGTTAAACGAAAACCTGTTGTCGGCCTCTGCCTTCTCGCGCTGCTTCGGAGTCAACAGGATCGGTTTCGCAGGCATTATTCCTTCTGAAATGTTGTCTTCCATCACCACGTCGATCCTCTGGCGGCCCTCAACTGCAATTTCCCGGTTCTCCATGCCAACGAAAGAAAATTGAAGAATAGCATCTTTTGGTACGGCAATAACGTACCTTCCATCCATATCAGTCACGGTCCCCTGTACAGTTCCTTTCACAATAACCGTCGTACCCGGAAACGTCTCACCCGACTGGTCCATCACCGTACCTGTCACCCTGTGCTCTGTTTGCTGTGCTTTTATGCCGGTAATATGCAGGACTGTCAGTAACAAAAGCTTGACCAGTATAATCCTGTACCACATTACATCACCTCTCATGTCAATCTGTTTTAATATTTATCTGCTAAAACATTTATTACGGGAATTGAACGATCACATCTCCAGTTGTTGAACCGCTTCCACCAAACGGATAAATTCGCGTCGGTAACCATGGGGATCGTTATCCAGTCCCTTAAGGGCCAGCTCGACCACATCCTTGTAAGTGCCGTCTCCTTTATAATCTGAATCACGCAGCAACTGCCCGAACATGGCGACAGCCATCACAAAATTGAAGTCAGGTGATGCCATCCGATTCGTTTTCGAAGCAGGCACGGGCACCTCGAGCTTCCTGCTTATGTCTTCACCTGGCTTTTTATAGCGCAGCTTCACGGTTAACAACTCTTTGGTATTGCTGAATTTGGACGGTAAACGTTCGGTTTTCTGTTGCTGATATTTCAATGGATCCACTTTTCCAACAGGAATATCAACTCCCACTGGAACAATTTCATAAAGCGCCGTAACGGTATGTCCGGGTCCAAGCTCACCAGCATCCTTGGTGTCGTCGTTGAAATCTTCATCTTCCAGCAATCGCGATTCATAGCCAATCAAACGGTAGGCATTCACAAAAATTGGATTGAACTCCACCTGGAGCTTTACATCCTTGGCCACGACAGCCATCGTACTGCCAAACTCGTTAACCAACACTTTATTGGCTTCCTGCAGGTTATCGATATAGGCATGATTCCCATTGCCCTTTTGTGCGAGCGTCTGTAGTTTGTTGTCCTTGTAATTTCCCATTCCATAACCCAGCACAGTCAAGTAAATGCCCGACTGACGCTTTTGCTCAATCAACGACTCGAGTCCTTCGGTTGAGGAAACACCCACATTAAAATCGCCATCAGTACAAAGAATCACCCGGTTATTGCCTCCTTTCACCAGGTTCTTTTCAGCTATTTTATAGGCCAGCTGGATGCCGGCACCACCCGCAGTGGTACCTCCGGCCTGGAGATTATCCAGCGCTTCCGTTATCTTTTGCTTGTCGGCGCCGCTTGTCGAAGGCAATACTTCACCCGCTGCACCGGCATAGGTGACGATTGCCACACGGTCTTTCGGTCGCAGGTTGTTCACCAGGAGCTTCATAGATGCTTTAACCAAAGGGAGCTTATTGGCATCCATCATTGACCCGGACACATCAATCAGGAAAACAAAATTTCCTGCCGGAAGCATTTCCGAAGGGATCTCCTTTGTCTTTATGCCAATGCGTACCAGCTGTGTATTCCGGTTCCAGGGGCATCCGGCGGTTTCGGCTACGATACTTACCGGTTGACCATCCTTCGGCTGTGGATAATCGTAGTTAAAATAATTGATCATCTCCTCCACCCGCACAGCATCTTTTTCTGGCATTTGTCCCTGGTTAATCATCCGGCGAATGTTACCGTAAGACGCCGCATCCACATCCAGCGAAAAGGTGGACAATGGATTTTTATTTACTGAAAAAAAACGATTTTCTCTGAATGGTTCGTACTCCTCTGAATTTTGAGGTTGCATTGGCAGCCTGTGTGACCAATCATTTACTGTGATTACCCGTTGAGTGGCGGCACCCACGACATTTGCCCGTTTCTGATTTCCAAAGGCCACCACTGTGACCTCCTCCATCAACCGAAGGTCGGGCTTCATATAGACATCAAGCTGTGCTTTGTTCACTTCGATTTCACGGGCCATATATCCGATAAACATAAAGACCAGTGTATCTCCAATCTTCGTTTTGATACGAAATTTTCCGTCTATATCGCTGACTGTTCCGTCGCGGGTAACTTTATTCATGATGGTCGCACCGATGATCGGCTGCTTCTCTTCATTAAATACCTTTCCGCTCACTTCAATCTGCTGTCCATAAACGGATACTGTCAGCAGCATCGTAATCAAAAATAGACTGACTCTTTGCATTGTTGTTTTCATACGATTTATTTTTTATATTATGATGTTTTGTATGATAGATACAAAAACAACCCAAATTCCATAAGCAAACGAATAATTTTTTAATTTTGTAAGACGAGATTACCAGTATATTCGCGCAACAGATTGATTAACAAACCCGACATATCAAAATTATCGGATAACGCATTGTTTGAACTTTGTAAAAAGGAAAAACAGATGGTCTTCTTCGGCGAGTTATACCGGCGCTATATTCCAATGGTATACGGATTGTGTCTGAAATACCTTGCCAACAGGGCTGATGCAGAAGATGCAGTAATGGATTTGTTCGAAGAAGTTTCGCAAAAGATAAAACAATACGAGATACAAAATTTTCATACATGGCTCTATACCGTTGCCAAAAACCATTGCCTGCAGCGTATAAAAAAAGAAAACAAGACTTTCTTTGTTTTATGTGGAGAGGATATTATGGAAAACGGCAGTTTTTTTACTCTATTGGATAGCGGTCAATCTAACGAAGAAGAGGCATCGGCATTGATCGTTTGTATGAATGAGCTGAGTGTGGAACAACGGAAAAGTATCGAGTATTTTTACTATCAGGATAAATCATACGCTGACATTGTTTCTTTGACGGGGTTCACACTTGCAAAAGTAAAAAGTTACATTCAGAACGGGAAAAGGAATTTGAAAAATTGTGTCAGCCGGATATTGAAAACTCTACCTGACCGGGACGAATTACATCACGTATATGCACCGAAGCAATGAACAGGACAGAAGAGGAAAGCTTGAAAGAGTATATACAGGGACAAAGACACGGAAAGAAAGCCAACCGACTGGAACGTCAGACGATGGACGATCCTTTCCTGCGTGACGCCATCGATGGTTATGATTCGGTGGAGGGTGATCACTCTTCTGTCATTGAAAAGCTGGAAAAAAGTGTTCAGCCAAACCAAAAACGGATTCACAAATCTCTCTGGATATGGGGTGCCGCAGCGGTGTTGATACTTCTTGTCGGGATTCCCCTTTTGCTGCTTTCCCCCGGAGCGAAAGAGGAAATTGTGGTTGCAACAACCGGAAATAATCCACAGGTGAAAGAGGTTACTCCTACTGCCGCACCAAAAGATCCGGGTGTCGTGGAGAAGAATCCCGTACAACAGCCTCCCGTTGTTCTTCCGTCGGCCGCCAGGAAAGAAAGGATCGTTTCGGACGATACGGTCATGCAGATCATCGTGAACGAGAAAGTACAGATGGCAGCAGTATCGCAGAATGTGACAGAGAAATCGATTCCCGAAGGTTTGAAGGAGACAGACATGGCATTGCTGGCGAGCGGACGTGTGGTGGACGAGACAGGTGAACCGATTATCGGAGCCACTATTCAATTGAGGAACAGCAATCTGGGTACAGTGTCTGATATGGACGGTAAATTCAACTTAAATATCCCTGCCAATGCAGATTCTACGCTGTTGGCTTCATTTATTGGAATGAAACCGCAGGAAATTCCGGTGAAGGAAAATATGGGTGATATTACACTGAAATCCGATGATATGGCACTGAATGAAGTGATTGTTGTGGGTTTCGGAACTCAGAAAAAGAGCAGCGTAGTGGGTTCCGTTACAGGAATAGGTTCTACTGAGAAAACAGGTTCCCACGAAAATGTTGATTCCACGACAACAAATACAAACCGAGCTGTTTTCGACAAAGAAGAATTTATCGGTTATTTCAGGGAAAATTATGATGAAAAAATCTGCAAAGAACAACCTGTATCATTTATTGTAACGTTTTTCATTGACAGCGATGGACATCCGCTAAATGTGCAAATTAAAGAGAACTCCTGTCCTGCAATGGAGACTGAAATCAAAAGGTTGCTACTCGGTTCGCCGCCATGGTCGGAAGGAAACCGGAAAGTAACGTTGAAAATTGAATTGTAATGTCAAAAAATAAATTCTATACATCGCGTGAGGAGCGCATCAACTACCTGACTCACGGTTTTGGCGCGCTGATGAGCGTAGCAGCGACGGTGCTGCTGCTAAGCCGTGCGTTGGCGACGGACAACGACACTGCCCTGCTGGGGTATGCTCTTTTTGGTTTCGGGATGATCGCATGCATGAGCTCATCCACAGTCTATCATTATGTGCAGGAGCCAATGCTTAAGTCAAAGCTACGCCATTTCGACCACGCAAGCATCTACCTGCTCATTGCAGCCAGCTATTCTCCCTTCACGCTCATCCTGTTACGCGATATTCCTTTCTGGGGGTGGTTTATTTTTATGCTGGTCTGGTTCATCGCACTCGTCGGAATCATCATCAGCTTCCGCCCACTGAAGCGAAACAGCCATCTGAAGACTTCCTCATATGTTCTGATGGGACTGATTGTGCTGATCGCCTTTAAGCCATTGATTGGGGTTGCTCGGGCACAGGATACCATGGATACGGTAATCTGGCTGATTGCAGGCGGAGTTTTCTATATTGCCGGTGCTGTAATCTATGCTACAGCCAGGCGGGAGTTTGTCCATGCCATTTTTCATATCTTCGTACTGCTGGGATTGGCATGCCATATCTACGCGGCATACCTGATTCCGTTATAAAAAAAAGATTAGAATACTGACAATTAAAATATTAAAAGAAAATAATAGACAATGAGAAGTAAATCAATTACCATTGACAACTATTTAGACAACCATTTCATAGGTCGCAGTAACTGGCTTAGGGCTTCAGTGTTAGGTGCAAATGACGGAATAATTTCAATTTCAAGTCTTGCCATTGGTGTGGCAGCTGCAAATTCAGAAAGAGCTCCTATCTTACTGGCGACTGTCGCCGGTTTGGTTGCCGGTGCAATTTCAATGGCTGCCGGTGAGTATGTATCAGTCAGTTCACAAACGGATATCGAAAAATCGGATATCGAAAGAGAGAGGCAGGAATTAGAAGCTATGCCCGATGTAGAATTGAAGATTTTATCGGAAATATATGAGCGCCGCGGCCTACAAAAAGAAACAGCCATGTTGGTTGCCAAAGAATTGACGGAAAAAGATGCGCTGAGCGCTCATGTGAGAGACGAACTGGGCATCAACGAAATGAGCCAGGCCAATCCTGTTCAGGCTGCCCTGGCTTCCTGTGCCTCTTTTCTCGTAGGAGGAATACTGCCTCTATTGGTTGTATTGTTTACCCCTATATCCAATATGGTTTACTCTCTGTACGCCTTTACAATTGTAGCGCTTGCCGTACTGGGAGCGGTATCTGCCAAAACAGGAGGTTCTCAGATCATGAAGGGTGTGTTCCGGATTGTGATATGGGGTACCGTGGCAATGGGATTATCTGCTCTTGTGGGCTATCTTTTTGGTGTAAATGTATAATCTCCCAAACCGCTGTCAAATAACCTTTCACTACCCAAGCTGAAAGCTGATTCCTGAATCCACCTGATTACTGTATATTCGGCAATTCCAACCCGTATCCTTTTCTTTTGTCCTCCGCTTTCAGCAGGAATGCAAAAATCAGAGCCAGCACGCCGAAGCTTGTAAAGATCAACATCGGCAGGGTGTAATCGTAGGTGTTGACGGTCAGCCCGTCGCGCACCGTTTGTCCCGTAACGCAGTACTTCTCCAACACCCAGCCAATCAGCAGAGGCACACCCATAAGTCCCCAGTTCTGTACCCAGAAGATCAGCGAGTAGGCAGTTCCCAGTCGCTTCTCCGGTACAATCTTGGGCACTGAAGGCCACATAGCCGAAGGCACCAACGAGAAGGCAATACCCAGGAATACGACGAGTACCATCGCAAAGATCCAGCTATGAAAAACCGGCACAGAAAAAAGCGCGTGTACGATAATTAAAAGGATGGCACCGATGATCATGATGGTTGCCCCTTTTCCTTTTTTGTCGTAAATACCTCCGAAAAAGGGTGTCAGCAGAATATTTCCAAACGGCAACAACATCGGTATTAAACCGGCGAGGTCTTCTTTCACACCGAATTTATTCACCATCAGGTCCGTAGCATATTTCAAAAAGGGAAACACAGCCGAGTAGAAGAGTACACATAGAATGGCAATATACCACCAGCCCCTGTTACCCAGGATCTTGCCGATATCCGACAGTTTGAATTCATCTTCCGGATTCTTCTCCTCCACTGTGATGGCAGCTTCAGAAGCATCGAGTTTCCTGTCCATTACCACATAGACAAAGAAAGCGATCAGGCCAATACAGAGACCTATCAGCGCGATCAACAGCGGACGGGAGACATCGATCACACCCATTGCTTTGGCTATTGGGACAGAAAAGCCCAACGCCAGCGCAGTACCTATCCTGGCCATGGCGACCTGCATACCCATGGCAGTAGCAAGTTCCTTGCCTTTGAACCATTTGACGATAATCTTTGAGACTGTGATGCCGGCAACCTCCACACCCACGGCAAAAGTAGCAAAGCCGATGCTGGCCCAGAATACCTGCGCATCAAGACCGAAAAGTGTCTGTCCCCGCAATGCTCCATCAGAGACGGCCCAGTACTTTATTGCGGCACCGACTACCATCACAGCGGCTGCACCTACCCCGGTGATGCGCACACCCAGCTTGTCGAGGATGATCCCGCCGAAGATCAGCATCAGCAGGAAAACATTAAACCAACCGTAAGAGCTTGTGAATGTGCCATATTCAGCACGCGACCACCCTAGCTGGCCTTCCAGTAATCCTGCCAGCGGCGCCATGATATCGGTTAAAAAATAGCCGCACATCATTGTAAACGAAACAATGAACAATGCAGTCCAACGCGCTGCCGGAGAGTCCCGCAACGATTTCCTTATTGCTTCTGTCATGAGAATATATTTAACTGTTATTGATTTATTTCAGATTTGCAAAGATAAACAATCTGCACCATTTATTTGGAAAATAATTCCATTTTATCAGATGTCAGTCTACATCCGCATGCAGTCTGTTCAGAAATGCCACCGTTTTACGGATCTCCTTATACATGACGATGTCCTCATCGATAAACGGAACCTCTTTGCGATATTTTTTCACCACCTTTTCGATCAAGGGCGATGAGCGCAGGGGGCGACGAAATTCGAGTGCCTGCACGCCGTTCATCAGCTCAATGGAGAGAATGGTATCGAGGTTGTCCATCACCTTAATCAGCTTGATGGCCGACGTGGCGCCCATGCTCACATGATCTTCCTGCCCGTTGGAGGAGACGATGGAGTCGCTGCTGGCAGCGTAGCAGTACATCTTGTTCTGGCTCACCACCGAGGCTGCCACATACTGTGGAATCATGAAGCCCGAGTTGAGGCCGGGGTTGGCCACCAGAAACTCCGGCAGACCCCGCTTGCCGAGGATCAGCTGCGCCGTGCGTCGTTCCGAGATATTACCCAGCTCTGCCAGAGCGATAGCCAGGAAGTCGAAGGCGATGGCCAGGGGCTGCCCGTGGAAGTTTCCCCCTGAGATGATCACGTCATCATCTGGAAAGATGGTAGGGTTGTCGGTCACCGAGTTGATCTCGGTTACCACCACCTGCCGCACATAGCCGATGGCATCTTTGGTGGCGCCATGCACCTGCGGCACACAACGAAAGGAATAAGGATCCTGCAGATGCTCTTTCTTGCGGGATATCAGCTCGCTCCCTTCCAGGATACTGCGGATATTCCGGCTTGTCTCCAACTGTCCCGCGTGGGGACGGATCAGGTGGAGCCGTTCGTCGAATGGCTCCAGGTGGCCGTCGTAGGCATCGAGTGAAAGCGCCGCAATCAGGTCGGCCCGCTTTGAGAGACGTTGGCCCTTCATGATGGCAAAGACACCATGTGCCGACATGAACTGGGTACCGTTGAGCAGGGCAAGCCCCTCCTTGCTTTTCAACCGGATAGGTTTCCAGCCAAACTCATCCAGCACGTCGCCGATATCCCGTTTCTGGCCTTTGTAAAACACGTCCCCCACCCCAATCAGCGGCAGGAAGAGATTGGCCAGCGGTGCCAGGTCGCCCGAGGCACCCAGCGACCCCTTGTCGTAAACGATAGGCAGGATGTCGTTGTTGAACAGGTCGAGCATCCGCTGTACGGTGGCCACCTGCACGCCGCTGTAGCCCAGCGAGAGGGCATGGGCCTTGAGCAGGAACATCAGCTTGACGATGAGCGGCGCCACCTCCTCACCCACGCTGCAGGCGTGTGACTTCACCAGGTTCTCCTGCAAGGTGCTCAGATCTTCAATGGAGACCGGTCGTTCGCAGAGCGATCCAAAGCCTGTAGTGATACCGTAGATAGGTTCCTGCTGTGTTTCCATCTTCCGGTCCAGGTAGTCGCGGCACTTTTGAATCCGCTCCCTGGCTTCGGGTGACAACTCCACCCTGATGTTCTCGTTGATGATCCACTCCAGATCATCGATGGTCAGGTCACGCTGACCGATATAGTATATGTTTTTCATACGATTAAAATTATTTATTTAATCATGCTCTAGTGTGAAAATGATTATTTCGTCCTTTTCATGCATTGCATCTGTTTCATTCAAAGAATTGTCTTCACCCATTGTATTGCGTGCCTCTCCTTTTCAAGTGTATCCTTTTCCATTGTGTCGCATTTTGCACTCATTTCAACAACAAACGCCTTGTCGCGGATGCCTCCCAGGTTGGTACGCACATTGAGCAGTGCCCCCATGATGGCGGTGCGGCAGATCATCAGGCCGACCAGGCCGTCGGTCACCGCGTTCCGGTTTCCGGTCTCCAGTACTTCACTCATGGTATCGAGCAGACTGTATGTCCGTTCCGCCACTTCCATCGGTACCAGGGAAGCGATTTTTGTGGCTTCCTCAATCTTTTCTTCGCGCAAGGCGATCTCTGCTTCCGTTTCTTTCGGCATCCGGTACGCGTCCATCACCAACCGGTATGCATCCGCGTCACGGTCAATGTCGTTCACCAGATGAACCCTGTTGGCGGACATCTCAGCGGCTATCTGTTTCATTCGCTCTTCTACGGCAACATATTTTTTCTTTCCGATGGTCAGGCCGGCCACCATCTCGGTGAGTGCCGTAGCAAGGGCGGCACTCAGTGCGGCACTGCTGCCACCGCCAGGTAACGCTTCGTTTGCAGCGGTCTTTTCAAGAAATTGTTTGAGGGTCAGGTCTTGTAGTTTCATTATTTAAATTTTTAGCGTTCAGCGATCAGCTTTTTAGGAGCAATTATTATACATTCAGCGGTTTGGGACATAGCGGTCAGCTGTACCAAATTAGTAAATCAATCATTTTATCTGTAAATCTGCACATTAATCAATCATCACATCAACTGACGATTTTCCCCTTTTTAATCACACATTCCACAATATTCATCCCCACGTGGTAGGGCAGAAACTTGTAGGAGGGGAACTGCAGCAGGATCAGGTCGCCCTGCTTGCCAATGTCGATGCTCCCGATACGGTCGGCACGACCCAGCGCTGCGGCACTGTTGATGGTCATTGCAGTCACTGCCTCCTCCGGCGACATCTGCATATAGATGCATGCCAGGGCAAAGAGCAGTGGTACCGAAGCGGTGAATGAGCTGCCCGGATTCAGGTCGGTAGCCAGCGCCACGATGCATCCCGCGTCGATCATCTCCCGTGCGCGGGCATACTCTTCCCGCAAGGAGAAGGCCGTCAGCGGCAGTAGCGTAGCCACCGTCTCCGATGCTGCCAGGGCACGAATTCCTTCGTCGGAGGCCTGCAGGAGGTGGTCCGCCGAGAGACAGTGCAGTTCTGCTGCCAGCTCGGCACCGCCCAGTGGCACGATCTCATCGGCATGCATTTTAAGCTGAAAACCCTGTTCACGGGCTGCCTGCAAGTAGCGGCGCGACTGCGCTATTGTGAACACGCCTTCCTCGCAGAAGATATCCACCGCTTCGGCCAGCTTTTGTTGTGCGACCAGGGGAAACATCTCTTCAATCTGGAAATCGATAAATGCCTCTTCCCTGCCCTTCCACTCCGGTGGGAGAGCATGTGCTCCCATGTAGGTGGGAACGATATCCACCGGGTGACTTTCATTCAGTCGCCGCATGACACACAGCTGCTTCAACTCGGTCTCCTTGTCCAGTCCGTATCCACTCTTTCCCTCCACGGTGGTGATGCCCAGCCGGAGCATCGCATCAAGGCGTTGCCTGCTCGATGCCATCAGCTCCTCTTCTGTCGCATCACGGGTGGATTTTGTTGTGCTGACAATCCCTCCACCCCTTTGCATGATCTCCATATAGCTGTCGCCGCGCATCCGCCAGGAGAACTCCACCTCCCGGTATCCGCCAAAGACAAAATGGGTATGGGGATCCACAAAGCCCGGCAAAAGTGTCTTACCTGTAGCATCGATAATTCTGTAATTCTGCTTCTTGACCGGAATAGGTTCATCCTGTTTCAGCATGTGCGAGATAAGACCATCTGTCACGATCACCGTTCCATTTTCTATGACCTGCAGATCGGACATCTCTTTTCCACGCTTTCCGGCGAAGCCGCTGCAGGTCACTACCTGTGCCGCGTTATGGATGATCAGGTTGCTCATAAATTATTTACTTTGGCTTTCCATTCCTTCCAGCCCAGGATGGCCAGTACCAGGAAAACGGAATACTGAATGCTTGTAAAGTAAAGTCCCTGCGAAGCATAGATTGGTATGGAGATGATGTTGCCGATGATCCAGAACTGCCAGTTCTCCAATTTTTTTATCGCCATGAGGATGGTGGCTACCAGGAAGAAGGACGTGTTGAACGCATCGATCCAGGGCAACCAGGATTGCAGGTAGGCATTGTCGCCGCTATTCACCCGGCGCAACAGGAAAAACACAGCGATATAGATCACCACCACCGCAACCCAGGAAAGGATGTTCTGCAAGCGGCTGTTCCTGCTGATCTGCAGTTTGCCATTGTCGTCACTGCTCCGCGCCCACATATACCATCCAAAGATGTTCGATATCAGGTAGACCGCATTGATGCCGGCATTGGCATACAGACGTGCCGCAAAGCAGATGTAGATGTAGATGGCCACGCTGGCAATACCAAACGGGAAGACCAGGATGTTCTCCTTGCGGGCGTACCATACGCTGAGTATACCCAGTAACGCGGCAATCGCTTCAATCCAGTTCATCTCATCTACTCCATCAGTTTTGCTTCGAGCACCTGGCTGATCGAGAAGTTTTCAAGTCCCAGGTAATAAGCAGCCGAATCGACCAGTGCCGCCATGGGCACCAGCCCAATCACCTCGCCCCCCACCACGGGTACACCGTATCGTTGCGCTTCCATACGTACCATCTCATGAGCCCGGTATATGGCTGTGTGGGTATAGTCGGTCAGGTTCATCGATACCTGGGTGATTCCACGCTCACGCAATGTCACCCCCATCGCTTTGCAGTAACGCAATCCCCCACCAATATGCCGTACTTTTTTTGCGATGGCATCGGCGATCTCTCGGTTATCGGTACCGAGGTTCACGTTGTAGGCGATCAGCGGCATGCGTGTACCCACGGCCACTGCTCCGGCAGTGGGATGAGGTGTTAACGGTCCGTAGTCGGACCGCCACTCCGGCAGCTTCATCTTTTCTGTCAGCCCCTCAAACTCCCCTTTTCGTACCGAGGACAGGTTCTCACGATGCGGTGCCGTGGCCGATTTCTCATAGAGGAACACCGGCAGTTGATACTTTTCTGCAGCCATTTCTGCCACCTCTTTCGAGAGCGTGATCGCCTCCTCCATCGTCACATTTTTAATTGGAATGAAGGGTACCACATCCACGGATCCCATGCGGGGGTGCTGGCCTTTGTGCTGTGTGAGGTCGATCAGTTCCACCGCAATACCAATGGCATCGATCACTGCTCTTTTCAGCGATTCCGGTTCCCCCACCACGGTAATCACCGAACGGTTGTGGTCGGCATCACTGCTGTAATCCAGCAGCTTCACTCCTTCTCTCCCCCGAAAGGCATCCGCTATTTTCTCAACTTTTGCTCTGTCGCGTCCCTCGCTGAAGTTGGGGACACATTCCATGATTTTGTTCATAAACGATTAAATTCTATCACTTCAAAAGTAGTGAAATTTCATAAATATTCTTCAATTCGTGTACAAAAGATAGATCGAACGCTTCTATGGAAGCACGTGCTTTCTGATCATTTCTTCATCAACCGGATAAGGTTCAGTGATTTGATAGCTGTCTGCATGCATCGTGTTAAATTCCTTTACCGTAGTGATTGCATTGGGATTGCGCGCCCAGGCTCGCCGTGCCACGCCACCCATCACGTCCCATGTCATGGCTGAGCGGAGGATCTCATCCACCCGGGTGCTGCCATCACACACCATGCCAAAGCCGCCGTTGATGGCTTTTCCAATCCCCACACCACCGCCATTGTGAATGGCCACCAGGCTCATGCCGCGTGCCGTGTTGCCGGCAAAGCACTGCACCGCCATGTCGGCCATTACATTGCTGCCATCCTTTATATTGGCTGTTTCCCGAAAGGGGGAGTCGGTACCGCTCACATCGTGGTGATCACGTCCCAGCATCACCGGGCCAATGTCACCTTGGCGCACCATCTCGTTGAAGCGCAGTGCAATTCTGAGCCTTCCCTCCGCATCCTGGTAGAGGATGCGCGCCTGGGTGCCCACCACCAGGTTGTGCTGTTCCGCATCGCGGATCCAGATCCAGTTGTCGCGATCCTGTCCGCACTTATTGGGGTCGATACATTCCATCGCTGCCCGGTCGGTCTTCATCAGGTCCTCATGCTTCCCACTCAGGCATACCCAGCGGAAGGGTCCGTAGCCATAGTCGAACAGCTCCGGCCCCATGATATCTTCCACGTAGGAAGGCCAGATAAAACCCTCTTTCTCGTCGATCCCGTTTCTCGAGATTTCCTTCACGCCGGCATCGTAAATTGCTTTCATAAAGGAGTTTCCATAATCGAAAAAGTAAGTTCCCCGGTCGGTTAGTTTCCTGATTACCCGGTAATGACGCCGCAGCGATTCGTCCACCTTCTCACGGAAGGTATTCCGGTCTTCGTGCAGCAGGCGTGTACGTTCTTCAAAAGAGATGTCGGCGGGACAATAGCCCCCGGTATAAGGTTCATGACAGGAAGTCTGGTCGCTCAGCAATTCTATATGAATATCCTTCTCTGAGGCATACTCCAGCAGATCCACGATGTTTCCATGATAAGCCACCGATAAAGGTTCCCTACCCTGCATAGCTTCCTGTGCCCAGTTGAATGCCTGCTGTTTGTCCGCCGTGACACGCTGCACCCACCCCTGCTGTCGCCGCGTTTCAATGCGGGAGAGATCCACCTCGGCAATCACCGATACCGCACCGGCAATATCGGCTGCCTTGGGCTGTGCACCGCTCATGCCCCCCAGTCCCGACGAGACAAAGAGGTGCCCCCTGAGGTCCCGGTCATGCGGAATATCCAGCTTCAGTCGCCCTGCATTCAGCAGCGTATTAAAAGTGCCGTGCACGATTCCCTGGGGGCCGATGTACATCCATCCGCCGGCAGTCATCTGTCCGTAGTTGGCCACGCCCATCTGCGCGGCGATCTCCCAGTCGGCCTGGTTGTCGAACATCCCCACCATCATCGAGTTGGTGATGATTACCCGCGGTGCATCGGGTTTTGATCTGAACAATCCCAGCGGGTGGCCACTCTCCACCACCAGCGTCTGCTCCTGTGTCATCACCTCCAGGTATTTTTTAATAAGCCGGTACTGCATCCAGTTCTGACATACCTGTCCTGTCTCGCCGTAGGTAACCAGTTCATAGGGATAGAGGGCGATGTCGAAGGAGAGATTGTTGTCGATCATTACCTGAAAAGCTTTTCCCTCCACGCATCTTCCTTTGTATGCATCGATGGGTTTTGCCCGCAAATCCCCTTCTGGGCGATAGCGGTATCCGTAGATGCGGCCACGCGTTTTCAGCTCATTCAGAAACTCCGGTACCAGTGCCCCATGTAACTCTGTGGAAATATAACGCAATGCATTTTTTAAAGCGGTCATTGTCTGTGTTTCCGTGAGCCGGAATCCTCGGTCCGGGGCACGGCGGATGCCCTCCTGAAAGGATGGAAAGGAGGGTAACTGATTGTCTAAGGTTATCTGCATACAGCATTTTTTTGAACCATAAAAGATAATCCGCTATCCGGAGGATACGGTTAACAAAAATAGCAAATTTTCCTGAAAAACCTTTTCTTCAGAGATTTCCTTTTGGCATTATATATATCGATAATGATAATATAAACTCAAATAGAAAAAAATTGTTGTAATATATACTTTATAAAAATCTTTTATGTATTTTTGTCTCAACACACATCAATTAACTATTTAAAAATGAGCAACGAACGAATTGTTTTAGAAGTGGACGGCAATACGGCTAAGGCTTGGCGAAACTCTCCCCCCGACTTTAAATTGCAAGTTGAGAAGGAAATTAATTTTCAACTAAAAAGAAGATTGAAGGAGGTACAACTGGCAGAATTTAAAAAAACAGTTGATCAAGTTAGAGACGAAGCCTCTAAAAATGGACTTACAGAAGAGATCCTTAATCAAATTCTCAATGAAGAGGAAGAGGATTATATTTGACACAAATGCTCTTATAAGTGCATTTCTTTTAAAAAAAAGTGTCAGTAGTTTGGCTTTTGACTCAGCGTTAATGAAAGGAGAAATCATTACGTCTGAAGTCATTCATAAAGAGTTTGTAACTGTTTTCTTTCGTAACAAGTTTGACAATTACGTTACATTTGCTAATCGTTTAGAATTAGTAGAATCACTCGAATCACAGCTCCTTTTTTGGCCTGAAAATCTTATTAAACCTTTACAAATCTGTCGCGATCCCCATGATGATATATATTTAGAACTTGCTGTCGCATCACATGCTTTTTGTATTGTAACAGGTGATCGTGATCTATTGTCTATAGATCCGTTTTATGAAACACGGATTGTAACAGCTTCTGATTTTCTTTCTTTATTTTAACTCTATTAATTGTGCACAAAATAACCTTTATTTTACAGTAATCAGTTCGTTTATTTTTTCCATTAGCTCCTGCAGGGGTGTACCCGATTGTTCACTCATCATTTTCAGCGATGCGATGGGAAGGATCACTTTGGCCATCGGGCTGTTGAGTATGGAGAATTTGGGATTGTAAGCGATCAGATCTTCCTTCAAACCCGGAAATTGCTGTAGCAGTGATTTCAGTTTGGTATCACCGGAAAGGATCACTTTCTCCGGGTTACCGTTCGTTGTGGGACTACCGTTTGTTGTGACGCTTCCATTACTACCGGCTGTGTAAGTTTCAGATCCCGAACCATTGTGGGTTCCATTGCTAGACACATTCTCCTCTCCCCAGGTCAGCAGGCGCCGTTCCCCTTCGAGTTGGCGGATGTGGGTACAGTCCTGCATCATCTCCATCACACCCCTAAAGTTACCTTTGTCGTCCCTCACCGCCACATAGACGATGTAGATAAAGAGACCGGGTTTGTTGATCCAGAACTCGGCCTGGCTCTGTTCGCCACTGCGGAACTTCTCGATGATCTCCTCCACCAGATGGACACTTTTGGGAGGGTGGCAGTTGCGCACCTCACGACCGATCACACCCTTGCTTCTGGGGAAGACACGGTGCTTGGTATCGGTGTAGAAGGCTACAAGTTCGTTTTCATCCACGAAAGAGATATCTACCGGCATATGCCGGTAAAGCAGGTTGATCTGTTCCAGCGTCAGTTTGCCATGAGCCACATCCAGTACCTGTTCCTGCTTCTCGCTCTTTGTTTCATGTCCGTATTTGGCGAGCAGCGCTGCCAGGTCCTGCATAAAGCCGTTCTGATCCGCCGTCATTTGCGGGTTCTGTTGTCCGGGATACCGCTGTTCAGGAATCGGCTGTCCGCTGTTCTGCTGACCAGAATTGTGCTGCCCGGCTCCCCTGGAAATCGGCTGTTCGACTCCGAAGAAACCGATTTCGCGATCACCCGACTTCAATTGCTCCATCTTGTCGGCGGATATCAGTTTGAGGGAGGTGGGATAGAGAATCATCTCCTCCTTCTCCATCAGGTCGCGCAGGTCGGCAGCCATCTCACCGTAGGTATCAAGAAACGTTGTCACATCAACAGGGTCGCTGTTCAGTATCTCCCAGGCCTTGTTCATCTCGTCGCGGATGTAATCGTCGTACACCCACATGGTGGTTGTGGGACGGTCGAACCCTTCCCGCTCCAGTGCTGAATAGAGTTGATTCTGTTTTCGACTGAAATGCACTTTGTAGGGCAATATCTGCTCCATCAGCTCCAGCCAGGGATTCAGAATAAAAGGCTTCCGCGCCAGGGCATCACCCTGCTGCAGCAACTCCTTCATCCGGCTGTTCTCACGCCGGTAGGCGTCAATTGTATGTCCGAAGGGGAGTTTCGCTTCTTCTGTGTCCATCAGCCCTTCAAAGACCTCCAGCATACCGCGGACATCTTCGTTGCGGCATTCATCCGGATCTTCATCCTTCAGTAGTTGCTCCGCTGCGGCAAACTCAGCAGCCGTAATTGTGCCGACCTCATTTTTCATCCGGGCCCGTGCCTCTTCGAGTGGTAAATGGCCGTTCTCGTACTGCTGCTTGATCTCCAGCATCCGTCTCAGCTTTTCCTGATCGAGGCTGGCAAATATATGATTGGTTTTCTGCTCTTCCATATCTGTGGGAAATTAACTTATCCGACACAAAATTAAGGAGTACACAGCAAGGTTGCAATACCAAGAAATAGCTATTTTTCAGGTTGCAATATCCCTATTGATATGCAGAAAACCACAGTCTTGCGAATATGATGCTCCGTTACGCAATCTTCAGAAGTATAGCTGAAGACCGACTGTGCCCTGGTTGGCTTCCGGTCCTTTGTTGTGCAGAAAAAGGGAAAGCGGGGTGTAGGACATGAAAAAGCCGATATCTCCAACACCGGCCTGGAACAGGAGATCGAACGTCACAGGGCGGATATTCAGGTCGCCAGGTTGTTTTATTTTTCGTTCTTTTCCATTTTCATTCAACCATATTTTAGATGATGAGGCAGTCTTTATCTTACCCACTACCCCTGCATTCAGGAAGATGGTTTCTGCGCATCCAATGGGGAAATTTACCTCCAGGAGCAGGGGAAAGGTAAGATACGTAAAATGGAGGCGCGAATTATTTAATGTCTCCTCCGAAGTACTGATCACCGTTTTATAGTCAATCACCTCCATGTATTTGTTTGTCTCCAGGTGCATGGAGTTGAACTGAATACCAAAACCTGTCACCAGGGAGAAGCCGTTGTTACCCAGACTCCAATGATCGTCGAAGAAATTCAGGTTATATTGTAGCGACCGGCTCAGATTCAGTGCTGAAGCCATCTCTCCGTCGAAATCCCAACCATTGGGCAGATTCGAAAAGCCGATACCGAACCCGGCCCAGTGTGATGCTGCTATGGTGCGTTTGTCTTTCGGCTTGAAAATATCAGGCACGAATATGTCGAACCTGTTTTCATAACGACGTTCCACACTTTTGTCATCCGTGAAAATTCCCTCGTAAATTTTATCACTCTTGACGGTATCGCCCGATTCATTATGCCGGTAGACAGATACATTGATTTCGTCCTGTTGTTCCTGTATAACCACCGTCCGGTTCTGGTAACGGAAGGTCGTATCGGCAGGAAAGAAAGTGGAAGCGTTCACACAGCTCAGGCTGGCCAGCAACGCAAGAATTGCAAAAAAAGTCTTCATTGATAATATGTTTAATTGTGTAATTACGTGATGATGTTCTGTCGATGGGCTTATTCCCTTATAAACAACTTGTTGATCAATTCTTCCGATTTGAGGTCACCCTCCATGTATATCAGCGTGGCCTGCTGATCATCTCCAATTTTGAAGAGGATATACCGATTCATTTTTTTCCCTTCATCCGGAAGTTGATAGTATCCCGAACGGATGGCGCCGTTGCGGATAACCTCCTTGATTTTTCGTGCCTGCTGCTTGTCGGCATTCAGGCACTGCTGCATATCGTCCGACGCAGGAGCCTCGTACTGCAGCGTGATGCTACGGTATACGCTAAGCCGGTAATTGCGGACTGCTTCTCCCGACAGGATGACCATGGTGCTCCCCTTCAGCTTTCCGTATTTCTCGAAGATGCTGTTTATTTTCAAATCCTGTCCCTGTACTGAAGCCACAAAGAGGAGCATCGTGCAGCAGAATATAAAAGTTCCTATTCGTTTCATAAGTATCACTTGTTATTTTACTCCAGCATAAAGCGAAGTTGCTCTTCCAGCATATTTTCTTCCGATTTCACTTTCTCAAACGATGTTTCAGCATATGCCCGCACCACACCAATATGCGTAATCTTTTCCCCGTTTATCCAGACGCTGTTTTCTGTCAACATGTTGTCGTCTCTTATGATCCGGTTTAGAAGGACCACTCCCAATAACAGGCAGGCAGCCATCGACAGGACTCTCAGCAATCTGATGCGTCTGATTTTATTTTTGTGGACTGCCGGAAGGTCCGCTCTCAGCCCTTTCAGAAACTCCGTCACGCTTGCCTCCTCGCTAAAGTAGGTAAAGAGCGGGCCGGTCTCCATCTGATCATCCGTCCGATCCGCATTGAGAAAGTATTCTCTAAGGAACTGCTCCTCATCGTGAGTGGTCTCTCCCCGGAAGTATTTATCGTGTAAATTCTTTATATCCCTCATAAACATCCTTTTTTTTATTCCCTTTTACCTAAAATTTCAAGCATAGCTTCTCTTTTCTGCCGGGTGTCGAGATACACCTCCCGAAGTCGTTTTCTGGCTCTGGAAAGATTGTTGCGTACCGCTTCGACGGCAACACCCGTCAACGCCACAATTTCTTCCGTTTCATATCCTTCAATCTCCTTCAACAAGAGTATTTTTCTTTGCAGGGGAGGCAGCGTAGCGATGATGCGATGAATAAGGGCATGCTCCTCTCTTATTTCCAGCAATTCATCCGGAAGATGTGCTTCCGATTCGGTATGCAGGAACTCATCCACCGCTTCCCCGGGATGCCTTCCCCGGATTTTGTCGATGCTGATATTTTTGGTCATTGTCATACAGTAGGCTTCCACATTGTCCGGCTCACCGTCTGTGCGGCAGCGATGCCAGAGCTTCAGGCATACTTCCTGCACCACATCTTCCGCATCTTCGCTATTGCGTGTGATACGCTTTGCGACGAGGAGTAATGTAGGTCGTAAGTCTATGACGGCTCTTTTATATGCAGCAATATCCATTTCTACTTATACGACGTAAAAAAAGGAAGAACGTATCATCGGAAATGTTTTATTTTATCCCGGGTTTTGATTCGCATCAAAATACGAGATTTTACTGTGTCCACAATCTGTTATTCATTCATCCCGCATGCTTTGCAGTCTCGTAGTCGGGATAGATAGAGAAGATAGAGCTGAAGCCCGAGATATCGAAAATCTCTTTTATTTGTGGTTGCATGGCAAAAATTTTAAGCATACCTCCCTGTACCTTCACCTTCTTCTGCAGGGTCAGAAATATGCGCAGCCCGGAACTGCTGATATAATCCAGCCCGCTGCAATCGAGATAGATGGCTGCTCCCTTTTCGTTGTACAAATGGGCGATGCTGTTCTCAAATGCATTGTAGTTGGTGGTATCTACTCTTCCGTTTAGTACAACCAGAAAGCCTTCGTCTGTTCTGTCGATGGTTATCTTCATATGATTATTTATTTTATTTTGTTTTCATTTTTACCCCAATATGTGATGCACATCATGGTGATGTCATCCGATTGCGTATGGCCATTCACAAATTCTTTCACCGACTGTTTCACCCTGTCTGTCAACTCTTTCGATGACTTGTCTCTGTTTTCCGAAAGCGATTTGATCAGTGCGGCCTCACCAAAAAGGTTTTTGTCTGCATCTTCGGCTTCGGTAACGCCATCGGTGTAGAGAAAGATCTGATCCGACTTATCCAACACCACCGTTTCATCGCGATAATCAAACACCTCGAAGATTCCCACAGGAATGGCTTTGGTATTACTGAACATGCGTGGCTCCTGGTTCCTGTTCAGCAATACCGGGGGATTGTGTCCCGCATTGCAGTACTGTAGTTCACCGGTGCGCAGGTTCAGGATACCTACGAAGAGGGTGACAAACATGTTGGATTCATTGTTGATTGTGAGTGTTTTATTGACCGACTCCACAATCTGCGCGCAGCTCCTGTTCTTGTCAGACATCGACCGGATCAGTGTGATCGTCACCGCCATAAACAGCGATGCGGGAACCCCCTTGCCCGATACGTCGCCAATGGCAAAGCAGAGGTGGTCGTCATCAATCGGGAAGAAGTCGTAAAGATCGCCTCCCACCTCCATGGCCGACTCCAATGAAGCATAGAGCCCAATCTCCGGCAGGTTTGGAAATGGAGGAAATATATGAGGTATCATATCCGTCTGAATGCCCCGGGCTATGCGCAACTCACTCTCAATCTTCTCTTTTGCTGAGGTAGTCTCCTTCAGGTCGGCAATATATTTGGTGAGTTCCTCCTGCATAAACCGGAACGAGTCGTGCAGCTCCTTCATCTCGTGGTTTTCATCCACTGCTGACAGTTCGGTATCGAAATCGCCCCCCGCGATGCTGCGTGCCGCCCTGGCAAACTTGGAGAGAGGCCCTATCTGCCGGTTGATGATGCGGATGGTGGCAATGGTCAACAGTACCAGCGCCACCGTGGAGAGCATGAAGATCATGATGTTGAGATTTCGGAGTCCGGCATACATCTCCCGGTGGGGATATACCACCCCGAGCGACCATTTCGAGGAGGGTATTTTGGTGTGATAAATCCACACTTTTCCAATCTCCTTCAGGTCGACATTCGAGAACTTGCTTCTCCCGCTGATCATGTCGCGACCTATCTCTCTTATTTTCGGTTCATCAATCTCCTTAGCATAGGTGAATATGGTCTGGTTCATGATGTGCGATGCGTTGGGATGGGTCACGTAGACCCCGTTTCCGGAAATGAGAAAGGCGTATCCCGTATCAAATATCTTTACGGAGTTCACAATCTCTGTGAGCCACTCGAGTGAAATATCTATCGTGATGATTCCTGCTAACACCCGGCTATTGTTGATGTTTCTGTAAAAAGGTGCCGAGTAGGTGGTCATCAGTACACCTCCGCCCCCCTCATCGTAATAAGGTTCCGACCAGTATGGCTTCTTCAGTAAAGCCGGAATCTGATACCAGTCCATGATGAAATAATTATACGCAGGTGACCAGAGATCACGGCTCCGAATCTCCTCCCCGCTTCGATAGGCATAGGGCGCAAATGCATACTCTTCTTCCGAGAACATATGGGGTTCAAAGGCAATGGCACCTGCAAATACCGACTCGTTGTTGCGCACCAGCTGCTTTAAAAAAGCGTAGATTGAATCCCGGGAGAGTGTGTTGGTTTCCATTATCCAGGCCAGGTTATTGGGGATCATCTCTGCCGGGTTAATAATCTCTTCAATCTTGTAGACAGCACTTTCGGCAAGGTGAATAGCATTTTCGCGGCTCTCCCTTTCAATGGTTTTCCGGGCAAAGAGGTAATAGATGGTGAAGATGGATCCTCCCAGTATAAAGCAAAAAAGAAGAACGCGGACAATTATTTTAAAAGAAAGCCTGTTCCGATTCATCAGTTTTTAATATTTATTTTTTTTCCTGCTTCCGTCTGTCTTTATGGCCGAAAGCAATTCTGATTTATTTTTTACTCCCTGCCGGCAACTGATAGAACTGTTCAAATCCGAAGGTCTGAAGCCCTTGCGTTTCTTTTGCCATTCGGAAAACCTCCATTGCCCTGTCGAAATCCGATTTTAACAATTGTCCTTTTGTCACTTTCTTTTTTCCCGGATTCATCATCTCCAGCACTTTTTCCAGCATCCACCGCTGGTGCACCCTGTTGTTTGGCAGGTGCGCCCTATCCATCTCACCAATCACCAGATCAAGGGCGTACTCCCGGTGCTGACTGGCATACTCCCACCCTCTCAACGTAGCCTTCAGAAAACCGGCATACGCATCACCTTTACTATTGAGGGAATCCTCCAGGCAATAGATTCCGTCTTCCGGAATATCCAGGTTATAATCGGAAAAGAAGAAGGTGTTTAACTCATCCTCATCAATACCACAATTGTTAATCTGATCATACTCATTGTAATACATAACCATCAGTGCATCCACCCCATCCACAAGAAAAAGGTTTACTGTCTGCAAGATCCTGATGAGATCCATGCGGATGCCATGCTCCTGCATAAAGGCCAGGGGTACATCTTCGAATCCGCTACTCCAGATTCCCAGCTTCTTGTTGTGTAGTTTTTGGGGTGTATCAATGCCGCTCTTCTTTTTTGTTACCATCATGAGTGCCGAATGCTGGGAGAGCTGACCGATATTTACCAGGGGAACACCTTTTGCCCGTTGTTCCATGGCATCGAGCATAAACGAAGAAACCACATCGGCTTCCCCATTTTTTAATAAATCCAAAGAGGCGATGTTCGCGGTCGCGTGCACGATATCCACATCAAGTCCTTCATCCTTATAGAATCCCTGATCCAGAGCGACATAATAGCCGGCAAACTGGGCCTGCGGAATCCAATGGGGAGTAAAAACCAACTTCTCATTCTGTGCTCGACAATCATTCCAACCTAGCAATAAAATTGTAATCCCCAACAATGGGGCGAAGCACCGATTGTGACACTTTACGCGTTTCAATTCAAGATTATATTTGATGACTCATAAAATATGTTTCAAACCTGCAAGTTTACATAAAATTTTCGAATCATGCGTTGTTTTTGTTATTTATTTCAAATCATGACATCTGTAGGACAGTACCATCAGCCGCTTTTATCCAAAGCCAGTCGAACAAATCGGTCTTTCATTGGTTAACCGTGTTAAATAAAAGAGACATGTCACAAAATTTAAAGCTTTCCATCCTCGATCTGGCCTACTACACGGAAAATGATCCCACTCCGGGTCATGTATTGCAGCACTCCACCGAGGTTGCCCGACTGGCCGACAGGCTGGGTTATCACCGCTATTGGTTTGCCGAACACCACAACAGTGCGGCACTGATGAGCATGTTCCCCGAGATCATGATCGCCCACGTGGCGGCCCATACGGAACGTATTCGGGTGGGCAGCGGCGGGGTGATGCTTCCCAACCACAGTGCACTGAGCGTGGCAGAACGATTTTCGATGCTGGAGGCGCTTCACCCTGGTCGCATCGACCTGGGCATAGGACGCGCTCCGGGCACCGACGGCAGAACAGCCCTGGCGCTGCGCCGCTCGTGGGAGATATGCAAGGAGGATACTTTTCCGGGGCAACTCGACGACTTGCTGGGTTACTTTGCCCACGACCTTCCAAGTGACCATCCTTTCGTCAACGTGATCGCCAACCCCGATCCGTCGCTGACGCCCGCCCTGTATATGCTGGGATCGAGCAGCGGCGGCGTTCAGTTTGCCCTGGAGAAAGGATTGGGTTTTGTCTTTGCCGGACAGATCAATGCCGAGATGGCTGTGCCAATGTTGCGGTTTTATCAGGATCATTTCAAGCCTTCCCGCTATTATGCCGCACCCAAAAGCATCCTCTCAATCAGTGTCTTCACGGCAGAGACCGAAGAGGAGGCGCACTACCTTGCCGCCCCCACCCTGTTGATGTGGACATTGCTTGCCACGGGGAAACGATTTAAAACCTTTCCTACCAGCAAGGAGGCCAACGACTATCCCTACACGCTGCAGGAAAAGGCAATCCGGGAGCAGCAGCTGTCGAAGTTCGTGATCGGCACCCCCGGCAAGGTGGCTGAACAGCTGCATGACTGGGCAGACAAAACCGGCGTGGATGAGATCATGCTGGTAGATGGATATGCCGAGACGGAAGCACGGAATAACGGTTACACTCTCCTGGCAAAAGAGTTCGGATTATGATGCTTGCGGAGGAGTGATCACCGATCCCCCTGCCCATTCACCGGCCATAGACCGGCTGCAACCACTTCTCGGGTGCCTCATGGAGGCTCACTGCCGCCCAGCGGATGCCGCGCTGCATGATCTCCAGCACCTCGGGTCCCTCGAAATCCTTCGCCACATGTCCCAGTGATGAGTAGAAGACCCGTCCCTTGCCGTACATTTTCTTCCAGACTACCGGCATCACGGCCCCGTCAATCCAGGGTGCATGGTCACCGTTGAAGGTGGTCGTGGCCAACACCTTCACATTGGGATCCACCTGCATATAGTACTGCTCGGAGTGCATCTTGAAATCCTTCAGTCCTCTGGTCACCTTGTCGTTGTGATCGGTGATGTTTACCGTGTAGGGGATCACCCCTCCCGGGTGTGCCACCCACTGGCCGCCCACCATGAACTGGAACTCCACGTTATTGCGAAACGCATCGCCAATGCCGCCGTGCCATCCGGCCAGTCCCACACCCCGCTTCACAGCCGTAAGCAGACCCTTTTCCTGTTCCTTGGTGATGGTGCCCATGGTCCATATCTGCACCACCAGGTCGAGGCTGTTCATCAGCGTGCTGTCGGTGTAGATCTCCAGGTTGTCGCTCACCACCACCTCAGCCCCTTCCGATCGCATCCAGGGTACAAAAATATCGCGTGTCAGCACCGGATCGTGTCCTTCCCATCCCCCGTAAACAAACAGTACTTTTTTCCCTTTTAGGGGTTGATTGCCCTGTTGTGCCATCAGGGAGGAGGAGATTGTGGTTGTCATCATCAGCAGGAAAAAATAAATAAATTTTTTTTTATCGATATGGATCATGTCAAATAATTTTTGGTATCGGTATGTCATTATTCAGTTATGGCAGAAGAGTCTAAGCTTTCCAGTAGGGCAGCTGATAAGGCTCTCTGTAGGCATAGTGGTACAACCGGTGTGCCAGTGCCTCCTTGTCGTCACCGAAACTCAGCGTCACCGGATCCCACTTCACCGGCCTGTTCAGCTCGGTGGCAATGTTGATCAGACAGCAGAGGATGTTGGTGCTGCAGCCCGCTTCCACCGGTGCGATGGGATTGAGGCGCGAGCGCATGGCATCCAGGAAATCCTGCATGTGGGGCGCGCTCACCTCGAAGGAGCCTGCTGCGACCTCCCGCTCCCTTTTCTTCAGCAGCGAGGGATCGGAACACTCGATGTAGCCACGGGCCACCTTGATCCATCCCTTGGTACCGATAAACTGTATCCCCTTGTCGTCCGGCTTGTCGTCACGGAAAGGCTGTTCCGTCATCACGATGCCATTTGCATATTTCACGGTGGTATATTCCGTACCGTTGTACCCTGCCGGGATATATTCCACCGGGCCGGTACCATCGAGTCCCAGCGCCCACTGTGCGATATCGAAATGATGCGCTCCCCAGTCGCCCGTATATCCGTTGCCCGTCTCGCGGTAATAGCGCCAGGTGGCCCATTCCCCTTTTTCCTTGTAGTCGGGTGGTGCAATAGGCGGACACATGGTCGGGTTATAGTGTACCTTCGGGTCGTTGAGCGGTCCCAGCCAGAGCCTGAAGTTCAGGTTTGAGGGTACAGGCATCTCGGGCAGGTTGAAGGGCTTCGGCGGCTCACCGATGCGCACGTAAACTTTTTCGATATGGCCGATCTTCCCCTCCCGCACCAGGGTAACTGCCTTTTGGAACTCGGCGCTGGAGCGTTGCTGGCTGCCCACCTGAAAGACCCGTTTGTGCTTTCTGGCCGCCTCCACCATGGCCAGGCTCTCCGTGATTGTGTACGACAACGGCTTCTGGCAATAAACATCCTTTCCCGATTGGCAGGCGTGGATGGCGGTGAGGGCATGCCAATGATCCGGCGTGGCGATGGAGACCGCGTCGATATCCTTTCTCTCCAGCAGATCCTCATAATACTCGTAGGTGTCGCTTTTGAGAGGCAGGCTGTTTTTTCCCTGCCACGCCTTGACCACGTTTCTGAAGCGGTCGTTCTTGATCGAGTCAGCATCGCTGCCGGCCACCACCTGCACGCCCGGACATTGCGAGAAGGAATGGAAATCGCTGATTCCCTGTCGTCCCAGGCCGATAAAGCCCAGGTAAATCCGGTCACTCGGTGCAACTTTTACTCCGTTCATGGTCCAGGAAGGTAAAATGGTCAGTCCCGTCAATCCCAGTGCCGATAGACCCAAGAACTCCCTCCGTGTTACGTTTTTTGATTTGTGTTTCATTTGTATATGTTTTTTATGTATGATAGGAACATTGTAAAAGACCGATGGCATCCCTCGGGGCAAATATACAAATTTTTGTGAACTGTCGTTCACTTTCTACAACAACTTACCCGTTTTTCATTTTATTTATTTGCATCGAGATGTAGTCGAAGAATTCCGGTGAATCGATGATCTCGATCTCGCCAGGCAGTCCCAGCACGAAGCGCCCTACCCCTTCGTATGAGCAGACCTCGGTTTTAAGCAGCCAATGGTTGTCCGGCAGCTTCTGCAGCTGCGGAGTAGCCAACGGGAACTCTTCCGCCATGAGGCTGGTGGCACGAAGTCCCATTTTCAGCACAATGGGCAGTCTCCGGTTGCTGTGTATCCGGAAGATATCGATATAGCCTGCCACATGTTTCTCTTCATGTTGCCAAGGTTCCGGGAGAATCTCCACCGCCCCAATGCGGGAGACACGGAAGAGCTTCACCTCCTTTTCCTCCAGGCAATAACACCACACCTGTTCATAGTTGGTGGTAAAGGCGAAGGCCTCCACCCTGCGGTCGCGGATATCGTTGCCGTGCGATGAGGCATATTTTTTAAGGATCACCTTCTGCCGGTTCTCCATGGCCTGTACCAGTTGATGTACATTGCGGCTGTGTCTGCCGTGGACGATGGTCTCCGCCAAAATCTTATAGTCGTAGACCGTGTAGAACTTTTTCTTCAGGTTCTGCTTCAGGATGTTGTTCTCGTCGATGCTCTCGATGGCCGACTTCAGGATGTAAGCCTCCTCTTCGGTGAAGTGAATCAGCTCGCTGATCTCCTTAAAGTAGGGCGACGATTTGTCGAGGCGAATGCATCCGTCCCTCCGCTTGATCACGAAACCCGCAGAGCGGATTGTGTCGATATATCGGTATACCGAGCGGGGGAGATAGAAAGCCTTGCGGCAATCTCCTCCACGGTCAGATAGTTGTTGGCCGTGAGTAGTTTTATCAGTCGAAGTAGCCGCTCCAATTTAGGTTGATCCATGATATCTCAATTATGCCATTTAACTTATCGACTCACGTAACCGGCAGGCCTTCTCGTGGAACGCTTTATTTCCCCCAAAAGCAAATAGGCGGATTGAGACTGTAAAGTAAACTGTGTCAAAGAATAAATTCATTTTTTTATTACTTTTACACAACAGTTTACATTATGGAAGATTTTGATTACAAGTCCTTTCAAGCCAAGGCGCTGGAGCAGCTAAAAGCCGGCAAGCCTCTTTTAGGAAAAGACGGTGCATTTGCGCCATTACTGGAGAACCTTCTGAATGCAGCATTGGAGGGTGAGATGGATGTTCACATGGATGAAGAGGAGCGCTTATCGGGTAATCGCCGCAATGGATATAATCGCAAGCAGGTTCAGACTTCCCTGGGTGAGGTTACAGTTCACACACCTCGTGACAGGGATTCCCGGTTTGAACCGGAGTTTATCAAAAAGCGGGAACGTATATTAGCCGAAGGTGTGGCAGACCGTATTATTGGTTTGTATGCATTAGGAAACAGTACCCGGGAGATTAGTGACTGGATGGAGGAGAACCTGGGTAATCGGGTTTCAGCCGATACCATCAGCGCCATTACCGACAGGGTGCTGCCTGAACTTCAGTCCTGGCGTACCCGTCCCCTTGATTCAGTATATCCCATAGTGTGGATGGATGCCATCCACTACAAGGTGATGGATGATAAAAACCGACCGGTTACCCGCGCCATTTACAATGTGCTCGGAGTCGACCGCAACGGGCATAAGGATCTGCTGGGAATGTATATCTCCAGGAGTGAAGGTGCCAATTTCTGGCTCTCGGTCCTGACAGATTTACAAACCCGGGGGGTACGGGATATCTTAATAGCCAGTGTCGATAATTTAACAGGTTTCTCCGATGCGATCAACAGTGTGTTTCCGGAAACAATCGTTCAGAGTTGCATCGTTCATCAGATACGCAATTCCCTCAAATATGTTGCCAGCAAGTACCAGAAAGCCTTCATGAAGGAACTCAAGCCCGTTTACCAGGCTGTAAGCAAGGAACAGGCGAAAGTAGAGCTGGACAATCTGGAGTCGAACTGGGGAGAACAATATCCACTGGTGATTAAATCCTGGCGGGACAACTGGCATAAACTATCGGCCTATTTCCAGTACACTGACGCTATACGGCGACTGATCTACACCACCAACACGGTGGAGGGATATCATCGTCAGATCCGCAAGGTGACAAAAAACAAAGGGGTTTTCACAAACGATACGGCATTGGAAAAACTGGTTTATCTGGCCTACCGCAATATCCGCAAGAAGTGGACCATGCCCTTGAAAGACTGGGGACAGACGGCCCAGCAACTGGCAATTCTTTTTCCGGAAAGATTTAAACTTTTCGATTAAATTTTTGATAATAATGGCGATCCAATAATTTTCGTTAGTTTTGTGGTGACCAACAAGACGATGGCGATGCTTTGCACCATTGGAACATAAAAACGATTAGGGGCTCGACCCCTAACCGTTTTTGACCAACAAAAACTCAGGTCTCAGCATTACCCATTAGAAAAAAGGTGCCAGATTAACTATAAAAACTCATGTTTCGCACTTCCCTCAAACCATTGACAAAGAAATAGAAGGGAAATGCATTATTATCTATATCTCTGTACTATAACATTTTATATTTTACAATTTCTCAATCGTCCTTAACCATCACCGAA
>Ga0209212_1000351_pt1 | contig 92574 bp, 75 predicted proteins | sample RifGroC2_FD_183996 | JGI IMG/M metagenome (GOLD analysis project Ga0209212, IMG submission 183996) | Groundwater microbial communities from Rifle, Colorado, USA - Groundwater C2 (SPAdes) (version 2) | ecosystem: Environmental > Aquatic > Deep subsurface > Groundwater | place: Rifle, Colorado...
CTGGTCTCGTCCACCTCCACCCTTTTGGCTTGAATTCTCAGTCCCGCCTCCGAGCCAAGGGAATGGGTCAGCGTACTACCGCCAGTCACGGACAGGGTGCCGCTCACAACTATCGGTGTGTCCGCAACCACCCGGGCGCTGTTCCGCAAGGCGATGCTGTCAAATACATAACCGGAAGGAATGGGAAGGGGTGTATATGCGGACAGGACACCTTGGCCGTCGATAACCAGGGTGCCGTTGCCACCTCCCAGGTTCCTGAGGAAAACGGTGCCATTGGCCCCGGTACTGTTGCTTCCTTGACCTCCAAGAGACTGAATGCTGTCCGTGTCATAGGTTGATAAATCCAGGTATGTTATGGCAATTCTTCCGCCGCCTCCGCCCACTTCGTTAGCGCCGCCGTTGGACCTGATAGCTCCGCTGCCAGAGAGGGAGGATGTGACAAGGTTGATAGTCCCGCCTGAACCGCTGCCCGGCAGCTGGTCAGCGCTACCGGTCCCGCCATTGACGGAAATAACGCCGTCAAGGCTGATGCTGTTGGCATGGATTGCCACCCAGCCGCCACCATCTCCTCCAATACGGCCATAATCCCCGCAGGACCCTCCGGAACCGAGCCCTGCCGGATCAGTCATGCTGCCGTAAATACCGTTGGGTGTTCCTCCCCAGCTACCGCCCAATCCACCATATGAACCGCCTGAACGATATGATGATCCATCTACATTACCGATGGTCTGTCCGGAACAGTCGTTTCCGCCATGGCCACCACCCAGATAGCCGCGGGCATCTGCATTAATGCCACTACTGCTGTCCACGGCAAGGCTCCAGACAGTCAGGTCGAGCCTGGTTTCCGTGGTGATGGTTGCCGGGGAATGGGTCAGTACAGCACCGTTCAGCAGTTCCACATTCTTGAATTCATGGTGGCCATTGATGGTAAAGGTCGTCCCCACGACCCGGATGTTCTGGTTGTCGTAGGTGGTGTCACCTTCACCGGCAGTGGCCGGCGAGGCGACTACTGTCCAGACCGTCCCTGCGCTGAAGGTTGCAGCCTGGTCAGGAACCATGGGGGCTAGCTCACGGTTCCCCGCCTTGTCCACGCCAACTGAGTAAAACTCATAGCTGCCGTCGCCGCCCATCTTGGTTGAATCAAAGATAATAGTGCCGCTGTTTCCCGAAGTCGGCAGATATTTACCGTCCGGATTGCCATGATCGGCATCGGTAAAACGATTAAAGGTGCCGATGCCATTGCGGCGGAAGTAGAGTTCAACATGATCGAGATCAACAAGACCGTCGGTAACTTCATAGCTCACACTGGTGGCCGGGCTGTTCCCCGGCGCGGCCACTGTGGTTACCCGTGTCACCGGCGGGGTGATGTCGGCATTGGTGATGATCAGAGCCAGAGGTGCGGAGGCCCCCTCCAGACCGGCGGCATCGCCGGCATATGCGATGATGCGAAGATCTGACGAAGCTGTGCCGAAGGGGACTGGAATCGTGAAGGTGACATCCGAGGAAGTGGACGATGGTGCGATAACACGTGAGGCTGTGCTGACAAAGGCTCCGCTGGTGGCATAGCTGATCCGGCTGACACCTGTTTTGTCAGTGGCATGTACTGTAAGTGTTATGGTGTCGCCGTAATTGTAGGGTGTTTGCGGCGCGGGTGCTGTTATGCTGACCACCGGAGCCGTGGTGTCAACCACCGTAAGATTTATGGTGGCCGGAAGTGCCGATTGATTGCCGCTATCCTCGGCGCCGGCGATTACAGTTATGCTGTCGCCGATCGCCAGACTCTCCGGCACCTGGAAGGAGAAGCTGGTGGTAACGTCAAGTAAGGCCGGTGAAATCGGGTGAGTTTCAGAGAAAATAGCCTGACCGCCGGGATCTTGAACAGAGAGGATAACGCGGCTGACACCGCCGACCGCATCTGTCGCCCGGACCGTGACATTGACAATATCTCCCCTCTGGACAGCGCTCCCCGGAGCCGGCGAGAGAATCAGAACCTGCGGAATAGTGTCGTTGGCGGTGTTTACCGCCACCGGTATTAAAACCGGTGTTACGCCGGGAAAATAAGCGGTGATCTGTGTTGTACCGTTGCCGATGGCGCTGACCAGGCCGCTCACGCTGACCGTTGCGACGAGGTTGTCGCCGGATGTGAACGATACTCCGCTGTTGACCGTCTGCGCCGTGCCGTTACTGTAGTGGGCGGTTACGACCAACTGCCGGGTCTGCTCGACGGTTGGGAAATCCACGGTTGCCGGATCAACGGTGATCGAAACAAGCGTTGCGATATCGACAGTTACGGTGACCTGCGCAGTCATCCCTGCATACGATGCGGTGATGACACAGTTACCGCTCTTCATTGCGACTACCCTGCCGCCGGAATTTACCGATGCAACTTCCGGGTTGCCGGACGAGAAGGATGCCTGACCGGTAAGGATGGCGCTGCTGCCGTTGTCGTAGTTTCCGGTTACAGTGATATCATGCCAGGCATTTGCGGCGGAAAAACTGATCGTGGCGGGTGTGGCGGTAATACCGGTCAGCGACGGAGGCGCCGGAACCGTTGCCGTTGCCGCAAGGCTGGGCTGCTGAGATGTGGTGTAATCGTAGGCCACTGCCTGGATCAGGTCGCCGGCCACAGCGGCGATGGCTGCTGAAAAGAGTCCGCTTCCATCGGCATTGACGGTTATGCCCAGATTCCGGGTGGCATTGGTGATGTCGATCCGTGCCCCGGCAACTGAACTGCCGGAGAGGGTCACGTTGCCGTTTGCCGGTGCGGAAAGCATCGTGATGACCGGGGCAGTCGGAGCAGGACCGTTGGGGAGCGGCGCCACCACAAATGTTGATGAAATCGTATTGCTCACTCCGAGAGGGTTCACCGCCTCGGCAATGAGTGTATGACTCCCCAATGCCAGCCCGGCAGTCAGGATGGTAAATGGCTGGACTCCTGACGCAACAGGTGTGCCGTCCAGCGAGTATGTAACCGATGCAATCCCCAAGGGATCGGTTGCCGTGCCGCTGACGACAAAAGAACTGCCGACAATGTAGGTAGCGCCGTTGACGGTGCCGTTCAGGCTTATCTGGGGCTTGTTGGGATTGCTCACCAGAGCGAATGTGTATGTTGCTTCACCGGTCTGTCCCAATGCATCGACAGCCACGGCCTTTATGGAATGATTCCCCAGCGCAAGTGTCAGGGTTCCTGTTCCGGCCTGGTACGGAGGAATATTGACGCTCTTGAACGGTGTCGCCGCGTCATCCAGGTAATAACGGACCTCGTTGACCCCGCCGGTGATGCTCTCGGGGGTTATGGAAACGGATATCCCCTGTGGAATCCCCTGGGATGGCGCTGCGGGAAGCGTGATGGTCGGAGCCGCCGCTGAGGAGGCGATTACCAGGTTGATGGTGGCGTTCCGGGCATTCATCATGTAGTCGTAGGCGGTCGCCATCAATTGATAGGTATGGCCGGCAACCAGCTTTGCGGAGTCGATGGTGAAGATGTAGGGCGGCAGGTCCCCATTGAAAACAACTTTTCTGTCAACAAGTTGGTAACCGCTTCCGGCTTCGGAGAGATCCTTGATCCTGAGTTCCACCCGGACCACGCCGCTCCCCTGGTCAGCGGCATAGGTATCAACCTTGACCAGCTGGCCCGGAAGTACGTATGACGGGTTTACAGGCGGGTCTATCGCCATGGCCAGGGTCGGCGGCGTTATGTCATCCAGCGCCTCGCCGGTGGTGGTGAAGCGGCTGGTCCAGGCGTTGTAGAGCTGCGCACCCTCCAGGTTGGCAATGCCGCGGGTAAGCATGACGGTGTACTCGACATTTGGCGCAAGTCGGTTTGTGATGTTGTCCAGCACCTGCCAGACCGCCACGGTCTTGCCGTTGATGGCTTCAAAGCGGATCGTGCCGGGCACGATATTGTTGGCAGGGTCGAAGACGTTGAAAGTTCCGCCGCTACCGGTGGTCAACGTGGCCGGGTTCATCTCCTGGCTGAAGAAGGCCGCAACAGGTGAGTCTATGCTCACTCCAAGGGTGTTGGGGGCCGGAACCACCGAAACTGCGGGCGTCCCGTCCGGCACTCCCCGTTCCGGCGGGAGCTGGCCGACCAGACAACCGATGGTTCCCACCAGCACCTGCAGGGTTATGTTCTGATCCGAAACGCCCAGACAGGAGGTTATCTGCCCGGTTTTTTCAGGCATTATCATAAACAGTGCGCTGACGGTCTGGCCGGGGAGGATGTCACCGAAGGTGCGGGTTTCTGTCCCGCCAAGCGCGGTGCAGGCAGGAGGAGTCGCGCTGTCGCAGCTGACGAGTTTTGCGTCTGCTCCGACGCTCAGATCCAGGCTGGAGTAAAGGGCCGGGATATCGCCGGTGTTGGTGATCTCCACCTTGAATTCGTAAGGAACATCCTTCTCCACGCTGTCGGGATGGGTCGCTCTGACCCGGAAGCTCGGCGGGCCCTTGACTTCAACCTTGGTGAATGCGGAGCCATTGAAAGGCACGGGGCTCTCATCTGGGATGCCCGGTCCGGCAACCGTACCGCCAAAACCCACCTTTACCTGGCGGGTGCCGATCTCGTCGCCACGTATGATGAACTGCCGCTCGGCCTGGCCCGGCAGACTTCCGTCACCGGGAAGGATGTCGCCGAATGATATGATGCCGTCCGCAGGGGCAATGCTTGTCAGACCGCCATCAGGGAAGGAAATATTGGAGATTACATTTTTCAGGGTGAATATGCCGGAGGTGTTCATCAGAAGCAGCCGGACGGTATAAAACTCCTTCAAACTCTTTATATTGCCCTCGATGATGATGACACCGGGGATCGATATCTGAGGCCGTCCCGGCGCGGCGGGGATCGGCTGATCAAAAACTATGACCTCGGTGGGGGCGGGGGGAGGTGTTACGCCGGCATTGTCGGCGTCCGGCATCTTGTACTGTTCCCAGCCGGTTACCTCCTCTGCGATGGGAGTTGGCACGGTAACGCTTATCGGCACGGGTTTGGCGCCGATGGTCAGGACGATGTCGAATTTGGAAACATTGAAGTTGGCCGGATTGTCGATCTTGATTACACCGTCACTTACCAACTGTTTCACCTGCTCCACCGAAAGCCGCTCCGCGGTAACCTGTGAGACCACGATCTGGTCGAGTGAGAGCTGGGTTACCTTCAGTTCGTGGGCTGCCTTCTGCCCGTAGCTGTCCGTCGCGGTGACCGTGATGGTGTTGACCGCGTTCCGGTTGAGCGGCAGGTTCAGATCGAATTCCCCGCCGGAATCAGCAAGCGTCTGGCTTCGCGTCCCGCCGGGACCGCTGGCGGTAACTGTTATGGCGGCATCCGCCATTTCCGGACAACAGAGAAAAGGGATCAAGCATATGGCCAACAGGGGAAGAAAAAAATAAATCTGGTGAAACAACTTCCCCATCAATCGCATTTTCCTGTTCATGGCGCTCCTCCGCATGATGTCTTCTACGCAATACAACTACGTGACAATCCCTGGGCAGCTACAAGCGGCATTGGTTCAGTTGCCGGTGAATACCAGTGACACGACCTTCTGGCCGGTGTAGTTCAGCCCAAGTGTAAAGACCTGGCTTTTGCCCATGTGGGTCACAGTCATACGCACCAGATAATCACTCGTATTCGGCTTCACCAGATTCATAATCGAGACCGTTCCGGTAGTATCCGTCTTTGTGGTTATCGTCGGGAAATCCCCCTGCAATACCACGCCGGCACCTGTCAGAGGTTGCCCAGCGGCGTCGTTGATTACGGCTGTCAGCCCAAAGAAGAGTTTGCGAACCTTGGACTGCTCTGCAAGAACCAGTGAACGGCCGCCATCGGAGATATCCACATCACCCGGCCGGTCGAGGGCGGTCAGCAAGGCAATCTGCCGGTAACCGTCGAAATCGCCCGGAATGATCGCCAGCAGGCGGCCGGCAGAGTTGTCGGTAACGTAGAACTCGCTGGCGGTTACAGGCGAGACCGCAAGCCCGCCGGGGATGAATGACGCCGGGACAGGCTGCGCGGTTGTTCCGACGCCGAGACTGTCCAGCCACTCGCGCTTCTGGCGGATGTAATCGCGAATCTCCTCGAAAATTTTCTTGTCCACATTGATCATGACCTGATCCAGCTTGCCTGCGTCACCTGGGAACATCTCTTTCCAACCGGCAATGAACTCGTCAACGTTTTTCGGCTTTTTCGCGGCAATCACCGACATGGTCTTGCCAAGAGCCTCATCCTTGTTGAACTGGCCGCCGAAATAGATCTCGTTAAGATATTCGGTAAAGTAGCCTTCGATGGTGTTCCGATCAGCGGGGGTCAGATTTTCATAGCTGTTGACCTTCGCTTCCAGTTCGTCAAGCGTGCGTTTCATTGAACCGATGGCCCTGTCCCTGTTCGACTTTGCATCGGCCGGTGTAGCACCCCATCCGGCCGGGCTTGTTTCCTTTTCGTTCCATATGTATTCATTCTTGGCAAAGGCGATGTAGTCTTTCTTGTAGAGGCTCTGCGGCAGTTCCTGGCTTACTCCGGCGAAGAAATAGGCAAAGCTTTCGTTGGTGGCGAACTTCTCATTGCCGGTAATGGCACCCAGGTCGTGCTTCTCCACATCAACGGAATAAGAGGCATAGTCCCCGCCAACCAGGCCTGCGAATACATAGTGACCATATTCGTGGCCGAAGAAATCGAACTTCTCTTCGTCGAGCACCTTGTTGGCGTCCTCCCCCTTGACCTCGATCCACCTTTTTCCGGTAAGCGGATGATAAGTCATGGCGGTGGTACCGGATGTGATCTTGTTCATGATTGACAAACCGATCTTTTCGTCGCTGGGATAGAAGATATCCACCTTGCCGAGGTCGGCGCTCTGCCGGAGATTTTCCGGCATCCAGGCTTTGGCGGTGTCCACCTTGGAGTTCAGTTTGTCCACGGTTTTCATCAGGTGGTTGCTGCCGGTGAATTCCCGCGAATAAGGGGTGTCATTGCTGCTGATGGTCAGTTCGCCGCCGCCGGGTCCGATGGCAATTTCGCCGCTCTTTTCGTATTTGCTCTGCATGAGTGCGCCGATGGCCCAAACCGGCCTGGTTACGTTTGAGCGGTCAGTATCGGCATAGAAAACGAGCGAGACCTTGCCGTCGGCCAGTGCGGACTGGTACTGCGACGGTATGTCGGTGCTGTAGCTGCCGTCAGTACCGGTCTTTCCATCCGATATCTTGAGCAGGCTCCCGTCGGGCTGTTTCACCACCACTTCAAAGGCGGTTCCGGAAAGCGTCTGGAGACCACGGTAGCGTTGCTGGTACTGGGCCAGATACTGGTCGCCGTTCGCTCCCACCTGGTCGGCATAGCTCTTTTTCAGGGAGTTATCCAGGGCGAGGTTTTTCGCGGATTCGGTCTCTTCAAGAACCGTTTTCACCGTGCCGCTCACAGGGTCAGCCCAGGAGACGACGGCGGCCAGGACCAGATATGCACTGATAAGTATTGTCATTAATCGGTTCATGATCGACCTCGTCACTCTATCGGGATGTTTTTCACGGACCAGCCGGAACCGCTGCCCGCCGCACCGGTTGCCGGGTTATAGGGGACCTCGCTAATGCCGTAACCGTCCAGCAGGAACAGTGAACCGCTTGATTGCTGCATCTCCATGTCGATGATCTGACCAGGCATGGAGGCCGGCAAAATGTAATATGGCAGTCCGACACGACGGTAGGGATCGTAGGTGGCATTCACCGGAACCCGCCGGATCTGTCGCGAAAGTCCTTCACTCACCAGAAGATCGTTATTCGGTCCCATGCAGATCGGTCCGACCGCTACCGGATTGGCGTACATCAGCAGCTGGCTGAAATAATTGACGGTGCCGGTAAACTCGCGGGCTCCGGAAGGAGTGAATTTGAAGAGCCGTCCGCCATAGCTGCTGTCAGAGGCGGCATTGTCGGTAAACAGGTTTCCGGCGGCATCCACGGCCAGACCTTTCTGGCCGGGGGCCATGAAGCTCGTGTTTACGAATTCCTTTGGCTCGGCCAGTCCGTCACCGTTGCTGGCCATGCTTAGTATCTGCGTACTGGCCGGCTTGCTCAGATACACCTCACCGGACACCGCCGAGACTGCAATCGCATCAATCTCGCCAAGATTAGGAGCAGGTCCCGGGATATAGGGGAAAGGCGCCGAATAGTCGCTGGATATGCCCTGATCCAGCCTGCTCCAGAAACTTCTCGGGTCCGAAGTCAAGGTTTCCTGATACATCCACCATGGTTTCAGGGCGGTGACCGGCGGGGAGCTCTGGTGCGAACGCGTCACGGTCATGGCATAGAAGCCGCTTCCGGAGCGGGGTGGATCGATGTCGTAACTGGCAAGTTGCACCACCGATTCGTCATAGTCAAAGGGCACGTAACTGGTTTCCACCCGCCGAGGTTCCGACCGGCTGTCTGAAAAGTAATACAGGGTATAATGGCCAGAGCGCAGGTTTGCCACCTCGGCCGGGTTGCGCCTGAAGGAAACTTTCACACTACCTCCATCAGGCGCCACGGAAAGGATCTCCGGCGAACTAGGCACTGACCGCATGTAGGCCAGCCCGGACATCATGGTGTTCAATTCGGTGTCGAGTCTGCCGACCAGCAGGGATGCGTAGACAGCCCCGACACCGGGTATCGGTGTCATCATGGCGGCGTTGACTCCGAGCATCGTATAGGCATAGTCCAGTTTGAGCTTCTCCCAACCGGCCATGGGCCAGGATGCTTTTGCCTGGTAAAAGTTGCGCCAGAAGCCGCTGAAGCGCGTGGCCGGATCAGCGTACGCGGCTGTTGCCAGGAACATCTGGCCGAGCAGCAGACTGAATATTAAAATGTTTGGAATTCGTCGGATTAACCTCATGTCGTTCCTCCTGACCCTGATAAACAGGGTAGTGCGTAATCGGCAGTTTGCTAAGGCGTTTTCATATAGGCAAACAGGCTGTTGGTAAACAGGAACGCCTGCAAGTGGTTGAGTCTTGTTGCCGGTGACAGCTTTGGCGGGTCAGGGAGCAGATTTCGCCCGTTGTTGAATATCAGGACGGTCATGGCGTTTTCCTGATTCATGGGGTCGTTCCAGGCCAGGTTCACCATTTCCTGAAGGCTCTCCAGCCACTGCTGGAGGGTTGGCGGAATGCCGCTTCCGCCCCACGGCATGCTCTGGGAAAAGGAAAAGAGGAGATCTGCAAGACTGAATGTTTCACCCCGCATCATGGAATCGGCCAGCCGGTCCACCCCTTGGGCCTTGATGTTGAGCAGTCCGTCCGATACCTCCGGATTGACCTGGTTCCCATATTCGTCAAGAATGCCCAGCTCGCTGCCACCCACCAGGAGTACCGCATCGGTCAGCAGTTTTTTTAAACCGGTCTTATCGGTCAGCGGCGTAAAGCTGGTAATGCCGCGCCCCACAACGCTGCCCAGGGAGACCGAGGGAGGCGCTGACGCATCAAAAACCGTGGACGCCGGTTTCAGGTCATCGATGGTAATGGTGGTATTCGGCTGGGTATTCACCTGTACGACAAGCACCTCATGGTTGGCGGACGTAACGATCAGATTCTGCTCGCCGACCGGCGCTCCCTCTATGCTGAAGCTGCCGTCCGTGCCGGTTGTAGCGGAAATATTTGTCCCCTGAATCACTATTGTCGCCCCGACAATCGCCTGACCGGTGGCAGGGTCAACCAAGCGCCCCGTGACCGAACTTTTACCCTTGAGCACATTGAACGCATTTACGGAAAGGGCCGTTTCGCTGCCGGTGGTGATCGTTACCTGGCGGATGCCGATCGAGGCGGCGGGGGCGATCAGGATTTCGGCAGTAGCCGTGGTTGGGCCGGTTACAGTGAATTTATTTATTGTGATACCATCTCCAAAGGAAAGGGCACTGCTCCCCGTGGCAAAATGGGTGGCATACGCTCCGGCATCACCTGTAAGAATTACCGACAGTGTGGCGCCCTGCTCACCTCCGGCAGGGTCAAGCCCGGTGATCAGAGCGGTTTTTTGCGCCGGTTGTGCGGGAGCGGAGCTGTTCACCCGGCCGGTGATCCTTTGTGTTGCGAGGAAATTGGGACTTTCGGCAGGGTCCACAGTCAGCGTCAGAGGTGTGGTGCCGCTCCCCGGCGGGACATCGTTAACCGTTATGGTCACGTTTTTCCGGACAGTGCTGTAGCTGTCTGTTGCCGAGACAGTCACCTGATAGCTCCCGGACTGTTCAGAACCGGGGATGAATGAAATTGTTCCGCTCGCCGGGATGAAGAGAGCATTTACCGGCAGTCCGGCCGCGCTCAGGATAACGCTGTCGCCGTCAGGGTCGTTAGCAATAACCGGAATCAGGAGCTGCTTCCCCTCGTCAACAGTGGCGGTTGACTGCAGCGCCAGTTCCGGCGGTCGGTTGGTTCTTGCGACTTCAATCAGGATGGTCTGCTCGGCAGTCAGTCCATAACTGTCTCTGGCAGTAAAGGTTATCAGGTGATTACCCTGCTGGCCGTAATCGGGCTTCAGCCCGAATGTTCCGGTTGCCTGGAGACCCGTGGTGGAACTGAAGGTCGCATTGGTTATAAACGGCGCTGCCGACATTGTCACAGGCCTGGCGTCCGGGCTGGTTGCGGTGACAGCGATGATCAGCGGGGAGTCCGCGCCGGTGGAGATCGTGAAGGGTGGTGCGGTGGCGACGGTGATCTGCGGTAACCGCACAACTTCCCTGACGACCGTAATCGTTACGGACGCCGGTTGGCTCGTGGCATTGTTACTGTCAGTCACGATCAGGGAAAATGTGTGTTGACCTTCCGCAAGCGAGACGATCGGCCTGCTCAGGTTTGCAGGCTGTGGTGTGCCGCTCCAGGCGTATGATGTGATCGATCCGTCCGGATCAGTGGAGCTGCTTCCGTCCAGGGTTACCGCCATGCTCTCCTTGCCGTATGGAATGGTTTCGGTCCGGGATTGGCCGGCATTGGCGACCGGGGGCAGGTTACCCGTCTGGACAACCCCGTAGGTCTGGACGGAATAGGTAAATCGGATCGTACTGCTCCGGACAAATTTTGCTGTAAAGGTGACCTTTTCCTGGGGTGCCAGTTTACCGGCACTCAATTTGCTGCCCAGATCGTAATAATATTTATCATAGGGCGTGGTTGAAGGGCCACCGAGCGCATCGGGCATCAGCACACCAGTTGTACTTATGATAAAAACCGCATTAAGCGGCGCAAGAACTGTCTGTTGGGAATTATTGGTTATGGTGATATCGGCGGTACTGGTTATCAGGCGGGTACGGCTGTCGAGGGTAGACAGCTCGTTGGCGGTTGTGACATTTACCAGGGAGCTGATGTTTGCCGGTTCAGTCCCTTGAGCCGGGTATGCTGACAGACAGAAGAACCAGGCAAAAACCCCCAGTAAACAGGTTGTCAGCTTCCTGGTGTTTATGGTTGCCAATGCCGGCATGGCGCACCTCCTTGATAAATATGTTCATTATTAAATGGTTAGTGTCTTTGCGGTCAGGATCAGCCCAATAAAAAACCGGACCGCCTGTGCGATCATTGCGGTGATCGCATCCGGCAACCCGGCCAACTTTGGTCCCCTTGCAGGTAATCCGATTAAAAATTGATTGTTAATACTGGGTTACTGCAAAGCAATACATCTGGAAAAAGTTCCGTATGTTTTCCGTCCCCTGGTCACCCGGGGTTTGGCGTTATTTCTGTTGCGATGTGTCCCAAGTCTTACAGCGATTACGTACTCTCGTGATACCGAACAGTCCCAGCAGACCGCTGCCAAGCAGGAGAAGCGTCGCCGGTTCGGGAACCGGGGCGGATTCTATTTTTACATTGTCGATGAGGACTTCGCTGTCAACTTCACTATTAAAATCAAACAATTCAAAAATCGGGTAAATATAACCATAATTATTCACAAAAGTTTGTGAATAATGCAGCCAGTCCGAACCCTTTATACTTGAAGTAATTGAACCCGGATTTGTTCCAACACCAATTCGGTCTAAAGAGAATGAAGGATATATTGAATCAATAGGAAAAGAATTAAGGTCTGAAAAATCTATTAACTTAATGTCGTTATCGAAATAAATTGAGACGAAAAAGGTATCAAGAAATGAAAATGGGGGATTGGTTGGAGTTGTCCCAAGGTTGTTAACTTTATAGTCAAACCCAAAAGTATAGTTCCCAGAAACAAAAGCGGCTCCCTGGTAAAGGTAACTTTCAATTTCTGTGGCATGGTCACTAATAACAGCCTCACTATTTGAATTAACAACAACGTTCCCCCCAGATACCCAGTTATCCGTGCCGTTCGAAAAATTACCATTTAAGAGCGTAGCGCCGGCAAGGCCGCTTGCTCCAAGGATCAGTGTCAAGGAGAGGCATAGCTTGGTGAGTAATGATTTCATCATGGCTTCCTCCATGAAAGGCAATTATAATGACTTGCAATCGATAATGTCTTCAGGTGTTTGTTGTGATAAACAAATTAAAAACTTGCAATTTGTATTCCATTTTACAACCATATGATATTTAGGCTATTTTTGTTTTTAATTTCTAATATTATGAAAAGTGTTAAGTTTTCTGACAGTCTGCTGGCTGGAAGGAGTGTGACGTGACAGCCTTGTGTGCTGTTTTGTCGAGTTAAGTTTTCCGGCATGGACCCACTCCAACACAACTGCTACGGGAGTATCTTTACATCGTTCACACTCATGGTGCCTCCCTCTATCAGGAGTGTTCCTTTCACGTCAACGGATTCGATGGCTGAATCACCGTTCAGTAGTGTCAGCCCCCCGTTAAATGTGGTCGGCAGACCGCTCTTGCTTTGGTATGCGGCATTCCAGCCGCCATTCAGGAATAGTGTCTTGTCCATGATGACAGCGCCATCCAGCAAAGTATCAAGAATACGGATTTCAGCACCCGGCAGCGCATCGTATAGAGCTGTGGCAAGGCTGGCGTATGGTGTGCTGGTGGTGAAATTCATGGCTACCGGCGCAAGGCTGAAAGTTGCGATTACGCTTTTTGTTGTGTCCATGGTTAAACTGCATATTCCATCTCCCGAGCAAGGAGCCGGCCAACTATCAAAGGTCGAGGTGGCGCTCGGCACCGGTGCAAGAAACACGGAAGTGTTCAAGGGGAAAGTTGAGGTACAGGTACCGGTTGTGCAGGAAAAGGCCAGATTGGCATCCAAAGGATCAGTAGTTACCGAGACCGCGCCGTCTCCGCTGCCGGAAATAGTAACACTCAGCGGTAAAGCGATCTGTTGCGCCGAGATGCTTATATCATCCAGATAGATGTTCGAGCCGCGTTCGCTTATGCCGACAAGGCCCAGATAGAGCGATCCCTGACCGATGTAGGGTGTCAGATCGATGCTGGCCAGTGCCCAGCCGGTTGTACCGGTGTAGCGGGACACGGCTGCGCCAACATCGGTCCAGGTGATGCCGTCGGTTGAAATCTGCACCTGGACCCGGTCATCAGCGGTGTCATAGATGTCATGGTACATCCAGAAACTCAAGCTGGCGCTGACACAGAAATTGGAAAGCTGGAAAGCGCTGCTTCGATACAGACGGGTCAGGTTGTTGCTCAGGGAAAAATACGAGTTGAAGGCCGCCATGAGCGAACCGCTGTGGGGTGTCGTGGTGGGATAGATCCAGGTGCTGACAAAATCCCATGCACCATAAATTCCATATACCTGGGCCTGAAGCCAGCCGCCTTGCTCGAAGCTGTCATTCAAGAGAACGATTTCATTACCGGTCGTTGTCGTAAAGGTCCGGTCGCTGCCGTAACTGATGCCGGCGGCGTTTTCTCCCTTTACCCGAAAATGGTAGATGGTGCCGGGCACAAGACCGGTGATTGCCGTGCTGACAGGGGTATTGGCCACGCCGGTGACCGGATTCTGAAGAGCGGTGACCGAGCTGCCGTACGAGGTGGTGGTGCCGTATTCAAACGTGACGGTTGTCGCGGTATTATGCGCGTTGACCGTGCCATTCAGGGTTGCATCCGTACCGGTTATGGGGAATACCGCTTCGGTGGTGATGGTGGGGGGGAGGGGAGCGCTCTTCACCAGGACACTCACATCATCCAGGTAGATGTTATTCCCATTGGTGGTAACTCCGCTCATGCCGAGAAAACCCAGGTAGACTGATTCCTGACCTATATAGGGTGTCAGGTCCACGCTTGCCTGCGACCATCCGCTTGTACCATTGTAACGGGACAGCGCGGAACCCACGTTGGTCCAGGTTATCCCGTCCGTTGAAATCTGGGCCTGAAGCTGGTCATTTCTGGTTTTAATAACGTCATGAAACATCCAGAATTTCAAGGTGGCGCCGGTCAAAGAACCGGGGAGAGGGATACCGGAATTCCGGAACAGTCTGGTCTGGGTCACAATGGTGTAATATGAGTTGAAATAAGCCATCATGTAACCACTGTGGGGCAAAGCGGCGGGATTTATACAGGTTTTGACAAGGTTCCACTCACCGTTGACGCCCGATACCACTGCCTGCTCCCAGCCTCCTGTCTCGAAGCCGTCGTTATAGATAATCACGTCACTGCCGGTTGTTGTCGTAAAGGTACGGTCGTTGCCGTAACTGCTTCCGCCGGCGTTCTCTCCCTTTACCCGGTAATGGTAGATGGCGCCCGGGACAAGGCCGGTGATCTCAGCGCTGACCGAGGTCGTTACAATGCCCGATACCGGGCTCTGGAGGACGGTTACGGAACTGCCGTACGAGGTGGTGGCGCCGTATTCAAATGTGATGGTGGAGTCGCTGTTGTGAGCGTTGGCTGTTCCGTTGAGGATTGCGGACGTACTGGTGATGGGACCGGAAGGGTCGGTGGTGATGACCGTGGGCGGGACCGGCTCAATCTGAGCTACCACGCTCACTTCATCCAGGTGGATGTTTTTGCCGGATTCGCTTATGCCGAGGAATCCCAGATAGACCTTCTCATAACCCGCATAGGGGGTCAGATCGACATTGATCTCTACCCAGCCCGCAATGGTGTTGAAACGGTAGACCGGGGAACCTGCGTTGGTCCAGGTGGAGCCGTTGGTTGAAATCTGCACCTGCACCCGGTCGTAAACGTTATTGATCGTGCTGTCATAGTACATCCAGAATTTCAATGTCGCCATGTAACAGGGAGTGGGGATATGGAAGCCGTCCTCCCGGTACAATCTGGTCTGGGTTCCGGGCAGGGTAAAATATGAGTTCAAGCTGGCCATAAGGGCGCCATCATGGGGCGAAACGTAGGGATAGATACTACTGATGCTGATAAAATTCCACTCCCCGTTCAAACCCCACACCTGCTTCTGCAGCCAGCCACCACCCTCGAAGCCGTCATCAAGCAGAATGACCTCGCCTCCGGTTGTGGTCGTGAAGGTCTGGTCGCTGCCGTAACTGGTGCCGCCGGCGCTTTCGCCTTTCACCCGGTAATGGTAGACGGCGCCGGGCGCAAGTCCGCTGATTTCCGCGCTGACCGCCGTGGTCGCGATACCGGTGACCGGGCTCTGGAGGGCGGGTGCGGTACTGCCATAGGCGGTGGTCGTGCCGTATTCGAAAGTAACGGTTGTGCTGAAAAGGTTGGCGTTCACGGTGCCGTTGAGTGTGGCTGCCGTGCCGGCAATCGGAGCGGCAGAGTCGGTTACGACCGTTGGCGCTACCGGTTCGCTCTGCACCACGACACTCACATCATCCAGAAAGATGTCACTACCCCATTCGCTAAAACCGAGAAAACCCAGGTAAAGCGTTGCCTGACCCAGATAGGGGGTCAAATCGATACTGGTCAGAGCCCATCCGGTTGTCCCATTGTATCTGGGCACAGGGGGGCCCACGTCGCTCCAGGTGACGCCATCAGTAGAAATCTGCACCTGTACCCGGTCGTAAAAATTGCTGACGATGTCATGGAAAATCCAGAAATTCAGGGTTGCGCCGGTATATGCACTGGACAGCGGGAAACTGGTGTTCCGGTAAAGCCGGGTCTGGTTTTCGCTCGATACATCGGATGCGTTTAATGCAGCCAGAATGGAACCACCATGGGGATAGACCCAGAAGTTGTAGCAGATGGCTGATTCGACCAGGCTCCAAATTCCTTCCGTGCCCGAAACCCGTGTCTGCAGCCAGTCCATACCTTCAAAGCCGTCACTGAACAGCGCATTCCCGGATGTTGTGAAGATCCGGTCGCTGCCGTAGCCGGTTCCATCGATATTTTCTCCCTTTACCCGGTAATGGTATCCGGTTCCGGGGGCAAGTCCGCTGAGCGGCGCAGTGACCGGAGTTGTGATTGTGCCGTTCAGCGGGCTTTCGATGGCGGTTGCGGCGCTGCCATACGAAGTAGTGGTCCCGTATTCAAAAGTTACCGTGGTGCTCAGGTTGTTGGGATTGGCAGTGCCGTTCAGGGTTGCGCTCGTGCTGGTGACGAGAGTGGCCGGATCGGTGGAGACGGTCGGGGAGCTCGCGAAACATACTTGCGGGATCGTCATGCAGATCATCAGGAAAAGGGCAGAAAAGTATGATTTCATGGCCATTGCCTCCGGAGTTGCATTAACAGTGCATTGTCAGGCAGTTGTTGAACCGGTTTATGAAAAGATCGGAAGGGAATAATGACAATTTACAGCCGGATAAAACCGCCGCCAGCCGCAATTAATTAATATATTTTATAAAATATGTATTGATACAGCATGGCCGGAAACAAGTCAATCGGGATAATCATGGAATGAACTATCAATCCGAAATTATTGGCGTAAATTGCCTTGATACTCTTGTTACGGCTATGGTAAGTTTTTTGCCGAGCAGTCGCATTGTGCGTTTTTGGATGTTGAAGTTTTCATGACAGTCGCATGATTCCAGGACATGGTGAGAATATATTTATCCGGCGGCGTCATTCAGGCAGCGCTCAACCGTTCGCGAGAATAAACTTCGTGCTGGTTAGCCCGCAGCAGCTTGATCCAGGCCAGCCGCCAGGGAGGGAACGATGATTATCGATACCGTTTGCCGTTTCTGTTCATCCTGCTGCCCGATCGAGGCCTTTGTGGAGGACAACCGCCTGATCGGAGCCCGGCGCAAATCCTTTCTCGATCCTGACAAGCGGCTGACTTGCGCCAAACTGGCCGCTGCCCCGGAGATCGTCTATTCACCCAAGCGGCTGAGCGTGCCGCTGATAAAAAATGATGACAGTTCGGGTTTCCGTGAAGCCGGCTGGGATGAGGCCCTTGATCTGGTGGCGGCCCGGTTTCAGCTTCACCGGCGGCAATCCGGACCCCAATCCGTGGCCTGGCTGCGGGGGATGGCGGCCGACTGGGGCGCGCCCTGGGATTATCCCAACCGGCTGATGAATGCTTTCGGCAGTCCCAACACCATCGGCAACGGCTCCATCTGTTTTGTTGCCCGCGATTTTGCCCATTCATATACCTATGGGTCCATGGCCTATTCCGAGGCCAAGAACGCCAGGTGCATCATCGTCTGGGGCAAGAACGACGGCGATACCGCCCTGGGCGCGGCCGAGGGGATCCACTGGGCCAAGGAGCATGGCGCCACGCTGATAGTCATCGATCCGGTCGGGACGGCACTGGCCCGCAAGGCAGACATCTGGCTGCAGATCAAGCCGGGGCACGACGGACTGCTGGCCATGGCCATGATCAACGAGATCATCGAGGCCAACCTCTACGATGCCGAATTCGTCGAGCAGTACACCGTTGGCTTTGATGCATTGAAAAAGGCGGCCGCCCAGTTTCCGGCTGACAAGGTGGCCAACATCATCTGGCTGAACGCCGAACAGATCCGGCAGGTGGCCCGTCTCTACGCCACCACCAGGCCCGCCGCCATCATTGACGGCAATGGCCTGGACATGCATCGGGAGGTCTTCGACACCACCAGGGCCGTTGCCATGCTGCGCGCCCTGACCGGCAATCTCGACAAGCCGGGCGGCGACGTGCTGCCCCAGCCGATTCCGGTTCGCAACATCCAGTTGCGGGAACGGCTGGATGACGCTATCCCCCCTGTCACTCGCCAGTATCCCCTGTTCAATGCCTTTTCCGAAACCTGGGGCAATCAGACGCAGGGGTGCGTGGTCGATGCAATTCTGGATGAGTCGCCCTATCCGCTGAAGATGGTGGTGGTCCAGTCCGGCAACCCACTCGTCACCATGGCTGATTCCAACCGCACCCGGGCTGCCTTCGCCAAGCTGGAGACCCTGGTGGTGATGGATATGTTCATGACCGAAACGGCCAGGCTGGCCGATGTAATCCTGCCGGCGGCCAGTTGTTTCGAGAAGACCCAGCTGAACCGCGCCTCCATCCGCAACAACCTGATTATTCTCCAGAACGCGGTTATCCCTGCCGTGGGAGATTCCTGGCCGGACTGGAAGATTGTATTCGAGTTGGGCAGAAGGCTTGGATTTACCGCCGAGTTTCCCTGGCAGGCAGCGGAGGAGGCGATCGATTATCAGTTGGAGCCGGCCGGGGTCACGGTTGAGGATTTACGAAGGAACGGCAAGGCTGGTCTGCGGATCGAGGAATTGCGCTATGAAAAATACCGGGACATCCCTTTCCGGACACCTTCCGGCAAGGTCGAGTTCTTCTCCAAACGGCTGGTCGAGGCTGGATTGCCGGGAGTACCTTTTGAGAATGGCTGGGGTGATGACCCGATCAGTTTTGCCGACCAAAGCCGGGATTACCCGGTTCTGGGGATCAGCGGCAGCCGCGACATCCGCTTCACCAATTCCCAGTTTCGCACCATCCCTGCGCTTCTCAAGGAAGGTGCGGTGTGCCTGATCGACATCCACCCGGATGACGCCGTCCGGCTGGGGTTTGCCGAGGGCGAGCTGATCAGGATCGAAACCCCCAAGGGCTCCGTAGAAATGACGGTTCGGTTCTTCACCATGTTACGCCCCGGAACGGTCCGTCTGGCCTGGGGTTGGGGCGAACACGATCCGTGCGCAAACCTCAACAGACTGACCGAGGATGATAAGCGCAGCCGCGTCACCGGCACCTCAACCAGCCGGAGCTTCATGTGCCGGCTATGTAAGATAAAACATTAATGGTTAATAGTTTTTGGGTGGGTCAGTGATTTGGCATTGCGGGTTGCGGCTCAAATGTACGAAATGTGCCGCGCATCTGTCTCCGGCATTGTACGGACGGACAAGGTTTCCGCATTTTATGCACTCGAAGATGAGCGACATTCTTTCTTTGGGAGGTGCGGCGTCTCTGATTGCCAGCGCCTTTTCAACCGTGATTATATGCCCGAAAAATTTACACTGTGTTGCAATAGACATTGTATAGCCCTCCATTTTATATAATCCCGGATCAATGATTAAAAAGGTGAGTCAGTCTTAATTATTGCTGGGCAGGCCCGCCGAAGCGGGTGGATAATGCCACATTGTAAAAATGGAAGCAATAGCCATTCAAGCATCATCTAAAACCTGGAATTGCCATAACGAGTAATTCATGATCCGGAAACACAGGGCATATATGGGTAGTCCTGATAAAACAAACAGTTGACAGATTAAACCAAAGTTTTAGAATATAAATATATATGATGTTCTTTTTTAAAAATATTGAACTTTAGTGCGCTGTGATGGTTGCTTTACGGTACGGCGTTCCTGAATACGGACCTGATTGACGCTCCGTGAGATTAGGCTGAAGGCCTTGTGTCTCATTCGTCAGGCATACAAGAATTGCCTGAAAAGGGGGCTGGAGGAAGTGTTGAGCCGGGTGCGTGCCCCGTAGGAGCATGCAGTCCGTCCGAGTACTCTGCTCACCGACGGATTCGAAGAAAGAATCTCAACCCTGCGTCAATCAGCCAATTTGAAAAGCCCCTGATATTTTCCGGGGCTTTTCATGTATAAAATCCTGATGGAGAAATTGATTATGTCACTCCCTTCACAGCTTCGCAGGATATCTGAAAACATCTGGGAACTCCCGGTCACCTACAGAGAGGGGATGCGGGTTCCGGCGCGGATTATCGCCTCGGAATCGCTGCTGGCAGGCATGGAGGCCGGTGTCTTCGACCAGGCCGCCAACGTGGCCTGCCTGCCCGGGATCATCGATTATTCCTGGTGCATGCCGGACGGGCATTGGGGTTACGGTTTCCCGATCGGCGGCGTGGCGGCGATGGACCTGGACAGCGGCGTGATCTCTCCGGGCGGAATCGGCTTCGACATCAACTGCGGCATGCGACTGGTATTGACCACGTTGACGGAAGCCGAGGTGCGGCCACGCATTCGAGAACTGGTGGATGAGCTGTTCTTCGCGATTCCGACCGGTGTCGGCTGCAAAGGTTTCGTACGCTGCTCGCGCGGCAAATTCCGGCGCGTAATCGAGAACGGTTCAGGCTGGTGCCTGGAAAATGGCTTGGCGCTGCCGGAGGATCTGGAGCTGACCGAGGAGGGGGGCTGTTTCGAAGGCGCCGATGCCGATGCCTGCAGCGAAAAAGCCATCGAGCGGGGTTTCGACCAGATCGGCACACTTGGTTCCGGCAACCACTACTGCGAGATCCAGGTGGCCCGGCCGGAGAACATCTTTGACCAGGCAACCGCCCGGGCTTTCGGCATCACGATCCCCAACCAGGTGCTGATCATGTTTCACTGCGGCAGCCGCGGCTTCGGCCACCAGGTGGCCACCGACTACCTGCAGTCCTTTCTGAAGGTGATGACCGTAAAGTACGGGATCAAGCTCCATGACCGCGAACTGGCCTGCGCCCCCTTCCGCTCTCCCGAGGGGCAGGCCTACTTTGCCGCGATGAAATGCGCCGCCAACATGGGCTTTGCCAACCGGCAGGTGATCCTGCACCGCATCCGCGAGGTCTTCTCGCGGGTTTTTCATCGCTCTCCTGGGGATCTGGGGATGGGCATGGTCTACGACGTGGCCCACAATACCGCCAAGCTGGAGATGCATTCGATTAACGGCGTCCAGCGCCAACTGCTGGTGCATCGCAAGGGGGCGACCCGCTCCCTGGGACCGGGAATGTCGGGACTGCCCGAATGTTACGGCGAAACCGGGCAGCCGGTGATCATCGGCGGCAGCATGGAGACCGGTTCCTACCTGCTGGCCGGGATGGCAGGTTCCGCGGCGACCTTCTGTACCACCGCCCATGGCAGCGGCCGCACCATGAGCCGCCACCAGGCCAGGAAAATGGTCCAGGGCCGGAAGCTTCTGGGCGAGATGGAGCAGCGCGGCATCCATGTCCGCACCGCCTCCTTCGGAGGACTGGCCGAGGAGGCCGGCCTGGCCTACAAGGATATCGACGTGGTGGCTCGGGCCACGGAAGAAGCCGGCTTGAGCAGGAGAGTGGTCAAGCTGGTGCCGATCGGCAATATCAAGGGGTAAATGCATGCCGTTCCGCTTCGTGGATGAGATTACCTCCGCCGATGTCGCCTTCGAGGCCTGGGGCGAGACCAGGGAGGAAATGTTTGCCTCCTGCGCCGCGGCCCTGCTGAATACGATGGTTAATGCGCCGGAGCGGGTGCAGCGGCAGCGGCGGATAGAGATCCGGCTTGAGTATGAAGAGCTGGATCTGCTGCTGTTCTCATTCCTGCAGGAGCTGATTTTCCACAAGGACGCCGACCAACTCCTGTTGCATGCCGACAGTGTGTGGATCGAGGAAAAAAGGGAAGGGGGCTTCCGCCTGACGGTCATTGCCGGCGGGGAGTGTTTCGATGCCGGGCGGCATCAGCCGCTGGTGGACGTCAAGGCGGTCACGCTGCACTGCTTTCAGGTCGGGTTGGTGGACAACGTCTGGAAAGCGGTGGTGGTGCTGGATGTTTAGTCTTTTACCATTTACGCCTGTTCTTAATCGATCGCATACACCAGCACCTGCTTGTCGGTACCGGTCAGGGCGTGCCTGCCGTCCGTGGTCAGCGCCATCGAATAGGCCTTGCGGCTCAGTTTGATACGCTTCTGCTCCCGGCCGCTCCGCAGGTCCCATACGAACAGCAGCCCTCCGCCCCGTTCGCTTTCCGTTGATACCAGCCGCTGACCATCCTTGCTTATGCCGAGCGCGACGATATCGTCATCGTGCCCGGTCAGCTCCTGTTTGCGAGAACCGCTTCTGGCTTCCCAGATGATGATCCTTTTATCGGTTCCGGCCGAGATGACCTGTTTCCCGCCTGGGCTGAAGAGCAGCGCCGTGACATCGTTGGAGTGCCCGGTCAAGGTGTGCAACCTGGCGCCGTTGTTTGCATCCCAGGTCGTGATGTTTTTGTCCTGCCCGCCCGAAGCGATCAGCTTGCCGTCCGGACTGACGGCTACCGCCAGCACGTCGTTGTCTGTTTTGATCTGCCTGATCTTGTTGTTCCTGTAGTTCCAGATCGCAATGCTGGAATCCTTGGTGCCGATCAAGACACTGCCACCGGCCGGATAAAAGGCCAGCGAGGTGACCGTCTCCTTGAGTTCCAGGGTGTAGGCCCGCTGGCGGGAGTTCAGATCCCAGATCACCACCCGGTCGCTTTTCCCGGCCGCCGCCAGCAGTTTGCCGTCGCTGCTGAAAGCCAGCGCCGATACCGATTTTGTGTCGGCGGAATCGCCGAGCGTCGCCAGCGCTGTCCAGGACGTGGTGTCCCAGATGTCGATCCTGCCATCCGTGTCTGCAGATGCTGCCAGTTGCCCGTTTTTGGAAACGCAGATGGCGGTTACATCCGCATCATGAGCGGAAAGTGTCCTGTAGGCGCCCGCTACCGCAGCGGTTGTAACGAGTTGCCGCTCCGGAGTGACGCTTGTTTCGGCGACCGGCATTTTAACTTCGGGGCGTTTCTTGACTTCGTCTATCTGCTTGGGACGGGATTCACGCGCGGTTTTCAGATCATCGGCAGGCGTGATTTCCGCGGACAGCGGCGGAATATCATTTTCGTCTTCCAGCAGCATGGCCGAAACCAGCTGTCCGGCCTTGATGCAGGAGGGGCAGACTTCGTTTACGATCACTGAGTCGGAGGTGTTGTCCCTCAAGGCCGTAATGCGTAGTGTACCTTTCTCGACGGTTTCGACCGAAAGCACTTCACCGGTTTTCGGGTGTTTGAGCGGAGCGCCCTCGGTATAGACCTTGAACTGCATTCCGGTCCTGACGCCGGCATTGGCGCCGAGATCGACGGTTACCTTGGATACACTGCGCTTGACAACGTACCCCTGCAGCGGGAAATGACGGATGATCTTCGCGGCCGCTTCGTTCACCAGCTTGTTGAGGCTGCTGGTCGAACTCCCCTTGAAGCTCTCCGCGGTAATTATGGAACCGGTTTCCACATTCAGCAGCCTGACATTGATCTCGGAGATACCCTCATAGCTCTGCACCGTTCCACTGACAACCGTTTTTACCCCCAGAAGTTTTCCCAGCCGCGAGGCGCTGCGCGGGTCGATCAGGCCGGTAACCCCCATTTTCTGCTCTTCCAGAATCTGCTGCAGCAAGCGCCGTTCAATCACGTCGAACCTGCCGGTGTTTACCAGCGCGGTCGTAAACCACTCCGCGACGATCTTGCCCACATCCTTTACATCAAAAGCCCCGTTCTCCTGGAAATCAACTATGGCCACCTTGGTTTTCTTGAACTCCGCCGCGCCGGCTACTGTTGCGCAATGCAGGATGGCCAGGAATAATACGAAAAGAAGGGCTGTTTTTCTCATCTGGAACACCTCGCATCAAGGATAGTCACCAACGGCGTTTAATTCTGCCATAAATATCATTTAATGCAATATCAAAAAGGTGTTGCCCGATACTCTTTAATAATGATATATTTTTTAATTCGTGAACCACAGAGGTCACCCGCCGCTGTGGTTTTTTATTTTCATCTCCCGCAAACGGGACAAGTTTACACAAAGGAGCACCACACCGGAATGATCGCAGCAAATAATGTTACCCTTTCATATGGAAAGCGCGTCCTGTTCAAGGATGTCAATATCAAGTTCACCCCCGGCAACTGCTATGGCCTGATCGGAGCCAATGGCGCCGGCAAATCCACCTTCCTGAAGATCCTGTCGGGCGAGATCGATCCTGACAAGGGTGAGATCAGCGTCGGTCCCAGGGAGAGGATTGCGGTCCTGCGCCAGGACCAGTTCGCCTTCGACGAGGAGACGGTATTCAATACGGTCATCATGGGGCACAAACGACTATACGACGTGATGACCGAGCGTGAGGCGATCTACTCCAAGGCTGAATTCACCGAGGAGGACGGGGTCCGTTCGGCGGAGCTGGAAGGCGATTTTGCTGAAATGAACGGCTACGAGGCAGAATCCGAGGCGGCCGTGCTGCTGAACGGCCTCGGCATTCCGGAAGAGCTGCGCGGCAAGCGCATGAAAGAGCTGGAAAGCGGTGACAAGGTGCGCGTGCTGCTGGCCCAGGCATTGTTCGGCAATCCGGACGTGCTGTTGCTGGACGAGCCGACCAACAACCTGGACCTGAAATCCATCTCCTGGCTGGAAGATTTCCTGTACCGCTTCCCGAATACCGTCATCGTCGTTTCCCACGATCGTCATTTCCTGAACCAGGTCTGTACCCACACCGCCGACATTGACTTCGGCCGGATCCAGATCTACGTCGGCAACTACGATTTCTGGTATCACGCAGCCCAGCTCAACCTGAAGCAGAAGCAGAACGAGAACCGCAAGGTTTCCGAGAAGGCCGAAGAGCTGAAGGCCTTTATCCAGCGCTTCAGTTCCAACGCCTCCAAGGCCAAGCAGGCCACCTCGCGCAAGAAGCTTTTGGACAAGCTTACCATTGAGGATATGCCGGTCTCTTCGCGCAAATATCCGCACGTGGTTTTCAAGCCGGAACGCCCCTGCGGCGACATCATTCTGGAGATACAGGGGCTTTCCAAGCAGATCGATGCCGTCCAGGTCCTGAACAACCTGGACCTGATCGTGCGCAAGGGGGACAAGATCGCCTTTGTGGGCGGCAACACGCTGGCCCGTACGACCCTGTTCCGGATTCTGGCCGGTGAGCTTGAACCGGACAGTGGCAGCTTCCGCTGGGGAGTGACGATCACCAGCGCCTATTTCCCCAAGGAAAACAGCTCCTATTTTGAAAATGACATGACCCTGATCGAATGGCTGGGGCAGTATTCGCCCCCCACCGAGGGCGAAACCTTTGCCCGTGGTTTCCTGGGGCGCATGCTTTTCTCGGGTGAGGAGGCGATGAAGAAGACCAGCGTCCTTTCCGGTGGCGAGCGGGTGCGCTGCATGCTGTCGCGCATGATGCTGAGCGGCGCCAATGCGCTGATCCTGGACGAGCCGACCAACCACCTGGACCTGGAGTCGATCACTGCGCTGAACGACGGCCTGATCGCCTTCAGCGAGGTGATCCTGTTCGCTTCGCACGACCATGAGTTCGTTTCGACCATCGCCAGCCGCATCATCGAAATCACCCCCGGCGGCGTAATCGACCGCGTGATGGGCTTTGAGGAGTATCTTGAGGATGCGGACGTGTCCCGTGAGCGGGACGAATATTACCATGGCCATGCCGAGTTGACGCTCTGACCGGAGAATTTTTATATTAAATCGCTTGCCAGACAGGCTGAAATAGTCAAAAATGTCGGGCTAATTCGGGTGTATATGAAATTTTATCGGAGGGGAATCATGGGTAAATTTGTTTTCAGAAAAGTATGCGTCTTATTGCTGCTGGTCTTTGCGCTGAATCCCGGCGGACGGACCGCTTTCGCGACCGAGGGGGGCGGCGGCGCCTATCCCAATGGCGCAGAGGATTTCATGTCCGGAGCCGTTCCACCGCCGGGAACCTACTTCATCAACTATTTTACCCATTATTCGGCTGACAGGCTCAATGATAACAGCGGTAAGAACCTGGTTCCCGGATTCAGGCTGAATGTCACCGCCGATGTGCTCCGTTTGATCCATGTCACCGACAAACAGATCCTGGGCGGCTTTTGGGGCGTGCATTTGTTCCTGCCGATCATGAACGTTGACGTCAAGGTTCCAGGAGCCGGAGAAGACAGCAAGACCGGTCTGGGCGACATCATCATCGATCCCTTCGTGCTCTCCTGGCATGGCAAAAACTGGCATGCCGCCACCGGTCTCGACATCTACATCCCGACCGGCAGCTACGACAAGCTGGACATGGCCAATACCGGCAGGAACTACTGGACATTCGAGCCGATTATCGCCGGAACCTATATCTGTAACAGCGGCTACGAACTCTCGGCCAAACTGATGTACGACTTCAATACCGAGAACAATGCCACCGATTACCAGTCCGGCCAGGAATTTCATCTGGATTATGCGCTGGGCAAGAAAATCGGCAATTTCACCTTCGGCGGGGCCGGCTATTTCTACCAGCAGGTTACCGAAGATGAAATCAAAGGCGCAGCGGTTACCGGAAACAAGGGCAGCGTGCTGGCCCTGGGACCGGCCCTCAAGTACGACTACAAAAACATGAGCTTCAGCCTGAAATACCTCTTTGAAACCGAAACCTACAATCGTCCGCAGGGCGACAACCTCTGGTTCAAGTTCATCTACGCCTTTTAACAACGGCGCGATATCATCACGCACACGCCACAGGGTCTCCGGCCCTGTGGCTTTTATTTTTCAAAGGCTATATTATTGCCAGTAAAGGAGTGCAAATCCATGACCAAACTTGTTGCAACCGGAACCGCTGCCGAGTTATTGGCCCCACATGACACCAGGTATATCCATGTTCTGTCGTTTTCGACCGATCCGGTGCTGGCCAGGCGCTTTCTGGCGCGTGACACCCAGATGGTCGGCAACATCAGGTTCGGCAAACTGCTTGAAACACTGGACAAAGTGGCCGAAAACACCGCGCTGGCATACGTTCACAGATTCTATCCCGAAGCACGGGTGGTGACCGCTGCCGTTGATAACATTGTCTTGAGAAATCCGGCCGATACGAATCATGACCTGGTGTTTTCGGCCCAGATCAACCATGTCGGCAAATCTTCGATGGAGGTCGGCATCCGGGTCGAGTGCCTGGGAGCCGGTTCGAGTCATCTGGCCAGCTGTTATTTCACAATGGTGGCACGTTCTGCGGACTGTGGTGAAGCCAAGAGCCTCAGCTTGCCGCCGCTACGGTACGAACAGCAAGTGGATTTGAAACGGTATCAGAAGGCGGAAAAGCGTCGCCAGGACTATCGGGAAGGTTTGGCGAAGGCCGAACAGATGCCGTCGCTGGATGAGTACCTGTTCCTCAAGAAACTGCACAAGGAACAGGAATCCGAGGGGTTCAGCGGTCTTCGCGCCAGGAATCTTGTACTGGAATCAACCTGCCGTGCCTATCCCGAACAGGAAAACGTGCCCAAGACCATTTTCGGCGGTTATCTGATCCGGAAGGCTTACGAACTGGCAGCTATTGCCGCCGAAATGGTCCCATCCATCAGGGCCGTGCCGTGCCGGGTGAACCGCATCAACTTTAACCAGCCGGTGCTGCTGGGTGACCAGTTGAAATTTATCGCCAGGGTCGTCTACACCGGTAAAACCACCATTGCAGTGCAGTCCGACATCGAGCGTTTCAGCCGTACCGGTGGCGACAAGGCGCTTTCTAACTCCTGCCTGTTCACCTTCAGGAACGTTGATGCCGATATGAACCCTCAAACGGTACCGTTCATCTATCCGGTAACCTATGCCGAGGATGCACGCCTTTTGAATGCGTATCGTCAGCGGCTGGACTGAACTGTCACAGATACAAGTGGTGTGGTCGCAATCGGGATAATCGATTGGTGTGGTTGGATGTAGGGTGGCCGGGTTTTGATAATTCCGGCCATTTTTATCTGCAATTTCGGTAGGTGTTCCTAATACAGGCTTAGCAGCATCTTGGTTCCCATCACTATTAGTAGCAGCGCGAAGATCTTCTTCAGTCCGCCGATCGGCAGGCTGTGGGCGAGTCTGGCGCCCAGGGGTGCGGTGACGATGCTGGCCGCCGCCACACCGATCAGGGCCGGCAGGTATATGTAACCGAGTGTGGCTGGTGGCAGGTTCACTGCCAGGCCGTTGACCAGGTAGCCGGCGGCGCCGGCCAGTGCGATCGGAAAGCCGATTGCGGCCGAGGTGCCGATGGCGTTGTGCATGGCCACGTTGCACCAGACCAGAAAAGGCACAGACATGCTGCCGCCGCCGATGCCGACCAGGCTGGAGATGCCGCCGATCAGGCCGCCTACACCAAACATGGCCGTGGCGCCGGGCAGCTGCCGATGCGGTTTAGGCCGGATGTTGAGCAGCATCTGGGTCGCGACGTAGTAGAGGAAGACCACGAAGAACGCCTTCAGAAAACGGGTGGAAAGCTGGGCCGCGACCCAGGATCCGAAAAAGGTGCCGGCCAGGATCCCTGGGGAGATGCGCCGCACGACCCGCCACTCCACCGCTCCCCGCGCATGGTGGGCGCGCAGGCTGGAAACCGATGTGAACATGATGCTTGCCAGTGAAGTGCCGAGCGCCAGGTGCAGGATGTAGTCAGCAGGCAGCCCCTGTGCACTGAAGATGAAGGTCAGTATCGGCACAATCACGATCCCGCCGCCGACACCCAGCAGGCCGGCCAGTACCCCCGCAAAAGCTCCCAGGGCAAGATACAGTAACCACGCTGTCATTCCGTACTCTCCTTTGCTTGAAATAGACGCGCCATCATAACCGCTGGCCGGCGCTTTTCCAACAATAAGCTTCAAAATGGTACAAAGAAAAACCGGGGGATTTCTCCCCCGGTTCGAAAGGAGCACAAATGGCAGTATGTGCTCGTGCAACGTTGTTCAGGAATGATCTGTAAGGCCGGTGATCTGCGCGTGTCAGAACAAGGTTCGTGATTCCCCAGAACTAATCGGCTGCTGCCGGCTCCGCATCCAGCGGCATTTCAGTCTCTTCGACTTCATCATCGACCTGGTTGTTCAGCATGCGTGACATCCGCTCCATATCCAATTCGTTTTCCCAGCGCGAAACCACCACGGTGGCCACACCGTTGCCGACCAGGTTGGTCAACGCCCGCGCCTCGGACATGAAACGGTCGATGCCCAGGATCAGCGCCAGTCCGGCCACCGGGATGGTGGGGATCGCGGCAAAGGTGGCTGCCAGCGTGATGAAGCCGCTGCCCGTGACGCCGGCGGCGCCCTTGGAGGTCAACAGCAGCACTCCCAGGATCGTCAGCGTCTGGGTCAATGTCAGCGGGGTATTGGTTGCCTGGGCCACGAAAACCGCGGCCATGGTCAGGTAGATCGAGGTGCCGTCCAGGTTGAACGAGTAGCCGGTCGGAATCACCAGACCCACCACCGACTTGGTGCAGCCCAGATTTTCAAGCTTGGCCATCATGCGCGGTAGAACCGACTCGGACGAGGATGTGCCCAGTACGATCAGCAGTTCTTCCTTGATGTACTTGATGAATTTGAAAATGCTGAAGCCGCACAGCTTTGCGATCGTGCCCAGAACAACGAACACGAACAGCAGACAGGTCAGGTAAAAACTACCCATCAGCAGGCCCAGCTTGGTCAGAGATCCCAGGCCGAACTTCCCGATCGTAAAAGCCATCGCCCCGAAAGCGCCGATCGGAGCGGCCTTCATGATGATGCCCACGATGCCGAACAGGGTATGGGATACCTGGTCGATCAGCCTGAATACGGTTTTACCCTTCTCACCGAGCATCGACAATGCGAATCCGAACAGGACCGCAAAGAACAGCACCTGCAGGATATCTCCCTTGGCAAAGGCATCCACAACGCTGTTGGGAATGATGTTGATCGCGAAATCAATCATGCTGTGTGATTTGGCCTGGGCGGTGTAGGTCGTCAGGGTCTTGGTGTCCAGTTTGGTGACATCGGCGTTCATGCCGACCCCCGGCTGGATCACGCTGACCACCAGCAGGCCGATCGCCAGAGCCATGGTTGTGACGACCTCGAAATAGAGTAGTGCCTTGGCGCCGACCCGGCCAACTTTTTTCATGTCCTCCATGCCGGCGATACCGGTTACGACGGTGCAGAAAATGACCGGGGCGATGATCATCTTGATCAGCTTGATGAAGCCGTCTCCAAGAGGTTTCATCGCGGCGCCGGTTTCAGGGTAGAAGTGCCCCAGGCAAACTCCGATGCTGATAGCGGTCAATACCTGGAAGTACAGATGCTGGTAAAACTTTTTTCCGTTCATGGCTGGCTCCTTTTCGCTTTTGTCTTGATGGTCTGAATAGAGTTAATTGGTTTTAAACGGTATCATGTTGTATCAAAAGGTTTCAGCGGTGTGGCTTGTCCGGGAGCGGCATCCAGTGCGTAAAGACCGGCACATTTTTGCGGTTGATCCTGGTCTTGCAGGCGGTAATGCTTTCCCTGTTGCCGACACAGGAGTAATCCTCGCCAAAAATCCGGTAAGGGGTGTACAGCAGCACCCTTTCGCTCTCATCAGGAAGTTTGAACTTTGTGTCGATCCATTCCATTGACATTTTTCCTCTCCTCTCAGGTCCGGATCTCAATTCGATTGTCATCTTCGTTCAAGCCGGCCAACGGATTTAGAACGATATATCAGCAACAGCAGTGCCAACTGCGTATACGATCTGTAATGGTGCGATAATATTGATAAAATGGTGGTATTGGATGCGATTCAGACGATGAAGGGGTATAACTGCGGATTGAATTCAGGAAGCGGGTTTTGATAATAATTAGAAATAACAGCCGGTTGCGAGGTCATAACCGTGGTTATGGTTATAACCACGGTTATACCCATTGGGTTGAAGCGGGTGAAACGCCGTATTTTAAAGCGCTGTTTTCCCGGACGTTCAGGATTGGGGTGATGTCTGGACGTTTCTCGATAATTTCAGACGCTTGCTGAGGGCCGGTTGGGAGATGCCAAGCAGGCGGGCGGCGATGGTCTGATTGCCGTTGGCGCGGCACATGGCCTCCTCGACCAGCAGTTCGGCAGCTTCACCGAAAGTCGGCAATCGCTCAAGTTCCGAATACAGGTTGCGTTCGGGAGTTTTCAGAGCTGAAACGGCAGGCTTGTCTCCGGTCTTGCCGATCGTTTTCAGGAAGGTTTCCATTGACAGTACCCGATCCCGGTGGATGCTGACGGCATTGTAGATCATCGCCTTCAACTCGCGGATGTTTCCGGGAAAAGCGTAGGTTGCCAGCAGATCTGCCAGTTCCCTGGGAGGGGTCGGCTTCTTCTTGCCGAGCGCCCTGGCCGATTCTTCAAGAAAATGATCCAAAAGCAGAGGCAGGTCCCCTTTGCGTTCACGTAACGGCGGCACCTGTACCAGATGAATGCAGAGGCGGTAGTACAGGTCGCGCCGGAAGGTTCCGGCCGCCTGTTTCTGCGCCAGGTCCTGGTGGGTGGCCACGATCACGCGCGCCTTGAGCCGCTTGGGGCGGTCGCTGCCCAACGGGAAGTATTCTCCCTCCTGTAACAGCCGCAACAGCTTGACCTGGGAGGCGATGCTCAGGTCGCCGATCTCGTCCAGGAAAAGGGTGCCGTCGGCGGCTTCCTCGATCATGCCGCGCCGGGCCTGGTCCGCGCCGGTAAAGGCGCCGCGGGTGTGTCCGAAGAGCGTGTCGGCAAAGACAGTATCGTCCAGTCCGGCCACGTTGACCGCCACCAGCTGACCGCTGCATCCGCTCAGGGTGTGGGCCGCTTTTGCGATCAGCTCCTTGCCGACGCCGCTCTCGCCGATGATCAGCAGCGGTTCAGAACTCAGCGAAACCGCCTCGATATAGGAGAAGATAGTATGCATGTTACGGTCGCCGGTCACGATGCCGGAAAACGCCTCCGGGTGCTTCAGCCCGCCGGACAGCATCCGGCTCGACATCTCGCGATTCTGCCGCTCCAGCTCCAGCATGCGGATGGCTCTCAGTACACCGCTGACCAGCCGGTCCTCCTCGACGGTCTTGACGAAATAATCGAAGGCGCCCAGTTTCATGCAGTTGACGGCGCTTTCGATCTGGTTCATGCCGCTGATGATGATTACCGCGGTCTCCGGGTGGCGCTCCGCGATCATGCTGAGCAATTCATCGCCGGCCAGGTGCGGCATGGTCAGATCCAGCAGCACCAGGCCGATTTCGTGCAGATCGAGCAGGTCCATCACCTGGCGGCTGTCCTGGCAGGTGATGATGTTTGCGATACCGGCCGAGCGCTCCAGGGTCAGGCTCAGGGAACGGAGCCAGGCCGGTTCGTCATCTACCAGCAGAACTCCGAAGTGCGGATAAAGGGAAGAATTCATGGGGTCATCTCCTTTTGGAGCAGGGCAGCTTCAGGGTCACGGTTGTTCCGGCGCCGGGGTTGGAATCGAATTCGAGCAAACCATCGTGCTCCTTGACTATGCTGGCCGACACCGAAAGTCCCAGGCCGGTACCGCCGGTTTCCCGTTTGGTGGTAAAAAACGGATCAGTAAGATGAGCTACATGCTCCGGCGCGATCCCGCCCCCCTGATCGATAAGCTCCAGCACCACGCAATCGGCGCTCTGGTCGTAGCCGGTTGTCAGGAATATCCCGCGCTCCATGTCCGGCAGAGACTGGCAGGCGTTCAGGATCAGGTTGACCACCACCTGTTCGATCCGTTGGGCATTGCCGCTGATTGCAGGAAGGTTGGGAGCATAATCCGTTTCAAAGCGGTTGGTGGCAGCGCGGATCGAGGAATCGACCAGACGCACTGCGGTCTGGACCACGGCATTGAAGTCCAGCACTTCCGTTGCGGCGGATACATCCTGGCGGGCAAAGTCTTTCAATTCCTCCACAATCCGCTTGATGCGGTTGGCCCCTTCCTGCATCTCCTCCAGCAGGCAGGGGACTTCGTTGCGCATGCGGGAGTAGGGCAGGCCGCCCAGGGTAAAGTCGCCCTGGGCACGGTAGCGTTCCTCCAGTATCTCCTCCGCGTCCCGGTAAACCTCGCGCAGGATCGGCATATTGAGCAGGATCAGGCCGTTGGGGTTGTTGATCTCGTGGGCAACCCCGGCGACCAGGATGCCGAGCGAGGCCATCTTGTCGGCCTGGATCAGCTTGTCCTGGTGACGTCGCAACTCTTCCAGCGCCCGTTTACGTTCTGCCACTTCCAGCGCCAGTTCGCCGGTGCGCCGGGCGACCCTTTTTTGCAGCGTGCGCGACCAGATCACTGTTCCGACCAGGATCGCCAGCAAGGGGATCAGCACCATGCCACCATACCAGAGCACCTTTTCCCAGGCCACCTTGGGCGGCCCGAGCACTCCCAGCCAGCGGTCGTAGATTTCCTGATAGCGGCCGGTCTTCTTCAGAATTGCCAATCCCTCGTTGAAACGCGCCAGCAACTCCTCGTTACCCTTCTTTACTCCGTAACAGTAGCGCTGTGTCGAGATGCTTTTGGCAACCGGCACCAGGTTGGATAGTTTGTTCTCGCGGATAATGTACATGCCGGGCAACATCGCCAGTACCGCATAGTCATGCTTGCCGGAAGCCAGAAGCCGCAACGCATCGGCCGGTGTATCGGTCATGATCAGGTTTTGTCCGAATCCGAGCGATGCCAGGTAATCGTGCATGATTCCGTCCCGGAAAACCACGATCTCCTTGCCGCGCAGCTCCTCCACAGAAGAAACCGGCAAGGTGTCCCTGCGGGCGAAAATGGCGTGGTTGATGATCGTGTGTGGCGGCGAAAACGACAGGGTCCTGGTACGATCGTCCGAATAGGATATGCCCTGAAGTACATCCACGGAGCCGTTAATCAGCGCGGTCCGCATCTCGGACCAACCGCCGAATCGGAACTCGACCTGCATCCCCATCACGTCGGCAATGGCCCTGGTCAGTTCGACATTATAGCCGGCCGGTTTTCCGTTTTTGTCCAGAAACTCGTAGGGGGGGTAGTCGCGGTCGCCTCCGATCACAATTGCGGCAGGAGGGGTGACGTCGATTTCAACCGCCCGGAGCGAGGCGGTGTGAACACAGTTCAATGCCAGAGCCGCCCCCAGCAGAGCGACGAATCTCAAAATTGACTTGATTCGCATTGAATTTGTGATCATGGGGTTGCTCCGGTTGGACAAACAGACTTTTGCCACTAATACCGGTTTTACGTAATGATGTGAATAAAAAATCCGGTTTGCGGTTGAATAATTAAAAAATCCGGGTATGCTTGCAGCCATGATAACTTCTACTACATTAAAAAACGGTGTACGGGTTGTGACCCAGCGTGTCGATCACATGCACACGGTCACCACCGGCATCTGGGTGGCCAACGGCACCCGTCACGAGTCCCCTGAAAACAACGGAGTGGCGCACTTTATCGAGCACATGCTCTTCAAGGGCACCGACCGCCGCAACGCACGCCAGATCTCCCGCGAAATCGATTCCATCGGCGGAGTCCTGAACGCCTTCACCGGCCACGAGTATGTCTGCTATTACGCCAAGGTTCTGGCAAAGTTTCTGCCGGGCGCAGCCGACCTTCTGGCCGACATCTTCCTCTGCTCGACTTTTCCGGCCGATGAGATCGAACGTGAACGCAAGGTCATTCTGCAGGAAATCAAGATGCGTGAAGACACTCCCGACGAGTTCATTCATGACCGTTTTCATCTGAATTACTGGCAGGGGCAGACGCTGGGCATGCCGGTTCTGGGCACCGCGGACACAATCGGAAGCCTTTCGCGTGAAGCGATTCTGTCTCACAAGGAGAGCCGTTACCGCCCCCAGGACATCATCATTGCGGCAGCCGGCAATCTGCGGCACGAAGAGGTGGTCGCGATCATGGAACCGCTCTTTTCATCCATAACTTCAACTTGGCAACCTGAACCATACGATATTGCAGCAAACCGCTCCAAGGTTCTTAATCTCACCGAGCGCGAGATGGAGCAGGCCCTGATCTGTCTCGGCACCCCCGGTCAGAGTCACGACCATCCCGACCGTTACGCACTGTTCCTGCTGGTGACGATACTGGGGGGAGGGATGAGCTCACGGCTGTTCCAGGAGGTGCGGGAGAAGAAGGGGCTGGCCTATTCGGTGTACGCCTACCTGATCTCACATGCTGACAGCGGCGCCATGGTGATCCACTCCGGCACCGAAAAAGCCTGCTGCCGCGAAGTCATCGATATTGCCTGCGGTGAGTTGTCGCGGTTGGTAACCGAAGAGGTGCCACAGGATGAACTGGACTCCGCCAGAGAGCAGCTGAAGGGGAAAACGCTCATGTCGCTTGAGAGCAGCGACAACCTGATGACCAGACTGGCCAAGAACGAGATCTACTTCCATTACCAGCAAACCATTGAGGATGTCCTTGCCAATTACGATGCGGTCAGTAGCCAGGATATCCTGAGAGTTTCGCAGCAGTTGTTCAGGAGTGACTGTCTGCACCTTGAAGTGATGGGGCCGGTTAATGATCTGGGGCTGAACGAGGAGATGCTGAGCGTCTGACTCTTGATTTTTTTATCAGTAATGTAAAAGGCCCCCTTCCGCTATTGCCGGAAGGGGGCCTTTTACATGGTATGAACTTTATTCAGCTTATGCGCATTCGGAATAGCCGCAGACGTGGCAGACCGAACAGCCTCCCTCGTGCTCGACGATGCCGCCGCACTCGGGACAGGCGCCGCGGTCCTGCTTGGCTACTTCCGTGTTGATATCGTAGCCGTTGTCGATCATGTGGTTCTGGATCGCTTTTGCCACCGCATCGGCACAGGAGAGCACGCGGTTGTCGCCGAATCCGGACGGGCAGTGGCAGGAGATGCCCAGGAGCTGCTTGACCACCTGGCGGGCCTGGATACCGCTGCGCCATGCCAGCGACACCATGCGGCCGATCGCCTCGCTCTGGGAAGCCGCGCAACCTCCGGCCTTGCCCATCGTGGTAAAGAGCTCGAACAGGCCGTTTGAGTCCTCGTTGATGGTGATATAGAGCGGTCCGCAGCCGGTCTGCATCTGGTGGGTGCAGCCCTTGAGCGATTTGGGGCGGTCGCGCTTGATGGATTTCTTGTCGTCCTCGACCGTGGCCGGCGCCGCGACCACAGCCGGCTCCTCTTTTTTGGCGGTGGTGAGCACCTGCTCGTCGCGGGAGCCGTCGCGATAGATCGTGACGCCCTTGCAGCCGGTCTCGTAGGCCATCATGTAAACTTTTTCCACATCATCGATAGTGGCGGTGTTGGGGAAGTTTACCGTTTTGGATACCGCGTTGTCCGTGTAGAGCTGGTAGGCCGACTGCATCTGGATATGGTTTTCCGGAGAAATGTCGTGGGCCGTGACAAAGATGTTGCGAACATCGGCCGGTATCTCGGGAATGTCGTGGACGGTGCCGTGTTCGGCGATTTTCTGCATCAGGGTTTCCGAATAGAAACCGCGCTCCTTGGCGATCTTCTCGAACATCGGGTTGACTTCCACCATCACGTTCTTGTCCATCACGGTGCGGATGTAGGAAACGGCAAAGAGCGGTTCCACGCCGGATGACGCGTTGGCTATGATCGAAATGGTGCCGGTGGGGGCGATGGTGGTGACAGTCGCGTTGCGCTGCGGCGGAGCGCCTTTCTTGTCGAAGATCGATCCTTTGAAGTTCGGGAATGATCCGCGGCTCTTGCCCAGTTCCTGGGATGCCAGGTGCCCCTCGTCGTTGATGAACTTCATCACCTTCTTGCCGAGTTTGACCGCTTCATCGGAGCTGTAGGGTACGCCCAGCAGGATCAGCATGTCGGCCCATCCCATGACCCCCAGGCCGATCTTGCGGTTGGCGTGGGTCATGTCGTGAATCTGCTGCAGCGGGTAGTTGTTGGCTTCAATCACGTTGTCCAGGAAGTGGACCGCGTTGTGGATGGTCTCGCGCAGTTTCTTCCAGTCGATGGCGCCGTCCTTGACAAATACTCCCAGGTTGATCGAACCCAGGTTGCAGGATTCATAAGGGAGCAGCGGCTGTTCGCCGCATGGGTTGGTCGATTCGATCTCGCCCACATGGGGTGTCGGATTATCCCGGTTGAGGCGGTCAAGGAACACGATACCCGGCTCGCCGTTTTCCCAGGCCTGTTTGACGATGCGCTGGAACACCTTGCGGGCGTTCATGGTTCCGCAGATCTTCTTGTCGCGCGGGTTGATCAGGTCGTATTCTTCGTCCCGCTCGACAGCCTGCATGAACTGTTCTGTCAGGCCGACCGAGATGTTGAAGTTGTTGAGATGCTTCTGATCGGCCTTGCACATGATGAAATCCATCACGTTGGGATGATCCACCCGGAGGATGGCCATGTTTGCGCCACGGCGGGTGCCGCCCTGCTTGATGGTTTCGGTGGCGATGTCAAACACGCGCATGAACGAGAGCGGGCCGCTGGAGATGCCGGTGGTGGAGCTGACCACATCGTTGGCCGGGCGCAGGCGGGAAAACGAGAAGCCGGTGCCGCCGCCTGATTTGTGAATCAGCGCGGTGTACTTGACCGCATCGAAAATCTCTTCCATCGAGTCGCCCACCGGCAGCACAAAACAGGCCGAGAGCTGTCCCAGAGGCCGTCCGGCATTCATCAGCGTGGGAGAGTTGGGCAGGAATTCGAAAGAGGTCATCATATTGTAAAAGGTGTCGGACAGGGCTGCCACATCCGCCTTTTTGTCAAACTTCTTGTCCGGAGCCGCTATCGTATCCGCAACCCTGCGGAACATGTCGGCAGGGGATTCGAGAACCTTACCGGTGGCGTCCCGGCGCAGATAACGCTTTTCAAGCACGGTAGCGGCATTTTTGGACAGGTTGGGAAGGGCGGCCGGTGCACTGTTCTTTTTCATACAATCTCCTTGGTTTTTAAAAAACATATAGATATTGAAAGATTGGCTGTGGTTTGATTAGTAAGTCTTGAACCACCATATTTTGTGGAGGTGCGAAAATAAACCACAACATATATGCCCTGTCAACATATTTATTTTGAAATATCCTAAACTCCTGAAAGCACATAACATCATCGTGCAGCGGTTGCCAGTCGTTCTATAGCAGCAACGAGTCAACATTAAATTTACATCGTCGCGTGATTTGTGTTAGAGCTTTATTGATTTCAATTGGAGTATATGCGTGAAGTATATCCGGGTCGTATTTGCATTTTTGTGCATGTTGGTTTTTGTGGCAGGCGGATGTGCAAAGCATTCGATTGATCGCAAGCCACCATCAAGCAATAACAAGTTTATTCCTGTTCCCGCCACCGCAGATCGGGTCCTTCCCACAATCAGACCGGCGCTGATTATTCCGCTGGAACCTGCGCGGACACCAGGTGTTGCCGCGCATGAAGAACCCGCCAGTAACGATTCCGGTGTGTCAAACGATGCTGCCGCGGTTGTCCATGACGGGGCCTTCCTGACGGAAGATACCGTCCTTAAGGGCAGCGTGCTGATCAAGGGCTCTCTGGTTGTTGCTCCGCAGGCGACGCTGCGGATCGAGCCCGGTACCATAATCAGGTTTGCCGCCGCCGGTGCCGGCAACAATGCGGCGCGACTGGTAGTTCAGGGGCGGATTATTGCCGTTGGAACCATCGATAGCCCGGTTGTGATGACATCGGATCGTAAAAGGCCTGCTCGTGGAGACTGGGGCGGGATATCGCTTGTATCCAGCGAGAAGCGCAATCAGCTGGAACATTGCCGGATCGAATACGCGAATTCGGCCATCGAAGCGCGGTTTTCGACCGTCAGCCTCAAGCATGTTGCGGTCAGCAGGTCACACACCGGTTTTCTGATGCGGGATGCGGTTGTACAGATAGCAGGCGGATCAGTTTCCGAGTCAGAAACCGGGATCGAGATGCACGACAGCGAGCTTGATTCTGCGGATGTAATCGTTGCCGACTGCAAACGCGGAATTGTGATGAACCGTTCGGCGGCCAGCGTCTCATCCTTGCAAATACGGAATAACCAGCAGTACGGGATACTGGCGGATGATTGCCGCATCAGGATGACTTCCGGCGAGTTGTCCGGAAACGGGAACGGAGCCAGTTTCAAGGGGGGCGAAGGGCAGATTGTGGCAACCTCTTTTAGCGGCAACCGTGAAACCGCGCTCCACCTGACGGGGGCGCGGATAAAGGTGAACCGCTGCCGGTTCTTCAATAACGGCAAGGATGCGTTACGCCTTGAGGATGGGCGCGCGCTTTTGTGGGGTAACGCTTTCGAAGCGAATACAGGATTTAATCTATACAATGCCGGCCGTGAGGATATCGGCGCATTGCTGAACTGGTGGGGGAGCGCCGATTCTTCAGCCATTTCACAAAAGATACATGATGCCGTGCGTGACCCGCGTTCCGGCAGCGTGCATGTTTTTCCCTGGTTGAATGAAAAACCCGCTTTTCTCCGGTGACTACCCCGGTCCGTGCCATGCCGGTTTTTGGAGAGTTGTAAATGTCCGTATATCTCGACAATGCAGCAACATCGTTTCCCAAGCCTGAAGAGGTTTACCAGGCGGTAATTCATGCCATGCGGGAGGTCGGCGCATCACCCGGACGCGGCGGTCATCACCGTTCGCTGGAAGCGGGCCGGATCATGTTCATGGCTCGCGAGGCCGTGGCCAGGCTCTTTTCCATAGCCGATTCATCGCGGATCATATTTACCCACAACGCTACCGGGGCTCTCAACCTGGCGCTGCACGGGACACTCAAGCCGGGCGATCATGTGATCACAACCAGCATGGAGCATAATTCACTTTTGCGTCCGCTGCATGCCCTCGGACGTGACGGGGTGGATGTCACCATTGTCGATGCCGGGCCGGAGGGACTGGTGGACCCGGATCAGATAGCGCGGTTTGTGCGTAAGGATACCCGCATGATTGCCGTGGGGCATATCTCCAACGTCTGCGGGGCGATTCAGCCGATCGATCGGATTTCCGCGATCTGTCATAAGGCCGGTGCAATGTTTCTGATGGATGCGGCCCAGTCCGCCGGCTATATCAATATCGATGTCGTATCGAGCGGAATCGACCTTCTGGCCGCTCCCGGGCATAAAGGGTTGTTGGGTCCGCCGGGTACCGGTCTGTTGTATGTTGCGCCGCATATCGAACTGAAGCCGATCTTCGAAGGTGGAACCGGTACCAGTTCCACCTCTCTGGAGCAGCCGCTGATGATGCCGGACGGCTATGAGGCCGGAACCCATAACCTGCCCGGAATTGCCGGGTTGAAAGCCGGAATTGAATTCATACTGGATCGCGGGATAGACACCATATTTCAGCACGAACACTCTTTGGTCAACCAGGCCGCAAGGCTGCTGGGGCTGCTTCCTGGAGTAAAAATCTATGGGCCGGGTGATCCGGAGAGTCGCGGCGCGGTACTCTCTTTTAACGTCGAGGGGGTTGACGCGTCCCTCTTGGCTGCGGAACTCGATCACGGTTTCGATATCGCGGTGCGTGCGGGACTGCACTGTGCACCGCTGGCCCACCGCACCATCGGCACTCTGCCGGGAGGCACACTCCGCATGAGCCCGGGATGGTCGAGCACTTCGGAAGAGATTGCATTTTTTTCCGATGCCGTTGTACAATGCGTCGGTAAAATCAAGGAATCGATGTAGAATTGGCGGATCGAAAAGGAGTTGCCACGTGAAATTGCTGATTGCTTTGTTGTTTTCAATAGTTGCCTGTGCAGCCTGTTCCCTGCCCCCTGAAAGACCGTTTACCAAGGAGGACCTGTACAAAACCGGTATTTATACCTACTTTACCGTCAACGATTCACCGGAAAGCGTTCTCTCGGCCATCAACAAGGATGGCGAGGTCATTCTTGACGCCAAATACCGTAACCGCGCGGTCTGGATCAAACTGCTCGGCAAGACGGACGGAATGACCGTTCAGATCATAGAAAAGTAGTGCCGCCGTTACCGTCTCATCATCTCCCAACCCCTACAGAAAGGCCGTCCGTGAAGAATTTCATACTCGATACCAACGTACTTCTGCATGACCCGCAATCGCTGTTCAAGTTTCAGGACAACAACATCATCATCCCCATCACGGTTATTGAAGAGGTTGACCGTTTCAAGAAGGACATGAACGAAACCGGCCGCAACGCGCGCATGGTTTCCAGGATTCTCGATGCCATGCGTGAAAAGGGCTCGCTGGCATCCGGTGTTTCCATGCCCGGTGGCGGGACGCTACGGGTTGAGCTGTTTACCGAAAAACATTTCAAAAACCTGCCGGTCGATCTGCGGGTCGATAACGGCGACAATCGCATCCTGGCTGTTGCACTGGACATCAAAGATCGTTTCCCGGATATGCAGGCCATATTCGTGACCAAGGATTCGAACCTGAGGATCAAGGCCGACGCCATCGGCGTGGTTGCCGAGGATTATGAATCCGACAAGGTTGACATTCAGGATCTGTATGCCGGAACCCGTAGCGTCGAGGTGCCGCCTGAAGCGGTTGACCGTTTTTATGGTCAGGGGTGGATCGAGGCGCCCCTGGAGCTTGGCCCCAATGAATTCATCACAATCGTGGACAGCTCCAATCCATCCCACACCGCCATCTGTCGCAACGATCCGGCCAACGGCCGCATAGTGCCGGTGCGCAAGGTGCCCAAGGAAGGTATCTGGAGCCTCTTCGCCCGCAACCGTGAGCAATCGTTTGCGCTGGATGTCCTGATGGACGACAGCATCAAGCTGGTGACGCTGGTCGGCAAGGCCGGCACCGGTAAGACCCTGCTGGCGATTGCCGCAGGTCTGCACAAAACCGCGGAGGAAAATGTCTACAACCGCCTGTTGGTGTCGCGTCCGGTATTCCCGATGGGCAAGGATCTCGGATTTCTTCCGGGTGATATCGAAGAAAAACTGACCCCCTGGATGCAGCCGATTTTCGATAACGTCGAATTGCTGATCTCCGGGCACGAATCGGAAAAGCGCCACAGCAAAGGTTACAAGGAGTTGATGGCCATGGGTCTGCTGGATATCGAGCCCCTGACCTATATCCGCGGACGATCGATTCCGAATCAGTACCTGATCGTCGATGAAGCCCAGAACCTTTCGCCCCACGAGATCAAGACGATCGTCACCAGGGTGGGCGAGGGCACCAAGATCGTTCTGACCGGCGATCCGTACCAGATCGACAATCCCTATGTGGACGCATCCAGCAACGGTCTGACCTATCTGGTTGAAAAGTTCAAGGGTGAGCGCATCGCGGCCCATGTAACGCTGACCAAGGGCGAACGTTCCGAACTGGCTGAGCTGGCGGCAAACCTGCTGTAGTTTAAAAACTGCCACGGAGGACACGGGGGACACGGAGGATATCAGATGCAGCTCGATGTATCTGGTATCAACTCCGCATGCCTTGTGTCCTCTGTTTTATTTGGGGCAGATCATCCACCGACATTGATTTTGGAAAAGGTATTTCATGCTGGTCCTCTCGATAGAAACATCCTGCGATGAAACCGCTGCCGCGGTGGTGCGTGACGGCCGGACAATCCTTTCGTCGGTCGTTTCCTCGCAGGTGCTGATCCATGCCGAATACGGCGGAGTCGTGCCGGAGATCGCTTCACGCAAGCATCTTGAAATGATCTCGCCGGTGATCAGCCAGGCATTGCGGGATGCCGGAATTGGCATGGCCGATATTGAAGGGGTGGCGGTTACCCGTGGCCCAGGGCTGTCAGGCGCCCTGCTGGTCGGTTTTTCGGCGGCCAAGGCGATTGCGGCCGCCAGGAAGGTCCCTTTTGTAGGTGTTCATCACATTGAGGGGCACCTGCTGGCGGCGTTTCTGGAACAGCCGCTGGAGTTCCCTTTTCTGGCGCTGGTAGTTTCCGGAGGGCATACCCACCTCTATCACGTGGAAGGTATAGGGCGTTATACCACGCTGGGCAGGACCATTGACGACGCCGCCGGTGAGGCCTACGACAAATCGGCCAAGATCATGGGTATGGCCTACCCCGGCGGAGCGCTGATCGACAAGCTGTCTTTGTCCGGAAATCCCGCAGCGGTTGCCCTGCCGCGTCCGCTGATGCATGACGGCACTTTGAGGTTCAGTTTCAGCGGCCTGAAGACGGCTGTGCTGCAGCATGTGGCCAAGCATCCGCTGACGGTTCCAAGTCAGGAGTTGAATGACCTGTGTGCTTCGTTCCAGCAGGCGGTCTGCGATGTCCTGGCCTTCAAGACCGAAGCGGCGTTGAAGCAGACCGGCGCGCGGCGTCTGGTGGTAGCCGGCGGGGTGGCCTGCAACAGCGGCTTGCGTCGGCGCATGGCGCAGTTGTGCGATAAGATGCAAATCAATCTCTCCATTCCGGCGCCATCACTATGCGGCGACAACGCCGCCATGCTGGCGGTACCTGGTGATTACTACCTGTCAAACGGTCTGGCGTCCCCGGACTCTCTGGATGTAACCGCCACCTGGGATATGGACAGCATAAAGGAACTATTGCCGTGAGCTCCAACAGACGCCCGCTAAAATCGCTGGGACAAAACTTCCTGGTTGACCAGAATGTCGTCGAAAAAATTATTAACTCCGCGCGGATTCAGCCCGATGACGCCGTTCTTGAAATCGGACCGGGTCGGGGCGCTTTGACGGATCATCTGGCGGAACGTGCCGGACGGCTGGTTCTGATCGAGTTTGACCACGCCCTGGCGGCTTACCACCGGGAACGTCTCAAGGAGAATCCGAGGGTAACGGTGATTGACGCCGATGTGCTGAAAGTAGATCTGGACGCGCTGCTCTCCGAAACTCCCGGCAAATGGAATGTGGTTGCCAATCTTCCCTATAATATTTCGACCGAGGTGTTGTTCCGCCTGCTGGAAGTGCATCACAGGCTGTCGCGCATGACACTGATGCTCCAGAAAGAGGTCGGCGACCGGCTGGCCTCGGAGCCGGACTGTTCGGCCTACGGTGTCACCACCGTGCTGTTGGGATTGTGGTTCGATATCCGCAGAAGCTTCATCGTTCATCCGGGCAGTTTCCACCCCAGGCCCAAGGTTGACTCGGCCATCCTGAACTTCACTCCGCTTTTGACTCCGCGGGCCGAGGTCGGCAACGAGAATATCTTCCGTGGCGTTGTCAAGGCTGCTTTTTCGATGCGCAGGAAAACTCTGGCCAATTGCCTGAAATCAGCCGAATGCACCAAAGGCATGGATCTGGAACTGCTGCTGAAGAGTTGCGATATCGATGGCCGGCGCCGGGGCGAGACCCTGTCACTGGAGGAGTTTGCCCGACTGTCCCGTTGGCTGTCGGAGAATGCTCCTCTTGTTGCATAGGGGCCGAGGCGCTGTGCCATGTCATTAACGACCGCCTACATAATCATCTTGCTTCTGCTGGTCTGTTGCGGTCTGCTCTGTTTTCTGGTTGTAATTATCCGGCGCGGTACGAACGAATCGTCCGGTATCCTGGCCGCTATCGAAAACCTGGGGAAACTCTTCGAACGCCAGGAACGGCTTCTGGGCGATGAACTTGCCCGGGGACGGACGGAGATGCTCTCCGGGGTTCGCAACTCCCGCGAGGAGATGACTTCCGGCATCACCTTGCTGGGTGATTCGCTGCTCAAGCGGATGAGCGACATTGCCGGTCTGCAGAAGAATCAGCTGGAGCTGTTCGCGGCACAGCTGAAGGAGCTGACCGCCAGCAACGAGGCCCGGCTTGATAAGTTGCGTGACGGCGTTGACGCGCGTTTGCGGATGATCCAGGAAGATAACGCCAAAAAGCTGGAACAGATGCGCGCCACCGTCGATGAAAAGCTGCATGACACGCTGGAGAGGCGTCTGGGCGAGTCGTTCAAACTGGTCAGCGAACGCCTGGAGCTGGTGCAGCGCGGACTGGGAGAGATGCAGTCGCTGGCGATCGGCGTCGGTGATCTCAAAAAAGTGCTGACAAACGTCAAGAGCCGCGGTACTTTCGGAGAGATCCAGCTGGCAAGCCTGCTGGAGCAGATACTGGCGCCGGGCCAGTATGATTCGAATGTGGAAACCCGGCCCGGCAGCGGCCAACGGGTCGAGTTCGCCCTCAAACTGCCGGGACGGGATGGCGTGCAGGAAAGTTCGGTGTGGCTGCCGCTGGATGCCAAGTTCCCGCAGGAGGATTATATTCGTCTGCTGGAAGCGCAGGAGCTCGGCGATCCGGTTGCGGCGCTCGAAGCTTCCAAAACCCTGGATCGCGCAGTGCGGGAAATGGCCAGGAATATTCGTGACAAGTACCTGGAGCCGCCCCACACGACCGACTTCGGTGTGATGTTCCTGCCGACCGAGGGGCTGTATGCCGAGGTTCTCCGTCTGCCGGGGCTTTTTGATGTTTTGCAGCGTGAATACAAGGTTATCGTGGCCGGCCCGACCACGTTGGCGGCTCTGTTGAACAGTCTGCAGATGGGTTTTCGCACCCTGGCGATCGAGAAACGTTCTGCCGAGGTCTGGAACCTGCTCGGTTCGGTTCGCAGCGAGTTTTCAAAATTCGGCGTGGTGCTGGAAAAAACCCGTAAGAAGTTGCAGGAGGCCGGCAACCAGATCGACCTGGCCGCCACCCGCACCCGTGTGATAGAGCGCAAGCTGCGTGATGTTCAGGACATCCCGCGCGAATACGCCGACAATCTGCTTGAGGCCGAAGAATCCGGCCTTGAGGACGAATCGGACAGGGACTTGCGGAATTAATTGTTTTGTAAAGGGCGTCAGCATGATTCTTGAAATTCACCCGGATGATCCTCAGCCGCGCCAGATCTCGCGAGTAGTCGAAGGTCTCAAAAACGGCAGTGTCATTGCCTATCCGACCGACACCACCTACGGCATCGGTTGCTCGATCTTCTGCAAAAAGAGTATCGAACGCATCTACCAGATGAAGTTGCGGGACCGCCGCAAGCCCTTTTCCATTATCTGTTCATCACTTTCGGAGATATCCCGCTATGCCAGGGTCGGCAATTCCGCTTTCAAGCATCTGAAACGCTTTCTGCCCGGACCGTACACGTTTGTTCTGGAAGCGACCCGCGAGGTTCCTGACCTGTTGCTGACCCGCCAGAAGACGGTCGGTATCAGGATTCCCGATAACCGGATCTGTACGAATCTGGTCTCAGCTCTCGGCAATCCGATCATTACCACCAGCGCCAATCTCTCCGGAGAAGAGCCGGTGGGCGATCCGTATGCCATTGCCGATACCTTCGGCAATCAGTTGGACTTCATCCTGGATGGCGGTATCCTGACGACCGATGTCAGTTCCGTGGTGAGCCTGATCAACGACAAGCCGGAAGTGTTGCGAATCGGACTGGGTGATGTTTCATGGTGCGGCTGATGGATAAAATCATGGAGAGGACGCATGCGTAAACGCACGGTCAGAAACGGCATGCGCTTGGTGATGGCGGCCCTGATCCTGATCATTGTCGCCAGTTTTTATCACGGTATTCTGTCGGAGATGTTTTCTCTGACATTGGCCGCCGAGAGCCGTATCTATCGCCTGGGCATCTTCTGGGCGGCGGCGATCGGAGGTTACGGAGTCGTTCTGGCGGCCTTCGGCCTTGTGCTGCCCCATGAAAAACGCGATGAATCCGTTCGCATCCTGCCGCTGTTCATTCTGATCAGCGGCCTGGTCATGTTGTTTTTCTATCTTCTGGCAGCCTCTTTTGACGCTCCGACCGATTTTGAGCAGAAGCGCTTGCGCCCGGGAGAGACCATCACTATCTGAATCGGGGCAGGAAAGGGTATCAATGCAGAAAATCAAGCAGTTTTTCTCGGAAAAGGATCTTTTTGCCAGGCATGCCGGAATCGAGCTGCTGGAGGTCGAACCGGGCATTGCGAAAGCCAGGATGGTGATTCAGTCGTACCACTATAACGGCGCCAAAACAGTGCATGGCGGCGCCATCTTCACCCTGGCCGATTTCGCTTTTGCGGCAGCCTCAAATTCCCACGGGACACTGTCCATGGGAATCAATACCAGCGTCTCTTTTGTAAAGGCCGCTGTTGCCGGAACCCTGCATGCCGAGGCCAGGGAACTGGCCAGAAACCGCAAGCTGGCGACATATTCGGTTATGATAACCGATGATGCCGGTGATTTGGTGGCCATTTTCCAGGGTACGGTCTATAGGAAGGATCTGCCGTTAATTGCAGGGTGAGTAGGATTTTGGATGGTCATCTTAGCTATTAATGTATTTGCGGAAATCGGATTAAAAAAGTTGAGGCGGGTTTTTAGGCCCGCCTCGATTGGATGAATTCAGTTTCTGTTCAGTATTTCCAGTAGTTCATTCGCTTCTTTAAGTTTTTTCTCCAGTGCTTTCAGTTGGTTGGCATCATACTTCTTCTCACCTTTCGCAACCTCGGTTTCCAGTCGTTTGATCTTCTCCTGGATCGATTCTGCCTGTAAAGCACACTGCCTTACGCCTTCATGTTCCATCTTCATGTCGCCATGCCCGGCAAAAGCCGGCATTGTTCCGAACAGCCCCATTGCCATTAAGATTACCAGTAACCTTCTCATTGTACACCTCCCCTTCGTACTCGGAGAAAATGTCTTCTCCGTCTCGTGTAACTCGCTACTTCACCGTGTACCAGAATTTGGACTGGCGCACTTTTCCGTCCTTCAACTGAAACTTGCTCATGACGCCGTACTTACCCTTCTTTGAGAGATCAAAGTCCGCCCCGAAATGGCCCTGCATTCCCATCAAGTCCTTGGACTGGCTGCTTTTGTCAGGGTTCTGTACTTTCACCTTAACCTCACCCTCGGTCAGGGCCTTGCCCGTTTTTGCATCCTTGAACTCAACCGCGATGTGATGTGACTCTTTCATCCCTTTCGGCATTTCCATGTTCATGGACTTCATGTGCTCTTTCATGCTCATAACCTTGAAGGTCGCTTTAACACTGTCTACCACTTCTTCATGAGCCACATCCCCTTGATGACCACCGTGCCCCATGTCATGAGAGCCGCCTTCGTGGCCGCCATGGTTAGCGGCAAAAGAGGCCACAGGAGCTGCAAGGGCAAAGAGCGCTGCAATTAGTACGGTCATTTTATTCATGTTCAATTTCTCCTTGATTCAGGTATTAGTTCATTTGATAACTTTATAATAGCATATGCCATGCCAATGTGTATCACCTTGATATTACTGGCTAATGTACCTGAGAATATGTGAGGATGTGGAGAATATTCAACACGTTGAGCAGCATATTCCTCAACAAATGTGTATTCAGGCAGGCCGTGCAGTGAAGTGTCTACAATACATGCTGATTTTGGGTGGGCGTTTTGATAATAGGTGTTCGCATGATCGAGAATAATTTTAGCGTTTTCATTTTTTAACTCCTACTTTGCCTTCCGCGACTTCACCCTCACAGTCCCTTTCATACCCGCGTCATAGTGGCCTGGCAGCAGACACGCAAAATCAATTTTACCTGCTTTGGTGAAGTGCCAGATAATTTCACCTGATTCGCCTGGTTGGACTGTAAGCATGTTTTCATCAGCGTGCTCCATCTCAGGGTTTTTCTTCATCAACTCATAGTGCTCCTTCAGCTCTTTTTCAGTGCCCAGGACCAGTTCATGTTTGGTCTTGCCGGAATTTTTAACGATGAACTTGACGGTTTCACCCTGCTTGACCGAAATGCTGGCCGGGCTGTAGCGCATCGTATCGAACATAGTGATCGTGATAGTACGGCTGATGTTCTTTGCCTTACCCGGTTGACCGATTGTCTCTGCTTCGCCGTGACCGCCCGCGTGGTTTCCGCCGGCATAGGCAAATGAAGATACGAAAACCATGGATAACGCTGCAATGATGTGATTGAGTTTCATACATTCACTCCCAATTGTTAATTCAGTGGCCGGAATGGCCTGAGGGCTTGAGACGCGCAACAATAATCCGACTGAAAATTGCCATTTAAGAGTTAGGGGTATCCATATTTCATGATGTATGAGAGGTTAAAGCAAGCCTTCCTCGATCATCCTCACCAGTGTTGATATGTCCGCTCCATAGTTAATCTCGCGTCCCTCGGAAACTGTTGATGGCCCCATTTTGGAGATAGAGGAAAAGTAACTGAAGGCCTCCATTTCTTGCGGCTTCTGGACCGGACGCTGGAACTTCGGTTTCTTGATCTTGCAGACACCTTCCGTAAAGAGAATCTTTGCTCTGAGAGCTTCAAAGCTGTAACCCATCCCCAATTCTATTCATGACCCGGATAAGGTTGTTCAGCGACTCGGTGTAAGCGTTCGTAACCGGATGATCGAAGTACGCCATGATCTCCGGCATCCAGTTGTTAACTGCTCGCGTGAGAGGGTAGAAGGCGTCTTGATCTCTGGTGCCAGGCTGGCCTCCCAATCTCGAAATTGAGTAATCCCTTCCTGAACCGTCATTGCATCGTAGATGGCAAAGAAATCCTCTTTGGCCCGATAGGCCGCACCCAGGGCCGGATAATTCTTTGTCCAGGACTCAAGTGTGATGAGGTCGAGACCTTTAAGGTTTGATTCACGCTTCAGGAGGATAAACCGATCATGCATCAGGCCTCGGCGCTGTTTATCAGTCAGGCTCCCGCGAATCTCCTTCCGTACTTTCTCAAGACAGTCATTTGCCATCCGGACTACATGAAACTTGTCAATCACGATAGTCGCCTGGGGCATGACATCCCGCACGGCATCCTTGTACGGTTCCCACATGTCTATGGCAACGCATTTCACCAGGTCCCTGCCCTTGAGACGAAACAGGTATTCCGCTACGGTCTTCTTGTTGCGGTCGCGCAGGACGTTGACGATGGTATTGTTCTCGATGTTTGAAACTACGCAGCGGGGTTTCTTGATGATGTGGATCTCGTCGATCCCCATCCATTGGGGCGTCTCAAATCTGACTGTACGTTCAAGCTCGTTGATGTAGTCGTTGAAGACGTTCTTAACCGTCATCTCGCTTATGCCGATTTCCTCGGCGAGATGGGAGAAGGGCCGCTTGACTGATTGTTTGCCAAGCCACGCAACCAGGCGCGAGGTCATCATGCGCTTGCCGTCCACGTCCGGTAGACGCTCGTAAAAGGTCTTGTTGCATGAGCGGCATTGATAGCGTCTGGTATCGACGTAGATGCCGATCCGCTTACCGTGAATCGGCAGATCACGTACCAGTTGCTCGTTACGGACGAAGCCTACGAGGTGGTCACTGTAGCAATGAGGGCAAGTCTGCGAGGTGGTTTTCGTTTCGGCATTAATGTGATAATCGTGTTCCGTCTCGACGATATTAGTAACAGTATAGGCAGGGAGGTTAAGTATATTGGCTGGCATTTAATTACTTAAAAGTTTGTCTATCTCGTCAAACAGAGCGTTGGGGGTAAAAGGTTTCCGTATGTAGTTGATACTGTCATCGCCGGTTCCACTGGATGAAAAAATATTCTCACTGTAGCCAGTCATATACAGTACCTTGAGATCGGCTTGAAACGTCTTTAATAGTTCATACATGGCCGGCCCGTTCATTACTGGCATGATGACGTCGCTGAGGAGCAGATCTATTGGCTTGCCGTGACTCTGTAAAAGTTTGATCGCCTGTTCAGCGCTGTCGGCTTCCAGCACGATGTAGGCGGCAGTATTCAGTAACTCACACGTCATTTCCCGTACCATGACATTGTCCTCTACAACCATGATGGTTCGGCCTCGATGGAGAACTACCTCCTCAGTCTTTCCGGCCATAACCTCCACAGGAAGGCATTCATCAAGTCTGGGGAAATACAGCTTGAAAGTCGTACCGTAACCAGGTTCGCTGTACACGTTGATAGTGCCGCCATGCTGGCTAATTATGCCATAGACTGTCGCCAATCCGAGCCCCGTTCCATGTCCCACCGGCTTGGTGGTGTAAAACGGCTCAAAGATGTGACTTACGGTTTCGGCATCCATGCCGCAGCCGTTGTCGCTGACCATGAGCAGGATATAATCACCGGGTTTAAGGTTGAAATTCCCGACAGGTAACTGGGAGAGGGTAATGTTGGCCGTCTCTATGATCAGCTTTCCGTTGTCGGATATGGAATCCTGAGCGTTGATCGCCAGGTTCATGAGAATTTGTTCCAACTGACTTTTGTCGGCCATGATGCTTCCTAGCGACACATCAAGTTGCAGGGAGATGGATATGTCCTCACGGATCGTACGGCTCAGAATGGAGTTGAATGACTCGATGACCTGATTCAAGTCGAGCAGCTTCATATCCAGATGTTGTTTACGCCCAAAGGCCAGCAACTGGCGGTTCAGGTCACGTGCCTTGGCGGCAGCATCTAGGATGCCACTTACTCTTTTAGTTGTACGCTCATCCGACTCGGATGACTTTCGAATCATCTCTCCATATCCGATGATAGGCGTAAGCAGGTTGTTGAAGTCGTGAGCCAATCCAGCTGCAAGGCGACCAATGGACTCGATCTTCTGTGAATGCAACAGTTGTTGCGTCAGTTTTTCCTTTTCCGCCTCGGCCTGTTTGAGCGCGGTTATGTCCAGCATTACCCCGACCAGGCCGCCCACCTGGCCATCACGGTGCAGGATTGTCGATTTGTTGAACACGATATCGTGCAGCGACCCGTCTGCATAGCGCACCTGTGTCTCGTACGTCTGTGCCCCTCTGTTCTCCATAAGTTCCAGGTCAGCGCGATGGTAGACCTCAGCCAACTCAGGCTGAGCAACATCGAACACGGAAGAACCGATGATCTGCTGTTTGGTAAGTCCGATGAAGTCGCAGAAAAGTGAATTGCACCCAAGATAGTGCCCCTTTTCATCCTTGAAGAAAAGCGGGCTGGCAATAGATTCTATAATTGCTTCCAAATAAACCGTGTTTTTGCTCAAGGAGTCTTTGGCCCTGTCTTTCTCGATAATTTCATCACGCAGTTGTTGCACCATCAGGTCCAATTCAGCCGTGCGCGACTTTACCTCAAGCTCAAGTTGATCTTTATGGGTTGTTAACTTGTGTACGTTGACATGATACTGAGCAACCAGGTGCTGCAACGGTCGCAGCAGCATAAAGAACAGTACTGGGCAGAGGGCTACTGACAGCAAGAAGGCATCCAGCAGAAATTCCGATACGGGAGAAAGCGTGGGCAGGTTATGCAACAGAACCATGACGAGAAATTCCACGGTAAATATACAAAACACCAGTGCTGCAACCAGTTTCAGCGGAGAAAACAACAACTTCTGCTCACGCTGAGTGAAATTTTGCATATCCAAATTTACGCTATCAATTCGATTTGAATCCATAGTTCCTTCTTTTGTCTGACTTTATTTGCTCAATCGTTATTGAGCGGTAAGCTCGATGTATAGCCACTTACACAATCTATTTTACAACCCCCATCGTTTGCTACGCAGTGAATGAAAAAAATCCCAGTTTTTCATTGTCACAACTTAAACTGACCTACCAATCTCTGTAGTTCTTCAGCGTTGCCATTCAGTTGTGCCGCCGCCGTGGCGGATTCCTGTGCCCCATGTGATGTTTGCTGCACCACTTCAGTAATTTGGTGCATATTGCTGGAAATTTCACTGGTTGTTGCTGTCTGTTCTTCAGCAGCAGTGGCTATCTGATTGACCTGCATGGCTACGGAGTTAATCTGTTCCAGAATATCTCGAAGAGCATCACCCGATTTTGCCGCTTCTACTGTACCTGCTTCAACCTGTTGCACCCCCTGTTCCATGACAATAACAGCACCTCTGGTCTCCTTCTGTATCGCCTTTATCATTTCGCTAATCTCTTTGGTGGCATGGGTAGTACGCTCAGCCAGAGCACGAACCTCGTCAGCAACGACTGCAAAACCTCGACCTTGCTCACCAGCACGGGCAGCTTCAATAGCAGCATTAAGTGCAAGCAGGTTGGTCTGGTCGGCGATATCCTCAATGGTGCCGATAATGTTGCCAATCTGGTCAGAGCGTGCCCCTAGACTCTCTACCGTTCTGGCTGTCTCCTGAACTTTCTCAGCAATCTGCCCCATGACCGCCACGGTATTTTCCACGACACCTGAACCGTTTTGTGCTGATTGTGTTGCCCGCTGAGCCCCTTCAGCCGCCATCTGGCAGTTCTGGGCGATGTCACCGGATGTGGCCGACATCTCTTCACCGGCAGTTGCAACTGTTGCTGATTGAGCGGCAACCTCTTCGGCTCCGGTAGCGATTTGCTCGGCAGTTGAATTCAGTTGGTTGGCTGCCGAAGCGACTTGAGTAGATGTCTGTGAAATCTGGGTGAGTATGCCCCGCAATTTTTCCGTCATATTCTTGATACCGAATGACAACTGCGCAACTTCATCTTTCCCAGATGTTGCAATCTCAACCTGAAGGTCACCGGAGGCAATCAATGCAACATTCTCTGCCAATTTTGGCAATGGTAGAACACTTCTACGTAACAACATCATTATCAGGAAAAGCCCGCAACAGATAACAACTATTACTGCGGCCGCTATTGTCGTGATTTTAGTGGAGGTCGATGACATCTCAAACATTTCGTCAACTGCTGTGTCGGATTTTTTGTTTTCTTCTTCCACATAGACACCGACGGTTTTGATTACGTTAATGCTTCATTCCCGAGTAATGCAGTTTTCCTTTTTTCAAATCCCTTTTCTTCATCAATACGAATATGACCGGCGTCATGATCAATACATGCACGGCTGATGAGATCATGCCGCCGATCATCGGGGCGGCAATCGGCTTCATTACATCGGCACCGGTGCCGGTTGACCACATGATCGGAAGCAGGCCGAGGAGAGCGACGGCGACAGTCATCAGCTTGGGACGCAGGCGGAGCACCGCTCCCTCGAAGGTAGCATCGTAAATATCCTGTTCCGTACAGGGGCCATTGATCAGTTTCTTGTCCAGGGCCTCGTGCAGGTAAATCACCATCACCACCCCGGTCTCCACGGCGATGCCGTACAGAGCAATAAAGCCAACCCAGACCGCCACCGACAGGTTGTAGCCCAGAGCCGAGACCAGATAGACCCCTCCCACCAGGGCAAATGGCACCGAGAGCATGACCATGCTCGCCTCCAGGGCCGAGTGGAAGGTGAAGTAGAGCAGGATGAAAATGATAACGATGCCGATCGGTACCAGCATCTGCAGGCGGGCCTTGGCGCGGATCTGGTTCTCCCACTGCCCGGACCAGGCTACGTAATAGCCGGGAGGTAGCTTGAGATTCTTTTCCAGAACCTGTTTGGCCTCGGTTACGAAACCGCCCATGTCACGCCCGCGGACATTCAGAAATACCAGTGAACGTAACAATCCACCCTCGCTGTTGATCTCCGGCGCACCGGTGGATATCTTCAGTTTTGTCACCAGTGAGAGTGGCACCTGGGCGCCATCCATTCCTGCCACCAGAATGCGGCGAATGGCCGGGATATTGTCGCGGTAGTCGCGCAGGTAGCGGATGCGGATCGGGAAGCGGTTGCGTCCCTCTACCGTAGTGGAGAGCATTTCGCCACCCAATGCGGTTTCAATGACATCCTGAATATCCCCGACGTTCACGCCATAGCGAGCCGCCGCTTCTCGGTCGATATCGATGTCGATGTAATTGCCGCCGGTGACCCGCTCGGCTACAACGTCGGCCGCGCCGTTGATCGGTTTTAGAATCGCTTCTGTCTGAATCGCCAGATCTTTGAGTACATTCAGGTCATTACCAAATATTTTGACCCCCAGATCTGTTCTGACACCGGTGGAGAGCATGTTAATGCGGTTGATGATCGGCTGAGTCCAGCCATTTCTGACACCGATCTGTCGGAGCTTGGTATCCAGTTCCGCAACGATATCGGCCTTCTTGATTCCCGGACGCCATTGGTCTTTCGGCTTCAATATAATGATGCTTTCAAACATGGAAACCGGTGCCGGATCTGTAGAGGTCTCGGCACGACCTACCTTGCCCAGAACATGTTCAACCTCGGGTACGGCTTTGATGATCCGGTCCTGCACCTGGATAATCCGCTTGGCCTCGGTGATCGAGACGTTGGGAAGTGTGACCGGCATATAGAGCAGTGACCCTTCATCCAATGGCGGCATGAACTCACTTCCCAGCTTCATGAACATCGGCACGGCAACCAGCAGGGCCACTACGTTAAGGGCAATGGTGGTCTTTTTCCAGACAAGCACCCAACGAATAACCGGCGAATACAACTTGATGAAGAAGGTCGAGATCGGGTTGGAACTCTCGGGCGGCATTTTGCCCCGCATGAAGTAATACATCAACACCGGTACCAGAGTAATGGCAATCAGGGCAGACCCCATCATGGAGAAGGTCTTGGTGAAAGCGAGTGGATGGAACAGTTTTCCTTCTTGACCTTCCAGAAGAAAGACCGGCACAAAAGAGAGTACGATGATCGCCAGGGAGAAGAAAATGGCCCGGCCAACCTGCTTGGCTGAAGCAATGACTGTCTCCAATCGCTTGCTTGCCCGATCCTCCGGAGGCATCTCGGAGAGATGGCGATAGCAGTTTTCCACCATGATGACCCCGGCGTCCACCAACACGCCTATGGCTATGGCAATACCGCCCAGCGACATGATATTGGAGCTGACGCCCATGAGCTTCATGGTTATGAAAGCGATCAGCACTGAGATCGGCAGGGTCAATACGATTACCAGGGCGCTCTGGAAGTGCAATAGAAAGACGAGTATTACCAGAGAAACGACAACTGATTCCTCCAGCAAATTTTTCTTCAGGGTATCAATTGCCCGCTGAATCAAGTCTGAGCGGTCATAGGAGACCATGATCCTGACACCGGGAGGCAGCCCCTTCTCCAGTTCCTTGATCTTGACCTTGACCCGATCGATGACGTCCTTGGCATTCTCGCCGTAGCGCATGACGACAATGCCGCCCACTGATTCACCTTCGCCGTTCATCTCCAGCAGACCGCGCCGGATTGCTCCGCCGGTCTGCACCGTTCCCAGGTTCTTGACATAGATCGGCGTGCCGCGCATGTCCGCGCCGACGACAATGTTCTCCAGGTCTTCCTTGGATTTGACATAGCCGCGCCCACGGATCAGATATTCGGCATCGGCCTGTTCAATCAGCTTGCCCCCCACATCCTTGTTGGAGGCCTTGACCGCATCCATGACCTTGGCCACCTTGATGTTGTAGGCAAACAGTTTGTTGGGGTCCAGGTCAATCTGGTACTCACGCACCAGTCCGCCGATAGAGGCAACCTCGGCGACACCCTGAACGGTATTGAGTTGATAGCGTACGAACCAGTCCTGCAGGGTTCGCAGCTGTTCCAGATCATAGCCCTTGCCTTCGATCGTGTACCAGAAGACGTGCCCAACGCCGGTACCGTCCGGACCGAGGGTCGGAACCACGCCGGCAGGAAGCAGGGAGGCGGCGTAGTTCAGGCGTTCCAGCACGCGGGTTCGCGCCCAGTATATATCCGCCTTGTCCTCGAAGATCACGTAGATCATCGAGAAGCCGAAAGCCGAGGAAGCCCGTACCGCCCGCACTTGGGGCAATCCCTGCAGGTTGACAGCCAGCGGATAGGTGACCTGGTCCTCCACCACCTGCGGCGAACGACCCGGATAGTCGGTGAAGACAATCACCTGATTGTCGGACAGGTCCGGAATCGCATCCACCGGGGTCTTGTAAACCGACCAGGTCCCCCAGGCGATGATCAATCCGAACATCATCAGGATAATGACCCGGTTGCGGGCGGAATATTCAATAATCTTTTCTATCATGTGAGATCCTTGTCGGGCTTGAAGTCCACCTTTGACACCGGGGGATTAAAACTTACATTTTCATGTCATCCATTTTCAGAGACTTCTTCGCCGGTGCCGATGGTGCAGGTTTGGCAGGTTGCGCCGGTGCGGAACCATGCCCTTCATGTTCACCCTGAGGCTTTTGGGAACCTGCAGCCGGTACTGGTTGCTGCCCCTTAGCCTCCGGCTTGCCCCCGCCGGTATGCTGACTATGGTCCACACCACCGCCACCCTTCAGTTGCGATTCAGAGTCGATCAGGTAGCCGCCGGACACCGCCACTTTATCGCCCGATTTGAGGCCCGACAGAATCTGTATTTTGTCATTACTTGTCTGTCCGACCTGGACATCACGCGGCTCGAACATCCCAGTCGAAGTTTCCACCCAGACTACTTGACGCTTTCCGGTGTCAATGACCGCGGTAACCGGTACGACAATTGCCGAGCCAAGCGGCACCTTGATGATTGCATTGACGAACATATCGGGCTTCAGCTTCATACCGGGATTGGCCATCTCCACCCGGGCCTTGACAGTCCTGGTTTTGGGGTCAAGGAAGGGATAGATGTAGGCGATTTTTCCGCTGAACGGTCTGCCGGGAAACGACTGGGAGCGAATCTCTACCTGTTGTCCGATATGGATGTTGGGGAACTCGTTCTCATAAACTTCCACTTCGACCCAGACTCTGGAAAGATCGGCGATGTTAAACAGTACCTCGCCGGTGTTGACATACTGCCCCTGCTGCATCATCTTTTCAATCACTACACCGGAAAGCGGTGTGTAGATAGGAAGCCTGATATTAGGCTTGCCCGACGCTTCCAATTCGGCGATCTGACTCTCCTTGACTCCGAAGAGCAACAGGCGCTGTTTGGCCGATGCCACCAGACCTTCTCCATTCTGGGAAATGGAGGGAATCGGTGAATTCTTCAGCTGCTCACGGCTCTTGACCGCCAGCAGGTATTCCTGCTGGGTGGCAACCAGGTCGGGGGAATAGACTTCGGCTACCGGTTTATCCTTGCTGACAATATCGCCGACTTTGTTGACATGCAGTCTGTCGATGCGGCCGGCGATCCAGGCGGTGACCTTGGCCTGCCGCGACTGGTCGAACTGCACGATACCGACGGCGTTGATCTCCTTGTTCAGTGCGGCTTGTTTCGCCTCCACGGTGGCGACATTGGCCATTACCCGCTGGGTCGGAGAGAGCGAGACGTGACCGAGCATATCGGCCTGCTGCTTCTGCTCCGGAGTCTGGGGTGTGCCGGCAACAGCTGCATCATCAAGCTTCTTGATCAGTTCCATGCCGCAGATCGGGCAGGTGCCTGGCTTGTCCTTGATGATGAAGGGGTGCATGGAACAGGTCCAGAGCTGAACTTTGTGTTCAAGCTTTGAATGACCACCACCATCATCCTTGAACCAGCCATTTTTGTAGAGCCAGCCTCCAGCGACAGAAACGGAGATGATCAGGATTGCCAGGGGGATTGCGATTTTTTTGTTCAGGGCCATGGCCGTACCTCGGTATCGTGAATTTTAATGATGTTGAATGTGCCCGGAAGCCGGTGCTGCCTGTGATGGCGCCTGCTCCGGCACGGCAGCCAGCGGTGCTGTCATCTGCAATACAGGAGCTGATACCAGATCGATTCCGACAGCCGCTTCAAGCTGTGCCAGTTTCATCATATACTCTGCCTGTGACTCGTAAAGTTCCCGCTCGTAGTTGAACAGGGTCATTCTTCCGTCAAGGAGCGTCAAAAAATCCACTTTACTCACCCGATAACTGATCACGGCTGATTCCAGGGATTGTTCCGCCTGCGGGATGATGCCTCCCCTGTAGAGTTCCACCAGTTTTCTGCGGCGATCCAACTGGGCAAGAGTGTCGTTGATTGTATACGAGATGTTGTTCTTCAAGCCGTTTAACTCTTCCGTCGCCATGTTTGTCTCGGATGTCGATTCGGCCAGCATCGCCCGGCGGCGTTGCTGCTGGAAGGGCAGGTTGAAGGTTACTCCGACGGTAAACATGTCATAGCCGGGATCGCTTACCATATCGGTCGAAATGGCTTCCTTGAACATATACTCGAAGGAGAGGTTGAAGTCGGGATAGAATTCCTTTTGCGCCAGGCGGTGAGACGCCTGCCCCTTGTTTGCCAGGCTGATCAGACTTTTTACCTGGGGGCGCTTGTCATGGGCGGTCTGATTCAGTTGTTCGGCGGTGAGCGGGAGTAGCGGCAGCGAGAAATCCGCGATGGTGCCTACCGGGGTATTTCCGGGGCGATAGAGGAGGTAATTGAGGTTGGCTTCCAGACTTTTTCGCTGCTGTTTGAGGGTTATCTGCATGTCGAGCATCCTGGATTTTTCCAGGCCGGCCTTGTAAATGTCCTGCTGTACCCCCTGACCTACCGAATACTTTGACTCGGTAATGGTCACAAAGTCGGCCAGGATCTTCAGATTCTTGTCAACAATCTCCAAACCCTTATCGACGGCCCAAAGTTGGTAGTAGGTTTCCTTGACCATTCGGGTCAGCTCAAGCTTGCGTTCTTCAATGGACCATTTAAAGGATTCGGCCTCGTAGTTGGCGACCTCCTGCTTGATGGCCCGCTTGCCCCAGAAGGGGAGTTGCTGAGAGATGCCGATCACCTTGGCGGATTGGGGGTCTTTGTTGAAAACAAAAGGTTCGCGAACCAGCATATTCTGAAGTTTGAACATGAACATCGGATCTTCCAGGCTTGATGCCTGCCTGGACTTATTGGCAAACATCTGCCAGCGGGACTGGGACGCTTTCAGCTCCGGGTTGTTGGTCAGCGCGTTGGAGACGAGATTGGAAAGGTTTTCAACGGGCTTGGGCTCTTCGGCGAGAGCGCAGTTGGTAAAGATGAGCGTTGTGGCTACTACGACAAAAAAGTTTTTCATGGCCGCCCCTGATTTACGTGGTTTATGACGAAATGAGTATATCAGATATCGTGCCAAACGCATTGGATGCGGGTATTCAAAGAGTTACAAGGATTCCGGCAAGTATTGCAATGACATCGGTGAGGAATATTCAACAGTCGAGTAGTATATTCTTCGTGGTAGACCGGCAGACGTCTCATTCAGGCTCAATCTTTCTCCGGCTGCACGATCCCGTATTTCTCCAGACGGTAGATCAGGGTATGGCGGGGAGTCTTTAAAAAACGACCATACCATCTTTCAATATGACGGTCCGATCGGAATAAGCCCCGTTTTCCGGGTTATGCGTTACCATGACAACGGTCTGACCGGCATCGTTCAGTTCGCGAAACAGCGCCATGACCTCATCGCTGGTTTTGGAATCAAGGTTGCCGGTCGGCTCGTCTGCCAGGAGTATATGGGGATTGTTGACGATGGCTCGGGCTATGGCTACCCGTTCCTGTTCTCCGCCGGAGAGTTGATTTGGCAGACGGTCCAGCTTGCCGCCCAGGCCGACCCGTTCGAGGAGGGCCTGGCGGGCGGCGATCTTTTTTGCCGCTGTGCTCATCTTGACGATAGCCAGCGGCAGCATGACGTTCTCGATGGCGGTCAGGTAGGAGATAAGATTGAAAGACTGGAAGACAAACCCCAGGTTCTGTGCCCGGAAGTCGGCCAGTTTTTCGCCGGGCAGTTGATAAAGTTTTACTCCGGCCATTTCTATCTCGCCCGTAGTAGGGTGGTTCATGCCGCCCAGCACGGACAACAGGGTGCTCTTGCCGGAACCTGACTGCCCCATGATGGTGATGAATTCACCCGCCTCAATGCTGATGTCCACACCGCGGAGCGCTTCGACAACGTCATCGCCGCTGGTGTACTGTTTTTTTACGTTCTTAACTTCGATGAGTGCCATAAATGAGCCGTCCAATTTCGTGTTTTTGTAAGGGCGTCCCCTTGCGGGCGCCCGCAGTTGGGCAGGTGCAAGACCTGCCCCTACAGAGCTCTTAGTGCCTCTGTCGGGTCCATCTTTGATGCGTGCAGTGCCGGATAAAGGCTGGCCAGGAGCCCCAGTGTCAACGCAAGTCCGATTGAACCGAAGGCTACCGTTGAATCCCATATCAAATGGGCATTCTTACTCTCGGCCATGAACGGCAGGGCCAGTTTGGCTCCTCCCATGCCGACCGCATATCCCAGAAATCCGGCCAGCAGACTGACCAGAGCCGCCTCTAAAAGAATGATCCGCATGATGTGACTCTTTCTGAAACCGATGGCCCTGAAGACGCCGATCTCCGTGGTCCGCTCGTTGACGCTGCCCATCATGGTGACAAAAACGATCAGTGAACCGATAAAGACCACTACACCGGCCATGGCGTAGGAAAAGCGCTTGAACTGATCCAGAGCCTTGAGTCGGCCTTCGACTACCTGCTGGATGGCCGATACCTTGGCATCCGGCAGTTTCTCGGCAATCTGGGTCACCATGTCGCCGATGGGGCAACCTGAACAGAGCGCTGCGACCTCAGCCATGCTGATCTTGCCCTTCTTGTCCAATAGCTTCTGGGCTGTGGCCAGGCCGGCAAAAACAAGAGCGTCGTCCTGCGAGCCGGTCTGGTCGAGCACCCCGGCAACCGTGAAGGTTTCACCTTTGATGGTCAGATTGTCACCGGGAGATACGTTTAGCACTTTGGATGCATCAGAACCGAGCAAAAGATCGTGTTCCGACTTGGGTTCATTTCCGAAAACCTTCCACCACTGTTTCATCTTCAACTCGCTCTCGAAGTGGACACCAACCAGCAGCACGTCATGGTCGTTGATTTTGGTGCCACCCAGCACCTTGGGGCTGATAGCCGAGATATTCCTGTGGTTGGTTATGGTCTTTATCTTGGCCAGATCTTCTTCAAGAATCTCGCGCTGATCAAAGGTCACGCCGCCCAGACTGATGCCGCCATAATTCATTGAGAGGCCGTTGCTCTGGGGAGTGACGAGAATATTGGCGCCGAACTCGTCCATTTTGCGTTCAATATCACTGGACATGGAGCGGGTCAGGGTCACCAGTGTGACGATTGTGGCAATTCCCACCATCAGGCCGATGGTAAGAAATGCCATTTTGGCCTTACGGCGCTTCAGGTTGTTGATGGATATTGTGTGAAGTTTCATCAGAAGTATCTCGCCCCGCCTTTGAGATCATTTACTGTAATGAAAATATTGTTGCCGTTTTGCTGGTGCGGCAGATAACCGGGATTGCAGCCGCCGCTGGCATTGGGCCCGAGACGGTTGATGGCGAATTTCTGGTTGCAGTTCTTGCAGTTCATCTTGTCATCCTGTTGTTCATAACCCTTTTTGGATTTATAGCAGGCATCACAGGCGTCGAAGGCGGTTTTGATGCTGCCGTCGCTTGACCTGACTGCGAAGAAGGCAATCTCCTTGCCACCATCATCAAATTTGTAAAAATGGGCCTTACCGTCAGCCAGTTTGGACACTGGAATCGTAGCAATCCCGTTCGCTACCTTCACCTTTTCGTACTTGCCCAGCGAGAAGGCAAAAACACTGACCGCGCCAATCAATAGCGCCACCGTTACGATTCCTGCCCATACCACCTGTTTCGTGCGAATTGTAGCCATTTAGATCTCCTTTTGTATGTTTGAAATTATTTGCTGCGTTTCTTGCTGAATATAATTTCGTTCATGCATGCCTCCCGATTATCGGAAGGTGTCTAGCTTTGTTTGTTGGACCCGCATCCGCCGCCCTGGGTGCCACAACCACCGCAGCCGCCAGAAGGCGAGGCCTGCTTCCCGATGTCCCTGCCGGTTATCTGTTTGAACTGCTCCGGAGTCAGCACCCTGTGCACTCTGCTACCAAAGCCGGCGGCGTTGACTTTCTCTGCCAGAGCTTCCGGCTTGACGGTCTTTGTGTCGTAACCCACTACCACCCATCCGCCCTCAACGTCCACCTCGGTGACCGCAACCCCTTTTAATGACTCAAGCGCCTTGGTAATCTTGCTGGAGCAGCTGCCGCAGGTCATGCCGCTCGTTCTCAGGACGGTTACCGAATCAGCTGTCGCACCGATCCTGACGCGAAGAGCGAGAACCGCCAGGACGGTAATGGTTATGACGACGAGCAGCGAGGTCGATAGCAGTCTTGTGTGTTTTTTGTTGATCAAGGGCATGTTTGTCTCCTGACATTGATGGTACTATGTCTTCAATTGGCGTGCCAAACCCGCTCTAGAACACAACTACCTAATATTGTTGAATGAGTGTTTTGGGGGCCGGTATGTTTGGTTGGATTTGGTGGGGAATATTCAAAACAGGTGGAGAATATTCTACTTCGCGGGCAGAATTCACATCTGAATATTTAAGTTTTTTCTCGTTTGTTCCCATGGCTATTAAAATATACTTGACTTGTTTGGGCGTGAACTATACTTATAAAATTATTGGATAGTCATTATCAGGAGGTATGCACCATGGCAGACAAAACATTTTCCCTTGATACACTTACCCTGCATGCCGGCCAGACTCCGGATTCGGAAACGCTTTCACGTGCGGTGCCGATTTACCAGACATCGTCATATGTATTCAAGAGTTCTGAGCATGCCGCCAACCTGTTCGGTCTCAAGGAGTTCGGCAATATCTACACCCGCCTGATGAATCCGACCACCGATGTTCTTGAAAAACGGCTGGCCTCGCTGGATGGTGGTGTGGCCGCGCTGGCGGTCGCTTCCGGTCAGGCCGCGATCACCTATGCGGTCCTTAATATCGCCAAGGCCGGCGACTCGATCATCTCATCGAATTTTCTTTACGGCGGCACCTACAACCTGTTCCATTATACCCTGCCGCGCATGGGCATCAATGTGACGTTCGTCGATACCTCCGATCCGGAGAATGTCCGCAGGGCCATAACTCCTACCACCCGCCTGGTCTATACCGAGTCGGTGGGCAATCCCAAAAACAACATCGATGATTTCGAAGCGATTGCTGCAATCGCCCATGAAGCCGGACTGCCGTTTGTCGTGGACAATACCGTGACAACTCCGTTCCTGTTCAAACCACTTGATCATGGCGCCGATATCGTTGTCTACTCGCTGACAAAGTTTATCGGCGGCCATGGCACCAGCATCGGCGGAGCTGTGGTGGACGGCGGCAAGTTCCCCTGGGATAACGGCAAGTTCCCGGAGTTTACCGAGCCCGACCCATCCTATCACGGTTTGAAATTCTGGGAGGCATTGGGCAATATCTCCTACATCATCAAAATGAGAGTCTCGCTTCTGCGCGATACCGGCGCTTGCATCTCTCCTTTTAACTCCTTCCAGATCATTCAGGGCTTGGAAACACTGCATGTTCGCATGCCCCGCCATGTCGAGAACGCCCGCGCCGTGGCAAAATGGCTCGAGGCCCATCCGTCCGTTTCCTGGGTGAACTATCCCGGACTTGCCAGCCACAAGGACCATGCCAGGGCTCTTAAATACCTTCCGAAAGGGGAGGGGGCCATCATCGGTTTCGGCATCAAGGGCGGCCTGGAGGCCGGCAAGAAGTTCATCGATAACGTCAAGCTGCTTTCGCACCTGGCCAATATCGGGGACGCCAAGTCGCTGGTGATCCACCCGGCCTCGACCACCCACCAGCAGCTTTCGCCGGAAGAGCAGGTCGCATCGGGTGTTACGGCGGATTTCATCCGGCTCTCGATAGGTATCGAAGCGGTGGAAGATATCATCGCCGACATCGAGCAGGCTCTGGAGTCCTCACAGAAATAGGCATAAACGCCTTTTTTAATCATGTCTATGGGCAACCTTGTGGTTGCCCATATTTTTGTGTAATATCAACAGAATCTGTTGAAGCAATAAATACCGTATCCGGAGGATTTTTTCATATGTATATGCTGACAATCAAAACCAGCTTTGCTGCCGCTCATAACCTGATCAATTATCAGGGAGATTGCGAAAACCTGCACGGTCACAATTGGAAAGTAGAGGTGTCGGTGACGGCCCGCGAACTGGACAAGTCGGGCCTCGGGATTGACTTCAAGGTTCTCAAACGGGATGCCGGAGCTATAATTAATGAGCTGGATCACAAGTATCTCAATGAAAATCCGGCTTTCCGTGACCTTTCTCCATCTTCGGAACATATCGCCAAATATCTGTACGATCGTATTTCGGAGCGTATGAATAACGATAATATCAAGGTCGATTCAATAACCGTCTGGGAATCTGATAACGCATCCGCACGTTACTATGAGTGATATGATCCACATCAGCGAGCTGTTTTCGTCGATTCAGGGCGAAGGCCTCCTCGCCGGCCGCCGCCAGATATTTGTGCGCTTGACCGAGTGCAACCTGGACTGCTGCTATTGTGATACCGAATTCGGCAGGACAGAAATCGGCAGGGTTGAGTCCAGACCCGGATCAGCAGATTTGATTAATATTCCGCAGCCGATGCCTTTGCATGCTATTACCGATATCATCGCCGAATGGCAGGCCCTGCTTCCGGGAGCGCACCATTCTGTCAGCTTCACCGGCGGCGAACCTCTGCTGTATGCCGACCTGCTGGCCAGGCTGTTTCCCGATATCCGCAGAATCATTCCGATCCATCTTGAAACAAACGGCACCATGCATCTGGCGCTTGGGCAGGTGAAGCGGCACCTGGACTATATCAGCATGGATATGAAGCTTCCTTCGACAGCCGGTTGCACAGGGCAGCTGTGGGACTTGCACGCGCTTTTTCTGCGTGAAGCCCAGGGCTGCAATGTTTCAGTCAAGGTCGTTGTCGGTGATGTGACGGAACAGCACGAAATATTCAAGGTGTGCGAGATCATAGCCAGGATAAACATTGATACTCCGCTGTTTCTGCAGCCGTTGACGTTGCCTGACGGCACTATCGGTATCAAGGCTGCCCATCTTCTTCATCTTCAGGAACTGGCCTCCGGACGCCTGCCGGATGTGCGCGTCATTCCCCAGATGCACAAACTTTTGGGGGCGTTGTGATCATTTCTGACATGACAATGCCGGAGTTTGAGGCCGGCCTCACCCGCACCAGGATCGTTCTGATCCCGTTCGGTTCGGTGGAAGAGCATGGCCCCCATCTTCCGCTCTCCACCGACACCTTCGAGGCATACCAGGTGTGCATTAAAGCGGCGGAACGAAGGCCGCTGTTCGTTGCACCGCCGATCCACTACGGCAATTGTCGCTCGTCCGCCTGCCATCCCGGTACAATCTCGATTACGACCACCACTCTCAAGTCGCTCTTTATCGATATCGTCAAGTCTCTGCGGGGACATGGCCTGGATACATTCATCGCGCTCAGCGGCCATGCCGGCGGAGCCCATGGCATGGCTTTGCAGGACGCCGGTGAAGAGTTGATCGCCTGCTATGACGATATCTCGGTTGCCGTTGTTACCGAATTCCTGCTGGCCCGGGATCGCGCCAGGGATCTGATCGAAACGCCTGGTGATTGCCATGCCGGAGAAATAGAAACTTCAAGGATCATGCATTCCCATCCTGAACTGGTCAAAGGGACCGCTCCGGCTGAATACCCGTCTTTCCCTCCTGGAATCCTGGTGCGCGACAAGCGGCGCTACTGGCCCGGAGGAGTGTGGGGGGATCCGGGCAAGGCTTCCGCCGAGAAGGGCGCCCGGATCGAGGAAGCGGTGGTGGAAGGCCTGCTGGATTTGATAAGAAAAATCGAGGGACACTCTTGCTGAGCAATTCAAACATCATTACAACCATCGAACTGAGTTCTGGTCTCTGCATTACTCTGTCTGACGAAACCCGGCATTATTTTGGCGGGTATTATCATGTCAAGGTCCTGGCACATTGCAACGTGGCGCTTGACAGGATGTTTTTTGAAAATGAAGTCCAATACCTGGATGCACTTGATAAACTGGGGCAATCGGTCGTTTTTGAGAGGGTATTGGAAAAGATGGCTGTGCCGGAACAGGATATCATTTCTGTACGGAATCAACTGGTTGACTCGTTCAAAAATACCGCCATCTCTTATCTGACGACTCCCGACTTCGAGCGTCGCTTTGTCAGGAACGAGTACCGGGCCATTCTCGGTAAGTCCGTCAAGAAGCATGCATCAAGGGTCTTTTGACGTGGATACAACCGTAGCCCGGATCGAAAAACTTGCATTTGGCGGGAACGGTGTCTGCCGGATTGATGGCAAGATCTGCTTTGTTCCGTTCAGCTGCCCCGGTGATGAAGTACGCCTTCGAATAACCAGCCAGAAAAAATCCTACTGTACGGCCGAGATTGTCGAAATCATCCAGCCTTCGCCTGATCGTGACATTCCAGTGTGTGAAATATACGGAGTCTGCGGCGGATGCAGTTGGCAGCATGTTCAGTATCCGGTCCAGTTGCAGCAGAAACGCCAGATCTTCGCCGATACCCTCTGGCGGGGAGGGCGGGTCGATGGAAGTCTGATCAGTGACACCGTTGCTTCACCACTGGCATATGACTATCGCAGCCGGGTCCGCTTCAAGGTGTCCGCGGACCGGGGCGGGTTGCGTATCGGATTCCATAGGAACAGCACGCACGTAGTGGAAAATGCGCTTAATGGCTGTCCAGTGGCAAAACCGGTGATAAACGAGATTCTGAATTGTCTGAGGTCGGTACTGCAGGGTTATGCCGGTGTCGGCTTTATTGATCAGATCAGCATCGATTCCGGTGAGCAGGGCGCGGTGGCTGTGGTTCATTATTCCGGAAAAGACCTTTCAGGGCTGAAGTCGTATCTGATCGGTAGTTCCTCGAAGCTTGGCCCATGCACAGGTCTTTTTATCCAGGCGAACCGGAAGACGGAGCCTGAAAAGCTGTGGGGTAGTGCCGAAATCAGCTATTGCATGCCCGGCCGTAATCCGGATCAGGGCTCGTGCGTTCTCACATATCTCCCTGGCGGTTTTGCGCAGGTAAACCAGGCCCAGAACGTGGCCCTGCTTTCAATAATAAGGCGTCTGGGTGATTTCAGGCCTGCCGATCGACTGCTCGACCTCTATTGCGGTAACGGTAATTTTTCAATACCGCTGGCTGATGATGTGGCCTCGGTTTACGGGATTGAAGGTTCTGAAGGTTCCATCCGCTCGGCAAACTCCAATAAAATCCGCAATAATATAAGTAACGTCAATTTTGTCTGTGCTGATGCGAAAGTCGCTCTCAGGCGACTTGATCCAGACGCCACCCCTTTTGACGTCATATTGCTTGATCCTCCCCGAACCGGCGCCGGAGACGTTGTTCCGGAAATCGCCCGCCTGAACCCCTCCAGAATAATTTATGTTTCATGCGATCCGAGCACACTCGCCAGGGATTGCGGCTTGCTTGCCGGTCATGGCTATGGTGTTGTCGAATCTGTACCGCTGGATATGTTTCCACAGACCTATCACTTGGAAAGTGTCACCTTGCTGAACAAAAAATAAGAGAGGTTATATAATGAGAATACTGTCCAGACTTTTTTCAAAGGCTCCTGCGGATTTACTGGCCAAGGGAGATCGTTATCTTGAATCCGAAGCCTTTTTCGATGCAAGAACCTGCTATGAAGACGGCCTCAAGCGCTGCTCTGACACGGATTCGGAAAACGATCTGAAATTGACTTTTCAACAACGGATTGAAGCCGCCAATTTAAAGCTGGCAGAACTAAATCTGAGCGAAGCCCGGTTTGCTTTTTCAAGAGGAGACACAGTTAAGGCAATAGATCACCTCGAACTAGTAAAAACACTGACTTATGATGTCAGTGTACGGGAAAAGGCGGAAGCAATGCTTAATGAGTGCAGTGTGGCGGACGGCGCTCCCGCCGAACAGGTCAAGGCATCCGCATGCGGCACATGTTCTCATACAACTGGCGTTGACTGTGCCGACTCACCGCAGGATGATGATTCCCTGCACCCTATGGAATATTATGACCTGCTTATTCGCCAGTTGCCGGCTGAGCAGTATCATCGTTATGTGAAATTGGGAGAAGATTTTGCATACGCATATGTTGCCGCAAGTCAGGACCGTCACGAAGATGCTTTGACCCGCCTGGAACAGTGCGCCGGAACTGTTGATCAGGATATCTACTGCTGCGAAATCGGGAAGGTTCTGCATCGGTTGGGAAAAGATCTTGAAGCGGAACAGTATTTGCGTAAGGCGCTTCAGCATAATCGTTCCAACACTTTGATATGGCTCAATCTTGCCATGCTTCTGATTGACAGCGGCCGGGTAGCCGAGTGCATGCAGGTGCTGGACACGATGATTGCCGAAGAGCTGATGCCTGAACAGGCAATGCTGATGCGTGCGGAGATACTGGAAGCCTCCGGCGACCTTGATGGCGCGATAGACCAGTATACTCCGCTGTTGTCAACGGCGTATGTCCGTTCCGCGGCAGAAAAGTTGTACGGTGCGTTGCTTGCAGCCGGCAGGCAGAATGATGCAGCCGTGATTTTCAAGAAATATCTTGGAAAATGTTGCCATTAAATTGAACTTCAGTTTGCTTTTAACATCGAATATGGCTATACATTGGAGGTTGTAATGAACAAATCGGAACTTATTGAGCAGTTGGCCGTCAAAAAAGAGATTCCAGTAAAGCGTGCTGAAGAGATTGTTAACTTAATATTTTCTTCGATGACAGAAGCCATGATAAACGGAGATCGTATCGAAATCCGAGGTCTGGGCAGTTTTGTTATCAAGGATTACGGCACCTATACCGGCAGAAATCCCAAAACCGGTGAGCCAATCAAGGTAAGTCCTAAAAAACTGCCGTTTTTCAAGGTTGGAAAAGAACTGAAAGAGATGGTTCTAGGCTAACCCAATATGGCGCGCCTCCCTTCAGACAAAGCAAAGATTGGAATCCAGTTTATATTTAATTATGATTAATTTTTTTATCGTAGTCATATTGGCTTGCCTGATTCCGGTTTGCGCATCTGCCAACCCGGGCAGATCCGGTTCAAGCGGACTTATTGATGTGCCATCGGCCGAAACACTGGATGCCGGGAATATCTGCGTCGGTCTGTGGTCATGTTACGGTAAAAATAACAGTTTTGACAAGAAAAGCTCCTTGGTTGTGCCGGTCTCGATAACTCTGGGAATCGGAACATTCTGGGAGGTTTATGGCGCATATCCGAATATCCTGTTTAATGGTCAGGAAGATGCATCCGGCAGGGGCACTCTCGATATCGGCACCAAACTTCGCTTCCTTGGCGATCGCTCATCGATGTTCAAGATGGCGTTTGATTTTCTGGGGCAACGGCACATCTCGGAGAATCGCATTGCTGATGGAGTCACCGATCTTTCCGCAAAAATTATTACTTCCATCAACAAAAATGATATCGGGTTACATGCTTCTGCCGGTTATCTGATGCCCGGTTCGATTTCCGGTGCATCAATGGAAAATGAATTCACCTTCGGCGCGGGTCTCGATTACATGCTTCTGCCGCGAATGAAGCTGCTTGGCGAACTTGTCGGCGGCACCAAGCGCTACTATGTGGAAGATAATCCCGCATTAAGCAGGCTGAGCATTCATTCCGGCTACAGCATGGAGGTTTCAGCCGGTATTCAGTACTATCTCTCTCCGCATCTGACAATCAACGCTTCGGCTGGCACCGGTTTCGGGGAGTATGATCCTGATCTCAAACTGCTGTTTGGACTGAGCTCCTGTCAGGGGGTCGGCACATTTGTCAAGCCGATTCCTTCGGTTGGTCGCAAACAGGCATCCAGGGATAAAACCAAGGACGCTCTCAAACCTCTTAAAATCATACCCATATCCAGCCTGCTTCTCAAGGCCTCAGCCGCTCAGTCCTCTCCAGTCAGCAAGCTGGAAGTTGAGGTAGATTCAGACAGGGAAGAGGTGCTGATCAAGCCTTACGGCCAGATTACCATTGCCCCGCAACAGGCCTCTTCCAACCTGACATCACCCGTGATTCCGGTCGAGATACCGCTTAAAGCCGCCGATGAGGAAATCTCACTTCAACCGCAGAAAATACAGGATCGGGAAGCAAGCGCGATAGATTATACCATGAACCGTATACGCGGCATCACACCGTTGTATGGTGTGGATGTCAAGGGCTCACAGGTTTCAATTCCCGCTGTTGCCGCACTGCCGGAGCGCATGTCGGTTTATCGTCGTTTCAGGTTTCCGGATGTAACTTTCGATTTTGACCAATGGACGCTTTCCACTGAAGGCAAGAAGATGTTATCGGAAGTTGCCGAACAGATCAGGAAAGACAAGAAATGGTTATATCTGAAGATCGACGGACATACCGACAGTATCGGTTCACTGGCCTACAACATGGACCTGTCCCTGAAGCGAGCGATCTCCGCAGCTACATACCTCATCAGTCATGAAGGGGTCGATCCTTCCAAGATATTTATCAAGGGATTAGGTAAATCGACCCCCATATCCGATAATGCAACCGCGGATGGCCGCAGAAAGAACCGCCGCACGGAAATCCTCTTCCTGGTCTCCAAGGAAGGTCAATGATATGAATATTAGCAAGTTATATGTATGTTGTGCTATTATTCTGCTGGCATTGATATTAAATGGCACTGCTTTCGCTCAAAATCCAATGGGAACCTCAAGGGTGCTGGCTGTGGTTCCGGTGAAGGGTAGTGTGGATCAGAGCGTGTACCGGCGGTTTGATCGTTTGGTCCCCGAGCTTAAGAAAATTGCAAGGGATAATATCATCAAGCTGGAATGCAGCTATTCAGGGCGTCCTGAAAATGAGCAGGATGTAATCAACGCCTATCAGGTCGCGGGCCGGATAGAAAAGTATCTGCGAGTGAAGCATAACCTTGAGCTTGATCTCTGGATTACCATCCAGCTTGGAACCAGAAAGACAAAATCGTCATCGCTGCTTACGATTGCACTTTTTGCCGATGATATCAAACGGCTGGATTCGATTCCGATAGACCCAAAGAAAACAGAAGAACATTAATTGCCGGGGAGACATTATGAAACTTGCCCTTTTGATAATAATTAGTGTATTCTTATTCGCGAGCGGCTGTTCTACCGTAAAGGTTGTTCCTGAACAGGTCGCCAACGGCAGTGTGAATTTGGCCGATAACTCGCAGACAATAACGCACCAGGGAACCGAAATATCGGTACGTGTGGATGAAACCGGAATTAATGCCTATAACCTGGAAGGTTTCGTAACCGCTTTTATGGTTTCAATAAGAAATACTTCCGGTTCCGTGATAGCTTTTCCGGAAGATTCTTTTGTGCTCGTTGATGAAAACAATCTGCAATACACGCTTCTGACTCCTGACAAGGTTCGCGAGATGTTGAAAAAAGATTCATACTACCTGATGCCATATCCTTATGTAGGATTCTACTATCTTGAAGACTATCAAAAGACCAATTTCTATAACAGGTCCAATTCGTCCCTCCCATACTATTATGAACTGTATCCGCAGGATATTTATACAAAGGCCCTCCCGATGGTTCCGGTAATCCCCGGTATGAAAATCGAGGGATTGACTTACTTCAAGTTTGATCCCGCAAATCATAAGAACATAAAATTATTGATATTTGCTAAAGGCGCAACAAAATTATCAACCCCTGATTTTCTGTTCCCTTTTAAAATTGTAAAATAAGTTTATGTGTAGCCGTGTCACATAGATGCATCTGAGTCTTTTAGAAGGTGCTTTAGGCGGCATCGGGCTGTTTTTACTTGGAATGAAACTGTTGTCTGAAGGTATTCGTGCTATTGCGGATCACCGCATCAGAAATCTGGTTTCTCTGCTGATGTCAAATCGTTTTACCTCCCTCTTGTCCGGTATTGTAATGACGTTCGCGCTCAGTTCCGGTAGTGCGGCGGTGATCTTTGCCGTCGGACTGCTTAATGGCGGCGTTATTAACGTTTTTCAGGCAATCTGTGTCCTTTCCGGAATCCTGCTCGGTAGTTCTCTCTCTTTGCATCTGCACCTGATTCCTTATAGTCTGCTTTCCGGTTTTTTCATTTTAGGTGGATTCATAATCAAGTATTTCTTCAGAAACCGCCGTCTTGTTCATTATGGAACCCTGTTGCTAGGGGTCGGCCTGCTGTTTTTCGGGCTGTCATTGCTGGAGGGAAGTTACCGTCCGGTTAATGGTGGCCACCCTCTTAACGACCTGATTTATGGAATGCTGTATCAGTCAAGTCTCATGGCGGCTTTATCCGGCGCCATAATATCTTTTCTCGTTCAATCCACCCAGTCCACTCTTTCCATAATCGCTTCCCTGGAGAATAACGGAGAAATGCCGCTGTCGCTCTCATTTGCCATGTGCTGCGGAGGCATGCTTGGTATGTCGGTGATCGGGCTGCTTGCCTCTGTTGGTGGCAAATATGTCGCCAGACGGGTCGCGATGGTTCTGATGCTGATCACGCTGATTACATGTTTGCCCTTGATAATATTTTCGCAGGCCGGTGCGGATTTATCTTATGAAATTGCCTCCAGCTTCGGCAATCATGACCTCTGCAATGTTTTATCATGGGGGTATACCATACCCAGTGTAATTGGAGCTCTGATACTGTTTGTCTCCGCAAGTCCGGTTTCCAGGCTCCTGCATATGTTCGAGTCGGATGCAAGCGGCAAGGTGGGTGGCATGCAGCCCAGTGCCGGTTATCTCGACCGACGCATCCTGATAACTCCACCTATTGCGCTTGAGCAGGCCAGGAAGGAGGTCCAGCGTATGGCAGCTGTAACTTCCTGGATGTTTGCCGATGTTCTCGCAATTCTTTCTAACTTCGATGCGCGGCGGGTTGAAACGATTCGTCAGCATGAACAGCTGCTGGATTCACTCAATTCTGAAATAACTTCGTTTCTGGCAGCATTGTCAAAAAGTGCCAGCGGGCCTGATATAATGTTTGAGGTTCCAGGTCTGATTCAGGTTGTTTCCGCACTGGAGCATATAGGTGATGTCTGTGAGGATATTCTGGATTGCACGTTGGACCGCAAGCAGTCGGGAATTATCTTTTCTCCGGATGCAATGCGTGACCTTATAATCCTGGCTGAGCAGACCGGTAACATAATCATCAGGATGGAAAAATTCGTTTCTTCCAGCGAGAACTATGACCGTGATGAATTACATCAGATGAAAGCCCGTACCCGTCAGCTGTATGACCAGATCAAAGAGTCGCATTTCAGCAGAATCTGTTCCGGGGTTTGCCCGCCACGTTCCGCCATGCTTTTTCAGGAGATGTCTTCATCCTGCATGAGAATTGCGGAACTGTGCTGGAATGTCTTGGGTGTTCAGATCAGGAGAACCGAATAAAATGAAATGTGCAGCCATTGATTTCGGTACCAATACGGCACGTTTGCTCATCGGAGAACGCATCAACCGGAAGCTTTCAACTCTGCGCGTTGAAAGGGAAATAGTCAGGCTTGGCGGAGGCTTTTCCGACGACATGGGTTTGTCTGAAGAGGCCCAAAAGCGTGGATTGAACTGCTTGAAAAAATTTGCAGGCATAATCAGGGAATATGGCGTTGAGCAGATTCGGGCTTCCGCTACCAGCGCCGTCAGGGATGCGGTAAACGGGGCCACGTTTGTTGAACATGTTTTTCGTGAAACCGGAATCAGGCTGAACGTCATCGGCGGTGATCTTGAAGGTCGTTTGACGCTGGAAGGAGTTATCTCCGGTCTTGACGTAATTCATGAGAAGATGGTGGTCCTGGATGTGGGCGGGGGCAGTACGGAGCTTACCGTTGCTGAAAACGGGATTCCGCAGTTTGTGCGCAGTATTCCGTTGGGGGTCGTCAGGCTAACCGAGGGTTTTACTACCTTCCAGTCCATGAACCAGAGGATCGTGACCGTGCTGAACCAGCTGGAAACCGAGATGTCAGCGGCCGGCATCTGCGGACAACCGGGCTCGGAACTGGTCGCAACAGCTGGGACCGCTACAACTCTGGCCGCCATTCAGATGGAAATGACAGATTACGATTATCGCCGGGTTAACAACTTTCTGATCAGCAGAGCCGAAATTGAAGCGATCTACCAGAGGTTGCTGCCATTGTCACCGTCAGAGAGAATCTCGATTCCAGGCCTTGAAAAAGGGCGGGAGGATTTGATCATGGCCGGTATTCTTATAACGGGACATGTTATGGACCGATTCGGATTCGGACGTTTGAAAGTCAGCGACTATGGCTTGCTGGAAGGGTTGGCCATTTCAGATGTTGAACTGGTGTAGGGCACTGTTTTGCTCATAAGTTGCTCCAGTGCCGACTTGGCTTTCTCCGCCGCTCTTGTATCACCGTTTTTTTGATACGCTTTAATCAGCTTTTGCAGGATGAAAACCGCCTTATCCCTTCTTCCGGCCGACAGATGGACCGAACAGGCCCGTTCAAGATAATCCGCGTTTTGGAGCGGCTCATTTTTCCTCTCGGCAACTTCCGCGAGTTTCTCCAGATCAAGGCCGATCTTGGCGCTCGCCCCCGTCCTCTTGTCAATTTCAAGCGCCTCCAGAAGCTGCTTTTCGGCTGATTCCAGGCGACGAGACTCCAGCTCGATATCTCCTAGCATCCTCAATGAGTTTGCCTCTTCTTCGGGCAGATCATTGTTTCTGTTCTCCTGCAGCGCGATGGTTGCGGTTTTGGTTGCTATGTCCAAATTGCCGTTGATTAGCTGTATTCTTGCCAATAGATTACGTCTGACACCCTTTGACGGACCATTCTCGGCATCCAGGGCTCTGGAGGCCCACTTCAAAGCATCAGTATTGTTGTTAAGGGCAATTTCAACCAGTGCTTTCTCGTAGGTGACTTCAGAGGTGAATTCAGGGTGAGCGATGCAGATCTGCAACACTTGATCGATATAGAGTCTTGATGCGTCGATCTTTCCTCCCAGCCGGTTCAGTCGGGCAAGGTTGACAAGCGCAATAACCCGGTCCGGATTATCTTCAATTGATGAGCTTAATGCCAGCGCATCGGCAAAAAGCTGTTCGGCCTGTTGAATGTTGTTTTTTTGCTGGGCGCGTAAACCTCTTTCCAGTAACTTCTCTGTTTGAAGATGTGTCTCCGATCTGATAACCGATTTTCCCGATGTGATTGAACATGCTGTAACGGTTGATAACAGCATGGTTAATAGCACCAATGAATGAATCCGTCCTGAATTACTCATTGCTGTCACCGTGTATAAACAGCTTGCCAGCTGGTGGAGGTGTGTTGTTCCGGAATATCCAGACGTTTTGTATGGAATTTATCAGACGGTCAGTACCCAGCATCACATCTTCCGTCTGGGAAAGCAGTCCGGGGATTTTGGGAAATGCTGATTCCGACAGAATCCTGGCCTCTCTGGAAAATCCGGATATGTCAGTAAGTGTTGCATCAGCCTTTTCCAGTAGTTGAGGCAGTTTTTTATCAATGTTGTCAATGGCCAGATTTACACGGTTAAGTGTCGGAGCGAGGTCAAGGTCTTCCACCTTCTTGCTGGCAGTGTCGAGTAGGGTATCGGTTTTTGATGATAAACGCTCGATCGAGCCATTGGCCGAGACCAGTAGCCTGTCGGTATTACGGCGGGTTCCTTCCAGGTTGCGAGTCAAAACCTCCAGATTATGGATGCTCTTTTTAAGGTCACCATCAGGATTGTTGATATAACCGATTATGTCGCGTACCTCAACCAATACCGGTTTGATCTTCTCCGCGATTTCATCGGCCATCTCATCCAGAGCCTTTGTCTTTACATAAACGATTGCTTCGTTATCTTTAATCTCGGGTTTATCCTGGGATCCTGCGGAAACTTCAATGATGTTGTCACCGACCAAACCTTCCTTGACCAGTTTGACGACTGAATCGCTTCGAATCCAGGTACGGTATTTTTTGTCCAATTCAATGGCTATGTCCACCATGGCTTGATCGTTAAGAGATATTGAGGTTACGCGGCCGATTCTGAAGCCGGAAAGTTTGACCGGCATTCCTTTGGAAAAGCCGGTGCCGCGATCCACGGTAAAATGAAGACTGTAGGTTGCGGCAAAGAAATCTTTCTGGATGCCGTAGAACAGAAACGCCAAAACGATCCCGACAAGCGAAACCGCAATAAAAAGGCCGATTTTTCGTTCCAGATGTTTAAACCTGGGGTCTTCTTCACGAATCATTCAGATACCGTTTCCAATAGTCTATCGCTGGAGCAAAGAGATGACATTATCAAAGCTGTGAATATCAACAGCGTCCGTAGTAGAAGCAAAGACGATCGAGGTTCTTTCTTCCATCTCCGCATGGAAGCGGTTAATTACAGTCAAAAGCATGCTTTGTTCCGTGGTTGATATCTTTTCCAGGCTGTTGCAGTAAAGCATCATTTCAGGTTTCATTATTGCCGCCCTGATAAACGCAACCACTCTTTTCTCAAACAGTGAAAGATGCGCGGGCAACACCATTCTTTTGCCTTTATATCCGAGTTCATCCAGATAGTTGCGTGCCGATTCCTGGCTCTGAACAGCCGGTTCGCCGAAATGATAGGTCATGGGCAGAAAAATATTCTCCCAGACCTTTAAATTCGAAACCAAGCCGCCTGAAAAAGGGACAATACCAACTTTTAGACGCAAATTCATCAAGATTTCACTGGTTGCGTCCGTCAGGGAAAAGCCCAGGACGTTTATTGAACCTGAGTCGGGCTGGATCATTCCGGTTATCAATCGTGCAAATTGACGGCTGTCTTCCTCTCTGGCAATCAGGACAAGCGAACGGGTTCCTGTTTCGAACTTGCATGAAAATCGGCAAAGAAGGTTTGAATGGCTTACATTATCGAATAGTAAGGCGGTTGACATGCCCTACATACTATCGAGAAAAGCATTGTTGTCAACGTGAGAATTGTGCTTGAAGCCAGGGTTGACCTCTTCCTGCTTGACCTGACTCTCTATTTGCGTTAGCTTTCTCTGTGAATCCGAGTCAGAGGAATTTGAAATGCGAGTAATTGCCGGTATCTGTCGCGGAATGAAGTTGAAATCACCACATGGGGAAGTAACCCGCCCTACGGCAGACAGGGTCAAGGAGTCGCTTTTTAACATAATTTCAAATCAAATTGATTTTCAAGGATGCCGTGTTCTGGATATCTGTGCCGGAACAGGCAGCCTGGGAATTGAATCATTAAGCCGGGGCGCGGCTTCATGTACTTTCATAGAGCAGAACAGAAATGTATCCGGGATACTTACCGAGAATCTGACCGCCGCCAAGTTTGAGCATAGGTCGGAACTGTTGACGATGGAATCACACAAGGCGTTGAAGTTGCTTTCAAAACGTGGAGCCGGGTACGATCTTGTGTTTCTTGATCCGCCATATGACTCGGGCATTTACCTGTCAATTGCAGCGTTATTGTGCGAACTTGGGCTGTTAACCGTTGATTCCTTATTCATTGCGGAATGTTCCGTACGAAATCCCTTGCCGGGAACCGTGGGAACTCTGATCAAGACCGACCGGCGCGTATATGGCGATACGGCTATTGAATTCTATAATCTGGAGAGAGCATGAAAAAAGTCGCGGTGTATCCCGGGTCTTTTGACCCGATCACCTATGGACATCTGGATATCATCAGGCGAGGCCTGACGATATTTGATGAAATTATCGTTGCAGTTGCAAGAAACTCCCAGAAAAACGCATTATTCTCAACCGATGAACGCGTGGCACTTATCCATGATGTACTAAAGGAGGAAGAGAGAGTCACGGTTGACACTTTCAGCGGTCTTCTGATAGATTATGCATCCGTTCGTGGGGCACATGTGATCATTCGCGGATTGCGGGCCATATCGGATTTCGAGTACGAGTTTCAGATTGCCCAGATGAACAGCACCATCGGCCGTGAAATTGAAACCCTGTTTATGATGACGTCTTTGCAGTATGGATATCTATCCTCTTCGATTGTCAAGGAGGTCTGTTCTCTGAACGGAGATATCGATATGTTTGTACCTCCGGAAATCAAGGCAGCATTAAAACAGAAATATGGACTGGTGTAGTACGGATAAAGCTGGAATGTGGATAATCACCCACTAAAATTGGCAGGAAAGAATGATGAAGCTTGCAGAGCACGTAAATCAAATTCAGCTGTATCCCACACCGGCATTCGATGCCGGCTTTACACGCTACATGCCGTTTGGCGGCGTCGACAAATATGCCCGATTTTCAGTTGCAACCAGCATGGAAAACTTAATAAAAGGTATGCACCGAATAGAAGAGGCGATAAAAAATCTAAAATAGCATGTCAAGGTGAGGCGCTGAAAGGCGCCTCATCTTTTTATGAGAGCGAGGGTACAGATGATTACTCGAGACATGATCATTTCCGACATCATTACACAGCACCCTGAAACCCTGCCGGTGTTCAAAAAATTCAATCTTGATTGTTATGAATGCCAGATAGCCGACCTGGAGACCCTGGAACATGGCGCTGGTGTTCATAAAATCAATATTGACGATCTGTTGGCATCATTGAACAGCGTTCTTAAATAAATATATTTACCAGGAGCTGATTGATGAGTGACCTTGAACAGTATACCCGTTTTTTTTCGGTCGGTATCAAGGTTGGTGTCGGCATTCCATTGCCTAACGCCGAAGTATTCAGGGACTGGGCCATTATTCATAATATCGACGAAGACCTCGTTTCCCTGCAACTTTCAAGAGATGTTCTGCCTGTCAGCGTAAAGCTCCAGTATGGACAGATACTTGAATTGCGGGGGGGGAAAGAGGGCGCCGGATACAGTTGCCGGGCCATCATTGTCTCGGAAGGTGATTCACGGGAACTGCTTCTAAGGCTGATCGGCGAAATTGTCTCCGATGAACTGCGCGAATACTACCGGATCGATGCATTTCTTCCCATCAAATACTATGTTAGCAGAGAACAGAATATCGAGGTGCTCCACAGACAGTGGGAATTGCGCCGGGCGCACCGTCAGCAGATTGAGCTGGAGCAGAAGGAAAAAATCTGGAGTAGTGATCTGCTATCCCAAAGTGCCGATCTCCCCAATGAAAAAATTCAGGATGCGGAGGGGCGGATTGCCGGCGAAAGTGAAACCGCTGATTCATGGGATACCATAATACCGCTGGCGGCAAATGTCAGCGGTGGTGGTATCCGGCTCATAACCCACCAGGATTTTGAAAACGGGGAGTATGTGCTGCTTGAAATTCTCGTTCCTTCGCCACGGAGGGTTGTGGACGTGATTGCACGGGTGATCTTTGCAAACCGGAACTTTGCCGCGGGAAGCGATCAGGTATATTTCAATACCGGTATGCAGTTTGTTTACATCGGTGAGCGTGAACGCGACGCGATAGTCAACCATATTTCCAATATCCAGCTCAAAAGAATCCGGCAAATGAGGGAAAGATACCTGTTTAGAGGGGTCAATGGGGACGATGACAAGTATGCATCGGGAATATTCAATGCCAGATCATTGGTTGCCTGGGCAGTTTCAGCGATAGTTATCACCCTGATTTCAGCAGCCTTGATAAACTATTTCTGGGGTTACGCACATAATCGACCCAAGGGTGAGATCGAAATGATTTTTGAGGATGCGATCAAGAAGTATCAGGAAAAGTACAACAAGTATTGATGCATTGCCCCATCATGTCTACCTGCTGCCGGTTGAGCCAAATCCCCCTGTACCGCGCTCTGATTCCCGGCTGAATTCGGAAACCAGCTCCAGTGCAACCTGAGTCACGGGAACGAACATCATCTGGCAGATCCGCTCGCCCGGTTCAATCGTGTAGGGCTGCAGACCCCGATTGAAAATGCCGATACCAATCTCGCCCTGATAATCCGAATCGATCACTCCGACAGTATTGGCCAGCACGATGCCGTGCTTGATGCCCAGGCCTGAACGGGGAACCAGCAGCGCTACCAGTCCCGGATCGTGGATGCTGATGGCAATACCGCTCGGTACCAGTACGGTCTCACCCGGTTGGACCGTCATGGAGTGCTCCAGACAGGCGCGCAGGTCGAGCGCCGCCGCGCCGGTGGTGGCATAACCCGGTAGCGGTATGCTGGCGCCGATCAATGGATTCATGATTTTGGTTTCAATTTTGTGTTGGTTCATGTAAATTTCCCTGTCCGGTTTTGGTATGAATACAGGTTTGCCACAATAGCAGAAATACCGTCAAAGGCAACCTCCATCCCTGATGAATCTGCTGATTTACCGGATTAAAAAAGCACAAGGAGCTGTTATCTATGAAACAACGCGTTGTCAGCGGCATGAGGCCGAGCGGCAGGTTGCATATCGGGCATTATCATGGAGTTCTTGAAAACTGGATCAGAATGCAGGATTCATACGACTGTTTCTTTTTTGTCGCTGACTGGCATTCATTGACCACCGAATACGCGGATACGTCCGGAATTGCCGAAAGCACCCGCGAAATGGTATTGGACTGGGTTGCCTTCGGTCTTGATCCGGCCAAGAGTGTCGTCTTCCGCCAGAGCCTGGTGCCGCATCATTCCGAATTGAACCTGATCCTCTCGATGATCACACCAGTGTCCTGGCTCGAACGCAATCCGACCTACAAGGAGATGCTGGACAACATTGACCAGCGCGATCTTTCCACATTCGGTTTTCTCGGCTATCCGGTGCTGATGGCCGCCGATATCATACTCTATAAGGCAACCAGGGTTCCGGTCGGGCACGACCAGTTGCCGCACCTGGAAATAACCAGAGAGATCGCCCGGCGTTTCAATCACCTGTACGGAAGTGTCTTTCCGGAGCCCGAGGCGCTGCTGACAGAAACGCCTAAATTGCTTGGGCTTGACGGTCGCAAGATGAGCAAGTCCTACGGCAACTCGATCTACCTTTCGGATACAGCTGAAGAAACCAGCAAGAAAGTCATGGCGATGATGACCGATCCTGCCCGCGTGCGCCGCGCCGATCCCGGCGATCCGGATGTCTGCGTGGCTTTCAACCTGCATCGTATCTATGTTCCCCAGGACAAGCTTGATGAAATAATCCCGGCCTGTCGCAATGCATCGATCGGTTGTGTTGAGTGCAAACGAATTCTGGCGGGCTGCATGAACGAGCGTCTGGCTCCCTGCAGAGCCAAGCGTGAAGAGCTGGCCATCAATCCCGCTTTTGTGGATGATCTTTTAAGGCATGGCAGCCAGAGAGCGTCAATGATTTCAGACTCCGTCATGACCGAGGTTCGCACCGCATTGAAGTTCTGATATGAGCAGAAGCGAAGCACGACATTTTGCCGATGATGCCGCGCCACTTCTGGATGGTTTTCACGAGCAGTACAGCGTACATCTGGACAAGTTCGATGGGCCGATGGATCTGCTGCTGCACCTGATCAAGAAGAACGAACTGGATATCTACGATATTTCAATTGCGGTGATTACCCGCCAGTACCTGGATTACATCAAGCTGATGAAGGAGCTCAACCTGGAAGTAGCGGGTGACTTTCTGGTTATGGCCGCAACGCTTCTGCATATCAAATCACGTCAGCTGCTGCCACTGGATGATCAGGAAGAGGCCGAGGATGAAGAGGCCGATCCGCGGGCAGAACTGGTGCGGCGCCTGCTGGAGTACCAGCAGTACAAGGAAGCCGGGATGGTGATCGGGGCACGGGCGCTGCTGGGGCGGGAGGTCTTTACCAGAGCGGTGACCGAACCGTTTCTACTGGCAGCCCAGAACGAGGAAGGGCCGCTGGAAGTCAGCCTGTTCGAGCTGGTTGACGCATTCCGTGTGCTTCTGATCCGTATCCCGGTCGAGAGCTTCCACGACGTCGCACCGGGAGATTCGCTCAGCATCGCGGACTGTATCAATGAGATACTTTCACTGCTGCAGGAAAAGGAAACCGTCCAATTCGACGATCTGGTGCGGGACGAATTGACCCGCGAACGGATCATAGTGACATTCCTGGCACTGCTGGAACTCTGTCGCCTCAAGTTGATCCGCATCTTCCAGGGAGACCGGCACGGATCAATCTGGTTTGTTCCAGCAGTGACCCAGACTCTTTCGGAAGAATAATTCATAATGTCATCTACACTGTCCTCGATCATAGAAAGCATCATATTTACATCCGATTCCGCGATATCGACTGACCGGATCTGTGACCTGCTCGACGAATTCGAGCGTGACGAGGTGCGGGCGGCATTGTCGGAACTGGCGGAATTCCACGAGGCAAGGGGCGGGGGATTCGAACTGGTTGCGGTCGCCGGCGGCTGGCAGTTCAGAACACGCGCCACCTATCAGGGCTATGTCACACGCCACATCAAGGCCCGTGCGTCCAAGTTTTCCCAATCGGCCCTGGAAACGCTGGCGATCGTTGCCTATCGTCAGCCGATTACCCGCGCCGAGATCGAGCATCTGCGCGGTGTCGATTGCGGTGGTATCTTAAAATCATTGCTGGAAAAAAGAGTGGTCAGAATTCTGGGCAAAAAGGACATACCCGGCCGGCCGCTGATTTATGGTACATCGAAAGAATTCCTTGAAATATTCGGGCTTAAGGACCTAAAGAGTCTACCGACACTTAAAGAAATCCAGGCGCTTGACGAAGTGCCGCAATATGAGCGCCAGGAAGAGTTGCCGCTGGGACAGGCGCGGGCGGTCCCGGTGGAGAGTGATTTGCCGTTTGAGTGATACTTCAAATCAGGGAGGTCTATCATGCAGCGTCAACCGGTCGTGGCGGGTCAATTCTATCCAGGCGGTATTCAGCAGCTTAAATCGACACTGGCGGCTCTTGTCCCCGAAAACGATTCCAGGCGCAGGGTGCTCGGAATTATTTCACCCCATGCCGGTTATGTCTATTCCGGGGCGATTGCCGGCCAAGTCTACTCGCAAATCGAAATTCCGCAAACGGTGCTGATCATCGGCCCCAACCATACCGGCAACGGCTCTCCTGCTGCTCTTTATCCGGATGGTGAATGGCTGACCCCGTTGGGAACGGTGCCGGTAAACTCACGCCTCAACAGTCTCCTGCTGCAACATGTCGCGTATCTCCAGCCCGATCGTGTCGCTCACCAGTATGAGCATTCCCTTGAAGTCCAGCTCCCCTTTATCCAGTACCTGCGTCCCGATGTTTCCATCTCGGCGATCTGCCTCGGACGCGGCGATTACACGGCGCTGGCTGCGATCGGCAGCGGCATTGCCGCTGCAATCCGTGAATACGACGGGGATGTGCTGATCGTTGCCAGTTCGGACATGACCCACTACGAATCTGCCGATTCCGCCCGCAGCAAGGATCAACTGGCGCTGGAGAAGGTCATGGCCTTCGACGCCGAGGGATTGCTGGATATCTGCCGCAGCCGGCATATCACCATGTGCGGAGTTGCCCCTTCCGCGGTGATGTTGGAGGCCACCCGTGAATTGGGAGCCCTGACGGCCGAACTGGTTGCCTACGGTAACAGCGGGGATGTGTCCGGCGACCATCGCCAGGTGGTCGGTTATGCCGCGGTGACTGTTTACTGACAACTTGATGCATGCAGCAAAAAAGCCCCCGATTCCGGGGGCTTTTTTATTGTCAACTATCGATACGGCGACAGTTATTTTGCGATCTTTGCCCGTATCGCTTCAACCACATGGTAGGCGTCGTTGATTGCGGTATAGATCAGGTTGGGATGCTTTTCCTCCACAATCGAACCCTCGGTGATTTTCATGTAGGAGGGTGAAATCGCTCCGCCGATCACGTAGACCCCTTTGCGGGTGGATTCAAACCCGGAAGACAGCAGCACCAGTCTTTCTCCCTCCTTGGCGATCTTGCAGACCCCTGAAGCGCAGGCGATCGACTGTATGCCCAGTTTGTCGAAGATCGGCACCGGTCCCTGGGAACCGATACAGGCGATCACATTCTGCATCGGGAAGCTCAAGGCGTGGTACAGGTCGATGCCGTCGGCCTGTTTGAACTCGTTGATGCGGATGACCAGCCGGTCAACACCCTCGTCATCGACTTCACCGATGCGCGGAGTAGCACCGGGCAACAGCCTGATGTTCCCACCCAGCAGAATCTCTTCGCCCAGACGCTGGGCGGTCTCCTTGTTGACATCGAAGATCTCGGCCTTGTGAGCCCAGTAAACCGGCTGTGTGTCATTGACCTCACGTTTGCTCTTGAGGATGTTGATGATCACATCGGCAGCGGTGTTGCCGCCGCCGATCACCAGAGTCTTGATGCCGATGTATTTGCCCGGATCATCGACGTTCTTGGCCACCATCTTGGCATCGCCGTAAACCGAGAGTTCGCGGGGGATGTTGCTGCCGAAGGAGAGTACGACCTTCTTCCCCTTGAAGTTGCCTTTGGATGTAATTACGGTCAAGCCGTCCCGTTCGTCCTTGATATCCTCGAAGGCCACCTCGGTCTGCACATTCAGGTTCTCATGCTGCACGAAGTGCTGCACATACTGCAGGTAGCTCTCGACGGTAACCGGTTTGTCGGGTGGGCGAAGTTCCTCGACCATGAAGGGTTCCGGCGCGTCCTTGGGTTTGGAGGCGTATACCAGTTTCCCTTCCGGGTAGGTGTTAGCAATCCCCTGGAAAATGGCCTTGCCCGATTCAAGAACCAGATAGGAAAGACCGTTTTTATGACAGAGGTAAGCGGTTGAAAGTCCGGCAGGACCACCGCCGATAATGAGAACGTCATAGGTAACGCTTTGCATGAATAATCCTTTGAATAAGTAAAGTTAAATGCACAGGAAAGCACTTACACAATATCATCTCAAGAATTAAAGATAAAGTTTTCATATCAAATACTGACATCCCCTGGACCCCCTGTGTATACCAATACTATTGGCAGGCATTGCATTTATCTATTGACAAAAATGGGCCGGTGTTGTTCTACTCCCATAATATTATCCGCAGCCAATAAGCCCTGCATCCATTGTGGAAGCAACAATAAACAGGAGGAGTACGATGAATCCATTAGCACAGGAACTCAACGATCAGCTTACGCAACACAGTCCGCACGTTTTGGAGATGTTGTCCGACCTTGGTAAAAACCTTTTTTTCCCAAAAGGTATTTTGACCCAGTCGGCTGAAGCAAAGGAAAAAGCGCACAAATTTAACGCTACCATCGGCATTGCCACAGAAAACGGTGGCCCGATGTTTCTGCAGTGCATTCAGGACAAACTTTCCGCCTTTGATCCAAAGGATATTTTCCCCTATGCGCCTCCGGCCGGCAAGCCGGAGCTGCGTGCCTTGTGGCGTGAAAAAATGCTGCGGGAAAATCCCAGCCAGAATGGCAAGCATTTCAGCAACCCGATTGTTACCAATGCCTTGACCCACGGTCTCTCCATCGTGGGCGACATGTTTGTCGATAAAGGCGATCACCTGATCCTGCCGGATATGCTGTGGGGTAACTACAACCTGACCTTCGGCACCTGCAACGGAGCTATCGTCAAGAAACATCCTACTTTTACCGCCACCGGTGGCTATGATGTGGAGGCCTTTAAAGCTGAACTGAAAAATACCGCCGAGGAAAAGGGGAAAGCAATAGTACTGCTCAATTTCCCTAATAACCCAAGTGGCTACACACCGACCGTTGCTGAGGGCGACGCCATTGTGGCAGCCATCAAAGAGGTGGCCGAAGCGGGTTGCAATGTTGTTGCCATTTCCGATGACGCCTACTTCGGTCTGTTCTACGAGGACAGCCTGAAAGAGTCGCTGTTTGGCAAACTGGCCAACCTGCATCCGCGCATCCTGGCAATCAAACTGGATGGCGCTACCAAGGAAGAGTTCGTTTGGGGTTTCCGTACCGGCTTTATTACCTTTGCCGATGGCAACGGTTATGAAAATGCTCCGGTCATGACAGCCCTTGAAAAGAAGGCCATGGGTATTATCCGTGCCAAGATCTCCAACTGTCCGCATCCTTCCCAGACTTTTGTCATCGAGGCGCTTCGCTCACCACAATTCCTTGCCCAGAAGGAGGAAAAATTCCAGGTGATGAAAGGCCGCGCGCTGAAAACCAAACAGGTGCTCAACAGCGACAAATATCAGAAAGCATGGGATTACTACCCGTTCAACTCCGGTTATTTCATGTGCCTGAAATTGAAAACCGTGGAAGCTGAAAAGTTGCGTATCCATTTGCTTGATAAATACGGAGTCGGTGCCATTTCCACCACCAAAACGGACCTGCGTATCGCCTTTTCCTGTATTGCCGAGGAAAATATCCAGGAACTGTTCGATATCATTTATCAGGGAGTGCAGGATCTGGCTTGATGATTTGTTTCTAAGAAGGTCGTTGTGAGGTCAAATGTAAAAAAAAGATGGGATATGCCGAGCAAATCGGAATATCCCATCTTTTATATCTCTCCATTGATTTTGTTTTGTGTCGTTTAATGCATGCCGGCAGCGGCAACCGTTCTAATGACGGAGTCGTGGGAATTGAACTGCCCGTGAATCAGCACGCCTTTTACAGCTTTTTACCGTTCTCAGGTGATTTCTCATCGGATGAAGCTCCCCCGGAGCCGGCTTGCCCGGCATCATCTTTTATCTTAAAAGTATTGCCGGTTACGATCACCTTGTCTCCGACTTTTAATCTACCGGTATTGCTGAATGGAATGGAAGATATTTTGTCCTTGTCTCCAATCGACTGAAGGGTGACATAGTTCTGGTCGATATTTACCACAATTGCTTCTTCCTGCTCAACACGTTGCACATGTTTTCCTGATTGGGGAATCTCGTTTGCCATGCACGGAACTGTTAAGCCTAACAGTGAGATACAAAGCAGAGCTTTTTTTGAAATATTAACGATTTTCATTTTCATTCCTCCTTGGGTTTGATGAGTTTAGTTGGACGACAAAGTTCAAAACAATACGCGGAGAGTGCTGCTGCGCCGAATCTTCATAATTCCGTCTGGCGGTTGACTATTATTTTTTCGACGCAGAGCAGTTGTAACAGGTTGGAAACCGAGTAACAATCGGTCAACAGGCTAAATCTTTCGGAAAACGAACTACAACGTAAGTTTGATAATCAGAACCTGCTTTTGGCCTCCAAATAGAATCAAAATCCCGCATCGATTTCATAACCATCCGTAATATCGGTGTAATTTCTCCCTGGGATGACAGGGGCGACTGCGGAGGGTTCGCTGGTTGGCTAGAACTTAAGTAGTATTATTAAAGAAATGTGCATCGAAATGGATTTGATGGCAGGGCTTTTCGGAAAACTACTAAATGAGGGCTTCTTTAAGTTTTATTCCCAGCGGAACCAGCTGGGTCCGACGTGTCATGTTCAATTTTTTAAAAATGCTGTTGATGTGAGTTTTTACGGTTTGTTCACTGATGTAGAGTTGTGAGGCAATTTCCTTGTTTGTGAGGCCCTGGGAAATGTTCATGACAACTTCCCGTTCCTTGTTGCTCAAACATCCTGCAATAATTGAATCCTTGGTGTTGTCGGCGAAGTTGACCAATGCCTTGATTTTGCAATTGTCTATCCAGATCTGTCCGTTGTTGATTGCATGAAATGCCTTTAAAAGCAGACGCATGTCTGCGTCAACCGTCATTATTCCGTTGATCTTGTTGGTGATGATCAGGCAGGCGATGCTGTCTTCGCTGAGACCGTAATCGAGAAGAACCGTTTTTGATCCGGTCAGCCAGGCCGGTTTGCTCTGTTTTATGGTATAGACGTCGGTAATCAGAAAATCCGGCTCGGACAACTCCAGATCGCGGTCGGGATTCAGCACGACCACCTCGGATATTTCAGGCTGTTGCTGTAACTGTTCCTGCAAGGCTTTACCCAGTAGTGAACTCCCAAGGCTGATCACAACTCTCATGCCTACTCCGTTACGTAAAAGATTAAATGGCTCGCAAGTGTTAGTCGTCATCACTACCCAATGCCATTATGTATTAAATATAATTGGACATTGCTAAACACCGAGCCTGCACTTCTAACAGATATCTGTTTTGAACGCAACAGAGTTGAGCCCTTAATAATATAACCATGTGGAAAAATCCTGAAATTTTCTTGGAAACACACCTCCTCATGTTGAGTCTGATTCTCTGCTTATAAATTGTCCGATTATAGTTTACTTCTTGCGCCCGCGTCCCGGAAAGGTCTTGGTCTTGAGGGCGATCCCGGTGGCGGTCCTACCGGTGTTGACCGAAACCTGGACCAGCGGTTCCAGCTTGTTGCCGTCGATAACCAGTCCGGTCTGGGGCGGGCCTCCCCCCAGGTTGCTGCGGGCCTTGAGGTAGTATGTGCCGCCTTCGGCGATGGCCAGCCTGAAATGCCCCCTGGCATCGCTGGGCTGGGATACGAAGAGCGGTTTGCCGACAACAGCGGGCCTGGTGAATGCAAACACCAGCACCCCTTCCAGCGGTTTTCCCTTGATGTCGGTAATCACCCCCTCGATCGCGGTGACCGCTTCCGATGGGTCCTTTTTCCTGGCGGAAACGGGTGTTTCCCTGATATCGCCCAGGTTGAGCAGCGCTCCCGGTTTCAGGCTGAAGGCCCTGGGCTGGCCGGTTTCATCCAGGTTGAGCATGAACAGGTCGTCCAGTTCCGGAGGGCCGATATACAGGCCGTTTGAGCGTTTTATGGCACCGATGCTGTATATGCCGGGCGGCGCCTGGATGCTGAAACGCCCGTCGGCGCCGACTTCGGCGCTATGGTTGGGAACACGCCAGTAGCGGTTCAGGGAGGGGAGCGGGCCGCTCTTCAGGTTGTACAGGTACAGCAGCGCCCCGGAGAGCGGCCTGTCGTCGGCCATGAGGAAACGTCCGGAAAGTACTCCGGCCTGTGGGGTCTCGTTGTCGCGCGAATCGTTCTTTGCCAAGCCTGCGAAGATGAACTCGGGGTTAAGACCACGCACTCCGGCGCCGGCCACCGGGGTCTCAAGAAACGGTTCGAACTCTATCCGGCTGACCGTGGGATTCTTGCTGCGGTCGTACATCAGCTCGGCAACGGCGCTTGTTGACGGTGTTCCCCACCAGTTGCCCGGCACCTTTATGTCCCGTTCCTGCTCTTCGCCCAGTGAAAAATTGTAATTGCGGTTGGCGTGGATGTTGTTTCCCTGATAGGCCGGGACTTCCTGTCCGCGGTTGAGCTGTTCGAAGTTGACCGCATTGACGTGCTGGCGCACGAACAGCACGCCGATATCGTTTTGGGTGATGTGGTTGTTGGTGATGCGCACATTGCCTTCCATGCGCATGAATCTTATGCCGATGCGGTTGTTGACGAACGTGCTGTGATCTACTTCGAGGTCGGCGGTGTTGTAGTGCAATCCCCGGTTATTGTTCCTGAAGAGCGTATCGCTGATCTTCACGTCGGCATAATGGATCATCACCCCCGCAAAGGCGTATTCGAACTGGCAGTGCTCGATGATGTTGCCCCTGTTGGAAGCCAGGAACTGCAGGTAAGACCAGTCGCCGGCCGCCGGTTTGTCCTCGGCCGAGGTGAAGACGATTCTGTTCTCCGGGGTTCCCCTTGCGATCAGGCGCCCTTCAACCAGTATCTCACCGTCGCCCACGTCGTTGTTGTCCCGGTCCGTCTTTCTGAACCTGATGGTGGTTCCCGGCCGGATCTGCAGGGTGGTTCCGCGCTTGACCGCCACCACCCCCTGGATGATGATCTCTCCCTGCCAGACCGTGTCCCTGGTGATGACCGTATCGCTCAGCACGACCGGGTTGCCGTCGGTGGTACCGACCACGACCTGCGGCGCCGTCCCGGCAGGGGGCTGTCCGCTGTCATCCATGACCCTGCCGACGATGATGGATACGTTCTCCACGGTTTGCCCCTGCTTCAAGCTCACCGCGTGGCGCACATTTCCCTGGTACAGTCCGTACAGCTCGCCCCGGTGCGGGCCGTCCCCCAGCGTGTCGCGCGCCACCAGACCGTAATTGCCGTCCGAATCCAGCGGGATGAAGAATCTGCCCTGCCTGTCGGTCAGTGCCGAATGTTCGCTGCCGTGATAGACATGGTACATCATGAATACCGGGGTTGTCAGGCGGTAGGCCAGTACGTTCATTCCGGCGACCGGTTGTCCGGTCTGGTCGGTGACGATTCCGCGTATGCCTGATTTAGAGGAGGCCTGCTGTTCGGAATAGGTGTTGAGAACATCGGATTTGATCTTCCTGGTCGCTACGAAGTTGTCCCGGTTGCCCTTGGGATAGCAGGACATCTCGATCCGGGCTTTCTGGTCCTGTTTGACTTCGACCGGGTTGCCGGAAAAGTAGCAGTAAAGATCGCCCTGCTGGAGCGGTCGGTTGCTCTTGCCGTTCTCGATGTTCCTGGCGGTGACCACGTAGGAGCCGGGCTGCAGGTTCAGTCTGAACCTGCCGTCGCTTCCAATCGATTCGGTCCTGACCCCCAATCCCTTGAAGCTCTTGCTGTCCGGCTTGTAAAGCGCCAGATAGGCGCCTTCCAGTGGCTTACCCTTGTAGGTGACGATCCCCTCCAGGCCGGTCTGGCCATCAGCGTAGGCCGGTGGTAAGTCCCGGGGGGTCGCCAGCAGGCCGAGCCAGAAGGTCTCGTTGGCAACCGTGAGCGGGTTGCTGCCATGGTAGGCATGGAAGCGGCGTCCGTCGCTTTCACCGTTGGCGGTGAAAAAGTAGGAACCCGGCGGCAGATTCAGCCGGTACAATCCGTCGCTGTTGCTGGTCGCGGCTGCCACCGGTCCGGAGCCGTTCCGCAGGTCGGCGTAGCTGCGGTAGGCGGAGACCGATGCATTGGCCAGCGGGCCGGATTCGGTCAGCACCCGCCCTTCGATGATCACATCGGCGGCATGGGCCGGGAGGGAAACAGCCAGTATAAACAGGATCAAGGCCGACAGCGCCAGCGGCAGCCGTCTTGTTGCGGGTTTTGTCAGCTGAATCAATTTGTTTCCTTTCATTCAGTGTCGTCCGGTTTGGTCTTTGCATTTAGCCTCCCCTCCCTTGACGGGAGGGGATTGAGGGGTGGGTGAAGCTGCAACGGAGTAACTTTGTGGCGATCTCCCCCACCCCCTAACCCCCTCCCGCAAGGGGCGGGGGACTTTTAAGGCCACTGCAATAACCTAACCGGACACTACTGCCTTCCATTGTCGTAAAATCTGAAATGGATATTAGTTATCGGACCGCTCCCGGTCCGGGTGTCCCGGAAGGTCGCAGCGCCTCGATGCGTTCGCGGGCAATCTTTCGATACTGTTCGCCGATTGCGAACATTTCCGTCATGCGGTGATACACAAGTAGTGCCAATTCGTCGTTGCCGGACATCTGGTACAGTTCACCCTGCAGAAGATACGCCTGGGCAAAGGAGGGGATGCGGCCGATCAGCGCGGAAAGCGTAGCGATCGCCCCATCGAAATCTCCGGCCCGGCTCTGGGAAACGGCCATGGTATATGCGTAATCCGGCTCGTCAGGGCTTATCTCCACCGCTTTCCGACACCAGGCTATGCCCTCGTTGATCCGTTCGCCCGACATCAGCAGGCAGAGCCGGAAAGCGGCGTCGGCCATGCCCGGGTCGATGCTGAAAGAGAGCCTGAGGTGTTTTTCAGCCTTGGGCAGGTCACCGCGCTCTCCGGCCAGCATTGCCAGGTTGTAATGGGCAACGGACTGTTCCGGGGAGAGCGCCACCGCCTGTGTCAGGAATTCCTCGGCCTCGTCCTTCCGCCCCAGCTGGACCTGTGCTATGGCCGAGTTCACCCGCGGCATCACGGCGGAGCCGGAGAGTTTCAGCGCCCGTTGATATTCATCCAGCGCTTTTTGCGGCTGGGCGCGGTTCAGGTAATAGTTGCCCAGGTTGTAGCTGGCTATCCAGCTGACCGGCCGCGATGCCAGCACCTCCAGGTATTCCGCGGTGGCTTTTTCTACCTGCGCGGCAGACTCCTTTTGCGGCTCGTACTGGGGATAGGCCGACAGGGAACCGGCCGCCATCACCCGTACCAGACGGTATTCGTCACCGGTGGCCCGGGCCAGAGCCTGTAACACCTCGGGCGCCGGATTTCGACCCAGGATGTCGGCCGCCGCGCCCCTGACCAGCGGCGACCGGTCTTTCAGGGCCGACAGCAGCGTGGGGGTGGTGCGCTTGAAGTCCGCATCCTCCAGCAGCCTGATCAGCGAGGCCGAGAAGATCTCGTCCCGGGACTTGTCGCCGATATAGGCGAGAATCAAGTCCAGGCCGCTCCAATCTTTCCTGCGGGCCCGCTCGATCAGCGCGGCGCGCTTCAGGTAGGGAGCCTGGTAATCCCTGGCTCGCCAGGAACGCACGGCATTGTCGGCCCATTCGGCACTTCTGTCGGCATGGCAGCCGTTGCAGGCGTTGGGCGAATTGAAGCGGATCGTTGCCGAGGGCATGGGGGGCAGCATCGAATGGTCGCTGCGCTTCATGCGGGCAAATTCGGTGGTCGGCATGTGGCAGGATACGCAGTGCGACCCGGCGCTGCCGGTCTTGTGGCGGGTGTGGGGAAACGGCTGCTTCACATGCTTCTCGTGGCAGGGGAGGCAGACCTTGTTGGCATCCTCCGGCTTGCGGAACCGGTAACGGCCGCTGGAAGTGTGGCAGGTGATGCAGTGCAGCTGTCCCTGCTTCGCGCAGGGGCTCAGCATCCAGGAGGTCATGGTGTAGTTCTCGCCCAGGTCGCGCCCGTCGGGGTAATAATCGCTGTCTTCCA